>Ga0209931_1000297_pt1 | contig 30282 bp, 27 predicted proteins | sample SalPonR1_B_D1_MG_FD_185697 | JGI IMG/M metagenome (GOLD analysis project Ga0209931, IMG submission 185697) | Salt pond soil microbial communities from South San Francisco under conditions of wetland restoration - Salt Pond MetaG R1_B_D1_MG... ...
AAGGTATTTCTGTTATTTCTTTTTTACAGGCAATATTTCCGCTTCTCATGATAAAATGATGACAACCTGATAATACCGGGAGAATTAATAATAACGTTATGATTTTCTTTAGATTCATAGTATTACTTTATTAGATTTGATTTTCTTCTTCAACAGACTCTTTTTCCAGAGCTTCTATTATTGTTTTAGGCAGTCTTTTTTTATAAGCAATTACAAATAGACCTACAGAGTAGATTGCTATATTAAAAATACTTATGGAAAAGATGCCTACCGAAAATATCCCTATAGAAAATATTCCTGCGGAAAATTTGCCTGCGGCAAAAACACCTAGGGCAAAATCTCCAACGGCAAAATAATTACATACATAATCACCTGCACTAAACATAGGTGCATACGTATAATGTAAAATAAATCCTGCTATTACTAAGATAGCTGCTACGATTATAAACCAATATTTTTTCATCTTTTTAATTTTTAAGCTGGCATTTTGTGGAGGAAATCCGGCAGGTTAAACATTTTTGCTTTAAAGATTATTGAATTAACGTGTTGATTCTTTGAATAAATTCATCGGTTAAATTACTTGCTGATGCAAGATGTTTTCCTTTATACACCCACAATTCTTTTGGCCCTGTAGCATTATCAAATACCATTTTTCCCTGGGAAAAAGGAACTGAAGTGTCTTCTTTGCTGTGAATAAGAAGCATATTAATATTTTTTATTTCTTTGATATCTTCTTTTGCCGAATAAGGTGAAGTAACATATTGAGCTATCATGGCTTTTTGTTCTTCCGGAACTGAAAGTAAAGCCATATCCGTAAATGAACTGATTGTTCCGTCGAGAATCAGGGCTGATATTTTTTCCTGGTTATCTTTTGCAATTTTTGTTGCAATTTGAGTTCCCATGGATGCCCCGTAAACAATAACTGGTAAATTTCTAAACGCTTCTTTTACCAGCATTTTATCGAAAATGAACTGAGCATCGTTGGCAATATTCAGGTGTGTTGGTTTCCCTGTAGACTTGCCATAACCCCTGAAATCAACAGCAAAAACCTGGTAACCTGCATTTACTAGAGGTTTTATCAGGGGTGTATACGTTGAAATATTTCCACCGGCACCATGGTAAAATATAATGGTAGCTTTAGCCTTATTTTCAGGGTTAAATAATAGTGTATGTAAAGTATCCTTTTCGATATAGAAATTAAATGCTGTAAATTTCATATCCTGAATCGGATTCCATTCTTTGGAGGGGGAATAAAATCGATCATCATATTGTGCTGATGAATAAAAAGTAATACCTAAACAAACGATTAAGGTTAAAATAACATGTTTCATTTTTTTCATTTTTTTAAATTAAAAATAGATTTATTTGTCACTGCAAGAATAACACGAAAACTTCTTACAGCAATGGTTATGGGATATATTGCAAGATTTTGTGATGGATAAATAAGACTTGTGACGAAATACAAGGTGGGGTGATAAAGCGCAACTGGTTTATCGTTTTTTTACTACGAAATATACCAAAGCTTGTCATTAACTGCCACAAAGAAAATCATTAACAAGTCCTTTGTGTTCCCTTTGTGAAATTATCTTTGAGTGACTTTGTGGTAAAAAAATAGAGATTTTTAAAATAGGTATTTAATGAATTTTTTTTATTTGATTACGAACCATCTCGACATAGTTTCTGGAGACAGTTATTTCATAATCGCAGTTTTCAAGATTTAGTCTTAAACCTTGAGAATTTCCTTTTGCATTAATAATTTTACTTGAATTTACAATAAAAGCCCTGTGGCATTGAATAACTTCGGGGATATCTTCTAAAAAATTTAATGCACGCTTTAAAGTACTGCGTAAAGTTTTTCGAACCATTTCGTTATCTTTCATAATATAAATTTCTATATAATTCCCCGTTGATTCGATGAAATAAAAGTCGTTTGGATTAAACTCAATATAATCTTTTTCGTTATCAGCATATATTAGGATAGAGGAGTTTTGGGATATCCCGGTTTGTCCTTTTTTTAAATCTTTATTTAGCTCCCGGGCTGATTTTATGTTCCTTTGTAACAGGTATTTTTGTTTGGTGATAATAAGGATACTTGTAGGAATTAATCCAATGGTAATTGTAAAAAGTTGAAATTGTACAAAGAACATCAGGTTAAACCGGAAATAATCGAACAGATAATTTGTATAGAGTGCATTTCCTAAACCAATGCAAAAAATTATCCATAGTAACCATAAAAACTCTTTGCCTATCGTCCAGTTTTTTTCATTAAAAGTTTTTGGAAATATGTGTTCAATAATTATCAGGTTAATAAATAAAACGAAAAATGTTACCAAACCATATCCTGAAAGAATAATAATTTTATGTTTTTTTTCCATAAAATGTATCCCAAAAGGTTGAAACAGGATAAGAAAAATAGCTACAAATAAGCTAATAGAGATAATTAGCTTCCATCGCGATGTTAATTTAGGAAAGGGTTGGTTAAGGTAATTATTAAGTGTCATCTTTATATTATATTATTATGCTGTGAATATACAAAAATGTGTTATACAAAAAAAAGCAGGCTGTAAAAGCCTGCTAAAAAATGAGTATATTTTTAAATTGTTAATTACTCGTGATTATTGGTATAATCCGTAATAATCTGGTTACGCAATTCCAAAAACATTTGAGTTACATCATTCATTAATCCATTAGAGTAGTTGGTTAGATATTCCTGTGCCTTTTTGGGGTCTTTTTTATACAATTTTAATGCTTCTTCTTCTATAGCATTTTGGTTTTTAAACATCTCTTTTTCAAATGGATTTCTTACTTCACGAACATCTTCAGCTATTGGTTGAAATTTTAAATTAGCTAAGTTATCTACGAAATCGATTGCCCATCGCGCCGAATTTTCACTATAAGCTTCCGGGTCATATGTTTTGTATGATTCATGTATTGATAAGTTTCCTGTATAAATGGGTACATAAGGGCTAAAATAGGGATTGTCCAGATAAACCCAGTAAACACCGCCAATTTCATCAGGTAGCCAATCGCGAAGTTGAAGCACCATTCCATAATGTCCACGGTGTCGTGCCACCGGGCGTCGATAGGTAATATTTAAAAGTTTTCTTAAATCGCTGCCCGGAAATGGTGTTGCCAACGGGCTTTTTTTGTATCCGCCTTTACCATCAGGAACCAACCAGTTTGGATCGTTGGTCATATCATATATAGTTTCTTCGTAAACGGAACGTTGAAAAGCGATTACATCCTGAACCGATATTTTTTCTTCGGGTTTTACCGAGAATGGATAAATCGATAAGGGTTCTACATATTGAAAATAAGGTTGAATTCCTTTGTAAGGATTTTCTTCCTGAAAACGATTGGGCCATTCTTTTAAGTTAGGCACAAAGGTTTGATGGAATAGCCAAAAGCGACTTGTGGCATATTCCACCGAAACTTCGGGTGCATAAGTTTTTTGCCAGATAAAAGGTTCGCCTGAGTTAGGATCATACAAACCACGGTCAATGGCTTCTTGCATATAGTTTTCTGATACCATAAAATGGTCTGTATCATCGGCATCTATTTCTTTTATAATGCTCCAATTAGGAATCATCGTTGCTTCATCATCGGGTAACCGCTGTGCGGTCCAAATAGCTCCGGGCTTCCCACTGGCTTTGGTCCATCCGGCGCCAATGCCAAAGACTTCAAAAACCCATGCTTCTTCGGTATCGGCAATTACCAGGGTTTCAGAACCCGGTCCGCTTGATGGCAAAAAACCATATTCGGTCATTAAATCACCAATAAACTGAACGGCTTCACGTGCATTTTTGTATCGCTGTAAAGCAAAAATCATGGCTTGTTCAATGGTCATAATCTGCTCGCCATTTTCACGGGTACAAATAAGCTCTTCACGCTGGTCTGTTGTACTCTCAGCAATCCCTAACTGATATTCGTTTACATGGGAATATGCCGAATGAAAATAGGTATAGGTTTCTTCTACTTGCGGGATATATCCTAAAATTTCACCGTCATTTTTTAATGGTAACGAGGCATCTTGGATTCCCCAATAAACAGGTGCTTTTGCTCCGGGTTTAAATTTTTGTCCTGGAATAACATAAATCCTCGAGTCAGGGCCTGTATCGGTATGTGAAATAATGACCGATCCATCGGCTGAAGCATCTTTTCCAACAGCAATAACAGTACAAGCTTTAGTGTTTAGTTCTAAACTTGCTAATAATACTAAAACAGATAAAAAGATTTTTTTTAACATCATAATTTAAATTTTGAATTTATAGAATCTCTAATACTTCTTTTCTCATTAAACCTTTCTTTTTATTGGCTTCTATTTCAATACCCAACCAGCTTTCTAATAAGTTGTATATATTCTGTTTCATTTCTTTAGGAAATGATTTTATTCGTGTAGAATGATTTGCTTTTGGATTTATCATTTTTACAGCGATAGTATTGTCCGAAGGGTTAACGCTTGTTGCTCCCCATGGATCATTTTCCCCAATAATATATAGCATGTAATTGCCATTATTTTGCACCCAGTTATTAATATCTTCCATTACTGAAGGATTGTATGAGTACTGAACTTCTTCCGGAATTTTGAAATCAAAAGTTATGTTTACGGTATCATCCAAATATTCTTTGAAAGGAGTAATATCATAATCATAAAAACCCAGTTCTGTTAATGCCTGGTAGGAAAATAGCTGGTCGGAGCTTAAGGGTTTTACATCAAGAAAAGAAAAAGAAGCGATGGAAGTCCAGTGATTAAACATTTCTTTGTAAGTTACATTTTCTAAAGGTATTTTTTCACAGTTGCCATTCCATTGCCAAAAAGCAAAAGAATATTCCAACACATTAATATCATAAGCTCTTTCAATGCCTAAGTTTTTAAATTTATAGTCCTTTTCTTGAGCATGTTTTTTTACTAATGGTAAAATATGCTTTTTGTTTTTGAACAGGGCTTTTTGGAAATTCAATATTTTTTCCCGGCAGGCTTCGGTTCCTACCGTTATAAGGTGTTGTCCAATTCTGGGGTCTTCTCGTTCAAAATTCAGTGGAGCAACATAGGGAACACTCACATCAACATCTTTAGGGTAGAATCGTCGATGAAAAATGGTCGTTTGCCCGCCTTTACTTATACCAGTCGAAATCCATTTCCCTTTATAAATATTTTTAAGCGATTGAATAATTTTATGTTGATCAGCTGCTGCCTGTTTGACATTTAATAAATCCCAGGGTAAGCTATCCGGCTGAGATTCCCCATAAAACCGGTGTTCAATGGTTATTTGGTTTGCATTGAGCAATTGACTGAGCTCACCTGCTTTTGTTGAGTATAAATCGTAACCTTCTAAAATAACCACTGTAGGCCGGTCGTAACCAACATGGTTAACGATTACCCGTTGTTTAAAACTTCCTTTATTAGGATTATTGTGATCTAACGGTTGGGTAAACCGTACATCATACGTTTCAGTGTATATTGAATCGGATTCAATTACAGACACCTCTGTTCCTTCAATGTTTGATAATTTTGTTTGTAAATCCTCTGATTTATAACAGGATATAAGACAAACAATTAAAAGAAATATTAAAATCGACAGACTAAATTTTTTTTTCTTCATTTTCATACTGTTTTAAAATTATCTAAGATAAAACCATTTTTTAAAGTATCCTCAGGATCGAAATAAAAAGTGCTTTGACCTGTAATTAAACCGAGGGATTCACCTCCTGTATGCAAATCAATGGTTTTTATTTGCAACCAGTCATCAGGAGGTGTCCATTTGGTTTATTCATTTTTTACATTTGATATAGATTATTTGAATGCTTTTGCCCGTTCAGCCTCAACATCTTCAATGGTTTTGGCCAGCGGTTTTCCTAAAATTTTATGACCTGATTCGGTGATCAGTATATCCTCTTCGTTTCTTGTTCCGCTAAAATCTTTATATTTTTCTACTTTATCATAATTAATAAATTTGGTAAATTTATTTTGTGATTTCCAAAGGTCAATCAGCTCAGGAATAAAATAAATTCCAGGTTCAATAGTTAATACATATCCCGGTTTTAATTCACGTCCCAATCGCAGAGATTTAAGTCCAAATAAACTACTTTTAGGTTCACCGGCATAGCCAACATATTGTTCACCCAGATTTTCCATATCATGAACATCCAGTCCCATTAAATGCCCTGTTCCACAAGGGAAAAACAGTGCATGGGCTCCGGCTTGTACTGCTTCTTCGGTATTTCCTTTGGTAAAGCCTAGTTCTTTTAGTCCATCAAATATTTTACGTGCAGCGGTAAAGTGGATTTCTTTATAATTAACACCCGGTTTTAATGCATCAATGGCAGCATTGTGGGCATTTAAAGCAATTTGGTAAATTTCTATCTGTCGCTCGGTAAATTTTTGCGAAACAGGGAATGTACTTGACATATCGCCGGCATAATGTAATTTATTTTCTGCTCCGGCATCCAGTAAAAACAGGTCGCCCTCTTTAATGGTGTTCCCATGATAGTGGTTGTGTAGGGTTTGCCCGTTAATGGTAGCAATAATAGGGAAGGAGATGTCTCCTCCGGCAGCCAGGGCCACTTCGTGTACCTTAGCCGCTACCTGTGCTTCGGTCATTCCGGGTTTAGCGTAGCGCATTGCAGCAAAGTGCATGTCGGCAGTTACGCTTACAATTTGTTCCAGTTGCTCAATTTCTTCTTCGGATTTAACATTGCGTTGTTCGCCTACAGCAACAATTAAATCGGTAGAAGCATGTTTATTAGTTCCGTTGATGGGAATTTCCAGCCAGTTATAAAGTTTTATCTGGTGTTCAGGTCGGTAAGCCGGAAGAAAATGGATCTTGCGCTTTTTGCTTTTGGCCGTTTGAATTAATTCGATCCCTTTTTTTAACTGCCCGGTATTTTTTATTCCTGCTTTTTCACTTCGTTCTTTAATGGTAGGTTGTGAACCCATCCAAACAATATGGTCAATGGTCAGGTCATCACCAAAGATATAATCTTTATTTTCATCTAAATCAATAACTCCAAAAAGTCCGGGATAATCCAATCCGAAATAATAAAGGAACGAACTATCCTGTCTAAAAGGATAAGTGTTATCCTCATAGTTCATCCCATTTTCTTCGTTTCCTAAGAAAAGCAAAATTCCTGTGTTAAATTGTTTTTTTAACTGTTTTCTTCGGTTGATATAGGTTTCTTTTTTAAACATGATATTTTATTTTTTATGGTTATTATTTCAATATTTTATAATAATACTAATTGTATTCTTTAAATTCAAATTCCTTCGGAGGTTCGATTTCCCATAAATGTTTTACGAAAAAGTCCATTCTCCTGCGGATAAAGTATTTGTTTCCCCAGACTCCACCGTGGTCATCGTTAGGTGTTATGATTAGCTCAAAATCTTTGTTATGATTTATAAGTTCGGCAGCCAGACGATACGATGAGGCAGGATTCACATTATTGTCCATATCGCCGTGGGCGATCAGTAATTTCCCTTTAAGGTTATCTACCATTGACAGGTTCGATTGTTCTTCGTAATGTTTCCCTGGAGCTCCCATGTATTGTTCGGGCCACCATGCTTTTGCCATCCGGTGGTCGTGGTTTCCTGCCGAAGCAACACCTACTTTGTAAAAATCGGGATATTTCAATAAAGCGTGGACTGCATCATACCCACCTGCTGAATGGCCAAAAATACCTACTTTATTGGTGTCTATGTATGTATATTCTTTTGCTAATTGCCTGATACCGCCCATATGGTCAGGCCCTCCGATATCACCCAGGTTTTTGTAAGAAACATCATGAAACGCTTTGGAGCGCATGGCTGTTCCCATCCCGTCAATACGTATTACAATAAATCCAACTTCGGCCAAAGGTAGCCAGTCGTTCCAGATTCCTCTGCGGAAAGATTTAGGTACATTAACCGCTTGTGGCCCGGAGTAAGAGTTGTCTATAATGGGATATTTTTTATTGGGGTCGAAGGTAGATGGATATTGTAATATCCCATAAATATCCGTTTTGCCATCACGGGCTTTTACGGTAAACCTTTCGGGTGGTTTCCATCCGACAGCAAGTAACTTTTCAATATTAGCTTCCTGCAGTTCTCTTATCAATTCTCCATTGGAAAGTTTTCGCAGCACTGCTTTGGGTTTTAAGTCAACCCGTGAGTAATTATCTATAAAGAAGTTATGGTCAGGTGAGACCTCTATTTCATGTTCAGCATTTTCGGGAGTTAAAAGCTGCATTCCTGTACCATCGAAATTAATTTTATAAAGATGTTGAAAATAAGGGTCTCTCCCTTTTTCTGCTCCTCCGGCGGTAAAGTATATAACCTCATTTTCTTCGTCTATCGCATTTATTTTTCGAACAACAAATTCTCCTTTTGTGATTTGATTTATAAGCTCGCCGTTTTTTCCATTGTACAAATATAAGTGGCTCCACCCATCGCGTTCCGACATCCAGATAATTTTTTTACCATTATTCACTAATCTACATCCGGTCATCTGGTACTCAATCATGGTATTGGCTTCTTCGTGGATTTTTCGGTCTGCTTCGCCTGTTTCGGGATTGATAAAATATAAATCAATGGCTTTGTAATAACGGGCCATTTGTGCCAGGTAAAAAGTTTTGCTTTCATTTGTCCAGCCGGGAGCAAATCCCGACCAGATATCTTCCATCGGTTCTAACTCAACTTTTACTTTTGATTTATTATCAACATCAAAAATAAAATATTCCTGCAAAGGGAGGTTTTCACCGGGCAATGCTCTTTCGTACGACCATACTTTGGCTCGCATGCCTTCTTCAGGTAAAGCCTGATACAGGAACAATTTTTTTGCTTTCCTGCGATCGAGCTTAATAGCAACAAATTTTTTCGAATCAGGCGACCATTCTACATATATTTCAGGGTCATAGGTGTCACCTATCGACTCATCAATCATTTTATACCAGGATAAAGGAGATGCATAATCATACATCGTTTCTCCGTCGGAAGTTAGCTGAAACTCTTGGCCGGTGTCAGCATCTCTGAGGTAAAGATTGTAATTTTTAACAAAGGCAATCCAATGCCCATCGGGCGATTTAGATTCATTTTTCTTTAGATTATCCTTCTTTGGTTGATATCCAGATAGACTGTTTTTGTGAATATGATAGTTAAAGTGTAAGGTGTCTGTTTTAAATGTAATTGATTGTTGGTTATGATTAAATGATATTTTTGAAAAAGGTAACGAATCCGGATTGATTTTTATATTTAGCTTTTTTGCTAATTTTTTAGCCAGTTTTTGATGATTAAATGCCGGTTTAACTTTACCTTCCTCAGGAATAACAAACATAAAACGATGCCCGTTTTCCAGTTCTGTTTTGTACCAGAAATTATTGGTACTATCAATCCAGTTTGGATTTAGATGTAGATTTTGTACCAGGTTATAAACGTTAAAATGTAAGAATTTTTCTGCTCGCTGGTAATCTTCAGTTGTTCCTTGTGATAATAGATTCGATATTGTCGCGATAAGGATAAATGATAGTAAAAGTATTCTTTTCATAGTTGATGATTATTTTTTATTTCAGTTTTCAGATTCAAAAAATTATAATAATCTGAAATTTGGAATCTGGAATTTGAAATTTGAAATTAATTATACTTCTTCATGCTCTGTTCTTCGTATAATTTCATTTTGCAGACTTTCGCCTAAATCATTAAAATAGTCACTATATCCTGCTACCCGTACAATTAAATCGGTATATTTTTCAGGGTGTCTCTGTGCATCGCGCAACGTTTTGGCACTAACCACATTAAATTGTATGTGGTGCCCATCCATCCTGAAATAACTTCGAATTAAATGGGTTAGTTTGGTAATGCTCTGGTCATCTTTAAAAAATGAAGGAGAGAATTTTTGGTTAAGCAGCGTTCCTCCGGTTTTTAGATGGTCAATTTTAGCAGCCGATTTTAATACAGCGGTTGGCCCTTTTTTATCGGCGCCCTGAAAAGGACTGATTCCTTCGGATAAGGGCTCGAAAGCTTTACGTCCATCAGGAGTTGTAGTCATTACACTTCCAAAATAAACATGGCTTGTTGTTGGCAACATATTTATCCGGAATTTTCCTCCACGATAAGTAGGTTTTCCGTTTATCGCATCATGGAAAATATCAAAAACCTGCACAGCATATTGGTCTGCGTAATCATCATCATTTCCGTATTTAGGTGTTTCATAAATCAAATCATGGCGTAATTGTTCAAATCCTTCAAAATTATTTTGTAAGGCTTCTAATAGTTTGTCTATCGTAATTTTTTGATTATCGAATATATTATATGCTATGGATGTTAAGCTATCGGTAATACTGCCTAAGCCTACACCCTGTACATAGCTTGTGTTATAACGCGCCCCGCCGGCATTGTAGTCTTTTGCATTTGAAATGCAATCCTCAATAATTAGCGATAGGAAAGGAACCGGAAGTTCTTCGGCAAATAGTTTTTCTATAATATTGTTGCCTTTTAATTTAATATCAGCAAAATAATGGAGTTGCTGCTTATAGGCTTCTATCAAATCACTCATATTTTTATAATTTCCCGGTTTGCCTGTTTCGATACCAACCTTTTTGCCTGTTCTCGGGTCTTTTCCGTTATGCAGTGTAATTTCCAAAATCTTATTTAAATTAAAATAACCGGTAAGGATATAACTTTCGGTACCAAAAGCGCCGGTTTCCACACATCCGCTTGCTCCGCCATTTCTGGCGTCTACAATACTTTTTCCCTGGTTCACCAATTCTTGAACGATGGCATCGGTGTTAAAGAAAGAAGGTTGTCCAAAACCGGTTTTTGAAATTTTTATGGCCCGATTGACAAAACCATCGGGATTTTGTTTGCTGATTTGTACCATCGAGCTAGGTTGAAGGATTCGCATCTCTTCAATCACATCCAGAATGATATAAGATAATTCATTAACCGCATCGGTACCGTCTTCTTTAACACCACCCAGGTTAATTAGGGCAAAATCAGTGTACGTGTTACTTTCTAATGCCGTAACGCCAATTTTGGGTGGTGCAGGGTGGTTATTAAATTTTATCCAGAAAGCCTGAAGAAGCTCAACCGCATTTTCCTTTGTTAGCATACTCTTTTCCATTTCTTGTTTGTAAAGCGGAAACAAGTGCTGGTCTAACCTGCCCGGATTGAATGAATCCCACGGATTTACTTCGGTAATTACGCCTAAATGAATAAACCAATAATGTTGAAGCATTTCGTGGAAAGTCTCTGGAGCATGTGCCGGTACTTTTTGGCATATGCGTTCCATCTCAGCCAATTCAGCTTTTCGTTGTGAATCTTTTTCTTGTTTTGCCAGCTTTTGCAGTTCGTCAGCATGCCGGTGGGCAAAAATAATCATGGCATCGGCAGCAATATCCATGGCTTTCAGCTCTTCTATTTTATCAGCAGCATCGGGGTCTTTGCCTGATTGAATTTTTTGGAGCGATTCATTGATTTCTTCTTTTAAATCGAGCAATCCTTTTTGAAAAATTTTTTTCCCGGCAACGGTATGTCCGGGTGCTCTTTGTTCCTGGAACTCGGTAAAAACTCCTGCCTCATAAGCTGCTTCCCACTCTTTAGGCAGTTGTTTGAAAATTTTATCGCGCTGTGATTTTCCTTTCCAATAAGGGATGATCTCTTTTTCGTAGATTTCTTTGGTTTCGTCATCTACTTTAAACCATACTTTAGGCCTAGAATCCAGAATTTCCAAATCCTGTAAAGAGTGTAAACTAACTTCGGGATAGGTTGGTGTTGCTTTGGGTGCAGGGCCACGTTCACCAACAATGAGCTCTCCTTCATTAATACAAATTTTTTTGTTCCCGAGGATATGTTTAAAAGCCATTGCCCGCCTTACAGGTATAGAAAGGTTTTGAGCTGACTCACTTTTATAAAAACTGGTTACTAAAAGTGCCCGCTCAGCAGATATTTTGTTGACTGCTGTTAAGCTTTCGTTGCGTAATTTTCTTATTCTTGTATTCATAGTTTTGTTTTAAACCTGCCCGACGGCAGGCGGGTTTCAAGTTTCAGTTTTCAAATTTCAAATAGATTAACCTCCAATTCCTACGTTGAATCCAATTGATTCAAATTCGGACTTTAATCTATTCATTGCCTCATCTGTTGGAGGTTGAATATTTCCCATTTTATTTATTTTATTAAACCGTTCATATTTCCCGTTTTGGATATTGTGATAAGGTAATAGATCCAAATGGTTAATGTTTTTTAATGTTTTGATAAAAGATTTAATCGCTAAGAGATTTTGTTCAGTATCTGTAATTCCGGTTATTACCGGAAAGCGTAAAATAACATTTTGATGGTGAGTATCAAGCCATAGAAGATTAGCCAAAATTTCTTGAACTGGTACACCGGTATATTTTTGGTGTAGCTCATCATCAATCAGTTTAATATCATAGAGAAAAAGATCTGTTTTTTCAGCTATGACCTGGAGCGTTTCTCTGGATGTAAATCCTGTGGTATCGATGCAGGTGTGAATATTATTTTCTTTACATCGTTGGAGTATTTCTAACAAAAAATTGGATTGCATCAAAGGTTCGCCTCCGGAAAAGGTTACTCCTCCTCCGGATTCTTCGAAGAAAACCCGATCGCCTTCTATTGTTTTAAATAATTCTTCATCAGATATCTGGTATCCAATGGTGGCTTCCTTTTGAAAGGTAGTGCCATCCAGGAGTTTTGTTTTGATATATTTTTCCGTTTTTGGGTTTTGGCTTTCCGGATTATGACACCACCAGCAATTCAAAGGGCATCCTTTAAAAAAGATGGTTTGCCGTATTCCCGGACCATCATGTACCGCAAAATGCTTGATATCGAAAATGGTTGCTAACATTTAAAGATGATTTATTGAATTAAATCGTTTAAGATTAAATATTATTAATCTTAAATTTAAAATATATAAATTGAGAGAATAAATGAGTTACTTCATATCCTTTCTTTGAGTTGATGGGAAAGGGAAGAATAAATAGAAGTATCAGCAAATCCAACACTCATAGAGTCCTTTGCCGAAATTGTGGTATAAATTATTTGAATAAATTTGTATCATTGGTAATCACAATTGATACAAATATAGAATATTCTTAATATATAAGCAAATGATTTTTGTCAGTTACAATACGTTATAATATTTTAAATAAATTTTTCTAAAAAAGATGCTAATTCGATTAAATCCTTTCTGTTTTTTAAATTAATATTATTCTCTTTTATAAAATTTTTAATATCAGACTTATGATCTTTAAATTTTCTATTAATTCGGAATTTAGTGGCAAAAATTAACTCATCATCAATGAATAGATATAGTTTTTCTGAAATTGGAATTTCTACATCATTCTCATTGTGCAAATTAACATAATCTCCCCTTCTATCAGAATAATAAGATGTTTTTTTGCTTACAGATGAAGTGTTTGATGATGCTCCATAAGCACCGGAAGGGGTATTTGAAGGGATATTAGCTTTTCTATAAAGAAAAACAGTTATTCCATCTGCGTATATAGTTTCCAGTATTTTATTGTCAATATAGTAAAATGTTTTATTGCCTATTTTTATAGAGTCTAGCTCTTCAATATTTGAAATTACAAAAATTTTTGAATTTTTGAGGTAACAAAATTCATTATTAACTACATTATAATTATATTTTGCCTTAGCAATACCTCCGTCTTTAAAAAATGCAGTACCATCTTCAAATGAATTAAATAGAAATAAGGATTGCTCAGTAAATCTAGTATTAATGTCGGAAGTGACATCTTGACAAAATCCCAAATTTTGTATAAGAACAAATGCAATAATTAATGGAAATATATTTTTCATAATTTATACTTTTTAGATGTTTATTTTTTTTTGTAAAAATTCAATAATAGCTAAAATGTCATATTTAATTTAAAAATAGATGCATTTTTCAAGAAAATAAAAATATAAAAAAAAATGGAATAATTATAATTTATTTCTATTTTCAAAATGTACCGAATCACCCCATTCTCCATAGCCAATTTCATCACCTGTAATTCCAATCCTTACTTCAAGACAATTCGTGCAATCGGAGGCGTTTTCATCTGTACAGGGTTTATTCTCATATAATTTATAGCTATCTCGGTACATTCCCGGGGTAATATTGGGCATAATAACATTTGCTCCAATTTTTATTGCTTTTTCGCGACCTATAGGATCAATGGCTTGCAAAGCAGTAGCGGCAGCTATATTTATATCCTTCATCAAAATTCTGAGTAGTGCAATCATTTTTAAGGAAAGCATAAAACGCTTGTCAATAGGTTTAAGTAAATGTTTATATTGATATAAAGGGGTGTCTTCGTGCTCAATGTATGGGCCCATGCCACACATATCTATGTCGAAATTTTTCATAAACAATAAATCTCCGGCTAAATCATTATAGGTTTGAAAAGGTAATCCGATCATAACTCCGGTACCTGTTTGATAGCCAATTTTTTGTAATGATCGTAAACAGTTCATTCGGGTTTCAAAATCATGTTTTTTATCTTTTGGATGGATCTTATAGTATAAATCTGGATTGGAGGATTCAATTCTTAACAAGTATCTGTGTGCACCTGCATCGAACCATTCCTGGTAAACTTCATCGGGTTGTTCTCCCAACGATAGGGTAATTCCCAGTTCATTATTCGATAATTCTTTTATCTGTTTTAAAAGGTTCGATATTCGTTGGGTAAATCGAGGGTTGGAAATTTCTCCCGCCTGTAAAATGAGTGATCCATATTTGGATTGATAAGCATATTTTGCGGCATCTAAAATGTCTTCATCGGATATATCATATCGTTTTGCCTTCTTATTTCCTTTTCGAATGCCGCAATAATAGCAATTTTTACTACAAATGTTCGACATTTCAATTAATCCACGGAAGTATACTTTTTTTCCAACCTGTTGGGCCTTTATTTTTGCTGCATGAGTAAATATTTTATTACTATCTTCTTTCCCTGATTGTAATAGAATGCTTAAATCTTCTTTGGTTAAATTTTCTTTTTTTAATAGTTCGTCAACAATCTTAATCATAAATCCATTTGTTAATTTGCTCACAAAGGTAATAACAAGAATTGAATTATGGATTCAAAATAAAAGACTTTTTTGTCTTTTATTTAGGTCTTCATATAAAAAATCCTGCCACATTGAAAGAGCAGGACTTTTGATTCTATTGCCTAAGATAATTATTTAAGCGGGGTACGAATTATTTTAATCTCCCGGGTTTCTGAATCCACAACACTAACATAAGCATAAAGCCCGCTGGGATGTATTTGGAAGGTCGAAAATCTGGGGTTTATATCTATTTCAAATTTTTCCGGTTCAATGATCGTTTCACAAATATATCTACCCTCCTTGTCATATACGTAAAATGAATTTCCTTCTTGCTTACTAAAATGGAAAATTAGTATATTACCCTGGTAATCTGTTTTAATGGCGTAAAAAACCGGCCGGATACCCGGATAAATATTAGGATCGTTTAAGATTTCTTTATTTTCTTCATACAGATCTTTTTCCAATAAAAATTGTTTTATTTTCAGGACAAACTTTTCTTTATCTTCTGCAGTGGTCTTTTTAGGTGATTGTTGCAGATTAATGGTTTGGATTTTTTGTCCGTCAGGATTATAAACAGATAACTTATCCTGTACGTTATGGCCAACAATTAAATTTCCTTCAGGAGTCCTTTCAATAATTGTTCTGTCTCTTACTCCTGTAGGACTAAAACTAAATAAAGTCCCATCTTTGAGTTTAATTCTTACCGCTTTTAGGTTGGTTAAACTGTTAAAATAGCTGTCTACAATAACTTCTTTATTTGTTTCAATATCTTTAATGGAAACGATATATTTTACATCTCCCTTGTATGCTACATGCCCCCATATAGCAATTTTATTATTTTTTAAGGCTACAATTTGTAAGGGCATATAATCTATCTTAACCATTTTATAAAAATTCCCGTCCAGATCGTAAAATTGAATTCTTCCCTGGTGGTCACTTGCAAAAACAAACTTATTATCTAAAATGCCATGCAGGGTAGGCCTGTATAAAAATTCACCCGCCTTACCGCCTTTTTTTCCAAACTGCTTGATAAAATCACCCTTTTTATCCAATTTGTAAATATTGTATTTGCTATAGTTACCTACAAAAACTTCTCCTTCTTCTGAAACAACAATACTTTTCATCTTTCCTACAGGATTCCCGTATACCACTTTATCTTTATCATCGAATATTTGGTCCCAATTTGTATGGCTTCCGTAATTTTTGTCAGGTGTTAGTTTTATTATTCCTTTTTGATAAACATCTAATAAGGTTTGTGATTTTGTGAAGGGAATGAAACACAAAATAAACATTGATATCATAATCGTTTTTCTCATAATCTTATTTTTTAGTTTATAATGTTCTATTTTCTAATCTCCAATAATTTGATGATTGACTGGCAGACCATTTTTGTCATAGATAGTTACAGATACACTGTTTTGCTTCCAGGCATCATTTAAATCAGGAATATATTCATAATGTTCATAATGATTAACCGGTTTTTGATTATGAGTATATTTCTTCATCATTAATGTTGAGAAGGTTATTATAAGGCAAATTCCTGCAGCCCAGCTTAATATTGTGCTAAGGTTAAATTTCTTTTGATTGGTTTTTTTGTTATCTATAAATTTAAAAGGGGGTATACATTCAATATCAGGATTTAAACTTCTGAGTGATTCCTCAACTAAAGAAATATTATTTTCAATAGTCTGTAATTTTTTTTGACAATCTTTACAATTAACCAAATGGTGCCTTATTTCAGACATTCTATCATTTTCAAGAGAATGGTTATGATAATCAAACAATTCTTCTTTCTTTACACAATTCTTCATAGTTTGATGATTTTATATAGGTGGTTAATTTTTCGATAGCTCTTGATAAGGTTTTACCCACGGATGTAGGTTTGATTTCTAAAATTTCACTTATTTCTTTATAGGAAAACTCCTCATTATAAAGATTAACCAGAACCTGTTCTTTGGGGCTTAATTTTGATAAAGCAGTGGCTATTGCTTTCTTTTGTTCATTTTGGATAATATCTGTTTCAATGGTATTATAATAATTTTTTTCATAAAGGTTTATATTATTGGTTAAGTGAACATTTTTTTCCTTCTTGTTGATATTAATATATTTATTGAGTGCACACCTGTAAAGCCAGGCTTTAGTGTTTAGGGGGTGCTTATTTTTCATTATTTCGTTGTGCAAGCTTAAAAAAACTTCCTGAGCAATATCCTCACTGTCTTGTTCCGAAAAAGATATTCTGTAAATAAACTGAAAGATTTTTATATAGTATAAATGGTATATCTCTTCAAAAGGCATATGTAGGTGTTTTATTAATAAGACAAATTTGTCGAAATTTTGTGACATTAAAAGCGATAAAAAAATTGTTTTATAAATATGTTACAAAATATGTTAACAGTTGTAAGTTGTTAAATGGATTAATATTGTTGGATTTTGTTGTAATTGTTAAAGATAAACGTTAATATAGTTTCAAATTGTAATCAAAAAAGGCTTTCTTTTTTGTTAAATTTGTAGAAAATATTGAAAAACAAAAAAACGATGATAACAAAACAACTTTTATACCCCAAAAGCATTGTAGTTGTCGGTGGATCTGATAATAATCAGAAACCCGGAGGAAAAGTTCTTAAAAATTTAATTGATGGAAATTTTAAAGGAGAACTTTATGTTGCTAATCCCAAAGCAGATGAGGTACAAGGTATAAAAAGTTATAAAAATCCGTCAGACCTGCCTCAGGTTGATTTAGCTATTTTGGCTATTGCTGCCAAATATTGTACTGAAACTGTGCGGATGCTGGCCGAAGAAAAAAGTACTAAGGCATTTATAATTTTGTCAGCAGGATTTAGCGAGGAAAATGAAGAAGGGGCAAAGATAGAGAGAGAGATTGTAGATATTGTTAATCAAAATAAAGCTTCGCTTATTGGCCCTAATTGCGTTGGGGTGTTGAATCAAAATTATAACGGAGTTTTTACAACACCAATTCCTTCGCTCGATCCGCAAGGGGTTGATTTTATTTCCGGTTCTGGGGCAACGGCGGTGTTTATTATGGAATCGGGAGTGCCAAAAGGGCTTAAGTTTTCGAGTGTTTTTTCTGTAGGAAACAGTGCTCAGTTAGGAGTAGAGGAAGTGTTAAAACATCTGGATGAAACTTTTGATCCGGAAACCAGCTCTAAAGTTAAGTTATTGTATGTTGAAAGTATTGATAAGCCTGATATGCTGCTTAAACATGCTTCTTCATTAATCCGTAAAGGATGTAAAATTGTCGCCGTAAAATCGGGAGGTTCTGAGGCTGGCAGCCGTGCTGCTTCTTCTCATACCGGAGCATTGGCTAGCTCAGATGTTGCTGTGGATGCCTTATTCCGAAAAGCCGGTATTGTTCGTTGTCATGGACGTGATGAATTAACTACGGTTGCATCCATTTTTATGCACCCCGAACTAAAAGGCAAAAATATTGCCATTATTACTCATGCTGGAGGCCCTGCCGTGATGTTAACCGATTCCTTATCAAATAACAAACTGCAAATTCCACCAATTGAAGGGCCAAAAGCAGATGCTTTATTAGAAAAACTTTTTCCCGGCTCTTCAGTAGCAAATCCTATTGATTTTCTGGCTACAGGAACAGCCGAACAACTTGGGCACATTATCGATGCCTGCGAAAAGGATTTCGATCATATTGATGCAATGGCTGTTATTTTTGGAAGTCCCGGGTTATTTCCTGTTTTCGATGTATATGATTTGCTTGATGAAAAGATGAAATCCTGCAAAAAGCCAATCTATCCTATTTTACCTTCAGTAGTTAATGTAAAAGATGAAATAGATGCTTTTATTAAAAAGGGGAGAGTAAATTTTCCTGATGAAGTGGTTTTTGGTAACGCACTGGCTAAAGTTTATCATACCGAAAAACCTGCTCCGGAAAATATAGATATTCCTGAAGTTGATGAGAAAAAAATCCGAAATATTATCGACCATGCCGATGAGGGATATATCTCACCTGAAAAGGTGCAACAATTATTAGATGCAGCCGGAATAGCCCGGGCAGGTGAAGCGGTGGTTACTACCAAAGAAGATGCTGTGAAGGAAGCCGAAGAATTAGGACTGCCTGTAGTGATGAAAGTTGTAGGTCCTGTTCACAAATCGGATGTAGGAGGTGTTGTTCTTAATGTGAAAGATACTGAAACCGTTGCCAAAGAGTTTGAACGAATGATGCAAATTAAGGATACCACTGCCATCTTATTGCAGCCTATGCTTTCGGGAATTGAGCTGTTTGTAGGAGCTAAAGCAGAACCTAAATTCGGGCATATGGTTCTTTGCGGATTGGGAGGAATCTTTATTGAGGTATTGAAAGATGTCAGTGCTGGTTTGGCACCCATTGATCAGGACGAATCTTTAAGAATGATTAGAAGTTTGCAAAGCTATGGAATTATAAAAGGAACACGCGGACAGGAAGGCGTGAATGAAGAAATGTTTGCAGAAATAGTCAGCCGTGTATCTGCTTTAGTAAAAGCTGCACCGGAAATTGCCGAAATGGATTTAAATCCGTTGTTGGGTAAAGCTGATAAAGTAGTAGCTGTGGATGCACGTATACGAATAAAAAAATAGATGAGAAAGTTTGAAAATTTACGATTCACAGAAAAGTTGTTGATTATTATGGCCTTGTTGGCTTTTTTGGGAATTATCCTCAAATGGACTGAAGTTAAAGAAGGTTTTTTTAAGGGTTGGGAATATTTCGATTTTCGTAAATCAGAACAGATTGCAGAATAAATGAAGAGCATAAGTATTGTATCCATTATCCTGTTGTTAACAATCCCATTGTTTGCTCAAGATGTTAATGAGAATAAGGTAAAATTTGATATATCCGGATTTGTTAAAAGCTTTTTTAAATTTGCTGTATTAGCAACTCTGTGCGAGTCCTTAGGATTTCGAATACGCAATGGTGTATATAATAAAAAAGATTTTGGATTAATCCCACGGGCAATTGTATGTGGCTTTTTGGGTTTAACGAAAAAAATGTCTTTTGTCATTTTTGCTCCCGGAACCCCTCAGTTTTTAGCTTATATTGGATTTAAAAAAGCAGTTGTAGCAATGGCAGGTTCTCTCAGTCCATTAAAATTACTGGTTGCTTTTTCAATCAGCGCAGCAATGAATTTAATTTACGCACCAGTAATGATGACACTGCATAAGATTACCAATACCCATATTTTGAATAACGGTGGAACTTTGAAAGGAATTTTAAACCTATTCATTTTGGTGAGATAATGGCAAACATGAACTGGTCGGTACAATGGAATTTTGTTTTAAAAAAAATGATTCCGTTTTTTTGGATTCCAGTGCATACCATAACCTTTTTGTGACCTTCACATTATCAGGTTTTATTTGCCGTTGTTTTAGGGATTATTCTGGTTGTGCTGCTTTCAATAGCAAGTTTAAAGAGTGAAAAATAATCGTATATTTGTAATAGATCGAAAATTAATAAAAAATTAAAATATAGTAACAATGAAAAAAATAGGTTTGTTTTACGGTCCGGTTGGAGGTTCAACCGAAAAAGTAGCTAAAACGGTAGCCGATGCATTAGGTACCGAAAATGTTGATTTAATTCCTGTAAAGGATGCTAAAGCCTCAGATGTTAAAAAGTACGAAAATATAATTTTCGGAATGTCAACTATTGGCAAAGAGACCTGGGAGTCGGATAAATCGGCCAATGACTGGGATATTTTTTTGCCTGAATTAGAGAAAATTGATTATAGCAATAAAAAAATTGCCATGTTTGGTTTAGGCGACCAGGTTACTTACGATTTGCATTTTGTTGACGCATTGGGCATTATAGCTGAAATCATTTTGCCTAAAGGAGCTCAGGTAATTGGTAAAGTTGATACCGATGGATACGATTTTCGTGAATCAAAAGCATTATACGATGGTAAATTTATTGGACTACCCGTTAATGAAGATTTTGAGCCAGAGCTTACCGCCCAAAGAGTAAATGGTTGGGTAAAAAGTATTCAATCTGAATTCAAATAGAGTTTAAGGTTATAGTAAATAGTCAAGTATTTTGGTAACATTATTTGCTGCCTATATTTAATTTTTTTAGATACTAATTACTTTATTATAATAATAAGATTTTAAAAAATAACTTATGAATAAGCCATTAATAAAGCATACCCCAATTGATTACGAGGTAGTTAAAAATAAAATTGAAGAAAGTGGATTGGGAAATATTGGATTAGCTTCTATTCGGGAGTTAGTTCGGTTAGTCAATGAAATTGAGAAAGAAACCGGAGAGAAATATATCCGTATGGAAATGGGTGTTCCCGGCTTAGAACCTGCACAAGCCGGTATTGAAGGAGAGATTGAAGCATTAAGAAAGGGTGTAGCTTCAAAATATCCCATGATTGAAGGAGCTAGTATTCTAAAAAAGGAAATCTCCCGATTTGTGAAAAATTTTTTAAATCTTACGGTTAATGAACGCAACTGTATCCCTACCGTAGGTTCTATGCAGGGTTCGTTTGCTTCATTCTTGGTTTCTTGTCGCCGGGATGTGCAAAAAGACACTACTTTGTTTATAGATCCTGGATTTCCTGTTCAAAAACAACAACATCACCTACTTGGTTTTAAATATGAAACTTTCGATGTTTATAATTATAGGGGTGATAAATTAAAAGATAAACTTGAATCGTACCTTAAAAAAGGGAATATATCTACTATTCTCTATTCAAATCCAAATAACCCATCATGGATTTGCTTTACCGAAAAAGAATTACAAATAATTGGTGAGCTTGCCAATAAGTATGATGTTGTGGTGATGGAAGACTTGGCATATTTTGCCATGGACTTCCGTAAAGATTTATCTAAACCCGGAGTACCCCCATATCAGTCTACTGTAGCAAATTATACTAAGAACTATATTTTATTAATTTCCAGTTCTAAGTCATTTAGTTATGCCGGACAGCGTATTGGCATGATGATAATATCTGATGAGTTATTTGAACGAAAGTTCCCGGATCTTAAACGATTTTACAAAACCGACGGGTTTGGCTATTCCATGATTTATGGAGCATTATATTCTTTATCATCTGGTACCAGTCATTCGGCTCAATATGGATTGGCAGCCATGCTGAAAGCAGCGAATGATGGTGAGTTTAATTTTGTTGAAAGGGTGAAAGAGTATGGTGAGCGGGCAAAAATAATGAAAAAACTTTTTACAGATAATGGATTTAATATTGTTTATGATAAAGATGAGGATCAACCCTTAGCAGACGGTTTTTATTTTACCATTTCATATCCTGGAATGATAGGAGACGAGTTGTTAGAAAAGTTGTTATATTATGGTATTAGTGCTATAGCCCTGTCTACAACCGGAAGTGAACGAACCGAAGGGTTACGGGCTTGTGTATCACAGATACAAAGAGAGCAATTTAAAGATCTTGAATATCGATTAAAAGTTTTTAATGAACATCATTATTAAAATAAATTTTATTTTTTTAAGGTATTTAAATTGTTGATATAGACAGAATAACCGGAAACCTTTATTAAATCTGCTGAATAACAGTATAGATATAAAGGCTTTAGCTCGGTAAATTGAGTAAAAATTTCTATCTTTGAATAGATTCAAAGTAAAAATTATAACTAAAAATATATTTAATAATGGCAAAAGTAAAAGGAGCAATTGTAGTTGACATTGAAAGATGTAAAGGCTGCGCTGTATGCGTAACTGCCTGTCCGACAAATGTAATACAATTATCACAGGATGTTAATAGCAAAGGTTATCATTATGCTTACATGGAAAACCCTGATGCTTGTACAGGATGTTCTAATTGTGCAATTGTTTGTCCGGATGGAGTAATTACAGTTTACAGAAAAAAGTAAACCAATAAGTATTAAATTTTAAAAGAACTATAATAATGAAAGAATTACGATTAATGAAAGGCAACGAAGCGATAGCTGAAGCAGCTATTCGTGCAGGTGCCGATGGCTACTTTGGGTATCCGATTACACCACAATCAGAGGTTCTTGAATATTTTATGGCCGAAAAACCCGAAGAAAGAACCGGAATGGTTATTCTTCAGGCCGAAAGTGAACTTGCTGCCATTAATATGGTATATGGCGGAGCCGGTTGTGGGAAAAAGGTTATGACCTCTTCATCAAGTCCTGGAATAAGCCTAAAACAAGAAGGAATAACTTATATTGCAGGAGCTGAATTACCCTGTCTGATTTTAAATGTTGTTAGAGGAGGACCAGGCTTAGGAACTATTCAGCCTGCGCAATCAGACTACTTTCAGGCAGTAAAAGGTGGTGGACATGGAGATTATAAATTAATTGTTTTAGCTCCGGCATCTGTTCAGGAAATGTATGATTTTGTAGAGTTAAGTTTTGAACTTGCTTTTAAATATCGAAATCCAGCCATGATCTTATCCGATGGAGCTATTGGCCAGATGATGGAAAAGGTTGAGATTGGTGAGCAAAAAAAGAGATTAACTGATCAGGAAGTAAAACAAAAGTATCCCTGGGCTACAACAGGAAAAGATGCTAACCGGGAAAAAAATATTATTACTTCACTTGATCTGGATCCTGTAAAACAAGAACAATTTAACCAGAAACTACAGGCAAAATACAAAGAGATGGAAGAAAAAGAGGTTCGTTTTGAAGAAATTCAAACCGAAGATGCAGAATATCTCTTTGTTGCATACGGAACTAGTTCACGTATTTGTGAAAAATCGATTCAGCTTGCCCGCAAGAAAGGTATTAAAGTTGGGTTATTAAGACCTATTACCTTATTTCCGTTTCCTAAAAAGAGATTATTGGAACTAGCTGGCCAGGTTAAAGGTATGATTTCTGTAGAAATGAGTGCAGGACAGATGGTTGAAGATGTTAAATTAGCTGTTGAGCATAAAGTTCCTGTTATTCATTACGGCAGAATGGGAGGTATCATACCATCTCCTGGTGAGATTGTTGAAGTTTTAGAACAAAAATTTTTATAGGAGGTTAAAATGGCTGAAAATACAGTAAATAATGATATAATAAAAGAAGAGAATTTGGTTTATCAAAAAACCAAATTAATGACTGATAATGTTCTTCACTACTGTCCTGGTTGTGGACATGGGACTGCTCACCGTTTGGTGATGGAAGTGGTTGAAGAAATGGATATACAATCAGAAACCATAGGTATTTCTCCTGTTGGATGTTCGGTTCTTGCCTATAATTATATGGATATTGATATGCAAGAAGCAGCTCACGGAAGAGCTCCTGCATTGGCAACCGGAATAAAACGGTTATTCCCCGATAAATTTGTATTTACTTATCAGGGTGATGGTGACTTAGCTGCAATTGGTACTGCTGAAACAATACATGCTTGTAACCGAGGTGAAAATATTACTATTATTTTTATCAATAATGGGATTTATGGTATGACCGGTGGTCAAATGGCACCAACAACCCTTGAAGGAATGAGATCCTCAACATCGCCTTACGGACGAGATATTAAGTTAATGGGTAATCCATTAAAAATTACTGAGCTGGTTGCTCAATTGCCAGGGACTTACTTTGTTACACGCCAGGCTGTGCATACTCCGGCAGCCGTACGTAAAGCGAAAAAAGCCATAAGAAAGGCTTTTGAAAATCAGAAATTGAAAAAAGGCCTTTCTTTTGTTGAGATTGTATCTAATTGTAACTCTGGATGGAAAATGACTCCAAATGATGCGAACCAATGGATGGTCGATAATATGTTCCCATTTTATCCACTTGGAGATATTAAAGTTCCTGAAGAATAAATCACAGGGCAATAAAAGTTAATTTTAAACTCAAAAATTAAACAAAATGACTGAAGAAATTATTATAGCCGGATTTGGTGGACAGGGAGTGCTTTCTATGGGTAAAATTTTATGTTACTCAGGAATTGTTCAAGGACAGGAAGTTACCTGGATGCCATCATACGGACCAGAAATGAGAGGTGGTACTGCTAATGTTACTGTTATTATCAGCGACGAAAGAATTAGCTCACCAATCATTAATGAGTTTGACACAGCAATTATTCTTAACCAACAATCAATGGATAAATTTGAAAGTATGGTTAAACCTGGTGGAACATTAGTTTACGATGGAAATGGTATTATTCGCCATCCCGAACGTAAAGATATCAATATTTACCGGGTAGATGCAGCCGAAGAAGCAACTAAAATGGAGACTACCAAAACGTTTAATATGATTGTTTTGGGGGGATTTCTTAAAATAAAACCGATTGTAAAAATGGATAATGTAATTGCAGGTTTGAAAAAATCATTACCTGAAAGATATCATCATCTTTTACCAGTGAACGAAAAAGCAATTAAGCGTGGTACAGAAATAATTCAGGAAATCCAAAAATTGAATTAAAATATTTCTTATTATATTTAAACCGCTGCATTTTATGTAGCGGTTTTTTTTATGCTAACAAAACTCATGTTTTAGATAAGAGAAAAGAAGTAATTTAGGATAGTAATTAATTCTGTAAAGTTTCGATGAAAACATTAAAACATTTATCAGTGGTGATAACATTCATATTATGTTGTCACTTTAATAAGTCACTTAGTCAGGATGCTGCATATAAGTCTGATAGTATAAATGCTTTAATCAAGCTTGAAACTGAAAATGAGAATAGTGAAGAAATTAAATCATTATTTGTAGAATTAGCAAATGTTTATGAATACGAAGGCGATTGGAATAAATACGATGAGACTGTTCAACGTATGCTTTCTTTTGCAAATGAGAAAGATGATCTGGAATACAAAGCAGAATATTTCAATAAACTGGGAATCTCAAATTGTTTACGAGGGAAAAATGAATTGGCATTAGAATATTTTTCAAAGGCACTGCAAATTAATGAAGAATTGCAGGATTCCATTAGCATTTCAAACTCCTTTGAAAACTTAGGATTGGTGTATAAAGATTTATCTGATTATGATAAAGCATTGAGCTATCAAATGAAATCTGTTAAAATTCGAGAAAAGATTAATCATCCACGATTGGTTAATAACTATAGCGCACTTGCTGCAGTTTATCAAAAACTTCAAGATACAATTAATCATTTTCAATATCTTAACAAAGCTAAAATGGTTATATCTAAGAATGATAAGCCCGATAACTTTCAAATGGCCATAATTCATAATGAAATAGCAGAGTATTATAACACGCTTAACGATATGGATAGTGCACTTGTCAATTATAAGTTGGTGGCTTATTATTCTGAAAAAGGCAATTGGAAACGTGGAATGGCTGTTGGTTATGGTAATATGGCAGAAGTATACAATGTGTATGGTGAAGTTGAAAAAGCGATAGAATTACATAGAAAAGTTTTAGGAATATCAATTGAGATTGATGATTGTATGGGAATAGCTGAAGAATATATTTATTTGTCGAATTTATACAATGATATGGGGAAGGTAGATTCGGCATTGATCTTAGCTAAAAAATCTTTGCAAAAAGCCGATGAATGTGGATTAGGTCATGAGAAATTATCAGCATATGAATTTATTTCAAAAATTTATGAGAGTATAAACAAACCGGCTTTAGCATTAGAGTATTATAAAAAATATTATGCTTTAAATGATTCCATTTTTAACCTGGAAAAGCAAAATACTGTTACAGAAATTGAAACGAAGTACGAAACGGAAAAAAAAGAACAGCAAATAGATTTATTATCGGCCGAAAATAAAATTAAGAATCAACGAATAAGATTAGGTATTGCTGTTATCTCAGTTCTTCTATTGTTGGTAATTATGATTTTCTTTTTAATGCGAATGAGAAAGAAAAATGCCCAAATGGCTCAGGACGATTTAAGACAAAAGCTTTTTCGTTCACAAATGAATCCGCATTTTATTTTCAATGCTTTGGGGAGTATTCAAAATTATATGTATAAGAATGAGACTCAAAAAGCAGCTCAGTTTTTAGGCAATTTTGCATCATTATCACGTTCAATACTAAAATATTCATCGGAAGAATCAATTAGCCTTGAAAAAGAGATAGAAACGCTTACAAACTATTTAGAGTTAGAAAAGATGCGAATGAAGGATGCTTTTTCGTATGAATTTATTTACGATCACGATTTAGAAACAGAGTTTATCAATATTCCACCTATGTTGATTCAGCCTTTTATCGAAAATGCAATTAAGCATGGATTAAAAGAAGTTGAAAACGATGGTAAAATTAGCATCGAAATTACAGATATGGAAGACATCCTGGAAGTGATTATTTTGGATAATGGAGTTGGATTTGAAAAATCACAACAAAATAAGGATGAGAATCATGAGTCAATGGCGACTAAGATCTTCCAAGAAAGAATGAAGCACTTAAAGAAGAAAAATAAGCATATTCCTGATATCTTAATAGAAGATATTTCTGAAGATGAAAATACTGGAACAAAAATTCATTTATTTCTTCCTATTATTAAGTAGATTAGTATCTTTATGCTAATAATAGTACTATATGATTAGAGCAATAATTATTGAAGACGAACCTGATATTCGGGAAATAAATCGAAGATTTCTATCTGATAATTTTTCTGATATTGAAGTAGTTGGCGAAGCAGATTCTGTTGATTCTGGAATAGAGTTAATTCAGACTGAGCAACCACAGCTTGTTTTGCTGGATATTGATATAAAAGGCGGAACAGGATTTCATATCTTACAAAAAGTTCATCCATACAATTTTGCCATTATTTTTATTACTGCTTTCAACGAATTTGCTATAAAGGCTATAAAGTTTAGTGCACTCGATTATATTTTAAAACCGGTTAATGAAGTTGAATTTTGCACTGCAGTTAAAAATGCGGTAGAATCAATTGAAAGTAAGCAGATCGAAACGCAAGTAAATAATTTTTTTGAGCATTACGAAAAGAAAACACAATCGAAAAAGATTGTTCTTAAAACCTGCGATTCTATTCACTTAGTTGACATATCTGATATTATGTATTGCATTAGCGATAATAGTTATACAACGTTTTATATTCGAGATAAAAAGGAAATAATAGTATCAAAAAGCCTAAAGGAATTCGAGAATCTTTTATCAGTATATAATTTCTTCCGCCCACATCAATCTTATTTGGTTAATCTTCATTGTATCGATAAAATTGATAAAACAGATGGTGGTTCAATCATATTAAATAATAAAAAAGAGATTCCAATATCTCATCGCCGTAAACAAGCTTTATTAGATATATTCGATAAGTTATAATTTCATATCCAGAATCACAATCTTCATTTTCTAGTTAATGGTTAAAACCCTGCAATTTTATCGCAGTTGCTTTATTTTCTATAAGTTGCAATTAAAATTACAATCTACAATATCCAAATTCCAAATAAACCACAAAAGGTAATATTCAAAGTCCAATATTTAGGTTTAGACCATTAATGTGTAATGTTTTGGTATTTTGAATATTGGATATTATTTGATATTTGTTAATTGTTATTTGGTGCTTACTAAACGAATTTTATTCGTAATCCATAGTGGTTTAGTTTACACTTTCAGGTTTAATTCTAACGAATTCAAGTTCGTATTTGGCATATTCATTTATCAAAAAATATTGCGAATAATTTCTACTTGTTTTGTACTTGAATATTAATCAATACAAACAATCGTAATTTTTTTTAAGATGAAGAACACACTAAAAACACTAATTTTTACTAGCCTATTTGCTCTCGCGACATTAGTAAGTTGCGACGATGGAAACGATCCAACAAAGGATGAAAACCTTGTTGAAATAACGGTAACAGGAATCGATGATGATGTAACAATCATGAAAGGTTCAGTTATAAAAATATATATTGAAGTAGATGACCACGATCTAGTTGATAATTTAGATCTAAAGTTAAATGGAACTGTTTTAGAATCATTTACAAGTTTTCCTGCAGAATATTTCTGGAATACATCTCAGTTTGAAATAGGAGAACAGGTAATTTCATTACAAGCATATTTAAATGAGAAAAAAATCGGATTAAAAGAGTTTGATATTGAAATTACTGCTCCACTAACTGTAACTGATTATGATGGAAATGTTTATCATACTGTACAAATTGGTTCGCAAATTTGGATGGTTGAAAATTTGAAAACTACACATTACAGAAATGGTGACGCAATATCTCCAATAAATGTAAGTGGTAGTTGGGATCAATTAACTGCAGGTGGATATTGTAGTTACGATAACAATGCCGCAAACGGAGAAATATATGGAAAGTTATATAACTTTTATGCTGTTGAAGATTCACGCGAAATTGCTCCAGAAGGCTGGCATGTGCCAACTCGTGAAGAATATAAAACATTGCTAATATATTTAGGTGGATCTGATGTTGCTGGCGGAAAAATGAAAGAAGCTGGTTCTGAACATTGGACCACTGATCTAATAACTGACGAAAATACTGGCACAAACGAGAGTGGATTTACAGCACTCCCAGGAGGTTGGCTAACCGCATCAGGTGATTTTGCTTCACAAGGTTATAAGGCCTATTTCTGGACTATTGATGGATTTGATTCTGGAATTAGTGGAAGTCGTTATGGTTATGCAAGGTGGCTTGGATTAAATACAGATAAATTTTACGATGCATCAAATTACCATGCCTATATGGGAATGTCTGTTCGGTGTGTCAAAGATTAAAGGTATAGAAAATCAAATAAATTAATAATCACTAATTAAATATTTAAGAAATGAAAAATTATTTGAAAATCGGAATGGCTTTATTACTATCAGTTGTAATGTTTGCTTGTGAAAAAGATGATGATGTGTCGAAAGAAGACGAAAAAACAAACCCTGTTGAATATAATGGTGAAAGTTTTTCGTGGAATGATCATGCAGAATTATGGTATTACAGCGATGATCAGTATTATGATATGAATTTGTTTACAAGATCGTTAAAAGTAGATTATGGCAGATTAACAGGAATTGGAGATTGGTTAGTTATAGAGTTTTATACATCAACACCAGGAACCTTAGTGGCTGGAGATTATGTAGTGGGCGATAACGAAGATGAGGGTACTTGTACTGTCAACTTTGATTTTGATGTAAATGCAAATGGTCAGTATCCAACAACAGGCAGTTCTACTTATTTTACAAGTGGTAAAGTTACTATTAAAGGATCTGGAGATACCTATACTGTTACTTTTGATGTCACTAATGGGCATTAAAAATTAATAAACGTTCTTTGAAATTATTTGTATATCGTACTTGTAGCGTTTTTTTTATGCGTGACGATTTGAATTGAAAATATGGATTTTTGCATAAAAAATGTAATTAT
>Ga0209931_1000301_pt1 | contig 30185 bp, 31 predicted proteins | sample SalPonR1_B_D1_MG_FD_185697 | JGI IMG/M metagenome (GOLD analysis project Ga0209931, IMG submission 185697) | Salt pond soil microbial communities from South San Francisco under conditions of wetland restoration - Salt Pond MetaG R1_B_D1_MG... ...
TGGGCTCAAGATCAATGCTTTTATCCCCTTTCTGTCACTTTGAAGGACCCTTTCCATAATAGGAATAACAAAGGCTCCTGTTTTTCCTGTACCGGTCTGTGCTGCAGCAATCAGATCTTTGCCTTCTGCTACGATTGGAATTGCTTGTTCTTGTACTGGGGTGGGCTCTTTAAACTGGAGGTCGTTCAGGCCGGCGATAAGTTCGTCGGATAAATTAAAATCGGTAAACTTCAAATGATTCCTTTTTTCAGTAAAATTAAATAGTAATTAATATCAGCTGCATTTATAACAGTAAAAAATGTGACTGATGACGATATAATATCAGCCATCGTTGAATGGCATGAAGCAGATTTATTTTGTCGCAGACATTATACTTACTTTTCTGCGACATCATTAAATATAATGTTTTAAGCGCAAAGTATGAACAGTAAGAAATCTGTTCTTGGCTCTTTGGTTCACTGGCAAAAAGTGATACCTTTTAACGCTGTGTATTAGAAGCTTTTTTACACAAATGCCCTTTTCATTGGTTTTATCATGGGTCAAAAAGCATCAGCGGTTGGTATTAGCCGCTTTACATTTTTTAAAACTGAAATATTTCAAATAATAACCTTCATATAGTTTATGAAATTATCAATTTACACAGTGCTTTCAGCACTTGCTTTCATCTTAGTAATTAATGGTTGTGAATCTCCGGGCGGTTCTGCAGAGGCATCACTTGAATCACGAATGGATTCCGTTAGTTATAGCCTTGGACATTTTTACGGACAGACTCTGGTAAATCAAGGAGTCGATTCATTGGATCTGGAAAACTTTAATGCCGGCCTGGATCAAGCAATTTCCGAAGAAGAGTCAGCTATTGACCAGACTGCAATGCAGGCACTAATGCAACGGTTTCAACAGGATATACGCCAGCAACAGCAAGCGGAACAGCAGGCATCTGCGAGCGAAAATATTGAGGAAGGCACAGAATTTCTTGAAGAAAACGCTCAAAAAGAAGACGTAATGGTGACCGATTCCGGCCTGCAGTATCGCGTGATCGAAGAGGGCAGCGGAGAAAGTCCAACTGCTGAAGATGAGGTTGAGGTGCACTACCGTGGTACACTCATTTCAGGTGAAGAATTCGATAGCTCATACAGCCGTAATGAAACTGCTACATTCCCGCTGAATCGCGTCATTCCGGGCTGGACAGAAGGATTGCAGCTAATGAGTGAAGGAGCCACATATGAATTCTACATTCCGGCAGACCTGGCATACGGCAATAATCCACCACCGGGAAGTATTATTGAGCCCGGATCAGTTTTGATTTTTGAAGTAGAGCTCATTGATGTAAAAGAATAACTATTCTTTACTCTTTAGCACACTAAGAGTAACTGATTTTGAGAAACGAAAACATTAATCGCCCGGTGAGAGATTGCCGGGCGATTTTTTTATGTTGATAATCTATGGATACACTCGCTCTTACAATGAAAGTTCGCCAAAAAGCCCGTGAACTCGGCTTTGACGCCTGTGGATTTTCAAAAGCTCAGCATCTCGATAAGGAAGCCCGCCGTCTGGAGCAGTGGTTAAACGAAGGACGCCATGGTACAATGGATTGGATGGAAAGGAATTTTGACAAGCGTGTAGATCCGACAAAACTCGTTCCCGGCTCAAAAAGTGTTGTAAGTGTGATAGCAAGCTATCGATATGAGGAGAATGAAGTAGCCGACCAATTAAATGAAAGCCCAAAAATTGCTAAATATGCACGCGGCAGAGACTACCATAAGACGTTTAAAGGAATGCTTAAAAAGCTCTTCAATTACATAAGAGAGATAAACGGTGACATAAACGGTCGTTTCTTCGTCGACTCAGCCCCTGTTATGGATAAAGCCTGGGCTGAACGTTCTGGACTAGGCTGGATGGGAAAAAATGGAAATATGCTCAACAAAGAACTTGGCTCCTGGTTTCTCATAGGAGAAATGATTGTCGATATACCCTTTATTTATGATGCGCCCGTTAGCGACCATTGTGGTACATGTACACAGTGTATAGACGCCTGCCCTACAAACGCTATTTACGAGCCATATAAAATTGACGCCGAAAAATGTATCTCATACCTCACCATTGAGCTGAAAGATAAGATTCCTGACGAATACAAATCGGCGTTAGGAGAATGGGCATTTGGGTGTGATATTTGCCAGGATGTTTGCCCCTGGAACAGAAAATCTTCCTTCAGCTCTATTGAAGATTTTAAACCACGCCCTCAAATCATCACCCCGCCAGATGACAAAACATGGAGCAGCATAGATCAGGATCTGTTTGATGACCTGTTTGAAGGATCGGCTGTACGCCGGGCTACTCACAAATGGTTTACGCGTAATGCAGAGATTGCTGAAAATAATATTCAAGACAAAGAGTGATGCCAGCCTTTTAATTCTGCTTAATTAAATCATCAGAGCTTAACAAGAAACGTGTCTTCCTAAAATTTAGTTATATCAACGAACCCTAACTAACTAAAAGAGGATAACGATGCTTGACAAATTAGGATATTTAGCAGCCGGACTTGGATTCACATCAATAGCGGCGAGTATTGCTGCTTGGTACACTGAAAAGACAGATGACGAAACGGAAAATGCTCACGCAGAACGTACAGGAATTTTTATTGGCTTGTGGCCACAGACATTTTTTGCTTTGGCAACCATTCTTTTCAAACTGAAAGAGATGGGCCATGATAAAGATGCTGAGCGCATTTATAAGCGTATGGAAGCCAAGATCAATGAATTAACAAAAAAGCAAAAATCTTGATCTTATACACATGAGATAAGATTTAACAAAGCCTTTGACTGTACAAACAGCAAAGGCTTTTTTTATTTTTTCTTATTCTCACTTCCTTCTTCTGCCTCACTGCCTTCTACTTTATCAGGCGTCTTATTCTTTTCTTTCTTAACACGCTCTGAAAATTTACTCATCTTTTCTGACAAAGCCGTTTTCCCGGATTTATAATCACTCGGAACGGTACCCATGACGAATCCAATGGGCTTGAGCGAATCAACTTCATCAAAGACAACCTTAAGACTCGCACCAATAGGTATAATGAGAATCATGCCGACAATACCCCAGATTTGAGCTCCTATAAACAGTAGTAATAAAGCTGCAAAAGCATTTATACTTACTTTATTTCCCACGATAATCGGAGTAAAAATATTTCCCTCCATCATTTGAATCACGTAAAATCCGGCCATTATTATCACCGGTATCAGGTACGAATCCATAGTAAAAAGTGAGTAGAGAATCGGCAGGATAGCGCCGAACAAAGGACCAACGAAAGGAATGACATTGAGCATTGCCGCAAATGAACCAAAGAAAATGGCATGCTCAACACCGATGATTGACAGCATGATGGAATATAAAATGGCCAAAATAAATATAACGGCTATGATTCCCGTCAGATAACCCTGAACCACAACTTTTACCTTATCAATAATATGCTTGGAGGTCTCGTACTCTTTTTTTCCTGATGTACCGAATAACTGCATGAAAAAATGCTTTAGAAAATCACGATAAACCAACATAAAAAACATTAAAACAGGAACCAGCAAGATAGACGTTAAGGCTGATGCAGCGCCGGCTAAACCACTGGTAAGAGTTGACGTATTATCTCTGATAAGATCCTGCATAGAATCCAGCAGCATTTGCAGATCAATTGCCTGCTCTATTCCAAGTCGATTCTCCAGGAATACCTGAAGATTTACAGCAATCTCCTGAAAACGTTCGCGGTATATGTCCGTATCGCTGGCAAAGTCATTTAGCTGGCTATAAAAGAAAAACCCAACGGCAACAACCAGAAGAACGCCACCTGTGATAGCTATAGGAACAGAAAGATATCTCGGCACCTTTTTATCTTCAAGCCATCCACATACCGGTGACAACAGAATGGAAAAAAAGAGTGAGAAAAGAAGTGGCTGGATTAAAGATTTTGCAACTATCATAGCATAGATGGTCAATATGATTGCTGCTAAGATATAAGTGTATGTTGCTATCCAGGAATGATTTTTAGGCATGTCTTTTATCGGAAATTAGCATTTTGATTAGTATCTCGATTGGAATTTATATTTTATTGGCCTCAAAATGTCATCAAGACCATTTATTTTGATCTCATACATAGTGGCGAGATACTGCCCCAGAATTCCGGTGGGAAATCCTTGCCGCTTAAACCACTCAAGGTAGTGAACAGGTAAATTTGTTACGTATCGACCTTCATACTGCCCAAACGGCATTTTGAACTGTACCATCCGTATTAGGAATTCCTGATCAAATCCGATTTGATCTGATTCTTCGCTCATATCAACAAGTCATGATTTAAAATTTAAACATAGTTAATTGTGTCAGTCATATCACTTAGCCACCCGTCAAATTCCTAATTTTTCCGCGTTAGCAAACCCACAATTGTCACAAATATCACCGATCCGATAATTGACCAAATGACCGGGAATTCACTTCCCCCGATATTGATGTTTAACAGTTCAGGCATGTTCAGCTGAACGCTCATCCATGAACCAAGCAGTGCACCCACAAATCCAAGTACAATCGATACAATACAACCACCACGGCTATATCCTGCAATTGACTGACCTATTGATCCGCAAATTCCGGCGATAAGAAGTAAAAGTAATAGTTCAAGAAACGACATATCTCCTCTTTATTTAGTTTTTCGAATTTAAGTTAATTACAATACCAACCGTTTACTTCAATCCCCCATCACCACACCTTCCCTTCGCGGGTCAGCTCCACCATAGTAGCCGCTATCTGTTTTTTGAATAGCCTGAAGACCACTCGTTAGTTCCCGAATGGTTATATCATGACCCATTTTTTCAAGCAGATCAATTAACTGCTGTGGATATCGGCTTTCCTCAAGGATGGTAGGGCCATTATACGCAGCAAAGTTAGGAAGGTTTATAGCTTCCTGTGCATTTAAATCCCAATCCAGCATGCCGGTTATAGCTTTTGCCGTATAGTGAATGATATCTGAACCGCCTGGTGAACCAACACTTGCAACAAAATCTCCGGTTTCTGCATCAAAGATAAGCGATGGATTCATACTGGAGCGTGGCTGTTTGTTGGGTTGAATTCTGTTTGCAATTAGCCGACCCTGGTCATCTTTTGGAGTGCGGGAAAAATCAGTCAGTTCGTTATTCAGATGAAAACCACCTGGCAAACCGGTACCGCCGTCCGACATAATACGGCTTCCAAAACCCTGCTCAATTGTCGTTGTCATAGATACAGCCTGTCCATTAGGATCAACAATGCTGATGTGTGATGTCCCTGTTTCAGGCTGATACGGGTGGACTCCCCAGAAGGCTGTTCCGTTTCCCGGATCACCTGCTGCGGCTTCTCCCATACTTTCTTCGGTAATGAGTTCTGAACGCTTCTCAAGGTATTCAGTCTCCAGTAAACTGTTCCAGTCGTTAGCAGGTGGTTCTGTAAAATCAGGGTCAGCGATGTAAAGTGCCCTGTCTGCAAAGGCTAACTTAGAAGATTCGAAATACGTATGCAGCCAGTCTGCAGTAGGCAGAGAATCTCTAAATGCTACAAATGTATGATCCGCTTCATACTGCTCGATTATTCCTAAAATCTGCATCACTGCTATATGTCCTGATGACGGAGGTGGCATGCCGCAAACAGTATAAGATTTCCAGTCATTACACATAATCTGAACTTCAAAAGATTGATCAGGGTACCTTAGAACGTCCGATACTGCCATGGATCCGGGCCGTTCATGAGACCGAACCCTACTAACTATATCCCCTGCCACCTGACGATTATAAAAGCCTTCGATTCCCTCCTCAGCTACGTTTCTCAATATCTCAGCAAGTGCCGGATTTCGGAGAAGAGTTCCAACGGATAGTGCGTCACCATTTTCATCGTAGTATAAATTCTGAGCAATGGGATCATTGCGGAGAAATTCATCTGCATCAAGAAGCCGATGAAGACGTGGACTTATGTTAAATCCTTGTTCTGCAAGTGTAATTGCGGGCCTGAACAACTCCTTCCATTCCAGCCGTCCATGCTTCGCATGTGCCTCTGCAAGCACAGCGATCGTTCCCGGTACGCCGACAGCCATCCCGCTTCGTACTGACTCTCCAAATGATAAGAGTTCACCCGCATCATTATAAAACATCTCTTCGTCTGCGCCGGCCGGCGCCTGCTCCCTACCATTGTAGGCAAAACGCTCATTATTTTCGTATGTGAGAATAAACGCTCCACCCCCAATTCCGCTCGACTGTGGTTCAACAAGTGTTAGCACCATTTGTACTGCTACAGCCGCATCAATAGCCGATCCTCCTGCTTTTATGATTTGATAGCCTGCATCCGTTGCGAGAGGATTGGCTGCAGCGACAGCAAATTCTGTTGTCTCCCAACCGGGTTTTTCAGTGTAGCCGGTCGACAATTCTGGTTGCTGAGGTATCGAATAGCTTACCTGAGATTGTGTATCAACCTGACCACAACCAGTGATAAGCGTCAATAGACTTAATGCAAACAGGTTTATGATAGTACGATAGTTATATTTTTGATTCATAAATGATATAACGGAAAAATGATTAGGTCTTTGGAATCAGATAAACAACTGGTTTAAAATTGGTCATGACAAGAGTCTTGATCAATCTTTTTTGAAAATACATGATCATGCTCTGTTTGTCACAGTATTTTTAAATTCTTTTTTAGCTTAACTATTGCTTGTCTAAAGGCTTAGGTTTGATTAAAGCAATGCAGCTTGAAACTCACAATGATAATTACTTTAATTACTCAACAAATTTGGAGATTCTTCGTACAGTTCTGAGATGGATAATTCTAAACATGTGTATATGAAACTTATAATTCGCTACACAATATTGACGATTCTCTTTTTTGTTGGATCGTCAGCTTCATTCGCCAACGATTACTCGATACCAACCATTGAGGTAGATGTAACCGTACGAGATAATGGCACAATTCAAATTGTAGAACACAGAACCTATGTGTTTAATGGAGAGTTTAGCTGGGCGGATTATCGCCTGCCGAAAAGTGGTTTCTCTTCGATTGATTCGATTCGCGTTTCAGAGGATGGAAGTAATTACATCAACGCCAATACCGAAGAGACGGGTACATTTTCTGTGTCTGAAAGCGATAATGCTTTTATTGTAAAATGGCATTATTCCGCTGAAAACACTTCAAAGACATTTATAATATCATACGTATTAGATGGTGCGATGTCTATTGGTCCGGAAGTCACAGAGTTCTTCTGGAATTACCTTGCATCGGGAAGAGAAAAATCCACAAACAGGTTTAATCTTTCATTTCGTTTGCCAGGTGAGGTTTCACAAGACTCACTCTATACATTTACCCGAAGCAAAGCTGATGATTTCAGTTTTGATTACCTGCCCAATGGATACAACGCTTCTGGAATGGGTATTTCAAGAAGACAATCTGCACGCATACGCACGCTGTTTCCGACCTCTCTTTTTGATGCGGGCAGCATCAGTATAACGGCTCCTGATCTTACACTCGGAAGTGTTTTGGAGAATGAAGAAAAATACAGGCAAGAACAGCAAGCAGCAGCTGAATGGGATGAGTTCATTAAGTCTATTACACTTGAGGCCACAATTATTTTGTGTTTGCTAAGTATTCTGATATTCGTTCTGGTCTACCGAAAATATGGTACACGGCACCCAACCTCCTCTTTGTCTACCAGGGAGACACTCGTCATACCAGGCCAGCAAGCACCGGCTATTATTGGACGATTAATGACATCGCAACAAACATCATCCAATCACCTTGTTGCCACACTTTTTAATCTGGCCCGACGAGGGTGGTTTACCATATCTGAGGAAGAGAATAAGGACGACGGATGGTTTTCGTCTGATGAATCAAAATTCAGAGTAAAAATGCCAAGTACCGATAAAGAGCCTGATGACTCTCTCCTGGCTCACGAATCTATGGTAATTGATTTTGCGAAAAAGCGAATAGCCGGAGGAGATGATACCTTTGACGAACTTTTTAAAGGGACTGAAAGTGACGTAACAAAATGGTACAAGAAGTGGCAGAAACAGGTTAAAAAGGAGTTTGACGATAAGAAATGGATTGACAAGAAAAGCTACACCGGGGTTACTATAAATTTCTTACTGCAATCCCTGCTGGTTATCGCATCTGTTGTCTTGCTGGTTAATGGCGGGGGTTTGGCAGTAGCAGCTCTGGTTTGCAGCCTGCTTTTCACAATAGCTTCCCTGGTAATCATTCGGCGCACGCCTGAAGGTCAGGAGACTCATTCCAGATGGAAAGCGTATGTTGACGGTCTGAAAAATGCTGACGAACGAACTATTCGTATGGAAATGCTCGACAGACACTTTATTTATGCTACCGCATTTCATCTCCGTAAAAAACAGCTTGAGACATTACTGGAATCTACAAATGAATCGGCAAGCAGAGTTATCCCATGGATCATTCTTACTCAAGGATCACATGTGAATGCTGCCTCGGTAGCAACTTCGATCTCAACACTTGCTGCAACCGGATCGACTTCTTTCACTGGTTCTACAGCATCAGGTACCGGAGCATCTGTTGGTGCTGCAGGCGGAGGCGCCTCAGGCGGGGCCGGATGATCATGAACAATTAGAAATGTTTGCTACTCAATATTATTATTGTACTCTTGTTTGAACTGTATTTCTTATATTGATGTTATCGGAGAAAACGCATAAACCCCATATAGATTCAAAAAAGCGCTTTTATGGAGACCCAAGAAAAACTTGACGAATTTCAGAATCGTATTGATAACGGTGAGAAAATTGAGCCAAAAGACTGGATGCCTGAACGGTATAGAAAACAACTCATCCGCATGATGAGCCAGCATGCACACTCAGAAATTGTAGGTATGCTTCCTGAAAGCAACTGGATAACCCGGGCCCCGTCTTTAAAGAGAAAAATGGTTCTGCTTGCAAAAGTACAGGACGAAGCAGGACACGGACTGTACTTATATAGTGGAACAGAAACGCTGGGAGTCAAACGTCAGGATTTAATTGAAGACTACATCTATGGCGATGCAAAGTACTCTAGTATATTTAACTACCCTACCCTGACCTACGCAGATATTTGTGTAATCGGCTGGCTAGTTGATGGCGCGGCTATTGTGAATCAAACCATGCTGGCAAAATCGTCTTATGGCCCTTATGCGAGAGCCAATCTAAGAATATGTAAAGAGGAAAGTTTTCATAAAAAGCAGGGCTACGAAATGCTTGCGAAGATGGCTGACGGCACCTCTGAACAGCAAAAAATGGCTCAGGATGCAGTAAACCGATGGTGGTGGCCAACACTGATGATGTTTGGTCCGCATGATACAGATTCTCCAAACAGCGCTGAGCTGATCAAGTGGGGTGTTAAGACCAAAACCAATGATGAACTACGGCAAAGCTATGTTGACCGGATGGTGATGGAGGCTGAAGCAATTGGTATTGACTTGCCGGATCCTGACCTGACATATAATGAAGTGTCAGGCCATTGGGATTTTGGAGATATACCATGGGATGAATTCTGGAGTGTTGTGAAAGGTGACGGCCCAATGAACCGTGAGCGTATGAAAGCGCGTCGGAAAGCTTTTGAAGAAGGCGAATGGGTTCGTAAGGCAGCAATGGAATATGCTCGAAAGAAAAAATTTAAAGAAGAAAAAGCTTCCTGACAGAAGTTAGATTTCTTTATAAAATTTCTCAAAACTGGTTTCTAACTATCGAAAAGAATAAGAATTAGCAATGTCTGAAAGATCCAATAATACAGAATGGCCACTTTGGGAAGTTTTTTATCAGCCTAAAGATGGAAAACCATATGAACATGCTGGTAACGTACACGCACCTGATGCAGAAATGGCGCTTCAAAATGCACGCGACACCTATGCACGCAGAAACGAAGGAATAGGCATTTGGGTCGTTCCTTCTGATCAGATAACAGCTTCAACTCCTGAAGATCAGGGACCTTTTTTCGACCCTGCAAACGATAAGCCCTATCGGCATCCACAATTTTATAGCGTGCCAAGAGCCGTTAAGAAACGAAAATGATTACGAATTTCGTGATACGATAAATAACATTCTCATTATTACCCACCCAAGATTACCTAAATGAGTACATTCGACACGATTCCACAAACCGAAAAAGAAGCGCTGGTAGAGACTCTTCTCCGATTAGCTGACGATCGATTGATTCACGGACACAGATTATCTGAATGGACCGGACACGGCCCAGAACTTGAAGAAGATCTTGCGCTTGCCAATGTTGCTCTCGATATGATTGGCCACGCAGCGTCTCTCTATAGCTATGCAGCTGAAATCGAAGGCAAGAATGATGAAGACTATTACGCATACTTCCGTGATGATATAGACTTTAAAAATATTGCGCTTTTAGAACTGCCTCGAGGTGACTTTTCATTTACGATTGCCCGTCAGTTTATATTCAGTGCCTATAGCTACTTTTTATATACCGACCTGATCAATACCGTTGATGATGAACAGTTCAAAGGTATGCTTCAAAAGCATCTGAAAGAGATTAAATACCACCTTCGCCACAGCCGTGAATGGGTTTTACGACTAGGTGATGGTACTGAAGAGAGTCACAAACGAATTCAAGATGCATTCGATGAGATCTGGATGTACACGGGCGAACTTTTTGATATGGATGAAGCTGATGAAGCTGCGGTCAAACATAATCTATTTTCAGACGTTAAATCATTGAAACCCAAGTGGAAAAAGATCATTGATGAAACCCTCGAGGAAGCCACGCTTAAAGTGCCTGATGATGAGCAATACATGTTTTCTGGCGCCAGGCAAGGACGTCATACAGAACATCTTGGCCCGCTATTGGCACAGATGCAGTTTCTCCGACGGTCGTACCCTGATGCTGAGTGGAAATAGTTTTTTAGATTAGAGATATGAGATACTCATGACTCAATACTCACGATTAAGTACCCAATGAAAAAAACAGAGCCCATATCAAAGAAAACTATCTGGTCGTGGCTTGAAGAGGTTATCGATCCGGAGATACCTGTGTTGAATGTGGTGGAAATGGGAATCGTGAGAGATGTTGATATTCAGGACGGAGTAACCACGGTAAAAATTACACCTACCTACTCCGGATGTCCCGCAATGAATGCCATAGAGATGGAAATCCACAAGAAACTCAAAGAGAAAGGGGTCCATAATTTTAAAGTCCTGACGGATTTCAAAGAGAGCTGGACGACCGACTGGATGACAGATTATGCCCGCAAAAAGTTAAAAGACTATGGTATTGCCCCACCTGAGGATACTGATGACAATGAAGACTTTCTGACAACTCTTAAAGGATCACAAAAAATTGTACCCTGTCCCTATTGTGATTCTATAGAAACTGAGCTTCAAAGTGAATTTGGATCAACAGCATGTAAATCTCAATATTACTGCAATGCCTGTGAACAACCATTCGAACATTTTAAGTGCATATAATATAACAGGGCTGTGAAATGTGTATATAATTTTTATCGTCGCACTTTCAAGATTTAAATCAAAATTGTAAGACTCCGTATATGTCTCTCATTGAAACATCACGTTCGGCAAATATATTTACAATAACCCTGAACAGGCCTGAAAAATATAATAGTTTTACAGAGCCCATGGGCCTGGATCTTCAAAAGGCTTTAAAAGAAGCTGAGCATTCAGATATACGCTGTGTGATTTTAAATGCAAATGGAAAAGCTTTTTGTGCAGGCCAGGATCTTCCTGAAGTTGTTGAGCGCGTTAAGGATGACGACTACAAGCTGGCAGAGACAGTCCGTACCACTTACAATCCGGTAATAAAAGCGATACGAACTCTTGAGAAGCCTGTTGTGTGTGCCGTTCAGGGAACTGCTGCAGGTGCAGGAGCTAATATGGCTTTTTCCTGCGATATTGTGATCGCCTCTCATGATGCCAAATTTATACAGGCATTCAGCAAAATCGGGCTCATTCCAGACAGTGGTGGAACTTTTATTTTGCCCCGTGTAATCGGTTCTGCCAGAACCAATGCCATGTATCTTCTCGATGAACCCATTACAGCTGAAGAAGCAGTCAGCATGGGGTTAATCTATAAGTCAGTCAGTCACAATAAACTTGAAGAAGTGACTTTGAACCTATCAAAAAAACTTGCTTCTATGCCAACCAAGGGGTTTGGGCTTTACAAGAAAGCTATCAACCGCTCGTTTGAAAATACACTAAATGAGCAGCTAGAACTTGAAGCAGATTATCAAACGCTTGCAGGAAATACTCAGGATTTTCGTGAAGGTGTGGCCGCTTTTCTCGAAAAAAGACGTCCTGATTTTAAAGGCAAGTAACCATTAAATACTTATTTCACCGCTAAGGTTGTGCTTATATTTTTGGAGTCACATTTCTCTCTCATCTCCGGGAAAGCGATTTTGATTTTGAAAATCAGCCATCCAGAACGGATACCGGCTTGGCAGAGCAGACACCGCATCCAATCTCTCTAAATCTTCAGCTGTGAGCTCAATATTTACTGAGTTAAGATTAGATTTAAGCTGAGCCAAATTTTTTGCCCCTATCAACGTGCTGCATACCCCATTTTGATGGCGGACCCATGCAAGTGCCGTTTCTGCAATAGATACATCATGAGTATCTGCAATATCGCCAAGCACATCTACAATTTCATAGCCTTTCTGTTTATCAATTGGAGGAAAGTCGAATTCATCACGCCGGGCATTTTCACCGGATGTTTCATTTTCAGGTGTAAACTTACCGGTTAGAAAACCACCCGCTAAAGGACTCCACGGGATAAACGCCAGATTTTCAGCTTCTGCAAAAGGAATCAAAGCTTCTTCAGCATCACGGCCGGATAGTGAGTAATAATATTGCATGGCCTTGAATCTGTGCCACCCACGATGACGAGCAATTTCATTAGCCTTGGCTACCATCCATGCAGGCCAGTTTGAAACTCCTATATAGCGAGCATATCCTGCATCTGCCAGATCATTTAAATTTTTCATGATCTCTTCAATCGGCATTACCTTATCGACACCATGAACATACAATAAATCAATTTGATCTATGTTGAGCCTGTTCAGACTGTCTTCAACAGAATTGAAAATATGATACCGGGATAATCCCTGTTCGTTTGGCCCATCCCCCATTGCACCACGAACCTTGGTCGAAATAAACAGTTCGTCGAGATTAAGGTTAAGATTATCGATACTGTTTCCCAAAATTGTCTCCGATTGCCCGAAAGAGTAAACATTAGCGGTGTCTATAAAGTTAACCCCTGATTCTATAGCCATTTTAAGCAGTTCATCTGCCTCATCCTGTTGCTGTTCACCCACAGATTTCCACATCCCTTCGCCTCCAAATGACATTGTTCCGAAACTAAGTTCTGATACAAATACCCCGGTATCGCCTAAGAGATTGTAATCCATGATGTTTTAAATGATTTAGGTTAAGACTTTAGTAGAAATTGTTACTATTAAGCAAGATAATAAAAAGGATACCTGAAAAGCAGACTCCACAGATCCGACGTTTATTTACTTATAAAACTAGAGATCCTTTTTACTACTCAAAGTAAAATTTGAGATGATGATTTCGAAATACATTGGTTTTGACAAGTGAATGCTTATTTTTGTCAAAATTAAGATTTAAAAGATTGAATCAATGCGATTATCAGAAAATACGACTGTCGGAGTAATTGGCGCAGGAACCATGGGGTCTGGTATTGCTCAGATAGCAGCAACTTATGGTCATAATGTCTACCTGTTTGATGCATATGCCGATCAGCTACAAAAATCAAAGAAAGGTCTTGAAAGCATATTAAACCGACAAGTCGAAAAAGAGCGTTACACACAAGATGAGGTTGATGGTATTCTATCAAGAATCCATTTTGTCGAACACATGAACGCATTTGAAACCTGTGGCATCGTTTATGAAGCAATTGTTGAAGATTTAGAGACCAAGAAAGACCAATTCAAACGACTCGAAGCAATTGTAAAAGAAGACTGTATTCTTGCAAGCAACACCTCATCACTTTCAATTGCATCAATTTCATCATCGCTGGAAAAACCGGGACGATTTCTTGGAGCTCACTTCTTTAATCCTGCACCCCTTATGAAACTTGTGGAGATTATCCCTGGTATTTCAACTGATGAGAAAGTGACAGATCGTGTTCAGCAATTCATAAACACCTGGGAAAAAACTACTGTCCTCACAACAGATACACCAGGATTTATTGTCAATCGCGTAGCCAGGCCATTTTATGGGGAAGCTCTCAGACTTTATGAAGAGGGCGTGGCCGATCATTCAACCATCGACTGGGCTATGAAAGATATTGGTGGTTTCCGAATGGGTCCCTTCGAATTGATGGACCTTATTGGACATGATATTAACTACAAGGTGACAGAAACCGTTTTCAAAGAATTTTACTATGATCCGCGATTTAAACCTTCCTTCTCACAAAAGAGATTAGTTGAGGCAGGCCGGCTCGGGCGAAAAACGGGTCAGGGTTTTTATGATTATTCTGACAATGCTTCCGATGTAAATCCCAAAAAGGATAAAGAGCTTGGTAAAACCATATTGAACCGTATTCTGGCAATGCTCATCAATGAAGCGGCTGATGCAGTCTTCATGAATGTGGCTACCGTAAAAGATATTGATCTGGCAATGACCAATGGAGTTAATTACCCGAAAGGTTTGCTGAAATGGGCTGACGAGATAGGCATCAGTGTTGTCATGGACTGGATGTTTGAGCTTTATTCGATGTACCGCGAAGATCGGTATAGACCTAACCCACTGCTTAAACGGATGGCCAGAGAAGGAGAAACTTTTTATGACTGATTTACAAGATGCGCCAATCAAAATCGTAAAGGATTTATTGAAGAATGATCCATTCAGTCAGTGGATGGGAATTGAAGTAGTTGAGGCTGAGCATGGAATCTGTACTGTAAAATGTGAGGTAACTGGGCTAATGCTGAACGGATTTAGGGTTGTACACGGCGGTATCATTTTTTCACTTGCTGATACAGCACTTGCATTCTCAGCTGCCACAGCAGGCAGAGTGGCCCTTGCTCTAGATAATTCTATTTCATACACAAAGAAGGCACTTCTGGGCGATACGCTAACTGCTCGATCGGAAGCGATTAATTTAACGTACCGAACAGGCCTTTTTGACATCAAAGTATTGAACCAGTCGTCAGATGTTATTGCAGTTATGAAAGGCACAGTTTACAGAACTAAAGATACGGTAACTGATAATCGAAGCTCTTAAATTAACCGAGCGATTTAATAACTTTTATTCAACAAACACGTAGAGTACACCAAACATCAGCTTTATAAAATATTTTCGATGGGATTAGAAAACGAAGCAAAGTCCATATACGACACGAAGGCTTTTTACAGGGAATATGTCTCAGGCATGAATTCGCAACAGCTGGGTAAAGAGTTTCAGTCTGATTCCGAGCGATTGAAGAAACTCTATCAGGATGCACTAAAGGAAAATAACCCGAACGTCAAACCTGAAAAAATTCCATTTTTCCAGCGTATCTTAAGCTTGCTTTCGTCACTTACTAAAAGGCTCAACCCGGTAAGACGTTTGATTTTTGGTGTTTCACTCGCGTTTTTCCTGGTCTATTTTGTCCTAACCATTTTTGAATTTCTGAATATTTTTATTCTTAGCAGCCTTCGTCCGCTTCTGCTGCCTCTCTCGTTTGTTTCAGTACTGGTCATTCTTTTAATTGAACTTCTGGAAAAGTCAGATGTACAGCAGGAACTCAATGTAGCACGGGATATTCAGTTGAGCTTGCTTCCTCCCTCAACCATTCAAAAAGACTCTCTTGAAATTTATTCCTTTGCGGCTACCGCACGTGAAGTTGGCGGAGACTATGTAGACGTAGTTAAAACTAAGAAAGGGACATTTGTTATTATTGCTGACGTGTCAGGAAAAGGTATGATGGCGGCTCTTTATATGGTGAGAATACAGGCGCTTGTGCATCTGCTCATTGAAAAAGACCATCCATCTCCTAAACAATTGCTTCTTGAACTCAACGATTATATCAAATCGAACAAATCTGATAAAACGTTTGTGACGGGATGTGTCGCATTTTTTCCAGACGATGATCATTCGTTTACCTATGCCCGTGCAGGACATAACCCTCCAATTCTCTACAGTAAAAGCAATGATTCTACTTATAAACTTCGAACAGACGGGCTCGCACTGGGAATGACTTCAACCCCAATCCTCGATAGAGAAATAGTTGAGAAAAAATATCGGTTTGAAGAACAAGACAGTATTCTCTTCTATACCGATGGCTTGACTGAAGCACGTAATGAACTGGGTGAAGAATATGGAATTGAGCGAATTGATGGAATCATGTCTATTTACGGATCCCTTCACTCCAAGACAATTTCAAAAAAGGTGCAATCCTCACTTGAATCATTTATTGGATCTGAAAAGAACCTGGATGACATTACCTTTGCAACCGTCCATCGAAATCCAGTAGCTAAGCTCTCAGTCAAAGACTAACTCTCTTTATTTTGTTAAAGAGAGTCCGTTTTCAACTACTTTTTCCACAGTTAGCCCCAGGTGCTCGTAAACCTCTTCATAGGGTGCAGACTCACCGAATCGATCTATGCCCATTACAATGCCTCTGATGCCGGTATATTTGTGCCAGCCATAGGGTGATGAAGCCTCGACAGAGATTCGGGCCGTTACGTCAGATGGTAAGACCGATTCTTTGTAGTTATCATCCTGCTCTTCAAAGAGATCAATACACGGCATGCTTACAACTCTTGTTGCAACGCCTTTTTCTTCCAATTGATCTGCTGCCTCAAGAATAAGTTCAACCTCGGAACCGGTAGCCATAAGAATTAAATCCGGCGAGCCATTTTCAGCATCTTTCAAAATATACGCCCCTTTCCCGGTTTCTGAGGCTGCATTATAAACGGATCGATCAAGCGTAGGAATATTCTGACGCGTTAGCACCATCACAGACGGACCGTTGTCTTTTTCGATGGCTGCTTTCCAGCAATATGCTGTTTCATTTGCATCGGCGGGTCGGAATACTGAAACGTTTGGCGTTGCTCGAAGCGCAGCCAGATGCTCAATAGGTTGATGGGTAGGACCGTCTTCTCCCAGACCAATACTATCATGGGTAAAAACGAAAATTGAGGGTATATGCGATAGAGCAGCTATTCTTATCGATGGTTTGTTGTAGTCCGAGAATACGAGAAATGTAGCTCCGAACGGAATAATGCCACCATGCAGCGCCAATCCATTCACTGCTGCTGCCATTCCATGCTCCCTCACGCCATAGTGCAAGTTCCTGCCTTTATAGTTATCGGCCTGGTAAGTTCCCTTTCCGGCCATGTCGGTTTTCGTGCTTCCGGTCAGATCCGCTGAACCGCCAACAAGATTAAAAATGTGATCAGACATCTGAGCCAATATTTTACCTGATGCATTTCTGCTGGCCATCCCTTTTTCATCAGCCTCAAACTCAGGAATTACCTCTGACCAATCTTTTGGGAGATCTCTGTTCACAAATGACTTAAAAAGCACGCCGTCAGCGGGGTATTTTTTTTGAAAATCGTGCAGTCTTTCTTCCCAAATACTTTCAGATTTTTCGCCTTTTGCAACGGCTTTACCCATTACCTCTTTAACTTCATCAGGAATGAAAAACGGTTCGTCGTAAGGCCAGCCAAGCTGCTCTTTTGTAAGCTTAATTTCTTCTTCACCGAGCGGTGATCCGTGTGATGAAGCTGTGCCCTCTTTATTCGGGCTCCCAAAACCTATCTTCGTTTTACATTCAATTAACGATGGAGTTTCTGTCCGCTGAGCAACCTTGATTGCCTGTTCAATCTCCTCATGGTTATGTCCGTCTATTTGCTGTACATCCCAGCCATAAGCTTCAAACCGCTTTTTTGTATCATCTGTAAAGGCAAGATCTGTAGATCCGTCAATTGAAATCTTATTTGAGTCGTATAGATATATCAGTTTGCTCAGTTTGAGATGTCCCGCCATTGACGCACTTTCATGTGAAATTCCTTCCATCAAATCGCCATCACTGACAATCGCATATGTAAAATGATCAACAATGGTGCTATCATCTTTATTGAAAGTTGAAGCCATAAAACGCTCTCCCATTGCCATACCTACCCCTGTACCAAAGCCCTGCCCCAGCGGACCTGTTGTCGTCTCAACACCCGGTGTCATTCCATACTCTGGATGTCCGGGAGTGATACTCCCCAGCTGGCGAAAATTTTTAATCTCTTTCAGTGGTACATCATACCCCGTAAGGTGCAGGAGTGAGTAAAGAAGCATGGATCCATGGCCCGCCGACAAAATAAACCTATCTCTGTCGAACCACTCTGGATTGCTTGGATTGTGCTTTAAAAACTTTGTCCAGAGCACGTAAGCTACATCTGCCATTCCCATCGGCATTCCAGGATGACCAGAGTTTGCAGCCTGAACGGCATCCATAGAAAGTGTTCGTATTGTATTAACGCAGAGTTGGTCAAGATTTTTAGCAGTGCTCATAGATGTCTTTGAGAGTATGGATTACATTGAGTGGTCGTAAATATAGACAAGATGGCATCTACAGAAAAATCAAAAAGCATAAAAAAACCGCGCTTGAATTGCGCGGTTTTTTTACCATCTAATTAAGTTTAAACAGGGCTTTACCGTCTTCTGGAAGAGTAACCTTCACATTCTAAAACAAACTCCAGTTCGTGTGATGCAGGATCTGAAAATTCGCCATAGTTTGCATTTTCAAATGCACTACACGCATTGCCATTTTGCCCAAGCGCCTTATAGGCAGTACCAAGCTCAAAATAGATTTTAGCCTTTTCAGTAACACCACCCGTTTCATACTCAAGCGCCTGATTAGCATTCTCGATTGCCTGGCTAAAATTGCCCTGTAAGTTTTGGACTTCAGCCAAACGATAGTAAGCGTCTGCATTATCGGGATCGTAATTAGGAACCCTGTTTAAGAGTTCAACTGCGCGACTGTAATTATTATTATCCTTTAAGTTATTGGCTCTGTAAATTAATTCCTCAGCAGCGCCGGTTCTTGCATTGTTTAACGTACGGTTGTCGCCAAGTTGCTCAGCAAGCTCAATTGCCCGATCATAATACTCGAATGTCTGATCAGTCTGACTCGGATATTGCTTTTTATGAACGATTGCTTGCTGATAATAGGCAGTAGGATAATTTGGATTAAGTTGAATTGCGGTTTCCAAACTTGACATGGCCGCGTCATAATTTTCATTTCTAAACTGAATTGTAGACTTCAGGTAGTGAAGCTGAGGCAGCGCCCTGGTTGTCTGTTGCACAACCTGCTCATCATTAAACTCTTCTCCTGCGTCTTGAGCATCTTCAAAATACTCGATTGCAGTATTCACAGCCGGAATAGAGCGCGCTTGCTGAAATTGCTGATACGCCTGTGAAGCCCTTGTGTAGTATACTCGTGCAAGGTTGGTTCGAATACGATCTGAAATATCCTGCAGCTCATTTTCGTCCGCTATCTCAAGAGCATCGCGGTATGTTGCAATGGCATCTTCAAGTTCATTTGAACCGGCCAATTCTTGTGCCTGATTATACAAGGTAACAGCTTCTCCTCTCGCATCTTGAGCTGTAACTTGTTGAGATAAGCCCAATATCATCGCAAGTAAAAGCAGTGCGGGCAATATTTTGCTGAAAGATTTCATAATAGATACGTGTTTTGTTATGATTTTTAGAGTAAAAACGAGGTTAACTTAATAAATTTTCAGTATAAGTTTCCGTCTGTCTCAGTTAACATTAACCAATTTCGCTGTAAAAAGTTTCTCAAAATGAAAAATTGGGACTGGGACGACGTTTCTGATAGAAGTCACAAACATGTTTAACGGCTTCATCCGGATCATCAGTCATATGAAAAAGCGATGTATCATCTTCATCAATGTATCCGCCTTTCACCAACTGCTTTTCTATCCATTCATACAATCCTTGCCAATATTCTTTACCGACGAGGACAATAGGAATTTTTTCAATTTTATTTGTTTGAATTAATGTCAATGTCTCAAAAAGTTCGTCCAGTGTACCAAAACCTCCCGGAAAAACAATAAACCCCTGGGCATATTTAACAAACATAACTTTCCTGACAAAGAAGTACTTAAAACTAATTTCATACATAGGGTGAACGTAAACATTGATTCCCTGCTCATGTGGTAAATCAATACCCAGGCCAACTGATTTTCCGTCAGCATTTTTAGCACCTTTATTACCAGCTTCCATAATTCCCGGGCCGCCGCCGGTAATAACGCCAAAACCACTCTCTGCTATCAATTCAGCCGTTCTTATTGCTTTCTGATAATAGTCACTTTCTTCTTTAAGCCGGGCAGATCCAAAGATCGATATACAAGGGCCCACCTTCATCATTTTATCATAGCCATCGACAAACTCACCCATGATTTTAAAAACACTCCACAGGTCTTCATTACCTTTCTGTTCAAATTGATCAGGAGGCTGATTTTCTTTTGAAAAAATTTCTGGAGCTGGCATATTATTTTCTATTCAGTTGAAATGATAATTTTAAACCTGGTGTATTTGATGCGAGCAATTGCGGAGATATTGATGCCCTGGCACTAAGATCGTCCGACACATCAAAGCTCCTCATATGGGCAAATACGTAAGCATCAACCGCATTTAGTCCATGAGCCAATACTAGTACTACAAACATCAGGTCGCGCCTGTTTCGTAAGGAGTTTCGGTTACTTTGCAGCTGACTTGCGTTCACGCCTTGAAGACGTTGAGGTGTAGGGCCAAACTTAAAATCGGTTTCCTCCCCCCTCTGGGAGTTATAGTACGCAGCTTTATAATCTCTGTAATCCTGGTGGATTGTATAAGTGTAATAGCCAATTCCGGCATACAACCCGTATACAATAGGTACTTTCCAAGCCTGCTTATTTACAATTTGTCCCCAGCCCGGCACCATCAGAGATTTAAACATAACTGACTTCGGTTTCGGAAATTCAGCAGATTGGCTTTCTGTTGCAACAGTATCCTGAGTTAAAGACGTCGTGAAATACCTGTTTTCGAGTAGAAAGTAATCTTGTTCTACTAGTGAAGGCTGTGCCGAAACGGACGTTAAAACACCACAACAAATAAGCAGTAGACTAATCCTCTTCATCAAGAATTTGTAAAAGCCGTTCAAGGTCATCGTTTGAATAATACTCAATACGAATCTCCCCGCCATCGCCCTTTTGTTTTATATTGACTTTCGTGCTCAGATTATCTCTGAGCCGTTTTTCTATCTGGTTTAAAAAGGGAGATACTTTCTTGGTCTGTTTCCTCGAATCTGCCTTATCGTCCTTTTCCGACAGAGATCGCACCAATTTCTCAGTTTGCCGAACGGAGAGTGATTTTTTCAGAATTTTTTTCAGAATACTTCTCTGATCAGTCTCATTTTCTACACTTATCAATGCCCGGGCATGTCCTGTTGATATTTGTTCATCCCTTAAAGCGGCCTGAAGGAAATCGGGCAGCTGCAGTAAACGCATCATGTTTGTAACAGTACTACGATTTTTGCCCACCCTTTCAGCAACTTCACCCTGGGTATATTTGCACTCTTCCATAAGGCGCTGGTAACCCATAGCCACTTCCAGTGGATTCAGCTCTTCACGCTGAATATTTTCGATCAATGCGAAAGCAATCATTTGTTCGTCATTTACTTCACGAACATAAGCAGGAATTTCCTCCTCACCTGCCAGTTTTGAAGCTCTGAGACGTCGCTCACCACTGATAAGTTCAAATCGTTTCTCACCGATATACCGAACAGTTATCGGCTGTATAAGGCCATGTTTCTTGACCGAATCTGCAAGTTCATCCAGGGCTTCCCTTTTAAAATCTTTCCTGGGCTGATGAGGATTTGCACGAATGTGGTTTACCGGTATGTTAAGTACCACATTTACTTTATCGGCAGGTTCTATAGGAATTGCCGTCTTGGTTTTTTCGGTGTCAGATTTTTTTTCCTGACCGGTTTCATCCTCATTATATTCAGGAAAGAAAGCTCCAAGACCGCGACCAAGTACTTTTTTACTCATATACCATCTCCTAACCAGCCACTACGGGGCTATCTTTAAACAACTTTTTGTTCTGCTGGATTATTTCTCTTGCCAGTGAGAGGTAATTTTTAGCACCTACACTTGATGCATCGTATAAGATTGCGGGTTTACCAAAACTAGGAGCTTCAGCCAGGCGTACGTTACGTGAAATCACTGAACTGAAGACCCGGTCATCAAAATAACGTTTAACTTCTTCAGCTACCTGGTTCGAGAGGCGCGTTCGGGTGTCATACATTGTTAATAAAACCCCCTCAATTTCAAGCTCCGGATTCATATGCTGCCGCACGATTTTAATGGTGTTTAGCAGTTGCCCAAGCCCTTCAAGTGCAAAATACTCACACTGAACCGGAATAAGCACTGAGTCTGAAGCTGTTAACGAGTTGATTGTCAGAAGCCCAAGTGATGGCGGGCAGTCGATTATAATAAAATCATAGTTATCTTTTACCTCTTCAATTGCCTTGGTAAGTATTCTTTCTCTTTGACTGCGGTCTACCATCTCAATTTCGGCACCCACAAGATTAATATGTGACGGGACCAGATCAAGACTTTCAAGCTCCGTTTCACAAATTGTCTCTGAAATTTTAATGCCGTCAACCAACACTTCGTATATTGAATTCTCAACCGTTTTGGAGTCAATACCAAGGCCGCTGGTAGTATTACTTTGCGGGTCAATATCAATAATGAGGGTTGAGTGCTCAATTACGGCTAAACTTGCCGCAAGATTAATGGCAGATGTGGTTTTTCCCACACCCCCTTTTTGATTTGCAATCGAAATTACTTTTCCCATTCAGAATAGAGGCAAGGTTAAAATTAATTCAAATGAATATAAGCGACTAATAAGCCCTTACCAAAAGAAGTTATGCACATATAAATGTGGATATCTTTAAAAAAATGCCCCTCAGGCTAAATAAATGCACTTTTATTGATTACTACCTGTAAGCTGAACGGATCGCCTGAATGGTTGTATGCCCGGGTAGTTTCTGACCGGCTTTAACTTTTCGTAACTGTTTCCAATCTCTCTAAGCTGTATAGAATTAGAAATTGATTCAAACCCTGAAATACGAAGAACATCTTGTCTGTCTACCCATGGCTGAATATCGGATGTCCGGGTTTCTCCAGTCTGTGAGATTTCATTACCTATTGATATAGACGCTGAACTATTGCCAGCCGGGAAAAGCTCTTCAGTTGAATTCTGTAATATGAGCGCCCCGGTGGTGAGACCTAGAATAACCACGGCGGCCGATAAATAATAGCCACTTTTGATCCCGTGCTTTTTGCTGGTTTGATCAGCAGCTACAGATAGAATTGATTCACTGATATGCTTGGGGGGATGAAGACTGGGCAAAGAGTTTAGCTTGGATTTCATTCTCCTTATTGATTCTACTTCGATTTTCAAATCAGGATCAGATGCCATTTCCCGCTCGAACTCCACCTTTTCCGCGGGGTCCATCTCTTCTAAAATATATTTAATACTACTGTTGGTATCTTTTATGCTCATACACTATTCGGTTGTTTCTCAAGCTCCTCATCAAACATTTTTCTCAGATTGATCAGCGCATATCTCATGCGCCCGAGTGCCGTGTTGATGGAAACATCAGTCAATTCTGCAATCTCTTTAAACGGCATTTCGTAATAGTGCCGAAGCATCACAACTGTACGCTGTTCTTCGGGAAGATTCGAAATATGTCGTAAGAGTTCAGATGTGGACTCATCCAGCTCAAGTTTTTCATCCTGAGCAACGGCATCATCATCTGGTAAACGATCGTAAAAGTCAGTTTTAGAATCGTCATCATACGATCCCTTAACGTCCACAAATCGTTTTTGTTTTCGAATATGATCAATTGTTGCATTATGTGCAATTCTCATCACCCATGCGATCCATTTACCCTGCTCATTATAGGTGTCATCCATCTTTGTAATGACCTTAGTGAAGGTTTCCTGGAAGATATCATTGGTAACTTCACGATTGTGCACCATGCTAAATATGTAAGAATATACTTTTGCTTGATGTCGATTCATCAGTTCTTTAAAAGCGAGCTGGTCTTCATTTTCACGATATAAAGCCACCAGCTCACGATCTTTCATCTGATCGTAACTGTCAGGGATATTTTTTGATTTATTCAGTCGCATAATACTTGTGATTTAAAGTTCTTCACGCTAATAATCTAACAAATTGCCGATCATTTACATTCGAATACGAAACCAAATGCGTACCGGATGGCTCGGCATCCTTTATACACAATAAAACACAACTGTAACCTACTTTCTATAACATGTTGATGTTATATATTCAGTCAGATCAGTTAACTGATTTCGTTGAGTAATATTATCTAACTTTATTACGAATTATACATCACAATGTTCCTTCCGCCTGGCAAACTACAATCAAAAGTCCATTAACTTCCTTCTGAATCTATTTTTCCAATCTGATTAAAGTACTCGTATACCTGCTCACCTTTTTTTTCACCAATAGCATCCTGTAATAGTGATTTCTCAGCAGCTTTCACCTGTTTTACAGAACCAAAGATCTTAATCAGATCGGTTGCCGTTTTCTCTCCAATTCCATCAATTTCTGTAAGCTCTGTTTTAACAGTTCGTTTACTCCGTTTCTGACGGTGATAGGTAATTGCGAATCTGTGAGCTTCATCCCTCGCTCTTTGCAGAAGTTTTAAAGCAGGCGATTTTTTAGGAATCATATATGGGGCCGATTTGCCCGGTACGAAGACTTCTTCAAGGCGCTTGGCAATGCCCGCTATTTCGCATTCGCCTTCAAATCCGATTTCTCGAAGTCCCTGTACGGCGGCATTTAACTGACCTTTTCCCCCATCGATTAATATCAGATCAGGTGGCTGAAGTTTTTCTTTTTTCACGCGTTTGTACCGTCTCATGACGATCTCTTTCATTGATGCAAAATCATCAGCACCGGTCACTGTTTTTATTTTAAATCGTTTATATTCGCTCTTTCTTGGCTTTGAGTCGACAAAACAGACCATAGACGCAACCGGATCTGTTCCCTGTGTGTTAGAGTTATCGAAACACTCAATTCTTCGTGGCAGACGCTGAAGATGAAGATACTCTTTCAGATCTTTTACCGACTGTGGGATACGCTCTTTCTCATATTTCTGTTTCTCAAGCTTACGCTGACCGAGATTCAGCTTCGCGTTGGAGATGGCCATATTAATGAGATGTTTCTTCTCACCGATTTTCGGCACTTTGATTGGCACTTTTTTCTTATGCTGCTCCCATAAGTATTCGGCAAGAGGCTCAGAATCTTCCATCTCCTCACTTACATATACTTCGTCCGGAATAGCTCCGGCAAACTGGCCAGTATAGTAGTCTTCAACAAATGACTGAATCATAATATCGCGGGATGACTCTGAAATGTTTTTCAGAAACCGATGGAATTTCCCAATCAGCTTACCTTCTCTTACTTTAAACAGTACCCCGCACGCCTCCTGAAGCTCATCATCTACCTCAATTGCAAAGATATCGCGGTTCACCTGTTTGTTATCCACGATTTTCATTTTCTTATTGTACTTCTCAAGAGATTCCATGCTATCGCGGAGTTTTGCAGCTTCTTCAAAAGCCAGGGCGTCTGAGGCAGTCTGCATCTCCTCTTTTATTTCTCGTATCAGGTCTTCCGTCTTTCCGGTGAGGAGCCGCTCAACTTTTTCAATCGCATTTTGGTACAGTTCAGTATCCCAGTCACCTGAACAATTCTCCAGGTAATCATCAAAACAGGAATGCCATTTTGGAGCTCCCCGCGACTTGTCGATCATCTTTGGTGAAACCGCACAAGTACAGAGATTAAAGGTTTTCCTGATTGTTTCAAGCATTCTCCGCATGTGTCCTACATGATCATATGGGCCAAAATATTTGCTTCCGTCACGTACCACCGTTCGGGTTGGATAAACTCTAGGTTTTGTATCATCGGTGATACAAATATATGGATAGGACTTATCATCACGATACATAATATTGTATCGTGGCTGATGTTTTTTAATGAGGTTATTCTCAAGAATCAGCGCCTCCGATTCTGAATCAGTGACAATGACCTCGACGTCGTCAATTTTGGAGATCATAACCTTTAAACGACCATCGTGGTGACGAGACTCCTGAAAGTAGGAGCGCACTCGATTTCTTAGTTTTTTTGCCTTCCCCACATAGAGGTGGTTTCCACGACTGTCTTTAAACTGGTAGACACCCGGGCTCAGCGGCAGATGATCAACTTTTTCTTTTACCGTAATTGACATATGAGAAACTTTCTATTTTTTCAAAAATAGTAAACAGACACCTCGGGAAAAACATTTATATTCATTGATGTTACTATCCAAGGCACAGTATCCTATCAAAAAAATGGACCATTAATATTCTTTTTTTAAATCGTTTGATATACGATAAGCCAATTCATTTTTTCTTGCACTATGCAATACACTGGCACAACTCCTGATATCCCAATTATTTTTGAAGACAATCATCTTCTGGTCGTTTACAAACCCGCCGGGCTTTTATCTCAGGAGGACCATACCGGCCGGCCCGATTTACTTAATCTTTGCAAAAATTACATCAGGACTGAATACAATAAACCGGGAAAAGTTTTCCTTGGCTTACTTCACAGACTAGACAGGCCTGTGAGTGGCGTAATGGTATTTGCAAAAACATCTAAATCAGCATCCAGGATAAGTGAGCAAATCAGATCCCAAAAAGTTCGTAAACGGTACCGGGCCGTTGTTTATGGAAATCCTCCGCCAAATGGCGTTCTAGAACATTATTTAGAAAAAGATAAACAAAAAAACATGTCCCGGATTGTCAGACAGCCAACTCGTCAAAGCAAAAAAGCAAAACTCTCGTTCACTACCATTTCCAGCACAAAATCCCTCTCACTGGTTGATATAAACCTTGAAACAGGAAGATCACACCAGATACGAGTACAATTTGCTGAGATTGGATCACCTATATGGGGTGACAAACGCTATGGGAAAGAAGAGTCCGGATTAATTTCCCTTCATGCATATTCCTTCAAACTCGAACATCCGACGCTTAATAAAAAGATGGTATTTAAGGCTGAGCTCCCAAAAAATACCCCGTGGAATTTATTTCACTAAACCACCCTGCACTGGAAGTACAGGGGTTTAGTGACGGACTAAAGTCCTATTCCAGGATAAAATCTGAGTCGTCACCATCCTCCTTGCTTCTGTGGTGCTCAAGGTACGCCTGAACCATCTCATCGGTTATATTGCCTGTGCTCCAGGCACCATACCCTGTCGCCCAAAAATGCCTGCCCCAATATTTGTTCTTCAATTTAGGATATTCCATCTGAAGCATTCGGGATGTTCGGCCCTTCATTCGTTTCACCAGCTGACTTATCGAGGTGCGTGGTGGATACTCAATATGGATATGGACATGATCTTTGCTTACCACTCCCTTAAGTATTTCAACTTCTTCTACTTCGCAGGCCTGAATGATCAGCTCCCGGCATCGCTTCTGAATATCTCCTTTCAGTACGTGGTATCGATATTTGGTAACCCACACAATATGACAGGTTAAACGTGTCGTCGTGTGGCTTCCTTTGCGCATTGGTTTTGCCATAGCCTTAAGGATACCAAATTATTGACTTTTCGTAATACTAAAGTTCTGCACTGAAAGTGCAGGGTTTTAAACCCTCCGCTGGGACCAATAAAACAGGAAAATCAGTTAATACGTAAACCCGGTTAATCCTTGGTTCTAATGATATATGTTGAAATAAGCGGGGAATTACAATATGGTTATTTTTTTATTTCCAGCTCTATGAGTTCTAACAGATCCTTACTAGATACAATCATTTCTTGGCGAAACTCAATTGCTGAAGCCATCAGTTCAAGTTTAGCTCCCAGGGTGTTCCGAACTTTTCTGTTATTTAGAAATTCCCGGTAATTGTTGGGATCTCTTTTTGTTACAGACGGGAACCTTGCTGCCTGCAAAACTGTGATAAAATCTAGGTCATTGATTGCAATTTCATCTATTCTAAGCTGCTGAACCGCAAGTACATCATGCAGCTGACTGGTCAGATTATTAAAACCCAGTTCCAGGTCTGCAAGTTTATTACGAATTGACAGATTCTGAATGATGGATACTTCGCCCGAACTTTTCAGGTCGTTATAGGTTTGAAGTACCGGAACTTCAAATACAGCCTGCCATAAAGGGCCATACATCAAAGAGTCGATTTTATTGTGGCTGAGCAACGAATCTTTTTGAGGTCCTTCAGTTAGCAAGATCTTGAGTGTTTCCATATTTTTCGTTTCATATGAAGCACGATATTCCAGGTTTTCAATACCTTTGATCATATCATCTTTTAAAGCTGTCAATACCCGGTTTTCCTCCAACTCTAACTTTCGTTCTTCATTCCAGTTATTTACCTGAAGGGCGATGAGGATACCAATCACAACCAGCAGGATTTCGCCCACGGCATAAAGCATATACTTGGTGATGTTGCCAGAATCTAAAAGCTTTTGGCGAAGCCGTCGGAAGAGTGTAATCATGGGGTGGTCTTTGTTTTATTCAGAGACAATTAACTGACTACAGGACGTTTTAGCAAGATAGATATGAGTTCTGAAGCCTGAATCCTGAATATTATTACTGAGTATTTGAAATTCAGGCACCTATCTATGATTAAGCGAAAACGAATAACAAATACACAAATGAACTGCCGGAGAGAACGGAGTAATACGCTGGCCAAAAGGCAATGAATGACATCAGCAGAAGTCCGCTTACCCATAGTCATGAGTTGTTTTAATCAGGTGTTACTGTTTTCATGTGATCGGTTGGTGACTGTTCAGACTGAATTATTGTAAAATTTAACATAGGGCCGGGGAGACATTTGTCCTACGAACCCCGGCTCTTCAATTTGCCCATCTCAGGTCAGCTGCTTTTGATAAAAACCTGACGGCTCTCACTGCCGTCGGATCCGGTATAGATCGTTGAGAGCTTTACCGAACCGGACGGCAGAAGCTCAAAATGCAGCTTTAAGGAGGTTCCCCCGGGAGTTCCCGGGTATACAAAGGTATTGTTCCCCTCATACTCGAACCGTATTCCAAATACCTCGTTTTTCCTCCACAGCTTATTACCGCTATTGAAAAACACCATGGAAGAGCCTGGGTCATTTTCATGAATGTATTCACCGGTCAGCTTGTCAATCGAGGCCGGTTCGGCATTAAGTTTTTTCGCCATGTTCACAGGGAAGTGCACCTTTGCGGTTCCGTTCGCAAGCTCTTCAACGTCCAGAATCCTGCCGGTAGCAGCAGATGCTGACGAATCCGTTTCAATATATTCATCACCTGAAAAGTAGAGCTGGGTAACAAGGGGCTGATAATCATCCGCTGTTATCATCATATGAAAGTGAGCAGGCCGGATTGTACCGTTGCCTACGTCATAAGGTACCGGAAGTACGGTTTGAAACGTATAGCTGCCGTTTTCATCAGTAAAGGTGGTTCCGCGGTATCTGAAGGCGTCAGATGAATTGTCATAAACACCGTTATTGTCGCAGTGCCACAATTCAACTTTGGCATTTATGTAAGGAGTGATGCAGTCCTGATGTTTTACTGTGCCGGCGAGTTCAATAATTTTTCCGCCTTCTCCCGGTATAATAAGGTTGCTTCGCACGGGACTTCCCGGCCGGTAAAATGGCCCCAATATATCTGAGGTGGTGGCACAGTCGCCGATATAGCTTTTGCCGTCAAGCCGTACAAAACCAAGCGTACTTACTGCAAAGGCACACAGGGCTGAGTTTTTAATGAATTCACTACGTTTCATAGGTCAGGGTTTGAATTATGGAGGTTGTGTCATCGTATGCTTCAAGTTAATGCTGCTTTTCTGGGAAAAAATTTTAACTGCAGAAGTTCAGGTTCAATTCGGTAAAAACATGTTTAATGCTAGCTGAATCACAGATCAGCAGTTGAAGGAAAAAACCATACATCAGGGTTATTGCCGGGCGACCCAGCTTTCTACTTTATCCTGAAGCACAATCAGTGGAACGCTCCCGTCTTTCAGAACAACATCGTGAAACTCTTTGATGTCGAATGAATCACCCAACGCTTCTTCGGCTTCGCTTCGCAGACGAAT
>Ga0209931_1000302_pt1 | contig 30177 bp, 21 predicted proteins | sample SalPonR1_B_D1_MG_FD_185697 | JGI IMG/M metagenome (GOLD analysis project Ga0209931, IMG submission 185697) | Salt pond soil microbial communities from South San Francisco under conditions of wetland restoration - Salt Pond MetaG R1_B_D1_MG... ...
CTCGCCTGTCCGGTGAGGATGCGCGACCGAGCAAAACGCCGCGGATGCAGGGCCTGGCGGCGCCGCAGTAGAAAGGGTGGTGAATAAGACGGGCTTAACCGAAAGTCAAGCCCGGTATTCAAAAGACCGTCTTTTCCTTCGTGTTCTTCGTGCCCTTCGTGGTTGATGCTTTTGCCTTTGCCTTTACCCCCTCAAGAACGCTCAGACTCCTGATGTCCGGGCCGCATCCAGAGCGCGTACAGCGCCGGCACGAACAGCAGCGTGATCGCGGTGCCGACGATCACGCCGCCGATCAGCACGTAGGCCAGCGGTCCCCAGAAGCTGTCGAACGTCAGCGGCACGAAAGCGAGCGCCGCGGCCAGGGCGGTCAGGATCACCGGTCGGGCACGGCGCACGGCGGCTTCGACGATGGCTTCGAACGGCGGCTGGCCGTCGGCCAGGTTGTCCGAGACCTGCTGGGTCAGGATCAGGGTGTTGCGCATCAGGATGCCGGCCAGGCCGATCAGACCCAGCAGCGCGACGAAGCCGAACGGCTGGCCGAACAGCAGCAGCGCCAGCACCGCGCCGATCAGGCCCAGCGGCGCGGTGGCCACCACGATCAACGTACCCGAGAACGAGCGCATCTGCAGCATGATGAAAATCAGCATCAGCGCCACCATCAGCGGCATCAGCTTCTGGATCGAGGCGTCGGCCTTGCCGGACTGCTCCATCGATCCGCCGATGTCGATGCTGTAGCCGTCGGGCAATGACGCGCGCAGCTCGGCCATGCCGGCCCAGAGCTCGTTGGTCACGTCATTGGGCTGGGCGCCGGCGACGTCGGCCTGAAGCGCCAGGAACGGCTGCCGGTTGTAGCGCCAGATCACCGGCTCTTCGAAACGCATCTCGAGTTCGCCGAGCTGCGAAAGCGCCACCTTGCGCCCGTCTTCGGTCTTCAGTTCCAGGCCCATCGGGTCCACCGGGCCTTCTTCCCTCAACCCGCGCACAAGCAGCTGCACGGTCCGGATGTCCTGCCGAATCTGGGTCACGGCGAGCCCGTGGCTCTGGTATTCGAGCTGCTCGGCGACGTCGCGCGGGGTCAGACCGATCAGCCTCAGTCGCTCGATATCCATATTCAGGAAAGCCGCAGGCGCCCGCTCGTCCCATTCCAGGTGTGGATCGACAATATTCGGATGTGCGTCCATCAATGCCCGTAACCTGTAGCCTATGTCGCGCAGTTTTTGCTGATCCTCGCCAATGATGCGAAATTCAACGGGCCAGATCACCGGCGGGCCATACAGCAGTTGCGAAACACGTACCCGCGCCTCGGGAAATTCTCCGCTCGCAATCCGCCGCTCGAGTGCCTGCATCACACGATCGCGGGCATGCTCGTCCTCGGTCACGGCAATGATCTTGGCGAACGCCGGGTCGGGTTGCTCCGGGTTGGCCGAGATGAAGAACCTCGGCGCGCCCGCGCCGATATAAGCCGACTGCGAGCGCACGTCATCCATCTCGTGCAGCGCGGCCTCGACCTTTCTCGTCGCGCGATCGGTGAGGCCTATCGAAGAACCCTGGGGCAGGAAAACGCTGACCAGCACCTCCGGCCGGTCCGAGCCGGGAAAGAACTGCTTGGCCACCGGTCCGGCCATGCCTGCGACCGCCAACAGCAGGGCCCCGAGGGTCGCCGCCACCACGGTCAATCGACGCCGCACGCACCACTCGATCATGGCGCGCAGTCGACGGTAAAGCGGTGTTTCGTAGGCCGACGAAGAATGACCCGACAGACCGCCGGCGCCCGATTCGGGCAGTATCGTGACCCCCAGGTAAGGCGTGAACGTCACGGCAACGATCCACGAAATGATCAACGCAAACGCCAGCACCCAGAAGATATTGCCGGCGTACTCGCCCACCCCGGACTGGGCGAATCCGATCGGGACGAAGCCGGCCGCGGTCACCAGCGTCCCGAACAGCATCGGCGCGGCGGTCGCGCGCCATGCGAATGCGGCGGCGTCGACCTTTTTCAGGCCTTCTTCGATCTTGACCAGCATCATCTCGATGGCGATGATGGCATCGTCGACAAGCAAGCCCAGCGCGATGATCAGCGCGCCCAGCGTGATCCGGTCAAGGTTCATCCCGACGGCCTGCATCAGCAGGAACGTCAATCCCAGCGTCAGCGGCACCGCGATGCCCACGATCAACCCGGCCCGGAAGCCGATGGCCAGGAAACTTACCGCCATTACCACCAACACCGCGATCAGGAATTTCAGCTGAAATAAATTGACCGCCTGGGCGATGGCCTCGGCCTGGTTGGTCAGCACCTCCAGATTCATGCCCAGCGGCAGCTTCTCGCGCTCGCGCTCGATGAAGCCGGCCAGGCGTTCGCCCAGCTCGAGTCCATTGGTATTGGGCGACATCACCACGCCGAGCACCAGTGCGTCGTCGCCGTCGGCGCGGATCATGAACGACGGCGGGTCCTCGTAGCCATGCCGTACGGTCGCGATGTCGCCCAGCCGGAACAGGCGCTGGCCCGACCGGATCGGCACCGCGCGAAGCTGGTCGAGTTCGGAGACGTCGGTGTCGACGCGCAGGTAGACGCGCGGGCCGGCCGTATCCACCTGTCCGGAGGGCGCCAGCGCGTTGTGCGCATCTATGGCGTCGAAGATCTGCGCCGGAGAAATGCCCAGGTTGACGAGTTCCGCGTTGTCGAATTCGACGAACACCCGTTGCTCGCGCTCGCCCAGCAACAGCGCCTTCTGCACTCCCTCGACGCGCTTGAGGCGATCCCGCACGTCCTCGGCAACGCGCACCAGGTCGCGCATCGGCAGGCCCGGAGCGGTCAGCGAAAGCAGGCTGAAATAGACGTCGGAGAAGTCGTCGTTGACGTTCGGTCCGATCACGCCCCGCGGCATCCGGGGCTGCTCGTCCCACATCCGCTTGCGCACCTCGTAGAACAGCTCGACAACCTTTTCCGAAGGGGTGTAGTCGTGGAATTCCACCATCAGGTCGGCCCGCCCCGGCCGGACCGAGGTCTCGATCCGGTACAGGTTTTCCACCTCCTGAATGCGCTTTTCGAGACGATCCACGACCTGGTCCTGCATCTCCTGCACGGTCGCGCCCGGCCATTCGGCCGAGACCATCAAGACCCGGACGGTGAACGACGGGTCCTCGGCCCGGCCCAGCGAGACAAACGCATAGGCGCCGCCGAAGACGGCCAGCAGCAGGAAGAACAATGTGACCGAGCGCTGCCTGACCGCGATGCGCGAGAGATTGGGGATGGGCATATCGAAACCGGCCTAGTCGAGCGCGCGAACCGGCATGCCGGACTGCAGCAGGTGCGTGCCCAGTGAAATCACCGGTGTACCGATCTCGAGATCGCCGACGATGCGTGCATTTTCGGCATCCATGTCCAGCAGCGTGATGCGCACCGGCTCGGCCCGCCCATCGCGGATCACCCACACCTGCGGCCCGTGCCCGCGCTCGTTGATCGCACCCACCGGCACTTCGAGCACGGCGCCGGCATCACCGCCGGCGTCCAGTTCCACCTTGACCACCGAGCCCAGCCGCAGCGCGGCGGCGCCTTGCGCGACGTCGGCCTCCGCCTGGTCCGGTTCGACGAACGAATAGCGCGCTTTCCAGGTGCGGGTGACCTGGTCGGCCGCGCCGGCAGCCTCGCGCAGCGAAAGCGTTGCCATGGTGGCCTCACCCTGCACGACGCGACCCGATTTCGGCACGCCGAAGCGCTCGGGCAGAAAGACCTCGACCTCGGAATCACCGTCCTGCGCGATGACGCCCAGCGGCTGGCCGGCCGCGACGACCTGGCCCGGCTCTCCGGTCACCTCGATAAGCGTGCCGCCGCGGGTAGCGGCAAGCTCGGTGTAGCCGAGGCTGTTTCGGGCCTGTTCGAGACGCGCCCGGGCGGCCTGTACCCGTTCGCGCGCGCCTTTCTCCACCAACCGAACCTGCTCGAACACCTGCTCGCTGATGAAGTCCCGATCCAGCAGATCCCGGTTGCGTCGGGTCTCGGCCGCGGCGGTTTCAAGTTCGGCACGCGCGGCTTCGAGATCGGCACTGGCGACCGAAACGGCCTGCGCGTAATCGCGGGGATCGAGCCGGAAAAGGACTTGTCCGGATTCGACGCGGTCGCCGGCATCGACTCGGCGCTCGAGGATGCGGCCGTCGACCTGGAAACTCACCGGCGTCTCGAACCGTGCCCGTATCGTGCCCGACAACCGCGCGCCACCGGGTTCGGCCGCGCGCACCGGACTGGTCATCACCAGCCTCGCCGAATCGGGTGGCGGCGCATCATCTTCGTTGGCACAACCGACCAGGGCTGCAACGAGCAGGCAGAGCGCAGTGCGAGTCATCGGCAACATTCCATGAATGGCGATCCGGGATATTTGTGAACGGGATCGTATCGTAATCGAATATACTCGCCGAATGGTGAAGACCAGCCCAGGCAGACCGGTAGACCTCAACAAGGACCGCGACATCCTCGCCGCCGGCCGCGCCTTGCTGTTCGAGAGCGGCCCGCAGGCGGTCACGATGGAAGCGGTGGCCCGGAAGGCCGGGGTGGCCAAGCCAACGCTTTACCGGCGCTATGCCAATCGGGACGAGCTACTGGCCGCGGTTGCGATGAACGAGTCCGAATCCATGGCCGGCCGCTTCCGGGTCGCGCCGGGCAGCGTCGACGACCTGCGCAACGCCCTGGTCGATTTCGGCTGTCGCCTGACGCGCTTTCTGCTGAGCAGCGATCACATCCGTTTCATTCACGCGCTGGGCGCGTCCACCGGCATGCCCCAGGCCACCCGTGAATCGATATTCAGGCACGGTCCGCTTGCCACGCGCGACCGGCTGGCCGAGTGGCTGGACAAGGCCAACGCGGCCGGACTGCTACGCTGCTCCGATCCGGCGTGCAGCGCCGAGAAGTTTCTCGGCATGCTGATGGGGCTGGACCTGGTGCGAACGCTCTACCACGTTCATCCGCCGCGCGAGGTCGAAGTGCTGAGCACGCACGTGCAAGGCACGGTCGACGACTTCCTGACGCTGCACCGTTCCAGCTGACCCGCTACGCGGCGCCCGCGCAGGATCAACGACGCTGTTGCTAAGTTAGTAGACTGAAGGCGTGCGTACCGCTCCGACATGTCCATGTCTGATTCAGCGCTGTGATCGAACCGGATCCGGCAGATGTTCGACAATCGCCTGAGCCAGTTCCTCCGCGCCGGCGCCCTGCCGCTGATCGTCGGCGTTCTCGCCGCGCTGGCGGCACAGCTGTTCGTCGCACTGGTCGTGAAGCTCAACAACCTGCTGTTGATCGCACCGTCCAGCCGCGCCCTTCTCGAAAGCCAGTCCCTGCTGATCATGACGCTTGCGGTGCCCACCGCTGGCGGCCTGGTGGTTGGCTTGATCAGACATTTCACCGGCACGCATGCCGCGCATGGTCCGGCCGAAATCATCGCGGCGGTTCAGACCCGCAGTGGCGAATTGCCGGCCCGCTCGGCATGGGCCAGCGCCTCGTCCAGCCTGGTCTCGCTGGGTTCAGGCGCGGCGGTGGGCGAATACGGCCCGCTGGTTCACATGGGCGGCAGCCTGGGCAGCACGCTGGCCCGGCTCTTTCGCAGCGACATCACCACCGTCAACATCGCGATCGCGTGCGGGGTGGCCTCGGCAATCTCGACCGTGTTCAACGCGCCGATCGCCGGCATTCTGTTTGCCCACGAGATCATCCTGAGGCATTTTGCCCCGCGCGCGTTCGCGCCGGTGGCGCTGGCTTCGATTGTCGGCTATATCGTCGGCAACGCACTGGCCGTGCGTCAGCCGCTGCTGGCCACCGAACAGATCGGCACGCCGCAGTTCTGGGAATTTGGTCTGTTCGCCCTGCTCGGCGTGGCCGGCGCCGCACTGGCGATCGGCTTCATGCATGCAATCCTGTTTGCAACTCGGGCGGGCGCAAGGATTCGGCGCTTGCAGATGCTCAAGCCGGCCCTGGCCGGGCTTGTGCTGGGTGTGACGGCGCTCGCATTGCCGGAAGTCATGGGCATGGGATTCGACTTGCTGCTTTCGGTTACAAGCGGCGCCATGCTGCCGGTCGGCGCCTTGCTGGTGATCATGACGGCGCGCGTCGCGGCGACAGCGATGTGTCTCGGCCTCGGTTTTACCGGCGGCGTATTCAGTCCCGCAATGGTCATCGGCAGCCTGCTCGGAGCAGTGTTTGGCGTCGCGCTTCACCAGGGCTTGGGCCTGCCGGTCACGAGCTCGGCCATCTACGCCATATGCGGCATGGTCGCGGTCACAGCGCCGGTGATCGGCGCGCCGGTCACGGCGGTGGTCATCGTCATGGAGCTGACAGGCAGTTATACCTTGACCATCGCAGCTCTGGCCAGCGTGGCGATCTCCAATGCGATGGTATCGCGGCTGTTCGGGCGATGCCTGTTCGATCGCCAGCTCAGGCAACGGAAACTGGACCTGTCGGCGGGTCGGACCAAGGCAATCCTGGAATGGCGCGACATCGCGCCGCTGATCAGCGACAATTTCATCTCGCTGGATGACGATGCAAGCGTCGAGCAGGCTCGCAAAGCCATGCTGAAGCGGCATCTGCACCAGGCTTTCCTTGTCGACGGCAACGGCATCTACCAGGGCAGCGTGCTGGTCAAGGACGTGCTGACCGGCGATTCCGACCAGCCGGCGATCGAAAAGCGCAACCGCGACGACGTCGTGATGCTGGAGCATCTGAGCATCTGGCGCGCCATGCAGCGACTCAAGCGGTTCGACGGCGAGAGCGTCGCGGTCGTCAACGATCACGGCAAGCTGGTCGGCGCACTTTATTCGTCCAACCTGATCAGCGCCTACCTGGATATCCAGGCCGCCCTGCGCGGCGAGGAGCAGATCCGGGCCGAATGAAACCGTCGCGCCCGCACAGAGTCATTCAGAGGTTCGGTAATTGCGCGGCCAGAATCTCGTCGATGCGGTTCGCTTCCACCGGCCTGCTGAACAGAAATCCCTGGACCAGCTGACAGCCCTCCTCGATCAGCACCTCAAGCTGTTCCTCGGTTTCGACACCCTCGGCAACCACCTTCATTCCCAGCGCCTGTCCGAGCCGGAGCGCTGAAACCACGAGTTGCCTTTGGCGATGGTCGCTGTCCAGGCTGCTGATGAAGCTGCGATCGATTTTCAAACTGGTAAACGGGTGGTCGCGAAGATAACTGAGCGAAGCATAGCCGGTACCGAAATCGTCCATCACGATACCGATCCCGCTGCGGCGCAGTGCCTTGAGCGTGTGAACGACCTCGCGCCGGCCGGGCAGCAGGACACCCTCTGTCACCTCGATCTCCAGGCCCGCACCTTCCAGCCCGGCCTCGTGCATCGCCCCGATGATCTTGTCGGCCAATCGTGGATCGCGAAACTGTCTCGGCGACACATTGACCGAAACGCAGAAGTCGGGCGCCAGGTCCGCGCGCCACTGCGCCACCTGGGCGACTACGCGATTGATGACGAATTCGCCCAGTTCCTGGATCAGCCCACCCTGTTCAGCGACTTCCACGAATTCGTCGGGTGACACGTTGCCGAGCTCGGGATGGCGCCACCTGAGCAGCGCCTCGGCGCCTATGCAGGCACGGTCCGACAAGCGGACAAGCGGCTGGTAGTAAAGATGAAGCTCATCGCGCGCGACCGCGCCGCGCAGTGCTTCCTCGAGTGCCAGTTGCCGCTCCACGGCTTCGTTCATGCGTCGAGTGAAGAACTGGTAACCGTCACGGCCATTCTTCTTGGCGTGATACATGGCGGTGTCTGCGTTGCGCAGGAGATCGTGGGCCGTGTTGCCGTCATGCGGCGACAACGCGACGCCTACGCTGGCAGTCAGCATGAACTCGCGACCGGAAACGACCAGCGGCTCGTGAAACGCATCGATCACCTTGCCGACCGAAGCAATGACATCGGACACGAGCTGAAAATCGTCCAGCACGATCACGAACTCGTCGCCGCCGATGCGCGAAACCGTATCCTGGGCGCGAAACAATCGCTGCAAACGCGCCGCAGCGTCGATCAACGTACGGTCGCCGGCCTCGTGACCCAGCGTATCGTTGACTTTCTTGAACTGATCCAGGTCGAGAAACAGCACCGCGACCTGTGTTCCGTTGCGGCCGGCGCGCTTTAGCGACTGCTGAAGCCGATCGAGCACCAGCACCCGGTTGGGCATTCCAGTGAGGTTGTCGTAATGGGCGAGGTTGAACAACTTCTCTTCGGTTGCCTTGCGCTCGGTAACATCCTGAGCAAACCCGCGAAGACTCTTGACCCCGTCTCCCAGATCGACCAGTTCGGCATGCACCTGCACCCAGCGCAGTTCGCCGTTGTCCGGTCGGACGATCCTGTGCTGGATACTGTAGGTTTCGCCGGTTTCGACCGTTCTTTCAAGCGCATCGGCAACCCTGATGCGCTCGTCGCGCGGCGTTAGACCAAGCACCTGCTCCCGCGTCAATGGGCCGGCCGCGCAACCGGTCACGTTGCGCCACTCGGTCGACGCCACGAACTCCTCTGAGCCCACCTTCCACTCCCAGCTGCCCATGCCCGCCAGCGCCTCTGCGTGCGCGCGCAACGCCTCGCTGGCGCGCAACTGCCGCTCCTTGTCCATGCGTTCCGCGGCCACCCCGATAAGGTCGCCCAGGACCTGAAGAAGCGCCGCTTCCTCGTCGCTCCAGTCGCGTTTCTCGTGCACCGAATCGAACCCGATCAGGCCCACCAGTCGTTCACCCGAAAAGATCGGGAGGCTGATCAACGACTGGATGTTTTCTTCCTCGAAGAGGCTTTTTTCCGCCCTCCAGCGGTCGTCCAGACCAGCCACGTCCGGCAATGCCGCGCGCTCCTTGCGCTTCAGCCTGGCCAGCAGCATCGGAATGGTCGTCGAAGGAATGTTCTGGAGGTTGTGTATTTCCGCGGTTATGCCCGGCGCAACCCATTCGTGCGTGTTGCTGTAGTGCGCGAGATCGGGGCTGAAGCGGATCAGGTAGGCACGATCGGCCCGACACCAGCGCCCGATCTTCTCCAGCGTTTCCGAAAGCACGGCGTCGAGGGTCGCCTCGGCCGCTTCGAACAGGTCACGAGACACGTCGACCATCAGGCGCTGCAGTCCGGACACATACTCGAGATCGCCCTGGATTTCCTTCAACTCGCTGATGTCGATCATTACACCGACAAGCTTACGCGGCCTGCCGTCCTCGACAACCACGTTGACGATATCGCGCAACCAGACAATCCGGCCGTCGTGAGCGATCATGCGGTAGTCGAAGCTGTGCTTCTTCAGGTTCCGGACCGCACTGACGCAATAATTCAGAGCCCAGTCCCGGTCCTCCGGATGCATGTGGCGCTGCCAGAACCCGGGATCGGACGTCCACTCCTGCGGCGAATAGCCCAGCAATTTTTCGGACTCCGGACTCACGTACCTGAACGCCATCGTCTCCGGGTCACCCTCCCATATGATTGCCGTAGTCGATTCAACCAGGGAGCGGTAATGCCGATGCTGTCGGCGTGCGATTTCCGCCTGCTCGGCCTGCTGCAACTCGGCCCGGATGTGGCCAAGCGTCTTGCGCGAAAGCTGCACGCTCATCGACATCAGCGCTGCAATATAAAGCACGATGAGCAAGGCGGTCGCGGTTGCCATCTGGGAATCCAGCAGCAGGAATCTGGCGACGAAAGGCAGCAGCGTCGGCAGCAAAAAAAGCCATGCACACTGCCAGCGTGCAGCCAGATTCACGACGCCGCCGGCACCCAGCCCGGCAACGACGAAGGTCAGCAGGGCCTGGTCGTTGGGCGTGGTCGGTGAAAAGAATACCCAGGCACTCGAGCCCCAAACAATCGCGGAAAAAAAGGTCTGGTTCCGGTAACGGGCGTACCACTTGGGACTGCTTTCCGGAAGCGGGTATTCGCTGCGATAAGCCATCAGCAACGAGAATCGAGTGATCGTGAAAAGCACGAAAACCGACAACCAGACGAGCTGCGGCATGCGCGGCACGAGATGCCAGTGCGTTGCAACAAGCACCAAAGCCACAAGAGACGTGATGATCAGAATGCTCGGCAGCGACCCATACAAGTGCCTGTTCTGCTCGGCGAGAACCCTGTGGTCACTTTCCCGCCAGTCTGGTGTGTCATTGATTTCCGGCACTTGGCAACCTGTTTTCCACTTTTGTTTTCCACCACCCTTGCTGCTGCACTGCCGTCAGCTCCCGACGTGGAAGGATAGCGAATCAGCCCGGCTCAAGCGGCACTCGTTTGTCAGACGGCGCCGGAGCATTCAATCCAGCCCGCACCGGCCAAGATATGCGCGGATGACATCGAATGGCGCCAGATTATTTGAACCAGATGGAAAGTGCAATCGCGCGACACGGCTGGCGCGACGACCGTGCCGGATACAATGTCGATCATGAATCAATCCCGAAAACGCCATCTCGCCGTCGCCATCATCGGCGCCGGCTTTGGCGGCATCGGCCTGGGCGCGCGACTGGTCGGGCACGGTCTGCACGACTTCCTGATCTTCGACCGTGCGGCCGGCATTGGCGGCACTTGGTGGGCCAACCGTTACCCGGGATGCGCCTGCGACGTACCGTCTCACCTGTATTCGCTGTCGTTCGCACCGAATCCGGACTGGACCCGGCGGTTCGCGCCGCGTGCCGAGATCCAGGCCTACCTTGAGCGTTGCGCAGCCGGTTTCGACCTGAAACCGCACCTGGTGCTGGGCACCGGCATCCGGCGCGCGGCCTGGGACGAGCAGGCCGGGATGTGGCAGTTGACCGACGACCACGGCAAGACGTGGTCTGCCGATGTGCTGGTGTCGGCCGTCGGCGGTCTGTCGCGACCGGCCCGGCCCGACATTTCAGGACTGAAAGAATTTCGCGGCCCGGTGTTCCATTCGCAGCAATGGGACGACTCGGTCGAGCTGGCCGGCAAGCGCGTCGCCGTGATCGGCACCGGGGCCTCGGCCGCGCAATTCGTCCCCGAGATCGTGAAACAGGTGGATTCCCTGGACGTCTACATGCGCTCGCCGCAGTGGATTCTGCCGCGTCCCGACGCGGCGATCGGCCCGCGGCGGCGAAGCCTTTACCGGCGGATCCCGCTGCTGCAGAAAATCGCGCGCTTCGCCATCTGGCTGATCTCGGAAGCGCGCGTGCCGGGTCTGGCCTGGGACAGCCGGCTGGCCGGGTTTCATCGCTGGCTGGCCCGGCGGCACTTGAGACGACAGGTGCCCGACCCCGAAGTACGCCGCAAGCTCGAGCCGACCTACGACATCGGCTGCAAGCGGGTCATCCTGTCCAGCGACTTCTACCCGGCGCTGATGTGCGACAAGGTTTCGCTGATCGACTGCGGCATCGATCGCATCGAGCCGGACGCCGTGGTCGATTCGCAGGGACAGCGCCGGCCGACCGATGCAATCGTTCTCGGCACCGGCTTCCGGGCGACCGATCCGGTGCCCGAAGGGATGATCACCGGTCGCGACGGCGTCGATCTCGGAAAGGCCTGGAAACCCGGTCCGGAAGCCTGGCGGGGCGTCGCAGTCAGCGGGTTTCCCAACCTGTTCCTGATGATGGGGCCGAATACCGCGCTGGGCCACAACTCGGTGATCCTGATGCTGGAAGCGCAGACGGAGTTCATTGTGCGCGCGCTCGAACATCGGCGCGCGTCGGGCCAACCGGTTCTGGAGATCAAGCGGAGCGCCCAGCGCGACTACAATCGATGGTTGCATCGGAAGCTGGCCGGCACGGTCTGGAATTCCGGCGGCTGCTCCAGTTGGTACCTTCACCCGGAGTCGGGCCGCAACACCACCCTGTGGCCCGGATTCACCTGGCAGTACATGCGGCTGATGCGTCGCTTCGAGCCGGCTGACTTCGAGACCCGTTGAACCCCCCGGACCGGCGGCCGATTCGGGCGCGCTCTCGATATTCGGTTGCGCTCAGATGTCCCAGCGCGCCCGAATCGCATCGCCATCCACGGGTCGACTGATGAAGTATCCCTGGCAGAAATCGCAACCGATCGAACGGAGAAACTCCAGCGCCCATTGCGACTCGATGCCCTCGGCCGTGGTCATGATGCCGAGCGACCTGCCGAGTTCGACGATGGACCTTACGACGTTGCGCGACTCTTCAGATTCCTCGGCCGACATCACGAACGACTTGTCGACCTTGATCTCGGAGAACGGCAGGCGGACCAGCTGCAGCATCGATGAAAACCCGGTGCCGAAATCATCGATCGAAAGCTGGAAGCCCATGACCCTCAGTCGCGTCAGCAGCTCCAGCGAGCGCACCGGGTCGCGCATGGCGCTGGTTTCGGTCAGTTCGAAAATGATCCGGCCGGGTGCGACGCGATGACGTCGGCAGCGCCTGCCGAAACGATCCACCAGCACCTCGTCCTCGAGGCAGCGCGCGGACATGTTCAACGACAGCATGACGAGGGGTTCACTGTCCTCGGGAAGACGCAAGCCGCTGAACCATGCCAGCGCCATGTCCATGACCTGGCGGGTCAGATCGGCCATCAAGTCGGCCTCCTCGAGCTGCTCGATGAAACGATCCGGGTAGACCACACCCCATTCCGGATGTCGCCAGCGAACCAGCGCCTCGAGCCCGGCAAGCGATCCATCGGCGCAGTTCACCTTGGGCTGATACTCGAGGAAGAACTGCCGTTCGTCGAGCGCGGTGCGCAGCGCATCGATATCGATCGAAGGCCCGCTGGGCGCGCCGGATCGTTTCCTGAAATCTAACGCCTCGCCAGCGGTACCGCAGCGACTGAGCAAGGCTCGCACATCTTCCCGGGTAAATGGTTTGGGCAGAATGCCGGCGATGTGCAGCCCGTGTTCGCGCGCCGATCGGCCGGCGGCGTCGAGCACGCGGTGTCCGACGCCGCTGGTGATGACGACGCTCTCGTTGAACTCGCGCCTGGCAAGTTCTGCCAGCACCTGGACGCCGTCCATGCCGGGCATCACCAGGTCGATCGCAACGGTGCTGGGACGCCATTCGCCGACCAGGTCCAGGAATCGGTCGGGATCGCAGGTAAACCTGACGTCGAACCCCTCCCGCCTGGCGATGAGTTCGAGCGTGCGGCCCACGAGCTCGTCGTCGTCGACGATCAGCAGTCGTTGCCGGTCCGCCTGTGGCTTAGTCTTTTGGTTCATTGGTTCTCCCGGCGCGCCTGCGCCAGCGCTTCACTTACTTTTTGTGCCAGTTCGCGCCGCCTGAACGGCTTGCTCAACAATCTTACGCCCGGGTCGAGGCGTCCATGGTGGACGATCGCGTCTTCGGTATAGCCCGACATGAACAATATTGCGATTCCGGGACGCATCGATGCCGCGGCGTCGGCGACGTCGCGGCCGCTCATGCCGCCCGGCATCACGACATCGGTCAGCAGCAGCTCGATCGGCTCCTCGGTTGCGAGAATCTTCAGCGCTTCGGGCCCGTTTCCGGCGACCCTGACCTCGTAACCCAGCGATACCAACAGGTCATGGGTGTATCGACGGACGAGCTCGTCATCCTCGACCAGCAAAATAGCGGCGTCTCCGCCCTGCATGTCCGACGTGGCGACCTTCTGCTCGGTTTCGACTTCGGTCTCGCCGCCGGGTGCTCGCGGCAGATACATCTTGACGGTGGTGCCTTCCCCGGGTTCCGAGTATAGCGCGACGTGCCCGTGCGACTGCTTGATGAACCCATAGACCATCGACAGACCGAGCCCGGACCCGCGCGCCTTCTGCTTGGTGGTGAAGAACGGCTCGAAGACGCGCTCGATGTCCTCGGGCCGAATGCCCGAACCGGTATCCGAGACCGTCACCAGCACATAATCCCCGGGCGCAACGTCGGCTCTCGACTCGGCATAGGCGCGTCCCAGCGATGCATTTCCGATCTCGATCGTCAGCCAGCCGCCGTTCGGCATGGCGTCGCGTGCGTTGACCGCCAGGTTCAGCACTGCGGCTTCGAGCTGCGCCGGATCGATCAAGGCAGGCCGGGCATCTGCGGCCGCCCTGAACTCGAGTTCCACGTTCGCGCCCAGGGTCCTGGCCAGCAAGCCCTGCATTCCCGCCAGCAGGGATTCGACGTCGACCGCCCCGGGCTCCAGCGCCTGGCGTCTTGCGAACGCCAGCAAGCGCTGGGTCAGCTCCGCGCCGCGCCGCGCTGCCGAATCGATCATGTCGGCCAGTTCGGCGGCCTCGTCGTCTTTTTTTCTGAGCGTCTCGCCGAGCATTTCGGCATTGCCCTGGATGACCGTCAGCAGGTTGTTGAAATCATGCGCAACGCCGCCGGTAAGTTCGCCGACCGCCTGCAGCCTTTGCGTGCGCGCCAGGATTTCGCTTGTCTTGCGGCCTAGAATCATTCGCGCCACGTTCATTGCAATCGAATCGAGCAGGTCGCGCTCTTCGGCCAGGAACGGCCCCTCGCCATCGGGCTGCGGCGGGCGCTCGCGCGAATAGCCGACTTCGATCCAGCCGATGTCCTCGCCCGCCACCCGCACACGACTGACCATGGAAGCGGCGGGCTCGGACCAGGTCCCGCCGACGAACCGGTCGCCGTTGATTTCCATCCTGGCCATCGATACGTCTTCGTGCATCAGGTGGGCCGGTATGATCTCGACAATCTCGGCGCAAATTTCCTGCGTCGAGTTGGCATCATCGGTCGTCAATTCAAGCACCCGGTAGGAACAGCGCTGCTCCTTGATTCGTTCCTGCAGCATGGCCTGGAAATCAGCGCGCTGTTCCATCGCTCGGTTGAAGAGGTCGGCCACCCCGCCCAGTTCGTCCTTCCTGTCCTTCCCGTCCAGCGCGATCCTGGCCGACGAGTCGCCGGCGCCGAAACGTCTGGCAGCGGCGCGGAATGCGGCCAGGGGGCGACGAATGCGGTAGAAGACGATCCAGAAGACAACGCAGCCCAGCGCAATCACGATGACCGCAACGACAAGGAGCAGAACCAGCGAACGCTCCACCACGGTTGCAATCCCTCGATTGCGGTCGTCGATGATCCGGTGCATTGCCTCGAGCGCGCCGGATTCGTGAATCCTCAGTTGTTCCATGATCGGGCGCAGCCGGCGATCGACGACCTGTTCGCCGTCGTCGGCATTGCTCCGCATGCTTTCAAGCGCGCTGTCGGCCAGCGACTCGATCTCATCGAGGTGAAGCCGGGCCGATATCGCAGCCGGGTGGGCCTGGGCTTCGAGCATTTCGTTCAGTTGTGCGGCCTGCGCGGCCAGGCCGCGCAGGATATCGGGCTCGACATGCATGTGGTTGAGATACCGGATGGCGACATCGATCCGGTAGGCCCCGTCCCGGACCTCGATCAGCCGCTCGACGGCCTCGAGACTCTCGGTCGTCCTGTGCCAGGTCACGAGACCGGCTCCGAGGACGAGGAGCACGGTAAGTGCCGCGGTCACCAGGCTGGCGGTCGCCAGGCGCTGCAATCTCATCTTGCCACCCGCTGTTCACGAATCCAGACCGGCAGCGTGACGGCAGCCGGGCGATAGCGCTGCATGGGCTCGCGGGCGATGAATCGGGCCGGGCTCAGGCGCGGCGGCTCGACGTCCAGAAGACCCGCCCCCCATTTGAGCTTGTCGGTCACGTTGTAGAGCACCGGCCAGTCCAGCGTCAGCTTCCAGGCCACGCGCCCATGCCGCGACCAGCCCGGTGGCTGATCCAGCAGCGTGGCGGCGCGCGCCGGATTCGAATGCAGAAGGTCGACGGCCAGTGAATAACCATGAAGCACTCGCCGGACCGCGTCGGGATGGCCGTCGATCATCGGCTGCGTGGAGACCAGGAGCCAGCTCACCGAATCCATGGCGGCGAGCGGGAACAGGCGACCAGCGGCACCCAGCTGGTCGACAATCCGCTCGCTGTAGGGCGTCCAGGTCACGACCGCATCGACGCGGCCGTCCGCCAGTGCGTCGGCCAGTTGTTCGGGCGCCAGGTCGACCAGGCGAACCGTCTCCGGGTCGATCCTGTGGAAGTCGGCAAAGCGGTCCCAGCCGTAATGCGCCGAACTGCCGCGGAGCAGTCCCACGGCAAGCCCCCGGAGGTCGCGCGGGCGTTCCACGCCGCGCGCGGCGTCGGCGATTACGTGGTGCGTGGAGTTCGACAGCCCGATCGAAGCGATCACCCGCGGCCAGCGCGCTTCGGCCGCACCCTCGGCTTCCAGGCGCAGCAGGGCCATGGCCAGCGGCACCCCGGCCATCAGCGCGAAATCGGCCTCGCCGGCCATGAGTCGTTGAAGTGACTGCTTGCCCGACTCGGCCAGCTCGACCCGGACCTCCGGGCCCGAATCGGCTTCGATATTGAAATAGCCGGCCGCATCGGCAACGCGGGTGGGTGCATCGGTGATCCAGTTCGATCCCGAGACGACCAGCGGCCTCGAACCGGCGTCTCCGGCGTCGGCCAGCAACCCCGTCGATACGGTCAGCAGCAGGACGATCAACCGCAACCGAATACCGCCCCGCATACGACCGGCATCAACGGCCATCCCGGCCGCCTCCATCGTCGCGCGGCTGGTCGAGCATTCGCCGGACCCTGAGGGCCAGTTCGTCGCGCCTGTAGGGCTTGCTCAGCAATTGCACCCCCGGATCCAATCGTCCCTGGTGCACGATTGCGTTTTCGGTGTAGCCCGAAGTGTAGAGAACCTTCAGGCCCGGGCGCAAGTCTTGCGCAGCCCTCGCAAGCTCCGGCCCGCTCATGCCGCCGGGCATGACCACATCGGTAAACAGAAGATCGCAGTCGATGCCCTGCTCCAGGAGTTGCAGCGCCTCCCGCCCACCGGCCGCCCGGCGCACCGTGTACCCCAGCTGCGCCAGAACGTCACCGGCAAATTGCCGAACCGACGGTTCGTCTTCCACGATCAGAACGGCTTCGCCGCGGCCGGCGGCGGACCGCATCGCGGTGACGCGAGGCTTCGCCGCCGCCAGCTCGGCCCGCGGCAGATACAGCCTCACCGTGGTGCCCTCGCCGCGTTCGGAGTAGATGCGAATGTGTCCGCGGGACTGCTTGATGAAGCCGTAGACCATGGACAGTCCAAGGCCTGTCCCGCCGCCTTTCGCCTTGGTCGTGAAGAAAGGCTCTACGACCTTGTCGAGATGCTCCTTCGGTATTCCGATTCCGGTATCCGAAACGGCCACCAGAACGTACTGGCCGGGATCCACATCGGGATGATGGGTAGTGTACTCGTCGTCGATGCGGACGTTGGCAGCTTCCATGGTCAGGCGGCCGCCGCCGGGCATCGCGTCGCGTGCGTTGATCGCGAGATTCATCAGCGCACTCTCGAACTGACTGCTGTCGATCATCGCCGGCCAGAGTCCGGCGCCGTGCGATATTTCCATTTCGCACTGCTCGCCCAGCGCGCGGCGCAGCAGGTGCTCCAGGTCGCGGATCAGCCGGCCGACGTCGACCGGCTCCGGCGCCAGCGGCTGGCGCCGGGCGAATGCAAGCAGCCGACGCGTGAGCTCGGCGCCGCGCATCGCGGCATCGCCGATGGTGCGAGCGACCGGGGCCAGATCTTCGGAGTCTTCAAGGCTTTCGGCCAGCACCTCGGAATTGCCGAGAATCACGGTCAGCAGGTTGTTGAAGTCATGCGCGATACCGCCGGTCAACTGGCCAATGGATTCCATGCGCTGAGCCTGGCGGAGTTGGGCCTCCAGTTCGCGTTTTTCGGTGGTGACGCGGAAGTAGATCGCCAGCCCCTCCATTGAGGGGTAGGCACTGATCTCCAGCCAGTGCTCCAAAGGCGCGTAGAAGAACTCGAAATGCGCCGACGAACCCGACTCGACGGCATGATGATACTCCTGCCAGACAATCGTGTCGCGGGCCGCCGGGAAGGCCTCCCAGATGTTCCGGTCCAGCAGTTCGTCGCGAGTCGACGCCACCAGCTCTTCGCCGGCCCGGTTGATATAGGTGATATTCCAGTCGGCATCGAGCAGCAGAAAGGCGTCCGACATGTTTTCCAGCACGCTTTCCAGCCGCTTCGAAAGCTCGGCGTGCCGGGCCTCGGTCCGCTTCTGACTGGTAATGTCCTGGAAGACGCCGATCAATCGCACGACCTGGCCGTCGGGACCGAATTCGGGCTCTCCGGCGACGCGGACCTGTAGCCTGTGCCCGCCGCGGGTTTCGACCTCTGCCTCCATATCGAACGGTACTGCTTTTTCGTATCCGCGTCGAATTGCTTCCTGGACGCGATCGCGATGCTCGGGCGGATACAACTCCAGCGTATTCGACAGCGGCGGCACGTCACCGTCGCCCCATTCGAGAATGTCGAAGATCTCTGGCGACCAGAACACCTCGTCGCGCTCCAGGTCCAGCGACCATCCGCCGACGCGCCCGATCCGGCCGGCAATGCGCTGCAGTGCACTGGCACGTTCCAGTTGCATCTCGGCACGCTTGCGCAGGGTCGTGTCTTCGACCACGCCGATCAGACGATCCGGACGGCCGTCCCGTCCCGACTGCGCCGACAGCCGCACCCGCCCCCACACCTCATCGCCGCCAGGCCTGATGAAACGCTGCTCCAGGGTCTCGGGATGGGTATCGCCGGAAAGCAGTCGACGCATAGCCGAACGCACCGCTGCGCGGTCGTCGGGATGGGTGACCTGGTGATAGTTCAGCGTCGCCAGCCTGTCTTCGGGACAATCCAGGAAGGTTGCAAAGACCCCGTTGGCCTGCTCGAAGTCCCCGGTGGCGGAGACCACCACGATGCCGGTGGCGGCATCTCGAAACAGCTTGCGCAGGCGGCGTTCGCTGATCGCCAGCGCTTCGTCCTGGCGCTGGCGCTCGATCGCCAGTCCGGCGACATCTGCCAGACGCTGGCCCAGCTCGCGCTCCCATGCTTCGGGCCTGCGCGGCTTGCGGTGGTAGGCGGCCAGGCTGCCGACGACGCGCTTGCCGGAATCGTGTATCGGCAACGACCAGCAAGCTCTCAGGCCCATCTCATCGGCAAAGCCGGCAAATTCGCGAAATGCCGCATCTTCACGCAGGTCGCTGACAACCCGGCTGGCGCCGGCATGAATTTCAGCGCCGCACATGCCGGCTTCGGGACCGACTTTCATCGCCCCAAGCGCGCGTCTGAACGAACCGGACAGGCTGGGGGCAGCCACGTGGGCGACATGTCCGCCGCCCGGCGTCAATAAAATGATCGAGACGACCGTGTCGGGCAAGGCATACTCGAGTCCATCGGCGATCATGTCCATGATCCGGTCGACCGGCCCCCGATTCGAAATTGCGGCAAAGGTCGCGGATTCGATTTCACTGATGCGACGTGCGCGCAGCCGCTCGCTGATGTCGGTGGCCACGACCAGGCGGGCATCGCGGCCGTCCAGTTCGAGCTCGTCGGATGCGATTTCGACATCGATCTCGGTCCCGTCGGCGCGCAGATGGCGCCATGCGCCGGTTCGGCGACCCTCGGGCGAGACGCCGGCGAGGTACCGGTCCAGTCGTTCGACCTCGCCGCGGGGACGAATGTCGCGAATGGTCATTTCAAGGAAGCGTTCGCGCGGATAACCGTAATGCTCGATTGCCGCGCGGTTGACCTCGAGGAAGCGAAGTGTCTCCCGGTCGAACACCCACATCGGCATGGGGCTGCCATCGAACAGCTGGCGGAAATATTGCTGTTCGCGCCGGGCGTGCGCCTCGGCCCGCCGCTCCAGGGTGACGTCGATGTGCATGACCACCGCCTGGCGACCGTTCGACGCGGGCAACGGGGCCACCAGCAACCTGAACCAGCGGGTTTCGCCGTCCGGCGTGTGGCAGGGGTAGTCCATCGAGAATTCATCTCGATTCCCCGCCAGCACGTCCCGAATCCCGTCGGCGCTGGCCCGCGCGTCCCGGGCGCCGTCGCCTTCGGCACGATCGCAGGATTCAAGATAGTTCTCTCCGACCTCTGCGACAGGGGACGACGCTTCGTCCAGCCGCTTTTCGCGCCAGGACGCATTGGTCGCGACGATGCCGCCGTCTGCGTCGAGCAATACCACCTTGGCCGGCAACGCATCGAGTATTGCGCTCAACCGGGCGGCATTGGCGTGCTGCTGTTCGCCGTGGGCGCGCAATGCGTCCTGGGCGCCCGACAGCAGGAACGGCAGACCGTCGGGCAGCAGCACCGCGTCCACCCCGTCGTCGGTCAACGAGCGGATTTCACGCTGGACCTCGTCGAGCCTGGCGATCAACTCGGCAAGCCGACGCATGGACTCGGTCTGTTCGCCGCGTTCGGGCATCAGGACGGCGCCCCGCAGGCCAGTTTCAGAATGTCGATCAGCGGCCGGTCCCGGCTCAGGTCGCCGAAAAACCACGAAACGTCGTCATCCAGTACAACCCGCAGCGCCGGCGTCAGCATGACCCGATCCTCCAGCGCCCGCCGACCCTGGTCGAACACGTCTACGTATTCGACCGCCTCGGGATCGATCCCGAACTGGCCGACCAGACGCTCGAGCTGGTCCAGGGCGTGCGCCGAATTCACCGAGCGCCCGGCGTGGTATAGCGTCATGGAAAAAGCTTCAGCCATCCTGACGCTCCGGGGCGTCGGAAAGTTCGTCGCCGCCGCGCATCCTGCGCACTTGCCGGCTGGTCTCGGTCGCCTTCTCCGACTGATCCGCATCCGATTCGAGCAGCGCCTGGCGCTCGCGCTGCCTCGCCTTCAGCTTGCGGGTGATCGCATCCAGCCTGGCTTCCAGTTCGGCCGTTTCCGCATCCAGTTCCAGTCGTTGCCGTTCCAGCGCCTTTTGATGGCGGGCATGGCGGGCCTGCTCTTCGCGCTCCTTCTCGTAGCGCAGCGCCCCCATCAGCACCTTGCCGCCGGCGGTGTAGACCTCGGCAAGATCGACCCCGTCGTCGCTCAGCAGGATCTCGCGGACCTGATTGGAATGTCCGGTGCCGCGGGATTTGATGATGGAGAGCCCGCGATTTCGCTCGCCGGCGGCCTCCTGGTAATCGAGATGTATCCATGTATCGGCAATCGTCGAAACCTGCAGCGGCGTCCCCTCCAGGGCAGTGCGGTCTCTGTCCACCAGGCTCGAGCACAACAGCGTCAGGCCCTGGTTCTTGGCCCAGTCGACCAGGCGCTCGACCACGCTGTGGGCGAACCGGTTGTTGCCGCGCTTGGCCAGGGCCGACACGGGGTCGATCACCAGGCAGCGCGCCTGGTGATCCACGGCTTCGCGCTGGATCTTCATCAGGTGGCTCTCGGCGCTGCCGCTGACCGAGCGCGCCGTGACCATCCTGAGCAGACCTTCGTCGATGGCCGCGGAAAGATCGATGTTCACCGATTGGAGGTTGCGCACGAGTTCTTCGGCGCGCGAGTCGAAACTGACGAACAGCGTCTTCTCACCGCGTTCGCAGGCGGCCTTGCTGAAGGCGCCGCCCAGCGTGGTCTTGGCGGTGCCGGGCGCACCGGTGAGCAGGATGCCGGCGCCGCGGAAATAGCCGCCGCCCAGCATGGCGTCAAGCGCTTCCACGCCGCTGGAGACGCGCTCCGTGGAGATCGACGACGGCGGCTCCTCGTGGCCTTTCGAGAGCGCGACCTGCATGCCGTTTTCGCCGATCACGAACGGCGCGGGATTTTCCTCGAACGACGCGCCGCGATACTTGATGACGCGTACGCTGCGGTGGGCCACGCCGTCGATCATCTCGTGCGAGAGCCGGATCGAACAGTCGACCATGAACTGCAGAAACTCGAGCTGCGCGACCAGCGTCGATCCGGCACCCAGCTTGTAGGTCATGAAGGCGGTGAGTTCACGCTCGGCCAGCCAGTTGTTGAGCAAGTGGACCTGCTGCTGAATCGAGCGACGGTCGTCCATCAGCGCCAGCACCACGTCGATTGCATCGAACACGATGCGGCGCGCGCCCATGTCCTGAACTCTCTGATCCAGGCCGGCCAGCAGGCCGTTCAGATCGAACCGCCCCGACTGAACCCATTCGGGCTGCGGCTGAGCGTCGAGAAAGAACAGGCGCTGATCCTGAAGTTGGGACAGGTTCCAGCCGAAGCTGGCGGCATTGGCCTTGAGCCTGGCGGCGGATTCCTCGAACGCGACGAAGATCCCGGGCTCGCCGAGTTCGCGCGCGCCGTGCACCAGCGCCTGCAGGGTCATCACCGTCTTGCCGGCGCCGGGCCCGCCGGCCATGAGGGTCGTCCGGCCCGCCGGCAGCCCGCCGCCCAGCAATTCGTCGAAACCCTGGATGCCGGTGGGAATCTTTTCGATACCGCTGTTGCCGGTATCAGACAGGTCTTTCATTGCAATACTCCCGGTCGCGGTGCAAAACGCGGCATGCGTTCAGAATTCGGGCGACCTGTTTCAAGGTTTCAACGTGCCGCCCGCTCAGGCCGGCACGCGAGCTAACGTAAGATCGGAGGGTTCTCGGAGGAATGAATCGATACTTTCACGAGCATCAAAGATATATCCAGAGCGCATCAAAATCAAGCCCGATCCGGGGAAAAATCATTTGGCAACCGTGACTTACATCTTGTCGACCCGCTCAACGAACCCCGACCAATGCGCACTGGCCATCCCAGCATGGACACGGGTACGTGCCGGCCGTCACGCCCGAGCGCGGCGATTTCGGCGCAGCCCGACACCGCGCAAGCGGCCTGTCAGGCAGAATCGAATCCTGCACTGAAACATTCAGAGGTTTTGCGACAATGACGTCTTCGAAATCGGAATCCGCGCGACTGTTCGCCGTCTGCCTGGGTGGCCGGGCCGAAGGCTGCAACGTGGAGCTTCACGACGTGGTCTTTGCCGTCGGCGATTCGCTGGAGGACGTCCACTTTCAGCTGCTGGACCGCTGGTTCGGCGACGCCGGCGGTCTGCATGTCGATGCCTGGGCCGAAATCGATCGCGTTCCCGGTTTCAGGGTTTCACTGAAAAAGACATCGCCGCCGGCCGGGCCCGGGCTGTATTTCATCAACATCGGCGGCTACGTGGCAGGAGAGTTCGGCGAACGCCATGCCTACGGGTTTTACGCGGGCGCCGGCAAGGCCGAAGTCAAGGCAGAAGCGAAACGGGAACTGCTGACCGGCAAGGAATCCGTACACCGCGACGATCTGTTCGAAATCGACGATGTCGTCGAAGTCGACCCCGGCGACGGCTGGTACGTTCACCTGGCGCCCGATCCCGACGCCGGCGCACCCCAGGTGACCAACGGCTACTTTCCGATTCCGAGGGCCACGATCGCGGCCTGGCACGAGGCACGAAGGACACAGGACTGAAACGACATCGATCGCGTTTTCGATGGCTCCCGGCCCCAGGATTGACGGCGCCGTCGGCAGTGTCCTGCGCGCTGGAGCGCGTCGAGGCTGGCATCAAGGCACCTGCGATCACTGCTTGTCGATGACCATGCGCCCGTGCAGAGGTATTCAGGGCTTCCCTATACTTGGCGGAATGAATATCGAGCGCCTGTCTCCGCTACTGTTCGCCGCAGTCGGGCTCGGCTACTGGCTGAGCCTCTGGACGCCCGGATTCCCCGGCGACTGGGCGGTCAAGGCCACGCCGATGCTGCTGGCCGCCGGCGTGCTCGTTGCGCGGCTCCCCGCCCGCCTGGGCGTGCCGATGATGATCGGTTTCGTCGCAGCCGCGGCCGGCGACATCTTCCTGGCGCTGGACCGTCACGACTACCTGATGCAGGGACTGCTCTGCTTCCTGGTCACGCAGCTGGCCTATTCGGTCGCTTTCGTTCAGCCCCGCCGCCCGCTGGGGGACCGCCTCGAGTTCCGTCTGCCACTGGTCGTCTACGGCGCCGTCGTGCTGGCCATGATGCTGCCGGGGCTCGGCGCGTTCCTGCTTCCGGTGTTCGTCTACGTCTCGGCGCTGGTCGCAATGGCCGTGCTGGCCGCAGGGGTGGAGGCGCGTCCCGGGCGGGTCTGGGCCGGCGCCGTGCTGTTTCTGGTGGCCGATTCGCTGATCGGCATCGATCGGTTCGTCGCACCGTTTGCATATTCCGAAATCGTGATCGTCGGCCTTTATACGACCGCCCAGTTCCTGATTTTTACCGGCATGCTCCAGCTTCAGAGCCCTCCGCGAGTCCGGCAAGCCGGATCCTGAGGCGCGGCATGCACGAAGCCGGCGGGCTTTGCCGGCCGCAAGCGGTTGTGGCACTATCGAGCACGGCCATGGGGAGAATCGATCATGAAACGCACGCATTTGATGCTCCTGGGCATGCTGCTGTCCTCCACGGCTCATGCCCAGGTCTACGAGTGGTTCGACGCCGACGGCAACCGTCATTTTTCGGACCAGAAGCCCGAAGGGGTCGAATTCCGCGCGCTGGGCGATCCGGCCGCAAACCTTTCCAGCTACCGACCGACCGCGATCCGGCAACAACCTCCGGCCGCCGGCAGCCGCGCCGATATCCCATCGCCCGCCGAAAGCCGGCGCCCGGCCGCGAATGCCGGGGCGCAGGATCGGCAAGCGGTCTGCGCCGAATACCTTGCGCGCATCGACCGCATCCACGATCGCCTGCGCGCCGGCTACGACGAACCGACCGGCAATCGCCTGCGGGCCCGGCGCAGCGCACTTCGAGCCGCCTGGCGGCGGGACTGCAACTGATCGCGCGGCGCGAAAACCCGACGCGTCGAATGGCCGACACGGGCAGCGGCGATTGCGTGTACGACCCGCATCATGGCTGAACCCGACAGACTCCTTCTCGACGATTTCGGCCGCAGCGACGGCGTTTCGTCCATCGGCACGCGCTGGCAGGGGTTCACCGACCGCGTCATGGGCGGGCTGTCGGACATGCAAGCCGACGTCGTCGAGACCGGGAAGGGCAAGGCGCTGCGAATGACCGGACGGGTCCGGCTGGAAAACAACGGCGGGTTCATACAGGTCCGCCTGCCGCTGGCCGAAGACGACCACTCGCTCGATGCAAGCCGCTTCGACGGCGTCGAGATCACCGCCCGCGGCACGCCCGGCGCCTATTACCTGCACCTGCGCACGCCCGATTCGTCCCGCCCCTGGCAGTACTACCGGGCCCGGCTGCCGGTCAGCGCGGCGTGGACAACCCGCACCGTTCCTTTCGGCGATTTCGAGGGCAAGTCGATCCCGGGCCGGCCCGATTTTTCGCGCCTGCGTTCGATCGCGGTCGTCGCTTACGGCGAAGCGTTCGAGGCCGAAATCGAGGTTGCCCGGCTGGCCCTGGTTCAATCTTCTCCCGGCTAACCCCCGTCACCCTCGTTCAAACCCCGGGCACGGAATCGGCATCCAACTGGGTTGACCGGCCTGCTGGAGGTTGCGCCGGTCACGCCGACGGTCGTTTGCAACCTGTACGTTTAGGGCGTATACACGGAGAGACCAAGGGAGCGAAGAGGAGCCAGACATGAACCGTTCGAAGATTATTCTGCTGATATCGATAATGGCCGCCGCATTGCTGGGCGGCTGCAAGGAACAGGTCGCGCAGCCCGAGGCTGTCGCCGACGAAAAGCCGGCCGTCGATGCCCTGTCGGGCCTGGCGCCGGTCGGCGCGACGCTGCTGGAGGGTCTCGGCAATTACAGCAGGCCGATCGGCAGCGGGCACCCCGACGTGCAGCGCTGGTTCGACCAGGGGCTGATGCTGACCTGGGGCTTCAACCACCAGGCGGCCGAGCGGTCGTTCCTGAAGGCGGCTTCGCTGGACCCCGACTGCGCCATGTGCTGGTGGGGCGCGGCGCTGGTGCTGGGCCCGCACGTCAACGCGGGCATGGACCCGGGCAACCACGCCGCCGCGTGGGAGCGCCTGCAGAAAGCGCTGGCGCTGGCCCCCGACGCCGAACCCTGGCAGCGGGCGTGGATCGAGGCCCTGGCCGCGCGCTATGCCGAAAACCCGCCGGAGGATCGTTCCGAACTCGACCAGGCCTACGCGCACGCCATGGCCGAACTGGTAGCCGAATACCCGGACGACCTGGACGCCGCTACCCTGTACGCCGAATCGCTGATGAATCTGCAGCCGTGGAGTTACTGGGACGACGACGGCCAGCCGCTGGGCAACACAGAAACCATTGTCTCGGTGCTCGAAGGCATCACGGCCCGCAATGCCGATCACGCCGGCGCGCTGCATCTCTACATCCATGCCGTGGAGGCCTCGGAGCAACCGGAGCGCGGCGTGGCCGCGGCCGATCGCCTGCGCACCCTGATCCCGGGCTCGGGTCACCTGGTGCATATGCCGGCCCATATCTACGCCCGGGTCGGCCGCTATCACGACGCGGTGATCGCCAACCAGAAGGCGATCGAGGCCGACAACGTCTACCTGGCCGCCTGCCGTCCGGGGCCCAACGTCTACCCGCTGGGCTACGTGCCGCACAACCATCATTTCCTGTGGTTCGCCGCGACCATGGGCGGCCAGCGCGAGATCGCGCTGGCGTCTGCCGGGCAGACGCATGCGCGCACCAGCATCCCGGAACTGATGCGCACGCCCGGTTTCGAGGCGATGCAGAACTTTTCGCTCACGCCATTGTTCGCAGACGTGCGCTTCGGCCGGTGGGCGGCCATACAGGCGACCGACAACCCGGCCCCGGACCTGCCCTACATCACCGCAATGTGGCACTACGCCCGCGGCATGGCCGCGTTGCGGCTGGGCGACGACGAGGCATCGGATCGCCACTACCAGGCCCTGGCTGCTGCGGCCGCCGATCCGGCGATCGAGGCGATGATGACCTGGGGCCGGTATTCGCTGATCCACGGCGTACGCGTGGCCGAACGCACCCTGGCCGCCGAGCGCGCATTTGCCGCCGGTCGCGGCGACGAAGCGGTCGAGTTTCTCGAGCAGGGCGTCGCGATCGAAGACGAACTGCCCTACGACGAGCCGCCGGGATGGCACGCCCCGGTACGCCAGACCCTGGGCTTCGTGCACCTGGAAAACGGCCGGCCGGAACTGGCCGAGGCCGCCTACCGCGCCGAGCTCAGACGCAACCCGGACAACGGCTGGTCGCTGTTCGGCCTGGAGCAGGCGCTGCGCGCACAGGGCAGGAACGAGGAAGCCGACCAGGTCGCCCAACGTTTCGCGGTTGCCTGGCAACACGCTGATTTCGAACTGACCGCATCGCGGCTGTAAAAACGCTCCTGGCGGGCGTCGTATCCCGGTAGGGTGGATAAGCGCCAGCGCATCCACCATTTCCGGCCTGGATTGGTGGATGCGCTGGCGCTTATCCACCCTACACAATCTTCAATTTCGGGGATCGTCCAGCAGTCCATCATCGCCGCAGTCCTGGCGACCAGGGCAGACAAGCCGGACAGCGTTGATTCAGAGGTTCACCCAATCCGCCAGAAGCTCGGCGGGCTCGTGCGGCGCCGGGTAAAAGCCGGCCATGCGCGCCTGCGGATCGATCAGCACCAGCGCGGTCGAATGGTCGATGGTGTAATCGCCATTGCCCACCGGCACCTTCACGTACGCCAGTTGCAGACTGTCCAGCAACCGGTCGAGCTGGTCGAACGGACCGGTCAGCGCGGTCCAGTCGGCGTTGAACAGGCCGACGTAGTCGCGCAACCTGGCAGGCGTATCGCGCTCGGGGTCGGCACTGACGAAGACGAACTGCAGCGGTCGCCGGGCTTCCGGCAGCCTGTTGTCGACGCTCGCCAGCAATCCCAGCGTGGTCGGGCAGATATCGGGGCAGTGCGTGAAGCCGACAAACAACACCGTCCACCGATCCCGAAGGTCCGCGGCGGTGAAAGGCTGGCCGTGCTGGTCGGTCAATTCGAACGCGGCCACGTCGCGCGGCGGATCGAGCGACACCAGGTGATCCAGCTTCGGTGTCGGAGCGGGATCGGAGCAGGCCGCGAGCAGCAGCAGCGCCGCGGACGAAAAAGCCTTCATCGCCGTCATTGCCGCCGTTGGCGAGCGCTGACCGCCGGCGGCACGCCGCCTACTCATGCTCGATCTGATTGACGAATATCAGCACCGCGGCCGACGACATGGCGTACATGAACGCGCCTTCCAGCGAGCCGATGCCGATCTCGGTCTGCCACATCTGGAACCACGCCCCGCCCAGGGCCATGAACAGCCCGATCCACACCACCATGGCGAGACCGCAGCCCAGGATCGCGCTGGTCTTGGCCCGGACGAATGCGGCCACCGCGTCGCGCCGCGCGCGCCACATGTCGAAAGCACCCTTGAAGCAAAGCACGCCCACCAGCGTCTCGCCGGCAATGATGGCGCACAAGGCTAGCCAGACCAGCGGCGCCCAGGTCACCGGCGGCCCGAGGTGATCCGGGTAGGCGGCGTGGTCGGCCATCGAGAAGACGTAGGCGACCGCGCCGAACGCGGCGTCCAGGTTCACAACGTTCTGGATCGCGTAGATCAGCGCCTGAAGACCGACGCAGACGACCAGCACGATCTTGAGTATTCGAATCGACATGACGGCAACTCCCTTTTCGTGGACCTGGGCACCGGACCACCGTTAAACAGAATCGCGACCGGGACCGGCGCAGCTTCCGAACAGCATCGATCGTAATCCCGCCGCACGCGAAACGCAAAAGGGGGAATCAACCGTCCTGGCAGCGCGAACAGAAATACAGCCGGCGGGTGCCGACGGCGGTCTTGTCGATCGGCCCGTCGCAATCGAAGCAGGCCTGCCCTTCCCGGCCGAACACGTAGTGCCGGTAGTCGCGGCGCCGCCAGCCGGCTGCCTTGAGCCGTTCGGCCCGCTCGGGATCGTTGGTGATGCCGCCGGTTTGCGCCGAACGCCGCATCATTTCGCAGGCCGCATCGGCCAGGTGTTCGACGGCCTGTACGTCCAGGTCGCCGATCCTGCGCTGCGCGCCGAGACCGGCCCGAAACAGGATTTCCGATCGCAGGTAGTTACCCACGCCGGCCAGAAACGACTGATCCAGCAGCAGGTGTCCCAGCGCCCGGCGTGCGAATTCGGGCCGGGAAATCCAGTCGGCCACCCGCTGCCAATCGGCGCCGGAAGACAGGATATCCAGCCCGGCGCGCCGGATGAACGGATGCGCGTTCAGCTGGTCGGCCGGCAATACGTCGATTTCCGACGCGCTGTAGAGCAGCGCCGACTTCTTCTCCGTACTGAGCGCCAGCCGCAGCTGCCGGCCGGTATCGGGCCTGCGGTCGGGGGTCGAGAACATCCAGCGGCCGTAAAGCTGGTTGTGGGTGTAGATGACCGTGCCGTCGGGAAATTTCAGCAGCAACGCCTTGCCCAGCGTCTCCACGGCCGCCAGCGGCTGCCCTTCGAGCCGGCCGGACCAGGGCTGAAGATCCTCGAACGCGAACCAGACCTCGGCAAGCGGCGAATCGCCCAGCGCCTTTCGAATGCGCGAGGCGACCCGGTACATCTCCGGCCCTTCAGGCACCGTCGCGCCGCCCCGCCCTGATTGCGGTCCAGGCCAGCGACAGCCAGGCGACCATGAGCGTGATGCCACCCACCGGCGTGAGGTAGGTCAGCGCTTCTACGCCGGTCACGGCCGCGGCATAGATGCTGAAGGAAAACAGCAGCGTGCCGGCTACGAACAGCCAGCCCGATCGCGCCAGCCCGGCCGCCGCAACGTCCGGACGAACCAGCAGCGCCAGGCCGATCATCGTGACGACCAGCGCGCCGACCTGGTGATAACGAATCGCGGTCATGGTCCATCGCAACACCTCCGCGTCGGCACTGCCGCGCAGCACGTGCTCGATCGACGCCCCGATCGCGACGGACAGAAAACCCAGCAGCGCGCCGGCTGCAAGCACCTTGTTCATGGTCTGAATCCCGGTTGAAGCAATCTCGTCATTATCGGCGCGCAAGGTCGACGGCGTGCCAAGATGACACCATCGTCGCCCCTGGGAACGTTCTGGTACAGTAAATGCGGGCTTGCAGGCGACGACAGAATCATGGCGAATTTCCGAAAGTTCGCGAAGCGGCTTGGCATGGGACTGCTCGCAGTGGTCGCAGTCATGGCCATGCTCTGGAGTATCTCGCGCGCGCTGTATCCGACCGACGAACAGCTGGAAGCGCTGGCGATCATGCAGATGCCTGCCCCACCCGACGGCGACAACGCGTTCGCCGCGCTCTGGACGCTGGACCGGGCCGTGCCGCCGGACGACATGCCTCAGGTCATCGAAATCGACGCGGACCGCATCGCCGAACTGCCGCAGTTTCCGGAACAGACCGATGCCGGTTCGACCGAATTCGTGTCCGCCGCCGAGCAGTATCCGGACCTCGCACCCTCTTCGGGCGATCGTGACCTGTTCTGCAATTCCGAGCGCGAGAACTGCCTGGAGAAGGTCGCTGCAGACCCTTCGACCTATCGCGCGCTGGTCGAGCGCAACCGCGCATTGCT
>Ga0209931_1000303_pt1 | contig 30119 bp, 27 predicted proteins | sample SalPonR1_B_D1_MG_FD_185697 | JGI IMG/M metagenome (GOLD analysis project Ga0209931, IMG submission 185697) | Salt pond soil microbial communities from South San Francisco under conditions of wetland restoration - Salt Pond MetaG R1_B_D1_MG... ...
ACAGGCTGTGAGGGCTGAGGAGTTTTGCCTCCGCCAAATTTAATTTTTACTCCGGCGTTTACGAAAAAGTTTGTTTTTGGAGCTTGTTCAGTTCGTTCAACCACCGGTGCTGTTTCAAACTGGAAAAACATTTCCCGGGCATTATCAACATTCTGCACACGGCTCAAATCACGTTCTGAGTAAGTAAATGAATTTTCAGAGAGCTGATGCTGAATACCTGTGGTGATGTGAAAACCAAACCGCTGGGATCGCCCCGGCGAAAACTGTACCTGGAACTCCGGTTTGATTGCAGTCGACCATTTCTTGAAGTCATCACCAGCACTGAACTCCGAAAGCGTTAGGTTAACGTCATGAAATGCACCGGTTTCATCGCTGAAAACTACTTCAGATTGCGGCGGTGAATTTCGGGTAAACGAAAGATCTATACCGGCTTTAAACTGTACAGGCAGATTAGCACCGAATTCAATACGCGGACCGAGTCCGATAAAGAATGACTTCCATTGCGGGTCGCTGCTATTTACTGTTGTGAAATTTTCAAAACCGCTGCGGTACTGATCCGGGTTAAAAGATGAATCGTATGAGTAAATGCCCGTATTCAGCCCAAACCCATATCGGCCGGGAATAAAACTAAACTCCAGTTCCGGCAGTAGTGCAGACGGAATTTCATCATTTCCTATCATTCCGCTGCCAAGGCCCAGATCGATAGAAAATGGTTTTTTTAATTGCTGAGCATATGCCGGATTGATGGCGGGCTGGAGGGATAAAAATCCCGTGATAAATATGGCTAGATAAATTGAAAAATATTTTTGTAGATAGGGCATCTGACGGTGATGTGTTAATTACAACCAATATCCGGATTGAGAATCCCCTTTATGGATAAATTCTCTGACACATCAATAAAGGTTGAATCCCCTTGAGATGTGTATGAAATACATCGGCAGGCAGGGTAATTAACTTAAGCTCTCAATCAGATGGGAGTGCCACGGGCAGGGGGTGAGATTAGGTTTTGAATCACAGAAGCAGGGTTGTAGTGAGGAGGAATCAGTAATCGATCTTTCTTCGGGTTCACATACAACCCAAACAGTAAAATGTTGAATCAATCAGCCCAGATACGGTCAATTTCAAGTCTGAATCGTCCTTCCTGCTTATCACTGATCAAAAACCCGTAACGTTTGATGGCGGACGGATTGAGGGTTGGAACATTCTCAGGCGTTCTGCCTCGATATGTAGGTTCGAAATCAGTCATGGGCAGCTCGATATCTGCCCATGTATCAGCTTCGGTTTGAAACCTTTGTTCGTAGAACCAAGGGTGGATTGACTCACCTTCTCCGGTCTGGAGCCTGAAACTGTAGCGGTGTCCGTCACCCAGCACTCTGATGCTAATATTTTTGAAGCCTGCAAGGTTTATTTGTTCGTAATTTTTTACCGAGGCAAACCCGCCGTTATTTTCCAGCGATACCGTACCTAGAAACACACCGTTTCCGTCTTTGTTGATTTGAAACTGGCTGGAAGACTTCCCGCCCATCACGGTATCATTTGTTATGATCCACTGTTGCGCTGCAAGGTTTGAGAAATCTGTAATGAGTCTCGTGTCAGGTAAATTCATTTTTTCCGCAATCTGTTGGCTTGTTAAGTTATTCAATCAATCATAATGATAAGAAATCCCGTTCCGGGAAGAATGTGAAGATAAGATTTCGTACCGTTCAGCCTGATAAATCAGACATAGATATAGAATATATATGAATCAGTCGTTTAGAATGCCAAAACAGCGAACATACACGATCAGGGTTGATGATATACCTATTGAAGTCACAAAGAAGAAAGTAAAACATCTGCGCATGGTGGCATATCCAACACGCAAGTATGTTCGAATTTCGAGCCCGCTTCATATCGATAATGAAGAGATTATTGAATTTGCAGAATCAAGGACAGAGTGGATAAAGAAGCATTTTAAAAATGCGAGACCAAAGAATCGAAAACTAACAGCTGCCTTCACCCATGGAAGCACTCACTATCTATGGGGAGATCCGTTTCAGCTCAGGGTTGTTGAGAGTGCCGGGCGATATTCAGTAAAGCGGATACCGGATGATATGGTTGAACTCCGCGTAAAACCGGGAAGTGATATTCAGGTCAGGGAAAAAGTAATGCGGGAATGGTATCGAAAAGAACTAAAAAAACCTATTCCAGCGCTCATTGAAAAGTGGGAACCGGTGATGGGAGTTACCGTAAAGGAATGGAATGTTAAAAAGATGAAAACGCGCTGGGGAACCTGCAATACAAAGGCTGGCCGAATATGGATAAGTCTCAACCTGGTTAAAATGGCCCCGGAGTTTTTAGAATATATTATTGTTCATGAGATGACTCATTTGCTGGAAAGAGGCCATAGCCGGCGCTTTTATAAATTGATGGATTCATTTCATCCAGCCTGGAGGGCTACTGACCGTCGTCTGGGAGGCAGGCATTGGAAAAAATCCAAATAATAATATTTAAACTCGTCATGCTTTGAAAGGCAAAAAAAACACCTGCAGCCTATCAAGCTGCAGATGTTAGCTATCAGTAACCACTAAAAATTCTTTAAAATACTTTCGGCATTATTTTGCTGTTTCCGGAGAAGAGAGTTGTTTAACCAGCAACTGCATTATTTTATCTCTCTGCCAGCTGTTCTTCTGATATTTTCCATTCAACAGGTTTTTGGCCAAATCATTAAGCTCTTGTGTGGATTTATGCAACAGTGACTCGATGTCAAGCCCGTCGGACCGCTCTGCAGTCGGCTCATTTTTGTTTTTATTCTTTTCCTCCATAGTCTGTCTCGTTTATCAGTGAAAACTTTAGTTTCTACTCAGCTTAGCTTCAATGCTATGCTGGGTGTGTGGCGCTGCCAACAGGCGTTCTTTCGATATGGGTTTTCCTGTAACTTTGCAGATACCATATGTTCCTTTCTCAATTCGGCTGAGTGCCCGTTTCAACTGCATCACAAACGTTCTTGTTCTTTCCAGCAGTCTCATGTTTACTTCCATAGCAGCTTCATTGGAGCCAAGATCAGCAAAATGATGCTGGCTTGATGAATAGTCAGCACTCCTGTTTTCACGCATTTCCCGTACGCTCTGCATGAGATATTCAATCTCCTCACTGGCATCGGTAATTTTTCTTTCAATAAGCGTGCGAAACACAGAGAGTTCTGCAGGGCTGAAAGGAGATTTTTTTGCGATGTCGGGAGATTGAATTGTAGCTTCCATGGGTTTGGGGTTTAGATACTGTTATTGAAACCATCTGATATTAAAATCAAAAAAAACACACCTTGCTACTATCGGGGGAGTCCTGATCTACATGTGGGAATTTTCCCTACGCTGTACTATCTGAGCAGATTTGCCTGGGGAATGGAATGATAAAACGGGAGGAATCCGGTGGGCTATTTTTTTGGCTTATTGCCTTTTTTTAGCAAAATCCAAAGCTGTGAACCTGACCACCCGGTGAAGCCGCCGACAGCCATAGCAAGCAATAGAGCAAGACTCAGGTTGCTCTGAGCAGTATTATTTACCATCACATCAAATACAAAGCGTATAGTGACTGCCAGCATGTAACCCATGACGAATGTAGCAACAATATCTTTTTGCTTAAGATTGAAATAGAGGAAGGTACCGAATGAACCCACAATACCGAGGATGCACCAGGTTAGTAGGAAGATGGGATCGAAGAAATCTAACTGGTTAGCAGATACTGTTGAAATAGGAATGCCGCCTGCAATCAGGGCAACCATAATAGAAATGAATGTGTGATTATTTGATCTCAAGAGCCGGGCCGGTTGATAGTGTAAAATTCCAAAGGCTTCAAATTTATGAATTATACAGGTCAATTCATTCAATAAAGAGCGATTAAAAATCACTGGCCAAAACCTTGTTGCTTGTGATGGTGGGGTATCCTTAGTTAAAATTATAGCTGCAAATGCTCAATCATTTATCAATTCCGTAATCAGTTTGTTAAATCGAGATATTTTATTGAATATCTATCGGTTCAAGGGCTAACTATAAATGAATAGAATAATGAAAGATAATAGTGACGGATCGGGGAATTTTGGAAGAGTTCTTTTTTATTCAATTGTCGCAGCAATCGGGGGATTTCTTTTTGGTTTCGACAGTGGTGTAATAAATGGTACGGTTGATGCACTGCAGCAAGCCTTCAATTCAGATGCAGTTGGAACCGGCTTCAACGTAGCGTCGATGCTATTAGGTTGTGCCGCCGGTGCTTTCTTTGCCGGCACACTTGCCGATAAATATGGCCGTAAGCCCGTGATGATTGTAACCGCTATCGCTTTTATTATAAGTGCCTGGGGATCGGGTATATCCACCAGTTCTACAATGTTCGTTTTTTTTAGAATAACCGGCGGTCTCGCCGTTGGAGCTGCCAGCGTGCTGGCTCCGGCCTACATCAGCGAAATTGCCCCTCCCAGAATCAGGGGTGGCCTGGCTACACTTCAGCAACTGATGATTGTTGTGGGTCTTTTTGTTGCTTTTCTGAGTAACTATATGATTGCAGGTTCGGCAGGAGGAGCTTCTGATGTGTTCTGGATGGGATTTGATGCATGGCAGTGGATGTTTTGGGTAGAGATCTTGCCGGCATCCGTATTTCTTACTTCCCTTTTCTTTATTCCCGAATCACCCCGCTATCTGGTTGCCTCGGGACGGCTCAGCGAAGCAAAAAAGGTCCTTGGATCTGTCTCCGATAAAGAATCACTTGATGAGAAGATCGCCGATATCCAATCAACGCTCGACGGTGTGAATAAACCGCGCCTAAGCGACGTCATTAATAAGTATACGGGGAATATCCATCCAATAGTCTGGGTTGGTCTGGGTCTGGCTGTGCTTCAGCAGTTTACCGGAATTAATGTAGTGTTCTACTACGGCGCTACACTTTGGCAGGCAGCCGGTTTTACCGAAGAAAATGCGCTTCTGCAAAACGTTATCAGTGGTTCAGTAAACGTTATCTTCACGTTCGTAGCCATAGCATTAGTTGATAAGGTTGGCCGAAAACCGCTGCTGATGATTGGCGCTATAGGGCAGGGTGTGATGCTGGGTATTCTGGCTGTTATTTTTGGAACTGCTGGAATTTCTGAAAGCGGTGCACTCCAGCTGGATGATACAATGGGACTCTACGCACTTCTTGCAGCCAACGGGTACATCGCGTGTTTTGCATTTTCATGGGGTCCTATCATGTGGGTGATGCTGGGAGAAATGTTTCCAAACCGTTTTCGCGGATCGGCACTTGCGTTTTGCGGCCTTTCTCAATGGCTGGCCAATTTTGCAATTACAATGACATTTCCCATTTTCCTGGCAAACATAGGGCTGGGGCTGTCCTACGGTATTTACGCATTCTTCGGCTTCGTCGCCTTTTTCTTTGTCAAAACCTTTGTAACTGAAACTGCCGGCAGGAGTTTGGAAGATATTTCGCGGGAATCAGAAGGAAAAGCAGTACAGGACAGGAGCTAACAGCTAATAAGAAAGAACGGCTTCCCTGTTCACCCAGCCGTAAAGGCCGTTGGCAAGCCTTACATAGAACCAGTTATCCCCGGCGACATTCGCCGATTCTTCAACGTATACCCGCATGGTGTATCCTTCGTATGCTGTGCTTACGACGGCTGAATCGGTATCGGGTTGGTTATAAACAGTCGCTTGATCGGCTATTGTAACTCCTGTTTCGTACCAATCTTCCTGCAGGGAAAGAAACACTGAGAAGAAAATAAACAAAACGGTGAGGATGATCGTTACGATACTAAGCTTATTAAAAAGTGTCTTCATTTCCGGACGAAACCAGGAAGCAAGCAGCAGTGCAGCGGTTACGTTCAAAAATAGCAGCCCGATTACCATCAGACCTGCAATACCAAGAGAGTTGTCGAGAAAGTTGAAGAACCGATCCCATGGTAACATAGGTAAGACTGCCGAGCGACGGCTGAACCTGTTTTCAACCACGTCAAGAGATTGTTTCGCTATCTCTTCTGTTTCACTGAATTCTGAGGCTCTTAGTATATAGTATTTCGCTTTTCCAAGGCTGTCAAGCTGGGTGTAAGCTACACCAATATTGAGCCAGAGTGCCCCCGAAACATACCCCTCCTCGTAAATGCTTTTATACCGTTCAATGGCTTCCGTATACTCCTGTTCCTCAAGCAGCGTATTTGCCCTGTCAAAAGCGGCTTGCTGAGCCTGCAGGTCAGCAGAGGCAGAGAGCACTCCAACGAATAAGATCAATATGATAATGAAATGTTTCAAAGAGCCTTCTTTAAATCAGTGATTAATAGGTCTGCCTTTTCAATATCTGAGGTGATGTCATCTTTTCCGGCAGCAGGAGCAAAACTTATGGTCTGGCATTTATCGAGAATATACCGGGCCGATTTGAGCGTTTGTCCATTTACCGACTGCTGCTCAATTTTCTCGATGATATCGCTGTCGCTAAGCCCTGCTTCGGGCAGCCCAAGTTTATCGCTGACAAATCCAGCTACTGCTTTGTGAATCAGATTGTATAATTCTTTCGTTTCTTCACCCTCAGATAGTTTGCTTCGAGCTTCGTCAAGCCGTTCCCGGGCAATTTTTTCAGCAAATTCAGACCTGCGGAACGTGTCATCATCCATGAGGCGATCAATGTAGTATTTTCTCCATCGCCCAATCAGAAGAGCCATAAGCGGCAGTATCAGAAATATCCAAAACCATATTCGCTTATAAATGGACGTGGATTCTGTCGTATGCCATGCAGCAAGGCCGGTAACGGGCTGAAGGGTGCTTACGGACTGGTTTGGTGCAGTAGCTGAAACAGGTGCGGGCACAACATTGAGAGTTATAGCCGGCAGAGTACGATAGCGGTAACGGCCTGCAGATGGATCGTAAACAGCAACTTGTTCAGGCGGAATCGTTAGAGAACCGGGTGTTCGGGTTACAAGCTGCTGTGTATAGATTTTCTCTCCGCGTATGGTAAGGCCCACTCGTTCGATAGAGTTGGTTTCACTTGGCGTAAATGTTTCAATTTCGTCTGGAAGTTCATATCCGGGACGCCGAATGAGTGGGATATTTCCTTCTCCATAAATCCGGGTTTCCAGTTCAAACGTTTCACCGGTTTCAATGCGTGTTTTACTCACTGAACGTTCAACTCTGATGTTTCCAACCGCATTCACATTTATGGATGACTCATCGCTTTCGGGTAGTGATTTCACCGTCAATTCAACCGGTTCAGATTCCAGCTCAACGCGCCGCTGATTTGTGCCTGATCCGAAAAAACTTCCAAAAGGGTCGCTGCGGTTAGACTGGGTTCTCATACCAACCGAAAGACCATACTCATTTAGGGTGAGAGTACCGCTTCTTGAAGGGAACAGCGCGTATCTGAGGAGTGTGGCACGCCTGTATCTTACGCCGCTTAAAATTGTAGATTCTGCGCGCGGCTGTGATGCATTTTCAAGATCTTCTTTCCAGAATCCATCTGTGCTCCAGCCAAATGATGGCTGAAAAGAGGTCACTTCTATACCTTGTTTAAAGTAGAGTACGACGCTTGCAACAATTTGCTGGCCCGTGACCGGTTCGCTGTCATCCACTTCAACCTGCACAAAAATGTCCGGCATCTGGGGGCCGCTATCTGATAAGGATCCTTTTTCGATGACCTCGAAATCGATAGGTGATGTCTGGCGGACTTCTCCGTCAATGACCACGTTAATGGATGGAACCGAATATGAGCCTGTATCAGTAGCAATAAGAGTGTAGATGTAAGAGGTGGTTCGGGACGTTTGGCCGTTTACAATTGAAATACTGGTGCTTCTAGACGGGTTTGATGACACCACACGTGCACCGTCTATCAGCGGGAGTTGCGGCAGCTGAGTACTGTGTGTTCCCGAACTCTGAATTTCAATACTAAGTGTGAACTGTTCACCCGTAAAAATCTTGGTTTCTGACAGCACAGCATCCAGTGTTACGTCCTGAGCCATCATCCGTTCAGGAGTGATCACAGAAAGCATAGATATCAGAACAAGAAAAAGAACGGGGCCTTTCAAATAACTACCAGTCTTTATCATTAGAGGGTGCGTCTTCTGTCGCTTCTTTTTTCCTGTTTTCCAATATTTCTCTTTCGAGCTGCTCGAGTGCGTTCAAAATATTTTCAGCCTCTTGCTGGCTAATTTCGTCAGGTTGCGGCATGTTCTGTTCTCCGGCATCCTGATCCTGGGGATTTCCTTCATTCTGGCTGTCCTGCTGATCCTGATTTTGCTGCTGTTCTTGCTGATCTTGATTCTGATCCTGTTGCTGCTGCTCTTGTTCTTCCTGGTTTTCGTCCTGATTGTCGGATGAATTTTGCTGCTGTTGCTCCTGCTCCTGCTTTTTCTTTACCGACATTTCATAATTATGTTTGGCATCAGGGTCATCAGGATTGTTACGCATAGCGTTGCGGTAGAAGTCCAGAGCCTCTTCATACATTTCCGCTTCCGAAAGAGCAGTGCCGGCATTATAGTCGGCCCGGGCTTTATCCTGGGGATCATCCATGAGTTGCTTAGCAGTTTGAAACGCCTGTACGGATGCTTCAGACTCTCCCATTTTTGCCAGTGCACTGCCGAGGTTGAAGTGGAGGCGGGCATCTTCGGGATTCTGTGCAATAGCCTGACGATAAAGCTGAGCTGCAGTTTCATAATCACCGCTGCGATAGGCATCGTTTGCTTTCCTTGCATCATTGAGTGAGGCTGCTGTAAGCACCGTGGCAAGAATTAATAGAATCAAAATTCTCATATTCACAATCTAAGTTGATTTGAGTTGGGGTAGAACTTTATTCTTCGCTTTCAGCAAGTTCTAACGTTTCGTCATCCATTTTCATATTCGTAAAAATATTAGAAACGTCATCGTTCTCATCAAAGCTGTCCATCATCTTAAGATTGGTTCGGGCTGTATCAGGCTCAGCCTTTACTTCGGTAGCCGGTATACGTATCAATGTAGCAGATTCTAATTCAATTCCCTGCTCTTCGAGCGCCTCGCTCACATCAAACAAGTCTTCCCGGCCTGTAATAATTTCTACATAGTCATCTTCATTAATCACATCCTCTGCTCCGGCTTCAATGGCGATCAGCATCAGCTCTTCATCATCCAGGTCAGAATCCTCAATTTTTATCGATCCTTTTTGATCAAACATATACGCCACGGATCCATCGGTACCAAGGTTGCCGCCATGCTTGGTAAATATGTGGCGAATTTCGCCAACGGTTCGATTAAGGTTGTTACTGGTTGCTTCTATGAAATAGGCAATGCCACCCGGGCCGTAACCCTCGTAGGTAACCTCTTCATAGTTAGCAGAGCCGTCATCCAGTTCACCGGTCCCTTTTTTGATAGCCCGCTCAATATTGTCCTTCGGAAGATTTACGCCCTTGGCGTTCTCAATGGCGAGTGACAGGCGCGGATTTGCAGCAGGGTCACCGCCGCCCACTCGTGCAGCAACTGTAATTTCCCTGATATGCTTTGTAAAAACTTTGGCCCGCTTTGCGTCTTCTTTGGCCTTCTTATGCTTTATGTTGGCCCATTTGGAATGTCCTGCCATGACTGAAAGAGCTATATGGTTGAAATGGATTTATAATCGATTCCAAATATAAGGGAAAAGCTAATTTTCACCTAATACCCAATATTTGTCATATAATAACAGTCTTTAGAAATAACATACCTTTACAAAGTCCCTGAACGTAACACTCACTTATTTTGTGTATTTTAAATCAGAATTTTTTTCGGTCAAAAACATACACATGAACATTGGAATCGTTTGCTACCCAACCTTTGGCGGAAGCGGTGTTGTCGCTACCGAACTTGCAAAAGGGCTTGCAGATAAAGGACATACTCTCCACATACTAAGCTATTCACGCCCGGCCCGTCTTAACGCACTTCGGACAGATATTACATTTCATGAGGTAGATCTCAGCAGCTATCCGCTCTTCGAGTATCCGCCTTACGATCTTGCGCTCGCCAATGTGATGGTAGACCTGATAAAATTTGAGAAGTTGGATGTTCTTCACGTTCACTACGCAATTCCTCATGCTACAAGTGCATATCTGGCGAAACAAATTCTAGGTGAGAAAGCTGCGCACGTCCCGATAATTACAACACTTCACGGTACCGATATTACTTTGATTGGGAGCGACCCCAGTTACAAAGATGTGGTTGATTTTTCTATTAACCAGAGTGATGGTGTAACAGCTGTCTCCGAATATCTAAAGCAGGAGACCTACAATAAGTTTGATATTAAAAAAGAAATCGAAGTAATTCCCAACTTTATCGACCTGGACCGGTTTAAAAAGTCCGACAAAAACCATTTTAAAAAAGCGCTCTGTCCAAACGATGAAAAAGTAATAACCCATGTTTCGAATTTTCGGGAAGTAAAACGTGTGCCGGACGTGGTGTCGACGTTTCACAAGATTATAGAAGGCGGAGTAGAGGCTACTTTATTGATGGTAGGGGATGGTCCTGATCGTCACCATGCTGAACAGAAATGCCGTGAGCTTGGAGTATGTGGAAATGTGCGTTTTCTCGGAAAACAGGAGCAGGTTGAGGAAGTATTATCAATCAGTGATCTTTTCTTAATTCCATCAGGCAGCGAAACCTTTGGCCTTGCAGCGCTTGAGGCAATGAGTTGCGGTGTACCGGTTATCAGCTCAAACATTGGCGGCCTCCCGGAAGTAAATATTCATGGTGAAACCGGTTATCTTTGCGACCTGGGTGATGTAGAGGCTATGGGCGACTATTCATTGAAAATCTTGAAGAATCAGGATCTGCATAATGAACTCTCTGCCAATGCACGTAAACGGGCAGAACAATTTGAACAAAGTAAAATTGTTGAAGAGTATGAGGCGTATTACAAAAGAGTGAAGAAAGGCCTTTAAAAGTATAACTCATCTTAGATTACTAAAGCCGTAGCAATGATCTGTGGCTTTTTTTATTTGTCCCTGCCATCCTGTCCAATCAACAGTTATGCTTGGTACTTACACTACCGTGGCACAGTATGTATCTGAATCAGCGAGATAAGTTACCCGGTTTGCGTACGCTTGGAAGCAATGAATAGTTGAATCTATTGAGGGGGCATAAGTGTGCCAGACCAGAAAGGGTGGAAAATTCGTGGAGAGATAGAAAGATAAGGGTAAAAAAAAAGCTGCGTCTAATGACGCAGCTTTAAAATAATATCCTAAGAAAGTGTTTCTTAGTAGCTGGAAGATTCTTCTTCCGGTGGCATGATCACTGAATCAATCACATGAACTACACCGTTAGATGCTTCAACATCAGCGGTAACTACATTCGCATCATTGATTGAAACACCACCATCAGTAATCGAAATGGTAATCTGACTTCCTTCAACAGTTTCAGCCATCATTCCATCGCTGAGATCAGTCGACATTACTTCACCTGATACTACGTGGTAGGTCAGGATTTCAACAAGTGTGTCGCGATTCTCTGGCTGCAGGAGGCTTTCTAATGTCCCTTCTGGAAGTGCTTCAAATGCAGCATTTGTTGGTGCGAATACCGTGAAAGGTCCATCGCCTGACAGCGTTTCAACCAAACCGGCAGCCTGTACAGCCGCTACGAGTGTTGAAAGGTTTTCAGTTTCTGAAGCCACTTCCACAATATTGTGGTGATTATGGTCTGTATCGTTGTTCTGATTGGCAATCGGCGCCATTGCAATAAGTGCTGCGGCGGCAAATGCCATCATAAAGATTTTTAGTGCTTTCATAATAGATAAATTAAATTAGGGTTAAGGATTCTGCTTATACAAAATCTTTCAATCTGCTCCATCAACGTCAGTCATTACGGAAGTGTTCCCGCTAAATAAATATTACACAAGCATATCCTCAATCTTCCCGAGTTGACAGATTAGAACCTGTTTTTAGGGGCAAAGAGGCAGGGTCGAGCAGAATTAAAAGACTTAGATCACATATTTTTACAAAATCGCTGAGAGCTAAAATTCAAAAAAAATTAAGATGGGTAGGTAGTCTTGATTTGTAAGGTGTATACAAGGCAGAACCACTTCATGAAGAAATTAACAGAACAACAATTTAACGAATGGGCAAAAAGGATCAGCCGGTCTGACCGGCAGGCCTTTAATGAACTTTTCCGGGCAATTTATCCGGCGATGGTTCATTTTGCGATGCGGTATCTGAAAGACAAAACTGCATCAAAGGATATTGTACAAGACTGTTTTATATCTCTCTGGCAAACGAGATCACGGATTGATCCCTCTCGTTCACTGAAAAACTATCTCTTTACAATGGTTCGAAACAAGGCTTTGAATGCGATTCGCGATCGATCATCGTTTAATGTTGACCACGATTTGGTCAGCGATGGTAATGCAGGCAGTGTAGTGATTGCCATGGATGATGAAGATGACGGTGACGGCCCATCACTTAAGGAGTTAATGAGAAGCTGGATAAATGAGTTGCCGGACCGTCAGAAAGAGGCGCTCAGCCTCAGCAGGTTCGAAGGATTTGATCACGAAGAGATTGCCGTCGTAATGAATGTGTCACCAAAAACAGTGAACAACCATATTGTAGCAGCTTTGCGGTCACTTAGAGAAAGATACGAGCAGTATGAAAATCATAGTAATAATTAAAAGTTATGCCTGAAAATAAATCACATAACAATCACGAATCCGCGCCGTCCCGTGTACTTTCATCAGTTAATGAAGAAGAAAGGGATTCAATAAACAGACTTTGGGAAACACTTGGTCAAGCCGACAGGGTAAGTGACCGTATCACAGAAGAGGAAGTCGAGAATGATCTTGAAGATGTTCATATCCGGCTGGGTTTTTCAGGCAGGGGAGATCGCATTGCGGGTCATATCAAGACATATGGGCGTTACGCTGCGGCAGCGATTGCACTTATTATAGCGGGAGCCGTATTCTTGATGCTGCCACAAATTGTTAAAATTCCGGCTGGCGAAATGGCAACCGTTACTCTGCCTGACGGATCTGTCGTTGAGCTCAACAGCGGGTCTTTCATACAATTTAACAGGCTTTTTGGTTATACGAACAGGGCCGTGTCTTTAAATGGAGAAGGATTTTTTGATGTCGTTTCAGCGGATACGCCGTTCCGCATTACATCAAACGGAACTGTTACCGAAGTTGTGGGAACCCGGTTTAACATCAGGTCATGGTCTGACCATCCTGAAAAGGAAACCCTGATTACGGTTGAAGAGGGTGTGGTTAGATTTTATCCGCTAACCCATATTGAAAATTCAGTGCAGCTGAGTGAACAACGGCAAAGCCGATGGCAGCCTGGTTTTGAATCGCCTACGGATCCGGCATCTGCAGACCTCGAGCGGGTAACCGGCTGGCGGGAGCGGAAATTTATATTCTATGAAGAATCACTACAGCAAATATTCAGAGAAGTAGAGCGACGGTTTGATCTGAATATTACACTGGAAAAAAGCAGTGTGGCGGATGAGACACTGACCGGCTATTATGGTGAGATTACAAATCCGGAATCTCTGCTTGACGACATCTGTACCGTTGCGGGACTCCGGTATTCAAAAACTGCAGACGGATACAGAATATACTAATTTGAAATCAACTCTTTCCCATACTCTAATTTTCCTTGTACTTATAGGAATGAGTCACGTCCCGGCCGGTGCACAGGTATTGTCAGATGATCTCTTCTCGTTTGACTTTCGCGGTGAATCCTTGCAGCAAGCACTTGATGCGATCGCCAGAGAAAGCGGAATAGATCTGGTGTACGATCCGGAACTGGTCAGGGATAAAAATGTATTCAGAAGAATAGATAAGAAACTGGTTACTGAGACGCTCCGGCTACTGCTAACAGATCATGACCTGGATTACATAACACTCTCATCAGGAACGATAGTAATCATCAAGCGGGCCGCTGAGACATCGGCTTACGGCACGCTGTCGGGGATTATTGTTGACGGCCGGTCAGGAGAACCATTGCCGGGTGCAACAATCATGTTTGCTGATGCTTCCGGGGGTACAAGTACCGGGCAAATGGGACAGTTTTCAATCAATCGATTGTTGAGTGGGGACCACACCTTGATTTTTAGCTATGTAGGCTACCGTGCAGTAACCAAAAAAATCAGTATCTCCCCTAATGGGCAAACCAGGGAATTGATCGAGCTGCTGCCGCGACCGCTTGATATCTTACCGATTGTGGTTGAAGCACATAGGCCTCAAATTTACAGACTTGATTTGAGCCAGGCTGACGAAGATTTATCATATAATTATGGCAGCTGGAGTAATACTCCTATTAAAGATCTCTCAATTATTCCCGGCGTAAAGAGCGGTGTTCCCATGACAGATATCTCCCTTCAGGGTGGCCAGGAGAGCGAACATCGTTTACGTCTTGACGGCGCGCCGGTCTACAATACAAATTCAACCGGTCGATTTTTCAGCGCATTTAGTCCGTATGCAATTGGTAGTGTGGAAGTTCAGCGTGCAGGCTATGATGTTCAAAAGGGAAGTCAAATTGCCGGGATAATAGATATGACACATGAGTTGCCGGCCGGAGATGAAAATAATTTTCTGCTGCAGGCGGATCCTCTTATGGTAAATATCAGGGGAAACCTGACCCACAGGTTCAGTGATGAAAAATCAGTTTCTGTCATGAGTTTATTCAGAACCAATTTTTGGAGTTTGTATCAGTATCCAGTGCTGGAGACAACACTGCGTGATTGGGATGTAATCGATCCTTTGATTACAAACAATATGTCCGAATCTATTAATAATGCTGAAGAATATGTGCCTTTCGACCATCAATCGGATCTTTCATTTCACGATTTTCACACGGCCGTTCGATTTAAGCCAAACAGGTACAATTCGATTGATATGTCGGCTTATATCTCAGGCAATAACCTTGAAACAGCCGTCTTAAATGAGGTATTGCCTGGTGGTGGTAGTGAAAATGAGCCGTTTTTATTTTCAACCGAATCATATAGCTGGGATACTCAAATGGTAAACCTGGGCTGGAGTAGCCTGCCAACGGTTAGACTGAGTCTTGATTCGAAGATAAGCTACTCAGGATCAAGATTTCATCACCGTTCCAACCTTGGATATGGCATCCCACGTCAGTTTGAGTCAAATCTTGACGCTGCAGTAGTTTCGGAATCTGATGCATTTCAGTTTGAACAGGTTGAGCTTTCAGCCGGGATACTGGGTAATGAAATCGATCATTGGATAATGAAATCGGACCTGCGCTATAGTGTGAGTAAGGCATTAAATTTGTCTGGTGGTATTCAGTTAGATGGTATTCAAACGACGCTGGATACTCAGCCTGATAGTGAAGTTCCGGAATTTTCGGATGTTTCATCATTAATGGCTGCTGGATATCTATCAGGAAGTTTTCGCTTTGGTCAGTACTGGCATTTGACAGCGGGTAGCCGGCTTACTTTTGAAGACGGTTCGGGCCAGGTTTATCCTGAACCCAGACTCTCTGTGCAGGTTGATCGTCCCAATTCGCGATTTGGCTACTGGTCAGCAAAAATATCAGGCGGGCTTTACCGGCAATTTATTAATGAATACCGGGTGTCAAATAGTGGTGCTGCTTCCGTGGTGCCAACTTTTTCAATTTGGTCACATGCAGGTACTCTGCCGGTTCCGAAGGCGTATCATCTGACGGGTTCATGGATTGCTCAGCCATCTGAAAATAGTACAGTTCGCGTAGAAGGATATCTGAAGTGGCAGCCTGTTACGTCTGTCACATCATATCGGGGTTCTTCCGATACGTCTGGAAATCAACTCCAGACCGACGTCACTATATTTGCAGAAACAACTAAAATGAGTTCGTCCGGAATTGGTTTTCGGTACCATCGATCCTTTCTGAACTCAAAACTGACACTGGTGTCAGGGTATGATTTCAGCTATACATCAATTGACCTAAATATGCAGTTTGGCAAATCAGTGAGTGCTCCCTGGAATGATCCGCACCGGGCTCAGATTCGTGCTGTGTGGCAAATGGTTCCTGATTTGACTCTGATTGGTAAGTGGCAGGGAGTGTGGGGGCGCCGATGGGCCTTTCGCGACTCATACTACAGTTATTTACAGTTCACGGAACCTGAGTCAGCACAGGGAATTGATTTGGATTCTCCGGACAATGACCGGCTTCCTCATTTTAGTCAGGTAGATCTTTCGGCTTTGTACCGGCCGGATGTTGGTAAGGCGGCACTGGAACTTCGCCTGGATCTGGTTAATATTCTAAATCGTAAGAACCCGCTTGATCGATATCTCCGCCGAAATCTGAATGACGAAGGTGCTGTGAGTTATGAATCACAATATCGCACGCTGCCGGGATTCTACCCAACCATGAGCGTTTCTGTAACCTTCTAGCAGTAAATAGGATGCTTTATGAAGTTTGAGCAGTCAGGATTTATTGCTTCATTATGGCATTCAAGGAGTGATAGTGAGAAAAGCCATGATGTAAAATCCATTCAAAAAAGCGGGCCCGGACCTTAACGATCTGTTCTGCACTTTTCTATAATATCATACTCTGCCTCATCCGGATCGTTGATTATGGCATAAAACTCATCCAGGTATCCGGTTGCCTGCTCCAGTTCATTTTCTTCAAGTGGAGGTGACAGTTCCCGGTAAAGCGCATAGATATCTTTCTTTTGTTTGTTGAAGAAAGCGAACTCATCTCTGAATACTTCAGGATCTCTGCAAAAACCACGGAATAGTCGCTGCCGAACCGTTCGAATATTTAAAAACGGATCGGGTTTGGCATACCTCGTATTGATAATACCGCTCCAGTCAAAATCGTAGGGAATGGCATACGGCGTTGGTTCACCATCCAGCCTGATGAGCTTGATATTATGCAGGCCGGGAATAGACCAGTCGGAATTTCCCATCATAAATTGAAAAATGGCAAGGCGATTGCTGAGTTCGTAATCGGTAAGATCCGGATGAACATTTTCCACTTCCAGTATTTTACCTCCCAAGCGTTCCGCCATCTTGTCTTCATCCTCCAGGATAAAGCCATACCGGGTAAATGGATCATCTCTCTCTTGACTATCCGCATAGGTTATTTTTACCAGCCTGACCCGGAAACTTTTGTCAGTCATTAAATTGTAGGCTCGATAGATCAGATATTCCTGCAATAAATACTGCTGGTACTGGGATCGACGGGTTTGGCAGTGGGTAACAAGCTTAAGTTTTTTCTGGCCTTCAAAAACGGTACCCTCTACGGTTTCGGTCTCGAACCTCATACGCAGTGGTGGAAACCGGCAATTCTCACGCTGTCGGCGAAAATTCCCCCGTACTTTGACGCGTGCCTCAACCTGCCTGATCTCTCCATCCTCAGTGTTCCAGGTCACTAGCAATGGATGGTAATCGGTCTCTTCCCCGCGGTCTCGCAACACGGTTCGGATATCCATTTCCATGGTGATTTCCAGCGCTTCTTCACTATCGAAAAGCGGATAAGAGATAGCAGCTTCGCTTTCCTGAGCCGACAGCTCATATGAAAATGTCGTACTAATAAGACAGAGTAGTATAAAAAGTTTCCATCCGCTTGGATAGAAACGGCCCCATGTATGTTTGTAAATCTTAAGTCCTGAATAATTAAGCATATCCCTTCCTATAATGTTTGACAGTAAGGAGACAATAAGCGGTCGTAGTCGTATGAGAAGTTCCCGGACCTTTTATCAAGGCACAGATTTTACCCAATGATATTTAGACCAATCTCTTTTAAAGAAGAGTAAAATGCAAGTAGGTCATTACGGTCAGCAGAAAATAGTTTTTTATTTGAATTCCGGGGCCGGTTTTATGCCCGCATATTTCAGGCAAATCATGAGAAAATGCCATATGCCAAGCTGAATTGTCAGGCCGCCCACTATGATTAGTCCCGGGAACCAGGTATTTGTGTAGAATCCACAAGATCGATAACTCCGCCGAAATCTGAATGGCGAAGCTGCTGTGAGTTATGAATCACATTATCGCACGCTGCAGGGATTTCACCTAACCATCAGCGTTTATATAATCTTTTAGCAGTCAGTAATTATTGCTATAATTGTAGTTAAGAATGCTGTTCAAGGAGTAATGACACAAAAAGCCATGATACAAAATCCATTGAAAAAAGCGGTGATGCTTTTCGTTACCGCGTTAATATTCACATTATTCGTAGGTGCAGGCGTCGATACTGAAAGCTTTGGAATGGCTGAGGCGATCACGCTATCAGTATCATCAGCCGAAGGCCATTACTTCGTTTTGGCCGGATTGATTTCAATATGGCTGGTAACGGTTGGGTTTATGTGCCGAACGCTGAAAAAGATACCCAGCGTAAGTATGAAGCGAGAAAAATAAACCTGCTTGTGGTCTTTTTTCTTTAATCCCAGCCTTTCTTTCCGATAAGTGGCACAAATTTAAATTGCCTGAGCTGCTCCTCTTTGTATGAATCGTCGCCGGTTCTTGTAATTTTGGTCATGGTCTGGACCTCCTGATCACCGACGGGTACGATCAGTATTCCCCCTTCAGTAAGCTGAGAAATGAGATCCTCAGGGACAACAGGTGCTCCTGCAGTCACGATTATTTTATTATAAGGGGCGTATGCCGACCATCCTACCGTGCCGTCACCACACTTCAGGTGTGGGCGATATCCCATCTCTTTCAATGTTTCACGAGCTTTGAGATAGAGAGGCTCGTGACGTTCAACACTGTAAACATCAGCTCCAAGGTAACAGAGGATGGCACATTGATACCCTGATCCTGTACCAATTTCGAGAACTTTGTCACCTTTTTGAATATCGAGATGCTCAGTTTGAGCCGCTACAGTATAAGGCTGAGAAATAGTTTGGCCGCATCCGATGGGAAGGGCACTATCTTCATAAGCCCGGTTTTCGAGTGCGGAGTCTACAAATATATGTCGTGGCACACTTTCAATTGCTTCAAGAACGAGGGGGTCTGAAATTCCCTTCTGTTTTACCTGTTCAGCGAGTTTTTTCCGCCGGCTCAAAAATTTTCTGTTCGTTCTCATTTTTGCCATTATCGCCCCGATATCCTTGGTCTTGTGTTTTGAATAAATATATAAAAATTCGGAAGTGCTGCTGTACCCTTAACCGAAAAAGTATCGAATTCTGCGGACAAACCTGAAATCGAAATTGTATTTAATGACAATGCTTGTATTTTCAAGGCTGAGTAAAACTCCGATATTTTTGAAAGTGATCCGGCGCATATGAAAGAATGTGTGTTAACTAACTTGAATAGTTGATGATGAATACAAAGAGGTGGATAGTTTTTGCGGGCCTGTTAATGGCCACATTTTTAATGATGGGATGGGGTGATTTACTTGCCCAGTCTGCTGCCGGGGTTGAGGATCCTGGAGTGTATGGCACGTGGATAAGTTTAATGCCTCCGATTGTTGCTATAGGACTTGCACTTATCACCCGTGAGGTCATTCTGTCTCTGTTTGCGGGAATCTGGATAGGCGCGCTCTTTCTTGTAGGTTTCAACCCTATTGCCGGTACAACCCAATCACTTTCGCTGCTGACGGATGCGCTTGTAAATGCGGATCACGTTGCAATTGTTGTGTTCAGTCTCTTTCTGGGAGGTATGGTTGGCGTGATGTCTAGAAGCGGCGGTACCCAGGGTGTGGTTGACGTACTGGGTAAATTTGCGACCAATCGGAAAAAAGGCCAGATATTTGCGTGGGCATCGGCTCTCGCTATCTTTTTTGATGACTATGCTAACACGTTGATTCGCGGAAATGCACTTCGGCCTATGACAGATCGCCTGAATATTTCCCGGGAAAAGCTATCGTATATCGTCGATTCTACAGCGGCGCCTCTGGCAGTGAGTGCCGTTATTACGACATGGATTGGATTTGAAATTACGCAAATTCAAAACGCGCTTACCGGACTAGCCGCTACCACCGAAGACCCGGTGCTGGCAAATCAACTTATTGCAGGTGCCGATAATGCTTTTATCATTTTCTTGAATTCTCTGCCATACCTGTTTTACCCCATTCTGGCCCTGGCATTTGTGTTGATGACGATTTTGATGAAACGGGAATTTGGCCCTATGCTAACCGCTGAGCGTCGGGCAGCTTCCGGTAACGGCGTTATTCGTGAAGGATCGATGCCTGCAACGGATACGAGCCTGGATACTCTAAAACCAATCGAGGGTAAACCAAGACGATGGTATAATGCAGCGTTTCCGGTTATATCTGTGATTGTCGTGGCATTATACAGCCTTTACACGACCGGCGCTGCCGCGCTTGGGCCGGGTGAAGGCGGACTGACGGCCATTATTGGTAATGCTAATCCCTTTGATGCGTTGCTCTGGGCCTCATTCACAGGATGTGTTGTAGCGATTAGTTTAGCAGTATTTCAAAAAATTCTGACGCTCAATCAGGCACTGGAGTCATGGATCGGGGGTATGCAATCGATGTTGATTGCCATCGTAATTTTGATTCTGGCCTGGGGCCTTGGAGGTGTCACGCAGGAGATCGGCACAGGCACATATCTCGCGTCTTTATTGCAGGACTCTCTTCCATTATCGCTGCTGCCGGGACTTGTATTTTTTATCGCAGCCGTTACCGCATTTTCTACCGGGACCTCATGGGGAACCATGGCGATTCTGTTTCCGGTCGTTGTACCACTATCCATTGCTATGGGAGCCGGCATTGGTTTCGCCGGAGGTGAAAATTACGGAATACTCCTTGGAGCAATCAGTTCAGTAATGGCAGGGGCCGTATTTGGAGATCATTGCTCGCCGATATCAGACACGACGGTCCTGAGTTCAATGTCATCTGCCTGCGACCTGATCGATCACGTGAGAACGCAGCTGCCTTATGCACTGGTAGTAGCTGCCGTAGCCATGATTGTAGGTGAAATCCCCGCTGCCCTTGATTTTATTCATCCAGCCTGGGGGCTTCTCGCCGGTCTTGTTATTCTCTATCTTATTCTGAAGTTTTATGGTGAGGATCCCGAAGTGGCGGTTGAGTCTTGAGTCTTTAGTCCTGAGATAGGAGACGTGTGACATAAGACGTAAGATGAGACCTGAGAGAAAGCCTTCAAGTGCCCGCAGGTGCTTGAAGCGTCTGCTGGATTAAAGAATCAGTGAAAAGGCAAAAGTGAAAAGCTTCAAATGAGTCGTTGAAATTAAATTTTCAGACTGTTTTTACTGATTATCTTCAGCCACTTAGTCATAATTGGGACTCATAATTTTTTTCACTTTTCACTTTTCACTTTTCACTTTTCACTTTTCACTTTTCACCTTTCACTTTTCACCTTTCATACAATACCACACAACTCACGCCCAGATGTCCATCGCCATTCTTCAACCCGTTTTAATTCCTGATCTTCACGATATCGCAGTGATGAAGGCTGCGGATACGGTGATCATTCAGGATAGTGAAACATGGTCTCGGAAAGGACGAACGCATCGCGCGTTAATTCGTACACCGGAGGGAACTGAGTACCTGAACGTGCCGGTGATAAGCGCGGACAAAAAGAAGGAGATCCGCAATGTTAGAATAAACCAGGATGAAAACTGGATTGAACCCATTCTCCGGTCTTTTAAATTCAACTACAGCAATAGCGTCTATTACGATTTTTATGAAACCGAAATTGCATCCCTGTTTCTGGATGGGGGCGAGTTCGAGTATCTGATCAGTTTTAGTAACCACATCAAAAGCAGACTGTTTGAATTCTTAGAGATTAAAGACGAAATAAAAGCAGAGTTTCAGCTGAGTAGTGAGATGCCGGCTTACGACTCTGATCCTGACAAATTAAGCGAGATTTTGGGTGACGACATATACTTCCAGGAGCACGACGCCCGCCACTACCAGCGCCAGGGAAGTAACAAAAGAAAACTTCCATTCTCACATCCCAGGTATCGTCAGCATTTTGATGGATTTGAACCGTACTGCTGCCTGCTAGATCTTCTTTTTCAGTACGGCCCGGAAAGTTTTCGGGTGATTGATAAGGTGTAACCCATCGTGCAAAAAAAGCTATTCTCTAATAATCTTCCAGCCGGATGTTATAGCCTTAGAACAATGAGAGGATAATTGATCACTTCCTAATAGAGCCGTTTGGAAAACAAACGGGATTCCTCCGGGCGGGTAGAGTTTTAAGATGCTTAAGTATGAGCTGTATCTGGCGTTGATTATGAGCTGAATTTATCAAATCGCTGTTAAACCCCCGATGAATTTTTGGTAGACCCAAACAAGGCTTGTAAGCATCTCACCTGGATGCCCGCTTTTTTGTTGAAACCCTCATTTTATTTTCTGGTTAGGGGACACCCCCGACCTTAGCTGTATTAAAACATAAATACAGCAGTAAATAAAATAGAAGATGAAAAAAATAGCTTACGTCTTAATTATTATACCGGCAATTCTTGTTATACTCCGATACTCTGCAAACGATGAACCGGATCCCGGGGTAATTACTGAACTTACATACAATGTCACTTATCGTTATGATATAAAGGGCGGGGATAATTACTATAACATTGAGTCCTTTCTTCCGCTAAATGACTTTCGTCAGAGTATCGACGTGGCGCCAAGTGCTCTTCTCAGTTCTGATATGATGCAATCAGACCGTGACTCCAACAGATTAATGATCTGGAGAGGATCGACAGAGACGGATACCACAATCAGCTTCCAGTATTCAGTTAAAACCAGGCACGTTGATTTCAATATAGATCAAAATCTCAAACTTGGTGAATCAGCTGTATCAGAACAGCAGCAGTACCTTGAATCTTCAAACACAATACAGGCTGATCATCCAGATATCAGAGAATCAACTGATCGGTTTTTACTCGATAGCCCGGACAGCATAAATGAACTGGCTGAGACATTATTTGAATATGTAGAGCAGATTCCAACTGTCAGAAATGGTATGGCTACAGACGCTTTGGCCTGTCACCAGGCAAGAGCATGCTCTGAGGAAGGGAAAAGCAGGTTGCTGACGGCGCTGTTTCGGTCGGCAGGAATTCCGGCAAGAGAGGCGGGAGGCCTGGTTTTGACGGATGAGAAGAAGGGAACTGTAGACTATTGGATGCAGGCTTATATAGGAGATGAGTGGGTGTCATTTGATCCTGAACGCAGCCATTTCGCAGAGTTACCTGCCACGCATCTCGAACTTTTCAGGGGAGATCACAATATCGTCACTTACGCAGATGTGGGTAGTATTAATTCCTTCTATGACATAAAAAGAGAGCGTCAGAACGACTATACATCATATGCAATCTTCGATATATGGAAACTCATCGACGACGACAGACTGCCTTTTCGGCCTGTGATGGTGCTCTTGCTTTTGCCTTTGGGGGCCTATATAGTCGCTATTTCTACCAATGTTGTTGGATTTAAAACCTACGGAGTATTTTTACCGGTCCTGATCGCTTTTTCTTTTCTGGACATGGGTTTGATTCAGGGCCTTATTTTTTTCACAGTAATTATAGCCCTGATTAGCTTCATGAGTTTTCCGCTCGAGAGGTGGGGCATTCTGCATACTCCAAAAATTGTATGTCTGCTTACGGTGGTAAGCCTTTATTGCCTTAGCGCAGTAGAGATATTCTTTATTACAGGTTGGGTGGCACCTTCGGCTACCCTGACATTTCCTATAATCATTCTCACTCTGATCTCGGAGCGATTTGCCCAAAAAGTTGAAGAAGAATCACTGAAGGATGCGCTTTTTGTCTACGGGCAGACAATTATAGTTACGCTGAGTTGCTTCTGGATACTCTCCGCAAACGTAATCCAGCACTTTTTCATCACATTTCCTGAAACGCTTTTGGCTATTGCAGGCCTCAGTTTACTTCTCGGGGAGTGGATTGGCCTGCAGCTGTTTGAGTATACGCGATTCTCTAAAATTGATGAGGAGGTCAGCTATGTTAAATAATCTGGTAAATCGATTTAGGAGTCGCTATAAAGGTGTAATGGGCATTAATGAACGCAATAGAAAGCTCATTTATCTTTTTAATGAAAGATCGGACTATATCCTTGCGGATGACAAACTGGAGACTAAAAAAGTTCTTGAAAAAAACGGTCTGAACTGCCCCGAAACCTATGCTGCAATAGGCCGTGTAGGTGATATTAAACGAATTTGGGAACAGAAGCGGGATGTCGAAAATCTTGTGATTAAACCGGCCAGCGGAAGAGGGGGTAACGGCATTTTACTAATTCGACGGCGGGATGGAGAGTGGTATCAGGGTGAAAAACCTGTTAGTGAAACGCAGATATTTACTCATATCGCGAATATTATCTTCGGCATGTTTTCCGGCGGAGATGATGACAGAGCAATTCTTGAAGAGTTGATAGTGCCGCATCCTGAACTGACAGCTTTTTACAGTGGAGGCATTCCGGATATTCGTCTTATTACACTAGCAGATAAACCTGTTATGGGTATGCTTCGATTACCGACCCGGGAATCAAATGGGAAAGCAAACCTTCATCAGGGTGGCGTGGGAGTGGGGATCGATATAAACAGTGGTACGTTAACCTACGCTTATAACGGGAAATCCTATATAGAAACACATCCCGACAGCAACATAAAAATCCCCGGAAAAATAATTCCACAATGGAAGGAGGTCATGGATTTAGCGGGTGAGGTTTCTAAAGCATTTCCCCTAAAATATCTTGGCATTGATATTGTGATAGACAAGAATAAGGGACCGCTAGTGCTTGAGATTAATGTGAGACCGGGTTTGAGTATCCAAATGGCGAATAAAGCAGGATTGATGTCTATGATACATGCAACCAGGACTCAGGTATGAACAGAATGAGTTTTGATCGGATCGTTGCAATGAAGTATAAAATCTACTTCAAGACACAGGGGATCATTTTTTTTGGAAGACACCCGCAATTTAATGCCAATAAGTATTAGGGGACGTGTGGATCTCGATTGTATTACTTACAGAACGATCATTCAACAAAACACATATGAAAGCTCTTAAGTCTAAAACACCATATTTAATTCTACTGGCAGCACTCTTTTGTATCGCGGCTACTGATTCATTTTTATGGAGTCAGAAAGTCGATCCGCTGGTTGTTGATGTCGACACAGTTGAGGAGGCTCAAAGCACCACACCGAATTCGTACATAAGAATTGCATTGAACAACGAAGACGAGTGATATGAAGAAACTAATAATTGGTCTGATAGCTCTTATCGCACTACCCATAACAGTTTCTGCCCAATGGGATATCGAAACCGGGATAAACCAGGGGTATGAGTGGAATATTTTTCAGAATCCGAATCGGGTTGTAGAAAACAATGACACCCTGCGTCGGAACCGCCTGTGGAAAAATTCCTCTTTCAATGAGCTATCTGCTGAGATTGGCTATGAGTTCGATTGGGAGAACAGCAGACTGCGTTTGGAGTCTGATGTTAGCACCAATCTTTACCACCAGGCTGCGGAGGCCCACGAATTTTCGTACAACTTGGGCGGGTCCTACAGAAGTAATTTTGCTGATCGTAAATATATTGAACTGAGTCCTGAATTTTCGAGCAAGCAGCAGGATGGCATTGCGGCAACCGATCCGGTGTTTAGTTCCCGATTATCCTACCGGCAGCTGCGCATCCCGCTGGAAATCGATTTTTACCTGGGAAACCTTGCATGGCTGAGATTTGAAACTATGTACCGGAACCGGCGATACGATCGCCGCAATGATAAACAGACTTCTTATGATGCGTACTATTTTGAGGCGCTTTTCAAGCAGTCAATCGATGGTAAAGGCCGTTTTAACCATGAATTTGAAATCGAAAACAGAACGCAGTATCGCGACCAGATAACCACAGATTTTGATACACCTGAAACCGCTTCTGAAGAAGATTTTCGTCAATTTACAAAGATAGAAACCCAGATTTTGTACAGGCTCCAAAGCCGGCAAGATCGTTTTGAAGTTGAGTTTCCAGTAACGGGGACACTGTTTTATGATCACCCTTCATCACTGCTCGACTATCATGAAATCGAATTTGGAACTGATGTTGATCTCAGGCTGGGCAGAGCAGAAGTTTCAGCTGGAATTGAGCGCTCACTTAGAAGCTTCAGTAATTTTGAGGTTGGATCCTCCGGCGAGACTCTTTTCTATGGCTACTGGACCGGTGATGCCGACGTTGAGTTTGATCTTGGCAGCAATATTTTTCTGAATGTGAAGGCGCGGTTTATCTCACGATCATCCACGCGGGAACGGCTCACCTCAGCGTTCTACCGGGAATACACAAATTCATACATTCAGTCAGGTATACGGATTAATCTGCAGTAAGATGAATAATGTCAGATCTACATTTCCGGGGGAAATCTGTTGGCTATTCTGAGTCTTCCTGAAGCATAAAATCAAACTGCTGGCCGGCCTGAGTAAAACGAAATGCATGATATCTGCCATCTGAGAAATCGCTAAATTCCATGTCAATTCCGGCCTGTTCAAATGCCATCGTTGTTTCGCTGTAGATGGTGAGGGGGAAAGCACCCTGGCCGGTTGCCTGTGCCATTAAATTATCTCCATCAAGGAACAGTTCGATGTCTAAGGGAAAATTAGAAGAGCTGTAGCTGCCGGTGTACTTTTCAAGCTTATCTTTTGGAAGAGTTAAGGCGGCCCTCTCTTCAACATTTGGAATCTCGTAATCCTGGCCAAATACGATGCTCAATGTTCCGATCAAAATATCGTTGAAGTTATAATTGAGTCCGTTGCTCAAAATAGCCATAGTAAGATCACCATCTGCGTAATGTGCGGCGTTAGATCTGAAGCCATCAATTCCACCGTTATGCCCAACAAACGTTCGGTCGCCAAAAGGAAACCTGCTGAGACCCAACCCATACGATCCTTCAAACGCCGTCATTTCTCTCAAAGACTCTTCTGTAAGCATATCACCTTTCAATAGATTTCGGAAAAAGCGTGCAGTCTCCTCGGCTGTTGAAGCAATTGCACCAGCTCCACCGGGAATGAACATGTTAGTACGCGAAGCAGGCACCCAGTCATTCTCCTGAAAGGTAAAAGAGTCCGCTTCATTCAAATCTGGATCAATTCCGGTTGCGTAATAAGTAGAATTTAAATCAAGTGGCCCGGTTATCATCTGTTGAAGTGCATCGGTATACGATAGGTCGGTTTCATCTTCCACGATATACCCAAGCAACACGTATCCTGTATTGCTGTATTCGGTACTCTCACCGGGCTCAAACGAGGTCCCGGCTTCTTGGAAACGGTTCAGCATCTGTTCCCGAAATGTTTCATCTTCAAAATAGCTTACATAATCAGGCATGTTGGTGAAGTTCACAAGCCCGGATTGGTGACGAAGAAGAATTTCGATCGTGATCTCATCCGCGTTCGGCAGATTGGGGAAGTAGTTTTCGAGTGTCGTATCAAGCGATAGGCTGTCCCGTTCAGCCAGTTTCATGATCATAGCGGCCGTAAAGCTTTTTGTGATGGATCCAACTCTGTAAACCGTTTCGGTCGTTGCCGGTTTTCCATCAGCAGATATCACACCGTATGCAGATTCGAAAACAATATCATTACCGGATAAGATGGCAACAGATCCCATAAATCGATTGTTTTCAGATAGCTGAGTGAAAAACCGATCCAGTTTTTCTGTATCGATTGAATCTTGCGCTGAAACAGGAAGACCCAAAATAAGACAGGTAAAAATCAAAATGATTGATGATCGAAAATATGCCATGAAGGTATGATTTTGGTTTTAACTTGATGAATTTTTCGTAGTCTCGTAAAAACTACGAAAATTTGCGGATTGTGTTACTTTCCTTTTGAAGGTTCGAGCAACTTTCGGATTGAAGGGCCGGCTGCCATCCCAAAAGCTGCCCCCATCACTAAACCAATCGCTATACTGCCAAACGCTGCACCAAATACGATACCCAGACCGGCTCCAAAAGTTATATCTTTCGATTTTTCATTTTTCATACTTTTCAACAGGTAATATATCAGTTATTGTTGCGAATTTTACTTCATGGTTGCGAGTATACCTTTGAAAAACAAATGAATGTATAGCAATCATACTGTCAAGAGGGAGTTCACAAAAGAGAGTGTTCGGTTTTGTGTTACTCGAAACAATCACTTCGAAAAATCTCAAAAATCCAGCTTAAGACCACCCATTATCCATCGGCCCGGCATAGGGGCACCAAGGATCTCCTGGTATTGTGTGTCGGTAAGGTTCATGATCCGAACGTAAAGCATTGCAGGTGACCAACCAGGACTTGCCTGCAGGTTCAGGTTTGAGATAAAGTATCCGTTGGGCACTTCACCGTCAATCAGGTCAGCAGATTCTTCAGACCTTACACGGTAGCTGTTTTCGGAATGAATCGATCCCCGGGATGTATTAAACTGCAGCCCGAGATTGACCTGGTGTTTGGGATGGTTGGCGATATATTTAGAGGGAGATTCGCCATTGCTTGTCGTGCGGATGTAGGTGTAACCGGTTTGAACACCGAAAGATTGGCTGTTGCTCAGGTTGAGGACGGCATCAGATAGAAATTCAAACCCTGCAGCGCTGCTCTGCTCTATATTCATTGCATAAAAGTAAGTTTCATTTGGCTGCAGATTGTCCGCATTGGTAATATCGTTAGAGTTAGTCAGTGCGTAATCAATCAGGTTGCTGGATGTTCGATAGAATACCGTGGGTGATAGTTTGACACGGCTGCCAGGGCGCCAGTCCAGGCCGGCATCCACTGTCCAGGAGCGCTCGGGCTGAAGGTCCGGATTTCCGATGTTTCGTCCCGGGGCCAGGTTTGGTATTTGTGAGGAAATATACCGCTCGGTAAAGTCACCTACGCGAATGGCTCGGCCAGCAGATCCTCTCAAAGTCACGTCACCCAGATCATAAGATGCGCTCAACTGTGGTAAGAATTCTGTGGAAGCAATACTATCAAACTGAACTCGTGTACTCGCCGTGATGCTAAGACCATTCACCCAGCTAAAATGCCCGATGGAGTATATCCCACCCATATCGGTTTGATGATTACCCCGGTCGGTACTTTCGATTTGCTTGTCAAGGTACTGTCCGCCGACCATTACCCGAATATAATTGAACCGGTTTGATATCGACTCACCGCTGAACTCCACCTGGTGCGAGAGATTCAGGAACAGCTGATCGGTGGTATGCTCGTTGGGCGTTATCACACCGGGGATGAAGTCAAAAGTGTCGTCGACATTTCGGTAGGATACATTAATTTCAGACCGATGTGAACCTCGCTCGAACGTGATCGCGCCAAGGCCCCAGCGGCTTGAAATTTGCTCCTCAGACTTATCAAATGTGCTGCGGGTGTAAAAATACCGGGCACTGAAATCACGTTTATCGAGGCCGCCGCGGGTGTATACAGTCAGGTCATCTGTTAGCCGATAGGAGAGCGCCGTGGTGTAGTTAGTCATCTCAAAATAATTATCATACGTCTCCTCTTCAGACGAGCCCGGTTCAAACACCGGGTTTTGCAGCTCCTCGCCGTCTGATGAAACATGTCGTACAGAAGTAGAAAACCGCCACCTGTTTTTATGAAGGTCAATGCCCAGGTCGCCCGTCAACAGATTGTGCTGACCCGCACCTAAATCAGCAAAGACATTGGTATCCAGATCGTTGCCTGCATCAATCTGCCGCCGAAGATATCCTCTCGTTTTAATGTGAATCACGCCGCCAACTGCATCTGCACCAAAAGATGCACTGGCAGGGCCCCGAACCAATTCTATTTGTCCAATTTCAGAAAGTGAAACCGGAATATTTGTATTAAAATGTGAGGTTAGCGGATCATTTAAAGGCACATTATCGAGCATAAACAACACTTGTGAAAAAGTGCTGCCGCGAACGCCCACATCAGCCTGCACGCCAAAGCCCTGACGTGCATTGATATTTACGCCGGGGAGTGATCGCAGCAGTTCATCTACAGAGTTCACCGGCATGGTCTGGATATCACGTTGGGTGATGATCGATACATTTTTTCCGCTTTCAGATACCGACATAGGGATACGCGACGCCGTGACGGATATAGAATCCAATTTAACCTCCATTTGTGCCAGTGTATCAGTAGCGATAAAAAATGATAGCAGGGTGACGAGAAATACAGCCTTTTTGGTCATCTAGGAATTATTTTCTGGTGAACTGATAAATCATTTGCTGAGCTCGAAAAGATACAGTCATTTCACCATAATGGAAAAGGTTAACCAGTTTAATCACCACCAGCGTGTCTTAGAGGAAATTGCAAA
>Ga0209931_1000304_pt1 | contig 30025 bp, 30 predicted proteins | sample SalPonR1_B_D1_MG_FD_185697 | JGI IMG/M metagenome (GOLD analysis project Ga0209931, IMG submission 185697) | Salt pond soil microbial communities from South San Francisco under conditions of wetland restoration - Salt Pond MetaG R1_B_D1_MG... ...
ACTATCTTCAAATCGTTGAGCAAATAAAAAAGAAAAGAAGTTTTTTGTGTGTTGGTTTAGATACAGATATCACAAAAATACCACAATTTTTGCTCGATAACGAGGATCCTGTTTTTGAGTTTAATAAACAGATTATTGATGCTACTGCTCCATACGTTATTGCATATAAGCCCAATATAGCCTTTTATGAGGCTGCCGGTGTTTCTGGGTGGAAAAGTCTTGAAAAAACAATTAATTATATTAATCTTTTGCATCCTGAAATATTTATTATTGCCGATGCAAAAAGAGGCGATATCGGAAATACGTCTAAAATGTATGCCCGGGCTTTCTTCGAAAATTTTAATTGTGATGCCGTTACAGTAGCCCCATACATGGGTAGGGATTCTGTTACTCCCTTTCTTCAATTTAAAAATCGTTGGATAATTTTATTAGCACTTACATCGAACGACAGTGCCTCGGATTTTCAATTTATTAAAAATAGTCAAAATGGCAAGTATCTTTTCGAAGAGGTGCTTTACAAATCAAAACCCTGGGGAACAAAAGATAATATGATGTATGTTGTTGGCGCTACGCAGGCTAAACAACTAAAGAAAATCCGTGAATATATTCCCGAACATTTTTTATTGATTCCCGGTGTAGGAGCACAGGGAGGTAGCCTTAAAGAGGTTTCCGAATATGGAATGAATGATCATTGCGGATTAATCGTAAACTCAGCACGATCAATTATCTATGCAGGCCAGGCTCACGATTTTGCTAAAACAGCTGGTAAAACAGCCAAAGAAATTCAGGAAGAGATGAAAGAGCTACTAATACAAAAAGGGATTATCTGATTTTTATTGTAATTTCTGTTACTTTTATTAATTTTATCCATATACTTACGATTCATAATACGATTATGAAAGAATATTTTTTACATTATCTATGGAAATATAAATTGTTTAATACTTCGAACCTTAGAACCCAAACTAACGAAAAGGTCGAAGTAATCAATCCTGGATTACATAATATGGATGCTGGCCCCGACTTTTTTAATGCAAAAATTAAGATTGGTGAAACCACCTGGGCAGGAAATGTGGAAATTCATATCAAATCATCCGACTGGTATCATCATCAACATCATAACGATAAGGCTTATGATAATGTGATTTTACAAGTTGTGTATCAGCACGATAAAGATGTTTATTCATCCAATAATTCTCTTGTTCCTACCATGGAGATTCAATTTGATGAAATTTTACTTAAGAATTACGAAAAATTGCTTGATAGCGAGTCGTGGATTGCCTGCGAAAAAGACCTGCACACGGTGGATGATTTTTTGATTAAAAAATGGATGGAAGCATTAATGATTGAGCGATTAGAGGATAAAGCATTGAGAATAAAGCAGCAATTAAAACAAACGCAAAATAACTGGGAAGAAACATTTTACAGGCATCTGGCACGTAATTTTGGATTTAAATTAAATGCCGATCCTTTTGAGATGCTGGCAAGATCACTTCCCTTAAAGGTCTTAGCTAAATATAAAAATAATTTAATGCAAATTGAGGCCTTATTATTTGGGCAGGCAGGATTTTTAAACGAAGAAACAGGGGATGATTATTACCAAAAGCTTAAAAGTGAATATCAATTTTTAAACCGTAAATTTCAATTAAAACCCATCGCAAAACATTTGTGGAAATTTTTGCGTTCCCGGCCCGGAAATTTTCCCACCGTTCGGTTAGCACAATTTGCTGCGTTAATTTTTCAGTCGAAAAGCCTGTTCTCCAAAATTATGGATGAGCAGGATATGCGAAAAATCAGACAGATGCTTCAAGCAAAGCCTTCTGAGTACTGGGAGACTCATTATCATTTTAATAAAAAATCGGTAAAAAAAACGAAACCATTAGGTCAATCGGCCATACAAATTCTTTTAATTAATACGGCCGTTCCGTTTTTATTTGTATATGGTAAACATAGGGGTAAAGAAGAATTTTGCGACAGGGCCTTGGGGTTGTTATCACAAATAAAGCCCGAGAATAACTCCATCATTTCAAAATGGAAAAGATTAGGATTGACCCCCGAAAATGCATTTGAAAGCCAGGCATTAATTCAATTAAAAAATAAATATTGTACCTTTAAAAAGTGTTTACAATGTCCAATAGGAAGTTATATTATTAAAAACATCCAATGAGAACAGCATCACTGAGAAAAGAGAATTTTAAGTCTGTTTATTTTGCCATCATTTTGTTGATATTGATTATAACTACAGGTACATTAGGTTATATCATTATTGAGAAGTTTACCTTTGTTGAAGCTTTTTTCATGACGATTATCACCATTTCGACGGTAGGTTTTCGTGAAGTGAGACCGCTTTCGGAACTGGGTCAGCTTTTTACCGTTTTTTTGATTATCTTCAGCATAGGAATTTTTGCTTATTCTGTAACAACCCTTACCCGATATATTGTTGATGGAGTTTTTAGAAACTATATAAAAGATAATAAAGTGAAAACAAAAATCGAAAAACTTAAAAATCATGTGATTGTTGTTGGCTATGGACGTAATGGCCGGCAAGCTATCGAAGAGTTAAAACGTCATAAATTTCCGATTGTTGTTGTAGATGATAACGAAACGATTATCCAGGAGATAAGAGAAAAAGCAGAATTATTGTATATTGAGGGTGATGCTACCGAGGATGAGACACTAATGAATGCTAAAATCTCAACAGCGAAAGCTTTAATTACCGCCTTGCCCAACGATGCCGATAATTTATTTGTGGTACTTACTGCCCGGGCAATGAACCCTGATATTACGATTATTTCCCGTGCATCAAATTTTAATTCAGATAAGAAGTTGAGAAGTGCTGGCGCCACCAATGTAATTATGCCCGACAAAATTGGCGGACAGCGAATGGCTAAGCTGGTAGCACAACCCGATGTGATTGATTTTGTTGAGTTTGTAATGTTGCGCGAGAGCGAAGGCGTGCACATCGAAGAGATACATTGTAAAGGGATGGTATCTTCGTTTACCGAAAAATCTATTGGCGAATGGACGATCCGGTCAACAACAGGTGCTAATATTATTGGTATAAAAACTTCTGATAATCAATATGTTGTTAATCCTACGCCCGATGTAAAAATTACCGAAGAAGACCAGATTTTTGTGCTGGGAAATCCGGATCAGATTACCAAATTGAAGAAAGTGTTGTTTAGCGGGTAGGGTGTGGAATAGTAAAATAGTAAAATAGTAAAATTGTAAAATAGTAAATCGTAAATTAGTTTATTTGTTTAAATGTTTATTGGGGGATTGAAGGTTTATTATTTTTTGACTCTCCTGCCACTGCCAACTGTCAACTGCCACTGCCAACTGCCACTGCTTCCTGCCGCTGCTTCCTGCCGCTGCTTCCTGCCGCTGCTTCCTAATTTATTCTATTTTATTCTATCATTTTACCCGGAAAATTACTGACCAGTCTACCCAAAAATAAAAAAATCCACCAAAACAGATTTCGTTTATTCATAAAACCATACCACTCATTCACAAAACCATACGCTTTACAAAGTTGATTAACAATTGCTTGCATATTTAAAACGTTATGCTACTTTTTGTGTTGATATTTTTTTATTTTTAACTAAAATTATGAAAACATTAGATTTTAATCAAATGGAAAATTTGGAAGGAGGAGGCGCTGCAAGTATAATTTGTGGTGGTGGATTTTTAGGATACTCTGCAATCGTTACATATGCCTTAGCTTTGGGAGGGGTTACAGCTGGAGTATCAGCAGTAGTAGGCCTTGGCATTGGAGCTGTAGGTATAGCAGTTTGTTCTTTAGCTGAGTGAATCATTTTATGTTGCAAGTACTTATAAAATGAATAAAGTATTTGCAACATTTTATTTGTAAAAGTAAATGAAATATTTATTATCAAACCTTAAATTTCTGTTCTATGAAAAAAGTTTATAAAACTATTATTATACTAAACACATTTGCAATAATAGTTTTCAGTATTACAATGCTAATTGGGATAATAAATCTTTTTAATAAAAATTTTGATTTAAGATATGGTGGAATAATTTTTCTTGTATCCATGTGGTCATATAGTATTGGCTTGTTAGTAAAAGAACGGAGAAAACTTAATTAATTGTAATCTTAAAACCATGATAAAACCCCACATCATCTAATCGGATATCAGCCCGATTATCCGGTGCAAAGAACTTTATTAGGTATTAAAAAGGGCAAAGATGAATTTTTAGAAAAAGCGATCGAAATTGCTAAAAACAATTAATAAAAAATGAAATTGACTATGAAACATTTTTCCCTTATTCATAAAACCATACCACTCATTCACAAAACCATACGCTTTACAAAGTCGATTAACAAATGCTTGTGTATTTAAACCGTTACTGTAAAATCTGTTTTGATAATTTTAATTGATAATTTCTTATTATGAAAAGAAAGAATAAAATGATAGGCTATTTATTTTTTATTTTTGGTTTAATATCAATATTACTTTTATTGGCAAAAGGATTTCATTTTTATAAAATTGACAATGATTATGTATTTGCATTAATAGTTTTTATTGCAATTTTATTTCCAACTATTGGATTTAAGTTTATTAAAAAAAGTAAAACATAATTTTTTATTTGAAATCTTATTTAAAATGCTTGTTATTTAGAGTTTTAATTTTTGTTTGCACAAAAAGTAGTCTGATAAAATTTATTGTTCCACATATTATATTGATCAATGGGAAAAACAACAAGGAATCATGCATTGTCCATTTTGTTAGAAAAAGATAATCCGCCCAATGCTGCTTTTGGATTAAAGGTTATTACCTATGCAAACTAAAAAATGAATATTTTATTCTTGCTTTTAGTCACAAGAAAACACGAAAAACCACAATTTTTTCTTTTTTTCTGTTGTTATGTGAAAAAAAATAAATATTTTTGCAGGTCTTAAAATGAATATAATAGAAGAAGAATAATAAAATAAATTGTAAAAAGTATGAGCTATTTAACAGCAGAGAAAAAGCAGGAACTATTTAAGGAATTTGGGAAGTCTGAAACAAATACCGGTTCAACCGAAGGACAGATTGCTCTTTTTACGCATCGCATTACACATTTAACCAGTCATTTAAAAACCAATAAAAAAGATTACAGTACACAACGTGCATTGGTACGGTTGGTAGGAAAGAGACGACGGTTATTGGACTACCTTAAAGGTAAAGATATTGAACGATATCGAGAGCTGATTAAAGAACTTAAACTCCGTAAATAAAAAAAGGATGAAGGCAATTTTAAATTGCCTTTTTTCTTAGTACCTTACACCACGAATTAATTTTTAATAGAAGATATATGTATAATTTAATTTCAAAAACAATCGATCTGGGTGGCGACAGGGCCATTACCCTTGAAACAGGTAAGCTGGCCAAGCAGGCTGATGGATCGGTTGTAGTAAAAATGGGGCGCACCATGCTTCTGGCAACCGTTGTGTCAGCCAAAGAAGCAAAAGAAGATGTTGATTTTATGCCCCTTTCTGTAGAATACAGAGAAAAATTTGCTTCATTTGGACGCTTTCCCGGCGGATTTCTAAAAAGAGAAGCCAGGCCTTCCGATTACGAAATTTTGGTTTCACGTTTAATTGATCGTGCTTTGCGGCCACTGTTCCCGGAAGATTATCATGCCGATACTTTTGTTACCGTTAATCTTATTTCGGCCGATAAAGATGTTATGCCTGATGCTTTAGCCGGACTGGCAGCTTCTGCAGCATTAAGTATCTCGGATGTTCCTTTTCACGGGCCCATTTCAGAAGTGCGTGTTGCAAGAGTTGACGGACATTATATGATAAACCCGACTTTTGATGAGTTGGAAAGAGCCGATATCGACATTATGGTAGCGGCTACCCTCGACAATGTGATGATGGTAGAAGGAGAAATGGATGAAGTTTCTGAAGCAGAAATGTTAGAAGCCATTAAGTTTGCTCACGAAGCCATAAAGATGCAATGTCTGGCACAAATTGAACTGGCAAAAGAAATAAACAAGGAAAAACGGGTTTATGAACACGAAACCAATGACCAAGCTCTTCGTGAACGAATAAAGAAAGAACTTTATGACGAGGTGTACAAAGCAGCAAAAAATCATAAAGAGAAACACGAACGAAGCGAAGCTTTTGAAAAAATAAAAACCGCTTTTACCGAAAAGTTGCAAGCAGAAAATGAAGAAGAGGAGGTAAACGAAACACATATCTCAAGATATTTTCATGAGGTGCAAAAAGAAGCCGTTCGAAATCTGATTCTGGACGAAGGTATTCGTTTGGATGGACGAAAGACCGATGAGATTAGGCCTATCTGGTGCGAGGTAGATTACCTGCCCGCAGCACATGGATCAGCAGTATTTACACGTGGCGAAACTCAGTCGCTAACTACGGTAACTTTAGGAACCAAGCTCGATGAGAAAGTCATCGATCAAGTGTTGGTACAAGGAACCGAAAAATTTGTATTGCATTATAATTTTCCTCCATTTTCAACTGGCGATGCCAGGCCCGTACGTGGTTTAAGCCGACGCGAAGTAGGACATGGAAACCTTGCACTTAGGGCACTTAAAGGAATGATCCCCGAAGGTGAGGAAAATCCATATGCTATACGTGTAGTTTCCGATATTTTGGAGTCTAATGGCTCTTCATCAATGGCTACAGTATGTGCCGGTACATTATCCCTTATGGATGCCGGTGTGAAAATTAAAAAACCGGTCTCAGGAATCGCTATGGGTTTAATTACTGATAATGAATCCGGTAAATATGCTGTACTTTCCGATATCCTTGGTGATGAAGACCATTTGGGTGATATGGATTTTAAAGTTACCGGTACTGCTGATGGAATAACCGCTTGCCAGATGGATATTAAAATTGAAGGTTTGTCTTACGAAATCCTTACCAAAGCATTGGATCAGGCAAAAGAAGGACGAATGCATATTTTAAATAAAATGCTTGAAACCATAGCTGAACCAAGAGCTGACTATAAACCTCATACCCCTAGAATAGTACAAATTTCTATTCCTAAAGAGATGATTGGTGCAGTGATTGGCCCGGGAGGAAAAGTAATTCAAGATATTCAGGAAAAAACGAATTCTACCATTACTATTACTGAAGAAGGTGGATTCGGTGTTGTGGATATTTTTTCTGAAAATCAAGAGGATATTGAAGCTGCTCTTGCTAAGATTAAAGGAATTATTGAAGTGCCCGAAGCAGGTAAAGAGTATGTTGGAACGGTAAAATCTATTATGCCTTATGGTGCATTTGTAGAAATATTGCCCGGTAAAGAGGGATTACTTCATATTTCGGAAATTGAGTGGCGAAGACTGGAAAAAGTAGATGAAGTACTTAAAGAAGGTGATGAAGTAAAAGTTAAGCTTTTAGACATCGATCCAAAAAATGGGAAACTAAAACTTTCAAGAAAAGTTCTTTTACCTAAACCCGAGCGTAACAAAGAGTAGCAATAAGTTATGAATAATATTCATTAGGGCAGTGGAAATCCACTGCCCTTTTTTATTGCTTATTTTGTTCGTGGATTAAAATTGTATTTTAGCTGCATTTCATAATTTTGAAAACTTTTAATTCTTTTTTAAATTTACAAGATAGATATTATCTTTTTTATGCTTGAATAATGTAAGTTTGTTAAATGTAAAAAATAAAATAAAAAAAATATGAAAAGAATAAATCTACTTATTTTATTGATTGTGCTGATAGGATTTATCCAATGTAAACAATCACCTGTGAAATATCCTGAGACAAAAAAAGTGGATCAGGTTGATGAGTATTTTGGGACAAGCGTTGAAGACCCCTACCGTTGGCTCGAAGACGACCGATCGGCCGAAACAGAACAATGGGTTAAAGGCCAAAATAAAGTCACCTTCGATTATTTAGAACAAATTCCTTTTAGAGAAAAAATAAAAAATCGCCTTACCCAGTTGTGGGATTATGAAACAATGGGCGCTCCTTTTAAAAAAGGAGATAAATATTTTTTTTATAAAAATGATGGGCTACAAAATCAGGCTGTTTTGTATATGCAAGAATCATTAGAGGATGAACCGGAAGTATTAATTGACCCCAATAAATTTTCAGAAGATGGAACCATAGCTTTGGGCGGAATATCTATATCTAACGATGCTAAATATATTGCCTATCAGCTTTCCGAAGGAGGATCCGACTGGAACGATATTTACGTAAGAGATATTGAAACAGGCGAAGACCTTAAAGATCAAATTTCCTGGATTAAATTTTCAAACATTGCATGGTATAAAGATGGTTTCTTTTATAGTAGATATGATGCTCCAAAAGAAGGAGAAAAACTTTCGGGAGTAAATAAATATCATAAAATATGCTATCATAAACTAGGCACGCCATCAGAAACGGATAAGGTAATTTTTGAAAACAAAGAATTTCCTTTACGGAATTACAGCGCCGATGTATCGAGTGACGAAAAATATCTATTTATCTATGAAACCGAATCAACCAGTGGGAATAATCTATATGTAAAAAACTTACAAGAAAATGATGATTTTGTAAAACTTACTACAGGTTTTAATTATGAGTATCGTGTGCTCGACCACGTGGATGATAACTTAATCGTAATAACAAACTTTAATGCTCCCAAATATAAGCTTGTTAAGATTAATGTAAATTCATTGGATATAGGAAACTGGATAGATATTCTTTCCGAGAAAAAAGATGTGCTCAATGGCTGTTATTTAGCTGATGGGAAAGTTATCGCTTCATATATTCAAGATGCACATGCTAAACTCGAAGTATACAATTTAAAAGGGGATTATTTACATGATATTGACCTTCCTGCAATAGGCGCTGTTTATGGTATTAATAGTGATATTGATGATAAAGAGGTATTTTATAGTTTTCGCTCATTTACTTTTCCTCCTACCATTTATAGATATGATATGGATGAAAAAATAGCTAAAACATATTTTGAGCCGGAAATTGATTTCGATCCTTCAGCATATGAAACAAAACAGGTATTTTATACCAGTAAAGATGGAATTAAAGTTCCTATGTTTATTGTGCATAAAAAAGGATTAGAATTAAATGGTAAAAATCCAACATTACTTTATGCATATGGAGGATTTAATGCAAGTCTTTTACCCTCTTTTAGTGTAACTCACTTAATATGGCTCGAGAATAACGGAGTGTTTGCCATGGCAAATATACGTGGTGGTGGCGAATATGGTGAAAACTGGCACAAAGCCGGTATGCGTTTAAACAAACAAAATGTATTTGATGATTTTATTGCAGCATCAGAATATCTTATCGATAATAAATATACTTCTTCCAAAAAACTGGCTATTAGAGGTGGTTCTAATGGAGGGTTATTGATTGGTACTGTAATTAATCAGCGCCCTGATTTGTACGCCGTTGCATTTCCCGAAGTTGGTGTGATGGATATGTTACGCTATCATAAATTTACCATTGGATGGGCTTGGGCCGAAGAATATGGATCAAGCGAAGATTCTATTCATTTTGAAAATTTATACAACTATTCACCTTTACATAATATTAGCAGTGATAAGGATTATCCAGCAGTTATGGCAATTACCGCCGACCATGACGATCGAGTGGTTCCGGCACATTCGTTTAAATATATTGCAACATTACAAGAAAAATATAATGGTAAAAATCCGGTACTCATTCGAATTCAAACTAAAGCCGGACATGGTGCCGGAAAACCAACCAGCGTTAGAATTGAAGAAACAGCTGATAAATGGGGATTTGCATTTTATAATATGGATGTTAAACCTATTTATTAAAAATTGTTTATAAAAAAGGTGAAGAATTTTATTTTTAAGCTGCTTCAAAAATTATCTTTGAGGCAGCTTTTTTAATTTTTATAAAAAATTGCAGTGGATTTAAATTATCTTGTCATTGAAGGAAATATTGGTGCAGGCAAGACAACCCTTGCCAAAATGATTGCCGAAGAATATAATGCTAAATTGATTTTAGAGCAATTTGCCGATAATCCTTTTTTACCTAAATTTTATAACGATCCCGATCGTTACTCATTCCCACTCGAACTATCTTTTTTAGCTGAAAGATATCAACAACTAAATCGTGACTTAACCTCAAGAGATCTTTTTAAACCCTTTAATATTGCCGATTATTATTTTATGAAATCGTTGATATTTGCAAAAGCTACCTTAAAACAAGACGAATACAATTTATATCGTCAAATATTTAATATCATTTATCAATCAATCCCTAAACCAGATCTTTATGTTTATTTACATGTTGATATTAAAAAACTTTTAGAAAATATTTTTAAACGAGGACGAGATTATGAAAAAGGAATTTCTGAAGAATATTTAAAAAATTTACAGAAAGGATATTTCGACTTCTTTAGGCAGCAAAACGATATGAGTTTTTTGATTATTGACACTAATAATGTTGATTTTGTTGATAATCAGGATGATTATAAAAAAATAAAAGCGTTGATTTTTCAGGAGAAATATGACCCGGGAATTCATAGAATCGTTATTTAAAGCCTTATATCATATATATTTTGCTGCTTTTTATTTTTTTTTTATGTAAAACATTATTAAGTTTGTATTTCAATGTGAAAACAAAATAGTAATTTTAAAACAAATAATTAATCAGACTATGAAAAGAATCAACTATTTAGCATCTTTCTTATTCGCTGCATTTATATTAAGCAGTTGTGGCGGATTAGATAAAATGAAAGAAGAAGCTTCAGATCTTCAGTACAATGTTACGCCTAAAGTACTTGAAATGCATGCAAACACAGTAAAGTACGAAATCACAGGAGATGTTCCTGCTGAGTGGTTCAACAAAAAAGCAATTGTTGAATTTACCCCTGTTTATAAATATGACGGTGGTGAAGAAGTTTTGGAATCTAAAACATACCAGGGCGAAAGCGTAGAAGCTAACAATAAAGTAATACCTTATGAAACAGGTGGACCTGTTGAATTTGCTGGTGAGTTTGAATACAACGAGGCAATGCGTGTAGGTGAACTTAAAATGACTGCTGTTGCTACTATCAAGGATAATAACCTTGAACTACCTGCCTTAAAATTGGCTGATGGAATTATTTCTACTCCATTACTAGTTAAAGTAGATCCAAAACCAATTATGGCATCAGACAAATTTGAACGAGTAATTACTGAAAAACAAATGGCCGATATTCATTATGTTATTCAACGATCTAATATCAGAGGATCTGAATTAACTGCAGAGGATATCGCAGAACTTGAAAAGTTTGTGAAAGAAGCAAATGTAAAAGAAAATAAAGAATTCAAAGGAATTGAAATTTCTGCTTATGCTTCTCCAGATGGACCAGAAAAATTAAACGAAAGATTATCGGTTGAAAGAAAAAAATCTGCGGATAACTATTTAGCAAAAGTTATTGACAAAGCTAAAGTTAAAGATAAAGATGCTGAGGCTCTTTATAATATGAAATCTACAGCAGAAGACTGGGATGGATTCAAAGAATTAGTTGAAGGTTCTAGTATCGAAGATAAAGACCTTATCCTTCGTGTTCTTTCAATGTATTCTGATCCAGCCGTTCGCGAAAAAGAAATTAAAAATATGTCCGCAACTTTTGAAGTATTAGCTGAAGATATTTTACCCAAATTGAGAAGATCAGAAATTACGGTAAATGTAGAGAAAATTGGTTTCTCTGATGAACAACTTCTTGATTTTGCTGTAAGTAATCCTGACACATTAAATATTGAAGAATTATTATATGCATCCAAATTAACCGAAGATCTTGAAGGAAAAGCTAATATTTACAAGACCATCATCGAAAAACATGAAGGTTGTTACAGAGCACATAATAACTTAGGTTTTGTATACATTAAGCAAGATAATTTAGCTGATGCAAAAGCTTCTTTAGAAAAAGCTAATGAGCTTAAAGAAGGGGATGCTATTGTTAACAATAATTTAGGTGTTATTGCTTTAAAAGAAGGCGATAAAGAAACCGCTGAACAATATTTCTTAAATGCTACTGATGCTGGTACTGCAGTTGATTACAACCTTGGAATTATTAAAATTATGGATGGTGAATACGAAGCTGCCATTAATTACTTCCAGGATCACAAATCATTCAACACTGCTTTAGCCATGTTATTAGCCGGCAAAAACGATTCTGCCCTTAAGACTATTGACGCAGTTGAAGAGGACGATGCAATGAATGATTATTTAAAAGCTGTGATTGCTGCCCGAATTGGTGACGAAGGTACAGTATTAAATAGCTTGAAAACTGCCATTGAAAAAGATCCTGAATTAATTGAGTTAGCAAAAACTGACTTAGAATTTAGAACATATTTCGAAAACGAAGTATTTAAATCAATGATTCAATAAATTTTTGATTTATCAAAATATAAAAAAGAGCTGTATCGATCGATACAGCTCTTTTTATTTAATATTTAAGCTTCTTAAAGAACTCCCATAAAACAATTCCAGCACTAACCGAAATATTAAACGAATGTTTGGTGCCAAATTGTGGAATTTCTAGGCAATAATCACTTAAGTTAACCACTTCTTGTTGTACTCCTTTCACTTCGTTTCCAAAGATAACAGCATATTTTTTTTTAGCTTCAATTGTAATGTTTTGTAGCTCAACAGCATTTTCGGTTTGTTCAATCGATACCATCGTAAAACCCGATTTTTTGAGTTTTTTGATGGCTTCGGATGTTTCTTCAATATACTCCCAGTCCACAGACTCAGTAGCACCTAATGCAGTTTTCTGAATATCTTTATGAGGAGGTTTAGCCGTAATTCCACAAAGGATGATTTTTTCGATTAAAAATGCATCCGAAGTTCTAAAAACACTGCCTATGTTATTTAAACTTCTTATATTATCTAGTATGACAATAATTGGTGTTTTTGGAGCCTTCTTGAATTCTTCGATATTTAAACGTTGTAATTCACTGTTTTTTAATTTTCTCATCTTGTATCTTGAAATAATTTGTTTAGAAAAAATTGGTTAAATGTATAAAAAATGAATAATTTCGTAAGCATTATAATAAAAAAGTAATAATAACGCTATGAATATTCATGAGTATCAAGCAAAAAGCATATTAAAACAATTTGGTGTAGCCGTTCCGGAAGGGATTGTTATTGACCAACCTGATAAAGCAGTTAATGCTGCAAAAACCATAAAAGAAAAAACAGGAATGGAAACCTGGGCAGTAAAAGCTCAAATTCATGCCGGTGGTCGTGGAAAGGGTGGAGGAGTAAAAATTGCAAAATCTTTCGATGAGGTAAAGCAGTTTGCTGGAGAAATTATCGGAATGAATTTGGTAACACACCAAACCGGGCCACAAGGGAAAAAAGTAAATAAGATACTTATCGAGCAGGGTATTTATTATTCAGGAGAGAGTGAGATTAAGGAATTTTATATGAGTGTTTTATTAAATCGTGCTACCGGACGAAATATTATTATGTACTCTACCGAAGGTGGTATGGATATAGAAACCGTGGCAGAAAAAACACCTGAGTTGATTTTTAAAGAAGAGATAGATCCCAAAGTTGGTATTCAGCCTTACCAGGCCCGTAAAATTGCTTTTAATTTGGGTTTAAGCGGGAAAGCATTCAAAGAAATGGTGAAGTTTGTTATTTCACTTTATACCGCTTTTGAAAAAAGCGATTCATCATTATTTGAAATAAATCCGGTATTTAAAACCTCCGATGACCTTGTTTTTGCTGCTGATGCAAAGGTGAATTTAGACGATAATGCTTTATTCCGCCATCCAGACTATCAGGAGATGCGTGATACAACAGAAGAGGATCCTGCTGAACTGGAAGCCGGACAATATAATCTGAATTTTATTAAATTGGATGGTAATGTTGGTTGTATGGTTAACGGTGCAGGATTGGCAATGGCTACGATGGATATTATTAAACTTGCCGGAGGCGACCCTGCAAACTTCCTTGATGTGGGTGGCTCTGCAAATGCTGAAACCGTTGAAGCGGGTTTCAGAATAATTCTGAAAGATCCTAATGTGAAAGCGATCTTAATCAATATTTTTGGAGGAATTGTACGATGTGATCGGGTAGCCCAGGGAGTAGTTGAAGCTTATAAAGCCATCGGATCAATTAAGGTGCCTGTAATTGTTCGTTTACAAGGAACAAATGCTAAAGAAGGGAAAAAATTGATTGATGATTCGGGATTAAAAGTTTACTCGGCAATAACCTTAAGGGAAGCTGCCGATAAAGTTAAAGAACTGGTTTAAATCAGATAAAAAAGAAAAGGATGTCCCTAACGACATCCTTTTTATTTTACATTATTGTCTCGTCCTGAAATAGCGTTACACAAAAAGTAATGTTATGAATGAAAAATCTAAAAGTAAGTATGTTAGAAGAACGCAAAAGGATTATTCTTACTCCTTTAAATTAGCAGTTGTCCAAGAGTTCGAATCTGGGCAAATAAGCCGGGGAGAGTTAAAACGTAAATATGGAATCCAAGGAGATTCCACCATAAGCAAATGGTTAGAAAAATATGGTACCTTTGATTGGGCTAATAAAACTCCAGGTACTATGCCAAAAACACCAGAACAAAAGCTTTTAGAACTTGAACAGAAAGTACGCCTATTAGAAAAGCAGAAGAAAGAGTTGGAGCAACAAGTTGAGAAATCCGATAAAAAGGCTATACTTTTTGATATGATGATCGATATAGCAGAAAAAGAGTTTAACATACCGATCAGAAAAAAATCCTTACCCGAGCAATCGAAATTTACCAAGAAGAATACAAAGAAGCAATAGCTTCTACCTGTAGATTACTCGGGGTAAATAGGCAGGTTTATTACCGGACCAAAAGGAAAGAAAAAAGCAGAAGGTTAGTAGCTCAGCAAGTTGTTGAATTAGTTACTCAAGTTAGAGTTCAAATGCCCAAGCTCGGAACCAGAAAGCTATATCATCTCCTTCGTCCACAACTTAAGGATTTATGTGTTGGCAGAGATCGATTATTTCAAATATTAAAAGCAAATCACATGCTGATAAAACCCCAAAGACAATATCATATTACAACAGACTCACATCATCATTTTCGAAAGCACAAAAACCTTGTCGAAGGTTTACATATTCACCGACCAGAGCAAGTCTGGGTATCAGATATAACATATATTGGTACAAGAAAAAATCCAATGTATTTATTCTTAGTAACGGATGCATATTCAAAAAAAATAATGGGATATACTGTTTCTGAAAGTCTAGCTTCAAATGGAGCTTTATCAGCTCTTGAGTTGGCCTTGAAAAATAGAAATTATAAGGATAAAGTATTGATACATCATTCTGATAGAGGTCTTCAGTATTTTTGTCATGAATATCAAGATATGCTTAAAAAGCATAATATTAAATGTAGCATGACTGAAAAATATGACCCTTATCAAAATGCAATTGCTGAAAGAGTTAATGGTATATTAAAACATGAATTCATCAATGGCATAAGTATTATCGATAACTCGATTGGTATCTATAATAGACAAAGACCTCATTATTCCTGTTATATGCTAACTCCAGATCAGATGCACAAACAAAATGAAATTCAAATGAGAACATATAAAAAAAGTGAGAATGAAATTAATCCCATTCTCACTTAATTTTGTATTTTTAATCCATTAAAACCTGTAACGGTTATTTAGGACTAGTCATACTATTTTATAGGTTTTCGCTTAATCGGCATGGTCATACATCTGGCTCCGCCACCACCACGCGGTAGTTCCGAACCTTCTAAAGCAATGACATATTTCTTATAATTTTTTATATCAATTTTCCCTTTAATAATATCGTTGGCTTTAAGTATTTCAAACCCATTGTTACTCATTTCTTCCATTGTATAAGCATTTCTTTCATAGCCAATCACTTTACCGGGTCCCACAGCAAAGAAATTAGCTCCACTATGCCATTGTTCACGTTCCTGGATCCATGGATCTTTTTTTCCTCCACAATATACAGGTTTTAAGTCCATGCCAAGTTCTTTAAGTGATTTTAGCATATTTTCCTCTTCTTTGATAGAAGTAACTTTTCCATTCTCGATTTTAATATGAATAGTCTGAAAACGGTTCGTTTGCAAAATCAGTGGTTCGTAAACCATACAGGAATCCATATCGAGAAAAGTAAATACCATATCGAGGTGTATAAACGATTCTGGCTTATAGGGCAACTCTTGAACAATGATGTGTCTGTTTTTTTCTTTTTGAGCTGAAAGTCGTTCAAGAATAAAATCAATTCCCTGAGCAGTAGTTCTTGTGCCTGTGCCAATACATAAAATATCATCCCGGGCTACTAATACATCGCCCCCTTCAATGGAAGTCTGACTGGAGAAATGTTTACTTTCTGTTGGATTAACGGTTTTGGTTAAAAAGAGCTCGTGGTAATCAAAAATAGCTTCCATAATTAACGATTCTCTTTCACGAACCTGATTGGCCATACGCCCAATTAAAACATCATCAAGGACTGACATAGCTGCATCACGGGTAAAAAAGAAATTATGCAGCGGACGTAACGAGTATCTTTCCTTGCTTAAATATCTGGTAAGCGTATTTTTTTCTTCTATTACACCTTCAATTAATTTTGACGAAAGTTCTGTAGGATTTAATGCTTGTAAATGTTTAATAATAGTGCATTTATCTTCGTTTGAACAAATTTTGTGTAAAAGAGTTTCTTTAACTTTTTCATTTTTAAGAATATCTGCCAGAAGATCTTTTACCTGGAATGTTTTGGTTAACTTATCTAACACACCGCTGAGCTGAGCATATTCTTTTTGAGCAACCGAAAGATTTAGGATGTCACTGTAAAGAGCCCTTTCTGCATTTTTGGGTGTCATATTTTCTACTTCTTTCCCTGGAGTGTGAAGTATAACTCCCTCTAATTCGCCAATTTCTGAACGAACATTAATATTAATTTTACCAGCCATTTTTGAAATATTTTGATATTTAGATAATTCCTGAAAAGAGCTTATAAAAGTATAAATACTTATTCAATTTCAAGGTATAAGTAGCTGAATTATTTATTAATTGTTGAAAGTTAAAGAATAATTGCTATTAAAAAAGGGACAAGTATGGTTAATACAATGCCGCTAAATACCGAAATAATAGCATAATCAGAGCCAATATATTTAGTAATTATGGGTAATGTTGTATCCATTGCTGTGGCACCGCCTGAGGATATTGGAGCTAGTTTGCCAAAATAACGTGCAAAGAATGGTGTAAGAAGCAACGTGATAATTTCGCGGGTAATATTTGATAATAGTGCGATTACGCCCAATGTGTCGCTGGCAACTTCTGAAATTAATACACTCGATAAACTGTAATATCCAAAACCGGAACCTATGGCTAATGATTCAGCTATATTTAACTGATTTTGTAATAGTGCAAAAATAGAAACGCCTATGAAAGTCCCTGTAATTACTGATAAGGGAACGAATAAAATTTTAAAATTTATTTTTTTAATTATTTGTAATGATTTTTTGTTACTGCCAATTCCTATGCCTACAAGAAACATTAAAAGATACAGTGCATAAAGGCTGTAATCGTTTTCAAGGAAATGTTCGGGAAGCAATTGGTAAATTCCGGCTAAAAGGCCTAAAATAAAAAATAATAAAATAATGATACTACCTTTCATTTTCCACTCCTTTGTTTTTAAAAAACAAATGATAAGTAATCCAGGCAGTTAAAATACTTCCTGCAACAGCAAAAAGGGTAATCGCGATGGATAAATAACCTATTTTGTCGAAATTGGATAATATTTCTTTATTAGTACCAACGGCTAATCCCAGTAAAAATAGCAACAAATAGATGGCCCAGTTGGTAAATTTTGAAATCCATTGTAGAAAAATTGTTTTGTGATGAAAAATCCATCCAACGATTATGCCTGATGTCATGAGTAAAAGTACGGGAATCATAAGGTTCTGTTTGATTTAAATGAAAGGATATGTAAAGTAACAGCCGATGCAATGATAATAAGTAAAATTTTAACCCAAAAATGAGGTACAGCAAAAATTGCTGTTAGTAAAATGGTTATCCACAATAAAGATATAGCATAAATTTTTGTTTTTTTAGGAATTGTTTTGTGTTGAATATAATTTTGCAAATGTACTCCAAGGTATTTATGATTCATTAACCAATGATATAACCTTTTTGAACTACGTAAAAATAATGCGGCTGATAATAGTAAGAAAGGGGTAGTGGGTAAAAGAGGTAAAAAAATTCCTAATACACCAAGCCCTATTGATATACAACCTAAAATAATTAAAAATAATTTAAAGATTTTATTTTCTGTTTGTTTTATCTCTTTAACCAATATTTATAAATGTTTATTGCGATGTTGAGAAATGCAAAAATAAAAATCAAATGGCGAATAACAATAAAACGATAACCAGTTCTGCTAAAATTATTTTATACAGTATGTTTTTTATTTAAAGAATAGGCGGCTATTTCTTAAAGATTTATCTTATTGTTCAATATTTTGTTTTATTTAAAGATTTACCTTACAACAAATTTTTATTTTAATCGTATTATGAACAGAAATTAAAAGGGAATGAAATTTTTTAGAATAATTCAATGGGGTATTATTTTTCTTCTTTTTTCTGATTTTGTTTGTGCTCAAAATCAGGCAGATGCTGATACAATCGTTGTAACCAAAACAGTTATTGATAATGGAGATACCATTCCCAATGTTGTGTTAGGAGAAGTAATGATTTTCCCTGAAAAAAAATTTAAAAACCGTTATCAAGCTTGGAGGTACCGAAAATTGGTGAGAGATTTAAAAAGAGTGTATCCCTATGCTAAACTTGCCAAGAAAAAGCTGGATCAAATGGAAAAGGAGTTTTTGGAATTGGAGACTGAAAAAGAACGCAAAAGATATGTGAAAACCATTGAAAAACAATTGATGGATGAATTTGGGAATGAGTTAAAAAAGTTAACCATAACACAAGGGCGGTTGCTTTTAAAATTGATTGATCGTGAAACCGGAAGCACATCCTATATTCTACTCCAGGAATTACGAGGTAATTTCTCTGCATTTTTTTGGCAGGCTATTGCTCGTTTATTTGGGTCCGATTTAAAATCAGAATACGACCCACAGGGAGAGGATCGTATGATTGAACGCATTGTTTTGCTTATTGAACACAATCAGATTTAATCATCTATATTGAATATCTAAAAAAATACTTATTATAGTATCTCATAAAAATGTTGAATACTTGAATCCAAAAAAAACAGAGCTATTTCATTTTTGACTTAGCTCTGTTTTTATATCAGTTTAAAAGATATTATTAAATTATTTCTACTATTTTTTTTACTACATTATTCGCTCCATCTCCAATTTGTCCTATGTTAGCATCCAACATGTAACAAGGTGTAGTTACAATTTTATTTTTTTCGTCCAAAATTATTTCACCATGAGTGGTGTCTTTATGTTTAGCGCTCATTGCATTTATTGCCTTGGCAGTATCTTTATCCTGGCCTATAGTTACTTCGATATCGCCTAATACTTTAGCAATTAAAACAGGAGAAATGCATAAAGCACCTATAGGTTTCTTCCTTTCGTGCATTGACCGTATTGCTTTCTCTGCATCAAGATTTACCTTACAATTCGTGCCTTCGAAAGCAAATGTGCAAAGATTTTTGGCTATTCCAAAACCTCCGGGAAAAATGATTGCATCAAAATCATCCGCATTGAAGTTTTTTAAATCATTAATTTTTCCGCGGGCAATTCGTGCTGATTCGGTAAGTACATTTCTTTTTTCTTTCATTTCATCACCGGTTAGGTGATTAATTACATGATGTTGGTCAATGTTCGGAGCAAAAATTTCGTAAGAGGCTCCATTTTTTACAATTGAGTATAGGGTAAGCGTTGCCTCATGTATTTCCGATCCATCGAATACACCATTTCCTGCTAATACAACTGCTATTTTTTTCATAACATTAAATTTTTATAAATTTAAAATTTGATTTATTCACCTATAATGAACAATTGTAAATATAACGTTATTTTTATAGGATTTCAAGTTTAATAAATGATGAAACGAACCTTTATTGCAGTAAAAATACCTATTTCGAAACAAACTGCCGAAATCATTCAGGATATAAAATCTGAACTGCAGGATGAAAAAATTAAATGGGTAGAGATTTTTAATATGCATATTACCTTTTTTTTTGTGGGTGATACCGATGAGAAAATTATTCAAAATATATCATTTTATCTTGACGATTTATTAAAATCGGAAAAATCATTCATCTTAAAAGGGAAAGGTGTTGGTGTGTTTAAGAATCTAAATAACCCTCGTGTATTGTGGCTGGGTATTGAGGAAGCAGAATATTTGCAATATTTAAAATTAGAGATTGACCGGATGATGAAAAAATTGGGGTTTGAAATTGAAGACCGACCATTTAAACCGCACCTTACTTTGGGAAGAATAAAATATGTTAACGATAAAAGAAAATTTAAAAATGTATTAAATAGCTATAAGAAAATTGATTTTCAGGATTTTGAAATTAAGAGGGTGATTTTTTATGAGAGTAAGTTAACACCGAGGGGGCCTGTTTATAAAGTAATTAAGCAAATTTATTTACATTAAATATTTCCTCCTTTAAAGATGGTTAAAAGGGTATAGATTATTATTTTTAAATCTACATACAATGACATGTTTTCAATATAAAGAATATCGTATTTTAATCGTTTAACCATTTGATCTACATCTTCGGCATATCCATATTTTACCTGCCCCCAGGATGTAATACCAGGTTTTACTTTTTGAAGATGTAAATAATGAGGTGCTACCTTCACAATTTTGTCAATATAATATTTCCTTTCGGGCCTGGGTCCTACAATCGACATATCACCTTTTAGAACATTCCAGAAATTGGGAAGTTCATCCAACTTGGTTTTTCGTAAGAATTTGCCAAACGGAGTAATACGGCTGTCGTTTTTAGAAGATAGCTCGGGACCGTTTTTTTCTGCATCAACATACATTGATCGAAACTTATAAAGTGTAAATGGTTTCCCAAATCTTCCAATGCGTTCGTGACTATAAATTATGGGGCCTTTAGATGTTGTTTTTATGCCAATGGCAAGAAATAATAAAAGTGGCAAAAATAAAATCAAAGCTATTATAGATAATATAATGTCAAAAGCTTGTTTGGCATGCTCTTGCCAGGTAGGCATGAGGTTATGTGAGATTTGAATTATTGGGGTGCCTAAGATATGCGACATCTTCACTTTGCCCATTAAAATATCATACATGCTGGGTATGGCTTTAATCACTACTTTTTTATGATCTAAGTAGTTAATTATCTTCTCAATCTCTTTATGTTCTTTTGTTTCTAAGGCAATAATTACTTCTTCAATAGAATATTTATCAATAATTTGATCAATATTTTTTAATTTACCAGAATTTGGTAAATACTTTTCAATCAGGTAATTATCTTTCTCTTCAAGAGTGACAAACCCAACAAATTTATTTCCAACTGATTGTTTTTGATTTTCTATTTTTTGATAAATATCTACTGCTTTTTTATTGCAACCTATTATAATTGTATTAAACCCGATTTTTCGGGTATGAATTTTATGATTTGTAATAGAGGTTATTATTAATCGTGGAATATAAGTGATAAAAAAATGGATAGCTGTAAGCGCTAAAAATAATTTGTAATAGTGCTTATAGTGTGCAATCTGATCGTCGAGAAGAAGAATAAAAAAAATAAAAATCGAACCTGTAATTGTGATGGCAAAGGTTTGCCAAATTTCTTTTAGCCTTGATTTTCGGTAAATATCTTTATAATATCCGCTAAGGTAGTATAAAAAGATCCATAACAAAGGAATTATAATAATGCCAATATAATATCGATTAGTAAATTCAAGTGGTATATCAAACCCAAATATTTCTGATTCGATAACCTTTTTTCGATAAATATAAAATACTGTCCAGCTTAAGGTAGCCGAAAGAAAATCGAAAAGAAGATACTTAATCGTTTGTAAACGTTTATTCATTTATATTTGAAAAGAGGCTAAAATAAGTATTTAAAATAACGCAAATAAAATCATTTTGTTGTAATTAGAAAAATGAAACCTACAAAATCATGAATAAAAAGGGGTGTAATTTAGGAGATTAGTGTTAATTATATATTTTTTGTATAATAAGTTGGGTTGCTTTGATATCTTCTAGAATCTTTGGAGATTCTGAAATGTTAAGCGATTTTATCTTTTTCGATTGGTGAATAAAATTTTCTATTTCCGATTTAAATGCATCAATTTGTCCTAATTTAAGCTCCTTCCTTTCTGTATGTCCTTTTATAAATGTGTTTTTGTATGCAAGGTGTTTTGTAAAATTAATCTCAAAAAAATTACTTGTTTCATAAATCTCAACTTTTTTGTCGTTTTCTTGTGCTAGGTTGTTTAATTTTATCTTAGCAATAGCACCATTATCAAATTCTAATAAAATAAAGACAAAGCTTAATAAATTAGGTTCTATCTCAACAGGAGTAGTAGTTATTTTTTTAATTCCGGATTGGATACAAGCAGAAACGACTCTTACAGCTTCATAGATTTCATAAAAATAATCTTGTTTTCTTAAAAGCCGATCAAATAAGTATTCTATTTCTACAATTTTAGAAGTGTAAATTTCTTCTGATATGAATTTAAATTCAGGAGTAAATAAAATTGTTTCTTTAATTACTAGTTGTACTCGGGCTTCGAATGCTAATTTGTAAAGTTGTTTTATTTCTTCAATCGATAACTCAGAAATATTTTCAATAAATAGATGACAGGAATTTTTTAGTGCCTGAATAGCAAAATCAATATTCGGTTTTAAAGAGTTGGCAAAATATATTGCATCAACATCCATAAAAAGATTGTTTGCCGAAGAATAAACCTTCATGTTATATTTCTTGGCAAAAATATGCATGTCATCAAAATGAGGTGAAAAAAGAGCAAAAAGATTATGCTTTAATGTTTGTTGAATAAGCTCAAACTTGCCTTCTTCTTTGATGGAATTAATTCCAATTAAACCAATTTTCATGAAAATATTGTATTGTTTATACAAACTTAAGGGTTTTAAAAAAAGAGTATGTAAATCATTGAATCTATTTATCAACGAATGATTGTTAATAACCATGCATTTTGATGCTTATTTGAATTTTTTTTGCATAAACTGCTAATAATAAAGGCATAGCAAAACAATCGAGTTTGCTGAGATAATTATTTTTTACTTTGATAATTGTGATTTGTTCTGTTATATTTGTTATTTTATTTTCAACACTTGAATAAAAATTAAATGACTGATACATATCGACATAAAGGACTTCGAAAAAAACTTGTAGAAACGATAAAAGAAAAAGGAATAAAAGATCAGCGAATATTTGATGCTATTGGAAAAATACCGCGTCATTTATTTATGGATAGTGGATTTGTTGAGTTTGCTTATCGCGATCAGGCTTTTCCTATTGGCTCGGGACAAACTATCTCTCAACCTTATACAGTTGCCTTTCAAACAGAGCTTTTACAAATTCAAAAACACGAAAAAGTATTGGAGGTTGGTACAGGTTCAGGCTATCAATGTGCTATTTTGCTTGAATTAGGTGTAAAAGTCTACACAATTGAACGTCATCGAGAATTGTATCTTAAATCAAGAGCTTTATTGAACAAAATCGGTTATAAACCGTATTTTTTTTATGGCGATGGTTATTTAGGTTTACCTCGCTTTGCTCCGTTTGATAAAATATTAATCACAGCTGGAGCTCCTGAAATCCCTCAAAATCTTAAAGAACAATTAAAAATTGGGGGGCGAATGGTAGTTCCTGTTGGTGGTTCCGGCGGACAGGTAATGATAGTTGTTGAGCGTACTAGTGAAAAAGAATTTAAGGAAACTAAACATGGCTATTTTGCTTTTGTGCCTATGCTTAAAGGGAAAGAATAAAATTTATAAATATGCTAAAAATCAAAACATTTGTATTTAATCCTTTCCAGGAAAATACCTTCATCCTTTACGACGAGACGAGAGAGTGTGTTATTATTGATGCTGGGAATAACGACTTGAATGAAAAGAACGAGTTATTTTCTTTTATCGAAAAAAATACACTAATACCAAAATATATTTTAAATACACATTGCCATATCGATCATATTATGGGAAATGCAGATGTAATCGAAAAATATAATATTCCATCGGTTGCCCATAAAGAAGATTTGCCTTTGATTGAACGCGCAAACGATATGGCTTTGGCTTTTGGTTTTAATGTTAAAGAACCTCCAAAACCCAATAAATATGTTATTGATGGGGATGAAATTAAATTTGGAAATTCCGTGCTGAAAGTTCGACATGTTCCTGGCCATTCGCCCGGAAGTATTGTATTCATAGCCAATGATGAGCGGTTTGCTATTGTTGGAGATGTGTTATTTAAAGGAAGCATTGGTAGAGCAGATTTGCCCGGAGGTGATTACAACACCTTAATTAATAGTATTAAACAAAAACTTTTTAGCCTTAACGATGATTTTATCGTTTATCCCGGTCATGGAGATTCTACAACTATTCATCATGAAAGGAATACGAATCCATTTTTGTCAAATGACGGATAATCAAATTATATACAGTTTCTTGTGTTTTTAATTTCTGAATCAATAAACAATATGATATTTGTTCTGTGTTTATTCAATAATCTTAATTAATTTAGCCAGTAAAATTTTTAATAACTATTCAATAACTATAAAAAATAATAATAAAAATGGCTCTAGATAACTTTATACAACGTCATAATGGTCCGAGAGACTATGAAATAGAGACTATGGCTAAGATAATAGGTGTTTCAGGTTTAGATGAACTGATTAAAAAAGCAGTACCATCATCTATTATGCTTGATAAACCAATGCCTCTTGCTAAAGGAATTAGCGAGTTTGAGTATTTAAAAAAGCTTAAAGCTATAGCTTCAAAAAACAAGTTATATAAAACATATATTGGAATGGGATTTTACGATACCATTACACCATCCGTAATCCTTCGTAATATCCTGGAAAATCCAAGTTGGTACACCTCTTATACACCTTACCAGGCCGAGATTTCTCAAGGAAGATTAGAAGCTTTGCTTAATTTCCAAACAGCTGTGATGGATTTAACCGGTATGGAGCTGGCTAATGCCTCATTGTTAGATGAAGCTACAGCTGCAGCCGAAGCAATGATTATGCTACATAATGCACGTCCACGTAAACAAGCCAAAGCTGGAGCAGATACTTTTTTTGTTGACGAGAATATATTTCCTCAAACCCTGGCAGTGATTGAAACCCGTGCTGAACCGCTAGGCATTGAAATTAAAAAAGGGAAATTTAATGAAGTGGAATTAGACGAAAAAGTGTTTGGAGCAATTGTACAATATCCTGCTGCCGATGGGAAGATTGAAGATTATAAAAATTTTGTGGAAAAAGCCCATCAAAACGAAGTAGCCGTTACCGTAGCTGCAGATATACTTAGCCTGGCTCTTTTAACTCCTCCAGGAGAGTGGGGTGCCGATGTAGTAGTTGGGTCAACCCAGCGTTTTGGAATTCCAATGGGATATGGAGGACCTCATGCAGGTTATTTTGCTACCCTTGAAAAATATAAACGAAATATTCCAGGCCGTATAATTGGGGTGTCGAAAGATGCTCAAAATAAACCGGCATTACGTATGGCGCTGCAAACTCGTGAGCAACATATTAAACGCGAAAGAGCAACCTCAAATATTTGTACTGCACAAGCATTACTGGCAACTATGGCTGGAATGTATACTGTTTATCATGGTGCAGAAGGGCTTATAAGAATTGCTAAGCATATTCATTATACTGCAGTTACACTTAACGAAAAACTGAATGAGTTAGGTTTTGAACAAGACAACAAATCCTTCTTTGATACCTTAAAGATTAAACTGGGAAATGTTAAAGCTGAGCAGATAAAAAAATTAGCCTTAGCAAAAGAAATAAACTTTAACTACATTGATGAAAGTACTATTGGTATTAGTACAGATGAAACAACGTTAATCCAGGATATCAATAATATCGTTGATGTTTTTGCCGAAGCTGCCGGTAAAAAAGTAAATGCAGTATCCCTTATTACTGAAAAAATAATCTTTGATAAAAAATTTGAACGAAATAGTGAATTTTTAACGCTAGATGTTTTTAAACGCTATCGCAGCGAAACGGAGATGATGCGTTATATTAAAAAACTTGAGCGTAGAGATTTCTCGCTTACGCACTCTATGATCTCGCTTGGTTCTTGTACCATGAAATTAAATGCTGCAACAGAATTATTCTCGTTAAGTTGGCCTGAATTTGGAGGATTACATCCATTTGTTCCTGTTGAACAAGCAGAAGGATATCATCAACTCTTTAAAGAGTTAGAAGAAGACCTGAAGGTGATTACCGGTTTTGATGCGATTTCATTTCAGCCAAACTCTGGAGCTGCCGGTGAATATGCCGGTTTGATGGTAATCCGTCAATATCATATTGATCATGGCGAAGCGCACAGAAATGTAACTTTAATTCCTTCATCAGCGCATGGAACAAATCCTGCAAGCGCAGTAATGGCAGGAACAAAAGTTGTTGTCGTTGATTGTGACGAAAACGGGAATATTGATATTGAAGATTTAAGAAAAAAAGCCGAAGAGCATAAAGATAATTTAGCTGCATGGATGGTCACTTATCCTTCTACTCATGGCGTTTTTGAAAGCAAGATCAAGGAGATGAATAAAATTATCCATGATAATGGTGGCTTGGTTTATATGGACGGTGCCAATATGAACGCACAATTGGGATTAACCAATCCGGCTGTTTTAGGTGCTGATGTTTGTCATTTGAATTTACATAAAACATTTGCCATTCCTCATGGTGGTGGTGGTCCAGGCGAAGGTCCCATTGGCGTTAACGAGAAATTAAAACCTTATCTTCCTTCGCATCCGGTAATAAAAATCGGTGGAGAAAAAGGAATTCATGCCATTGCTGCAGCACCTTGGGGTAGTGCTAGTATATTACCTATCTCTCATGCATTTATTAAAATGATGGGTGGAGATGGACTAACCATGGCTGCCAAGGTTGCTATTTTAAATGCCAATTATATTGCCAAATCGTTAAATGGTTACTATGACATCCTTTATACCGGCGAAACCGGTTTTGTAGCCCACGAAATGATTGTGGAATGCCGCAATTTTAAACCAATGGCAAATATTACTGAGGCGGATATTGCCAAGCGTTTAATGGATTATGGCTTCCATGCGCCGACACTTTCGTTTCCTGTACATGGCACATTAATGGTTGAACCAACCGAAAGTGAATCATTGCAGGAGCTGGATCGTTTCATCGAAGCTATGATAGCTATCCATAAAGAAATTATGGAAGTAAAAGACGGCAAAACCGATGCTGAGAATAATGTTTTGAAGAACTCGCCTCATACTCAGGATGTAGCGGTTGCTGATCAATGGGAGAGGCCTTATGCCAGAGAAAAAGCAGCCTTCCCATTGGAATGGGTACGTGAAAATAAATTGTGGCCAAGTGTTAGCCGAATTGATGACGGGTTTGGCGATAGAAACCTGATGTGCTCATGTGCACCGATTGAAGAATATAAAGAAGGTGAATTTAGTTTTGAGCAATTAAAGTAGAATGCGAATTGTTCATTAAGATAATAAATCCCGGGATTTGGTATCAGGTTCCGGGATTTTTATATGTAAATTCGATCAATTCAATAGGTGCTCCATGGTGTTCAATCATTGCCACACGAACTCCTTCTGAGGGAACATTGGTTTGATTAAGAATTCGAAAATCGGCACATGAAAGCGCTTCTTCCAAATTATCCACTTCAAACGCAATGTGAGGAATTGTTTTAATAAGTTCGTCGAATGGGCTGTCATCATCAAACCGCATCCATTCTATCCCGAAAGGACTGGTGTCAAATCCCCCAACAGAGAATTTTAGATGTGGAATATATCGTTCATCCTGAATTTTTTCTTTGGTTGGAATACCGATATGGTGATATCGCCAACCCCATTTTTCAATAGCCAATGGCTGTTCGTAATCTTTTCTTTTTTTCTCCATAAAATTTATATTTTTTTTATTTCATTGAAAAATAGTTGTAATTTTTTTTGATCAAGTTTTCCATGAGTTCTTACTCCACTGCAAATATCAACCCCGTAAGGTTGAACATAATCTACAGCTTTTCGAACATTTTCAGGATTTAAACCTCCTGCCAGGAATACCGGCATTTTTGTTTTTTTTACAATTTCTTTGCTAATATCCCAGTTGTGAGTTCGGCCTGTACCACCAAGTTCCTTAATTTTTAAATTAGGATTTCCACTATCGAGCAAAATCGCATCCACAAACTCGGAAATTTTTAGTGCTTCAACAATTGACTGATGATTGATTACATGAATTACTTGAACCAATTTTACTCCAGGAATTTTCAATTTTAATTCTTGATAAATTTCCGGTTTAACACGATCAACCAACTGAATAGTATTGGTATTTGTTCTTTTGTGATGGTTCATGATATTTTTGGGATCGGTTTCGCTTGTAAGTAAAAAAAGTGTCGATGTGTGGTGGAATATTCTTTGCAATAGTGTGGATCAATTCATCAGTAATTATACCTGGCCCGCTTGGCATATTTCCTACCAATCCAATAGCTGATGCTCCGGTTTTAATGGCTAACTGAGCTTCTTCAATGTTAGCAATGCAGCAGATTTTAATCTTTGGTGTCATTTTAATATATTTAATATAAAATTAAAATTTCGGTTATGTATAGTTTGTTTTTTGGTATATAATTTACCTCAGATTGATATCATAAAAATTGTGCCATTAATGCTAAAGTGATTATTTGCAATGTTTAATGAATTTTACGTTCAGCTTGATTTTGTTCCTTTATGAACATTAACTGTTCTTTTCCGGTCATCAATAGTAATACTTCTAATTTTTTTTGAAATAGTATAAATTTAGATTGCATGCTAGCTGATCAAAATTCTTTTTAGTCAAATTTGTTTATACTCAAAATTTGTATAATTCATAAATTATTTGTTCAAGTATATTTTTTTTTAATGATTAACACAATTGCATAGTGAAATCATTAAATAAATATAACAGTAGTTTTATCAAGTCTTTTATACGTTTTTTATTTTTCTAATCATATACATTTCTAACCACCCGGAAGCCAATAACAGCATAGCTCATTACAGGATTAAATCCAGACCGGTTGGATGTCCTGCAATTATTAATTGTTCGTGTCCACTGCCCTCCTCGTATTACACGTAAATTTCCAGATTTTGGCCCGGTTGGGTTATCATCATTTGATCTGGAATAATAATTTTTATTATACCAGTCCCAGCACCATTCAAATGCATTTCCTGACATATCATAAATGCCTGTCTGGTTGGGTTTTTTTGTTCCTGCCGGATGAGGACGACAATTATTTTTTTGGAGTTTTTCTTCTGAAAATTCTCCTTCTAAATAATTTTTGCCAGAGTTTTTCCATATCCATGCAAAGTCTTCTACTTCAGAAATTTTATCTGTTCCGCTCCATTTATGATCATCTCTTCCGCAACTTCTTGCTGCATATTCCCACTCCGCTTCAGTTGGAAGGCGGTAACCATTTGCCTCCTTATTATAGATTACTTCTCTTCCTTTCAATTCATAACAGGGTGCTAACCCTTCTAATTTGCTTATTTTATTACAAAACAGGATGGCATCATACCAGGAGACATTATCAACAGGCAGATTAGCTCCCCGAAAGCAGGATGGATTATGAAACATTACATTTTCATATTGTTGCTGAGTAACTTCATGTTTGCTTATATAAAAATTATTAAGCATGATCTCATGGGCAGGCTTCTCGTCTTTTTCACCAATACCCCAAACATCACCCATCCTGAATTTTCCTCCTTTTACATATACCATTTTATCTTCAAAATACATTTTTTGTCCTGCCAACACCTTTTTTAGAACCCTTATATAATTTCCACCCAAAATTTTATTGATATCTTTTTCTGAATATCCCTTTTTTAATAAATGATAAGTAATTAACGGAAAACCAGAAGCATCTTC
>Ga0209931_1000306_pt1 | contig 29990 bp, 32 predicted proteins | sample SalPonR1_B_D1_MG_FD_185697 | JGI IMG/M metagenome (GOLD analysis project Ga0209931, IMG submission 185697) | Salt pond soil microbial communities from South San Francisco under conditions of wetland restoration - Salt Pond MetaG R1_B_D1_MG... ...
GTATTAGTTGCAAACGCAGCAACAGCACTAGGTATGCAAGTTTATGGAACTGACCCATTTTTTTCTACTAAAGCTGCTTTAAACCTTAACTCCAATGTTGAATTTGTGCCTACAACAGAAGAGATGCTAGCAGAATGTGATTATGTAAGTTTGCATCTGCCTTCTTTAGAATCAACAAAAGGCATGTTTAATAAAGATATGATGAAAAATATGAAAGACGGCTCAGTGCTTCTTAATTTTGCTAGGGGGAATTTAATTATAGAAGAAGACATTTTAGATGCTTTAAAAATAGGTAACTTAGGTAAATATGTAACTGATTTTCCAAGTGATTCGATTATAAATAAAGAAGGTGTTGTTTCAATTCCTCATTTAGGAGCATCAACTGAAGAAGCTGAAGACAATTGTGCTACTATGGCGACACTTCAGTTAATGGATTATATAGAAAATGGGAATATTGTAAACTCTGTCAATTACCCCGCGGTTTCAATGAAAGCTCTTCCTAATACAAAGAAAATTGCTGTAATGACTAAAGATGTTGATGATGTCATTAGTATGTTAAGTAAAGCGTTGGGAGGTTCAAATATTTTAGAATTTGCAACAAATAAAAAAGGTGCTTACGGTTATACGCTCGTTATGATATCAAAGGATTGCGATACTTGCAGTGTTAATAATTTAAATGATAAAGGCATAATAAAAGTTAGAGAAATTTAATTATTCTGTGGGCAATATTTTGCCCACTTTTTTTAGGTGTTAATATGAGCAAAAAAAGGTTATTTAAAATTATTAGTATAGGTCAATTAAATGATACTCCTAGCAGGATTTACGATTTTATATCAATGTTAGCAGTACTAATTACTATTGTCATATCAATAATAGACACATTCCCAGCTTCAGATAAATACGCAAATATCATTGGAATATCAGAATTATTAACAGTTTTGTTTTTTACAATCGATTACATACTGAGGATTTATACTGCAACTATATTATATCCTGATTCTAGCAATAAAAAGGCGATGATTAAATATGCCATATCTGTTCCAGGTATAGTTGATTTCTTTTCATCAATCCCCTTCTTTTTCCCTTCATTTAAGGGAACACCTGCACTTAGAATTTTTAGAATTATTAGAATACTAAGGGTTTTAAGAATGAAAAACTATTCTTCCCCTTTAATGCTCATTTCCAAAGTATTAAATAAGAAAAAGCATCAGTTACTATCTTCAGTATTTATTCTTTTACTTTTGGTTTTAGCTGCTTCTCTTCTTATGTATAACGCAGAACATGAAGCTCAGCCCGATGATTTTAAAAACGCATTTTCCGGTATGTGGTGGGCTACATCAACACTTTTTACTGTAGGGTATGGTGATATAGTTCCTATAACAGTTCTTGGCAGATTTTTTGCATCGATATTAACCTTTTTAGGTGTATTAGTAGTAGCGATACCTACTGGCATATTATCAGCAGGTTTCGTAGAAGAGTTCTCATTGGAAAATAAAAATGATGCCAAAGCTGAATGCCCAGACATCATATATTGTCCATATTGTGGTAAAAAAATCAGGAAATAGTTATTTCAATAACGCCTTTCTAATATTTGTTTTCTTTTTTTTCTCTCTATTAGGAACTATAATATTAATTCCACTGTGTATTATTGAAATGTCAATTTCATCATAGCCTGGCTCAAACTCACCATCCAAGGTCCATGGCATAGATCTTTCAGCTTCTATTTGCACGGATTCTGTACTAAAAAAAGTGATCAGAGGTGAATTGAAACTTTGATCAAGCATTGCAACAATCATGCTGTTTAATTCACTTAAACTTTCTGGTGCTCTTATTAAAAATACCTCAACTTTTCCATCATTCATATCTACATCAAAATCTTCAAATGATAATATTCCTCCCACTGAATTAGAATTACATATTGCACCGAATATAAAATTGCCTTCTATTACTTTTTCTGGTGTAATTATTTTAACTCTTTCTGGTTTTATATTTGGAATCTCTCTAATACCTTGTAGTACATAAGCCGTATGTCCTATCATATTTTTTATATTTTGAGGTGCTTCATAAGAAGAACTTGTAAATGCTCCAAAAGAAGCTACATACGAAAAATATCTTTTATTAAATCTGCCAACATCAAGGTTCTCAAGCTTTCCTTTAGTTATATCCTTAGCTGCAATAAGCACATTTTTTGATATTCCTATGCTAGTAGCAAAATCATTTGTACTTCCTGATGGTATATATCCTACTGGAATATTATTGTTATTAGCTTTCAACAATCCTGCAACCACTTCATTTAGCGTCCCATCACCACCTATACACACAACTAAATCCATTCCATTTGTGAATTCTGTGGCATATCTCATGGCATCGCCTTGTTCTTTAGTTGTTAACACAGTCGGCATATAATTGCTATCTACAAATGTCTTGATAATCTCAACAAAAACTTTATTTGCATGCATCATGCCTGCTTTGGGATTTAAAATTACTAATATTTTTTTAGTTGCTTCATCACTTTTTAAATCATTTCCCATTATTAGAGTCATAATTATCTCCAGTCTTATTTTTATTACGATTAATATATTCTAAATCTTTTTCCATCTTATTTATATCAATAATGTGATTACCATTGGAATCCTTCTCGCTACCTTCTTGCCTTTTTAAATACTCTTTTAGTTTTTCCGGAGTTAGTCTATGTTTTTCCATGATTTTATCCCATGCTTTATTGAACATAACTCCAATTATTAGTACCCAAGATATAAAATAGAACCAAAACATAAGTATTACAATATTTGCCAATGAACCATATATTATATTATAGTTTGATATGTTATTTGCATAAAACGAATAAACCACAGTAACTAGTAACATTCCTAAACTTGCAACTATTGCTCCCGGTACTATTGATTTAATAGGTACTCTTATTCTAGGTAATAAATAGTAGTTTAAAATAACCATCACAAGATATAGCCCCATGGCCAAAGGCCATCGTAATAGCAGTAGAAAATTAGTTATTACATTCATGTGGAACACGGTATCCACAAAATCATTTAATATATTGCCACCTTGTATGAATATAATAATAGCAAAGGAAATAGCAAAAAGAGAAAATATCGCCGTCGGTATAGCCATTATTCTTTCTCTAAAGAAATTAAATTTATACGTACCACTTGTTAAAGTATAATTTGATATTCTTGCAAGTCCAAATTGTAAGCTAGACGCCGCCCACAAAGACAAGACTATTAATAGTATATTAGTCAATACAACTGAACTTGAATCAAAAAGAACCGTTAAAGTACTTTTAACTTCACTGTCTACATATGAATCTATCCAACTGTTCAGAAAATCCAATGACACATCAAAAACTCCTAAAAGTTGTGATATTACAATTATCGTAGGTACACTAGACATGAAAAAGAAGTATGCTAGTTGTGCTGCAAATCCCTGGTAATATGGATCATCAAATTGTTTCCATATATGAAATCCTATTCTTACATATTTATTATTTCTAAATTTCTTTTCTACGCTCACTTAATAATTTCTCCAATTTCATTAAAGCCTTAGCTCTATGGCTAATTTTATTTTTTTCAATGTCGCTCAATTGAGCAAAGGATTTATCATATCCTTCCGGCATAAATAACGGGTCATATCCAAAACCGTTTTCACCTATGGGGTTTTTCAAAATTTCACCTTTGCATTCTCCACGTGCAACTAATTCATCACCGTTTTTAAATATTAAGGTAATAACTGATACGAACTTTGCTGTTCTATTCTCATCACTTACATTTTCTAGAAGTTTTAATAGTTTGGAATTATTATCTTCATCAGTTGCTCCTTCACCAGAATATCTAGCACTATAAACACCAGGCTCCCCATTTAAAAAATCTACCATAAGACCACTGTCATCTGCAATTGTAGATTCCTTTGTAATTTTATGTATTTCATAGGCCTTCTTATAGGAATTTTCTTCAAAAGTATTGCCATCTTCTATTATTTCAAATTTTTCTACGCCTGCATTATCTCTAGAAATAATTTCCATATCAAATTTTTCTAGTATAGCATCCATTTCTTTTAATTTATGCTTATTCCTTGAAGCAGCAATAATTACCCCCATAAAAACCTCCATATTATCAAATAATTATACCATATATCATATAAATCTCCAAATTATATGGTATAATGTTTTCTATAATTATTTGTAGGAGATTAAATATGAACGTGATAATTTTAGATGGCTATTCAATAAATCCGGGGGATATAAGCTGGAAACCTATCAAAGATATTGCTAAATTTAAATGCTATGACAGAAGTACGCCAAAGGAAGTATTGGAAAGAATAAAAAATGTTGATGGAATTTTTGTTAGTAAATGCACCATCGACAAAACCGCTATAAATTCCGCTAAGAATTTGAAATTCATAGGAGTAACTGCTACTGGATATGATAATGTGGATATTGAATATGCAAAGAAAAATGATATAGCAGTATTCAATGTGCCCGCTTATTCAACTGAAGCTGTAGCTCAACATACTTTTGCTCTAATAATGGAAATAACTAACCATGTGGGCAGTTATAGTAACGATATAAAACAAGGTCGATGGTATAACAGTCAAGATTTCCTATTTTACAAGGACCCGCTGACATTACTCCATGGAAAATCATTGGGAATTATAGGTTATGGAAACATCGGTAAAAGAGTTTCTAATATAGCGAAGGCATTTGGCATGAAAATAAACATATATAGTAGCAACAAAGAATCAGCTATAAAGTCGGATATTTTGACTTTGCATTGCCCTGCTACTAAAGAGAATATTGGGTTTGTAAACGAAAAATTTATAAGCAATATGAAAGATGGTGCTATATTAATTAATACTGCAAGGGGTTCTCTTTTAAACAACTTAGATGTATCCCAAGCTTTAAAAAACGGCAAACTTTCTGCAGTGGGGCTTGATGTATTAGACACTGAACCACCTGAAACAAACCATCCACTTGTAGAAACAAACAATTGCTTTATTACTCCTCATATTGCGTGGTCACCCAAAGAAATGCGATTATTAGTAATAGACACATGCGCAAAAAACTTAAAATACTTTTTAACAGGAAGGGATACTAATCGTATAGTATAAGACGTGAATAAATGTTAACTATAATAAGTAAAATTTCAACGATATTTATATATATTTTAATTGGCTTTATTGCCAATCGTGCAAAAGTCATAACTGACGAAGCGAACAACCATATAATCAATCTTTTATTAAAAATAACTGCACCTTGCTTAATCTTATCTTCAATAATTACCAAGGATTTAAATGATGAAACATATACGCAAACCATACAAGTGCTGATATTATCAATATCATTTTTTGTTGTAGCTGCTTTTATAGCTTTATTCCTAGTTAAACCACTTAAAGGCACTAAGGATAAGGGTGTTTTAATGGTAATAATAACCAGTATAAATTCTGCCTTTATAGGCTATCCAATTACTAAGGCAGTTTTTGATAATGATATATTTTATTTTGTTGTTATAGCAAATATAATGCTAAATATCTACTTATTTTTGATATGCATATGGCAATTAAACTATGGAGAGAAAAGATCAATCAGCATAAAATCAGTATTAAAACCATTTTTAAACGTTTTAAGTTTAGCCACTATAACCGCAGTAACCATGCTTTTTTTACATATAAAATTACCTGATTATCCATTGAATATAATTAAAACTTTAGGAGATATTACCATCCCTTTGTCTATGCTTGTTGTTGGAGTTCAACTAGGTGGTAGCAACTTTAAAAAGATTATTAAAAACAAACATTTGATATGGGCATCTTTTGCTAACGTTATTATAATCCCTGCAATAACTTTATTATTAATGTACTACATGCCGTTTAGCAATAGTGTTAAGCTAGTAATTGTTTTATCATCAACTTTCCCATGCGCAGTAGTACCTGTAGCACTTGCCCATAGAGAGGGGAAAAATGCCACTCTGCTTGCAGAAGGCGTTGCTTTAACTACTCTTTTTTCGATGATTACGATCCCCGCTTGGCTAATTATAATTATTAAATTATTTACATAACATTTATTTTGCATAGGAAACAAAAAATAACAAGGTATAATCAAGCGCAATTTCAAAGGACTGAAATCTGTATTTCTAAGATTTCAGTCCTTTAACTTTTATTATTAAACATTCAGGGCATTTTCAAAATTTAGTATTTTTATTTATCTATTCTTCTTTCAGACCTTTATCTTCTTCTGCAACCTTCATCATTATAGCACATTCAATTCTCTTACGATGAAGTTTACAGCCTAATTCATATACTTCATTAATACTGCCTTTGGAAAAATAGGCATTTGCAGCACACCCCCCTGCGCAATAAAGTTTAGCAAAACAGTTTTTACATTCTTTATGTGAATATACATTACAAGTCTCAAATTGTTCAATTACTTTTTTATTAGTAACACCTTCATATATATTCCCTACACAAAAATCATCTTGACCTACAAATTGATGACAAGGGTATAAATCACCAGTTGGTGTTACCGCCAAATATTCTGTTCCAACTCCACATCCAGATACTCTTTTTACAATGCACGGGCCCCCTGTTAAATCTATGGTATAGTGATAAAAATTGAAGCCTTCTCCCTTCTCTTCTCTTCTTAACATTTCCATTGCCAATTTTTCATATTGTTCACAAAGATAATCCACATCATCATCTTTTAAAACATAATCTTCTTCTGGAGGACCTACAACAGGCTCCATTGCAGTTTCTTTAAATCCCAAGTCAGCCATATGTAAAATATCATCTGCAAAGTCCTTATTATATGCAGTATAAGTACCTCTCATATAATATTCTTTTTCGCTTCTTGCATCAGCAAGCTTCTTAAAATTCCCTATTATTCTATCGTATGTACCCTTACCATCTTTGGTCTGTCTCATAAAATCATGGGTTTTCTTCCTTCCATCTAAGCTTATTACAACATTGCTCATTTCTTTGTTAGTATAATCAATAACCTCATCATCTAAAAGAATACCATTGGTAGTTAATGTAAAATTAAATTTCTTATTATGGATCTTTTCAAGTTCTCTTCCATAAGCAACTATACCTTTACATACATCCCAATTTAATAAAGGCTCTCCTCCAAATAAATCCACTTCTAGATTATGCCTTGTACCGGACTTTTCTACTAGATAATCCAAAGCCTTTTTCCCCACTTCTAAAGACATTATTCCAGACTTGCCTGAATAATCCCCTTTCCCTGCAAAGCAATATTTGCAATCCATATTACAAGAATGGGCAACATGCAAACATATAGCTTTAAGAACAGACTGTTTTTTTTTAAATTCCATTGCTACTTCTTCAAAGGGATCTACCGAAAAAAGCAATTTTTCTTCTACTAAACTTTTAATATCTTCTATTGTTTCTATAACTTCTTCATCTGTAATTTTGTGTTTCTTTGTAATCTCAGAAATTATTTCATCTTTATTACTATTTTCATACATAGAAATAATATCATAAGCAACAGAGTCAACAGAATGTACTGCTCCACTGTTACCATCCATCACTATGTTATAACCATTCATTTTATATTGATGTACCATGATTCTCCTTCATAAAAAAACACCACCTATTATTAGGTAGCATCTCTTTTACTATTTGTTAATACACTGTTTGCAGTGTTGATTTGCTACGCTGCATGAAGTCTTGCTAGCCGATTGGCAAGATGTTTGACATTCACCGCAACCACCTATTTTAGCTGATTTTACTAAGTTTCTTGTAGATATAGTCTTTATTCTAGTCATATTAATCCTCCTTTTCACAACGTTCAAATTATATCAAATGGTCCAATCGTTGTCAATGCTATTTGCTGCTATCATAGCTGAAGAATAAGAGAACTGCAAATTATATCCCCCTGTATCTCCATTTATATCTAAGACTTCCCCTATTGCATAAATGTTATTATATTTTTTTAATTTCATAGTTTTCAAATCAATTTCATCTAAGCTTATTCCACCTGCTGTAACCATTGCACTTTTAAACCCACCTGTTCCGCTTATACTATATTCTGCATTTTTTAAATAATCAATTATCCTTTTAAAATCATTATTGGATAGATTAGATGTCCTTTTATTCCCATCTATTTTTAAATATTCAGTGGTTTCGAATAGAAATTTTTTAGGCAAGTAATATTTTTCAGATATGAAGTTAATAAGGGTTTTTGATATCCCGTCCTTTTTAGGAACACCAGTATTTTTATCAATATATGAGATATTAATTTTTCCACCAGGTTTTGCATATTCTGACAATCTTAAAACAGCGGGGCCAGAAAACCCCTTATGTGTTAATAACACATCACCGTAAGTTTCATTATTATCAACTCTGACCGATATATTTCTAAACGATATTCCTGACACCTTGCGATACATATAGTTTTGAACAAATATAGGGGTAAGAGCCGGTATTTGATCTACTATATCTATACCCTTATCCTTTAATACATCTAGAAGTTTACCATCACTTCCTGTTTGAGGATATGATTTACCTCCAGTGGCTATAACAATATTATTGGTAAGATATGTCCCTTTTAATGTAACCACTTCGCCTTCTTGAGTATCGATGACATTTGAGCCAGTTATTAGCTCAAAGCCATTTTTAATAGCCTTATCCATAAGTTTATCTAATATATCCTTTGACTTCATAGATAATGGAAAAACTTTATTATCTTCTCTAATTATTAAAGGAATATTAAGGCTTTCAATATATTCCATTAAATCCCTATTATTATATCTATACAACATTTTTCTTATTTTATTACCACTATCACCATACATCTTGGGGAATTCTTTAATATCCCTTGCATTTGTTATATTACAACTCCCTGCTCCAGTAATGAGCAGCTTATTACCCGGAGTATTTGTTGATTCGATTATTAGGCCTTTATTAACCTTTAGCTTTGAAGCCAAAAATAGGCCCGAAGCTCCTCCTCCGATTATTATTACATCGTATTTCATCATCCACCTCGTAAAGAGTATATTTAATAACTATTGCTTTGTCAAACTCAATTTAACAAAGACTTAAATTGACACTAGGTATTATTGCTAGTATTATAATTTTAAGGAGAATTAGTATGATAGATTATAAACGACCAAATAGACTTGCTTGGTATATAGCAAGCAGATTAATTAGCTTCTATTCTAGGTTTGTTTTAAAACAAACAACAACAATAAAAAACATCCCAAAGACAAATGGACCCTTTCTATTATTAGGCAATCATATGTGTAATAAGGATTTTATATATTCCATTAGTAGCATCAGCCCTAAGTATTTGCATTTTGTAGTTGCTAGAAAATATTTCCACAACAGCAAGATGCTTAAATGGTTAAATAGAGGTAGCGCAATCCCGAAAAGTTTAGCAACCTCTGATATCACAACCATAATTGCCATGATAAATGCCGTACAAAAAGGTGAAAGTGTAGGAATTTACCCTTCAGGAAGAATTGGCCAATGGGGAGTATCCTATTCGGTACATGAAGGTACAGCAACCTTGGTTAAAAAACTTAATATTCCAGTTATAATAATTAGAGGATATGGAGGTTATTTTGCAAACCCACCATATATGAAAACTAACAGAAGACCTGGGCCTACTCATACTGAAGCATTCTTAGGCTTTACCCAAAGTGAAGTTGAAGAAATGTCAAAAGATAATATATTAGCTAGATTAAACGAGTTGCTTTACGTGGATCAATATACATGGCTAGAAAAAACAAATGCAACATATAAAGGTAATCACTTTGCTGAAGGCTTAGAAAATTTTGCATATAGATGCCCAAACTGCGGGAAAGTTCATTCTTTGACTACCGAAGGAAACACTATTAAATGTAGCTTCTGTGACTTAGAAGGTTATTGCGATTATGCATCTAGGTTTACATGGGATAAAGGTATCGGTGTTAAAGACTTAAGATCCTGGCATGATGTTATTTTACATTATGAATTAATCGAAATCACCAGTATTCCTAATTGGGAACTAACTTCAGAAGTTGAAGTTGCCACCTATGGTTTTAATGATAACGACATTGAAATACATAGTGCCGGAAATGGTATAGTCAAACTAAACAATAATTTCTTTTCATATGAAGGAAGTTATGAAGGACAAGACATTAAATTGGAAATAAAAATTGATAACATTAGATATTTCCCTTATGAAAGTGGGTTTAATTTTCAGGTTTATATTAAAAAAAGTCTATATGAATTTAGAACAAAAGACCCAAGGGACTGTGCAAGATTCTCCATGTGTTTAGATGCCATAAAAAAGATAGCAGGAAATGAATATGTCTAAAAATAGTGTGCATACTTTAATATTAAAGGACTCTCAAATCAAAAAGTTTTCTGCCTATGGATTTCTTAAGAATTTAAAATTCTTCGAACCATATTTACTCATTTATCTATTGGGGAATGGTTTAACATTATTTCAAATAGGTTTACTTATATCAATCAAGGAAATAGTAGTTAATATATTTGAAATACCATCAGGTTTACTGGCTGATTATTTGGGCCGCAAAAAGGAACTATGTACTTGTTTTATTTTTTATATAATCTCATTTGTACTTTATTTTCTTACAAACAATTTTCTTATAGCCTCATCAGCAATGATTTTCTTTGGTTTAGGAGAAGCTTTTAGATCTGGCACCCATAAATCTATGATATACACATATTTGGAAATAAATGGATGGGAAGAAGAAAAGACTTTTGTTTACGGCCGAACGAGATCTTATTCTTTGCTAGGAAGTGCATTAAGCGCACTTATAGGAATAGTTTTAATAATAGGTTTACCAAATTCTTCTTATATATTCTTAGTCGCCATAATTCCATATCTTGCTGATTTTCTTTTAATCTTATCATATCCAAAGGAGTTAGACACCATAGACCTAAGTAGCAGCGAAATAGGTTCTTTAAGAGAAATGATTAAAGGCATCTCTTTAAATATTAAAAACCGGAAAAACCTTAGGAAGCTATTGTTATCTAATGGAATCTATGAATCTATGATAGACTCCACAAAAGATTTGATACAGCCAATTTTTGAATCAATTTTTATAGGCTCAAGTATACTTATTATTACAAGTTTATCTGAAGAAAAAAATTTAAAAATAGCCCTTGGTATTTCCTATTTCATTATATATATATTAAGTTCAAGGGCTTCAAAAGGCTCATACAGGCTTGAAAAATACAGATCCAAGAAGTTTTGGCTTAATACCTTTTTCATACTTTTAATAGTATCATTTTTAATATTATTTGTTTTACTAGACTCAGTTTATGTAGTTCTTTTCGCTTATATATTCATCTATCTATTGAAAAATTTCCGTAAACCAATTTATATGGATATTCTCGATGACAACATGGAAAAATATGAGAGAGCTACCATATTAAGCTTTTCTTCCCAAATAAAATCTTTATTTACTATAATATTAGCCCCATTAATTGGTTATACTGGGGATCAATTTGGACTGAACTATGCTATGCTTAGTGTTGCTATTATACTTATTATTTTTATTCCTATCTCAATTACCAAAAAACACGAATAGCCTAGTCTATTATATATTCTGCTATCTTAACCTTTTCTTCCATATCTTCATCAATAATATTTCTCTTAAACCCAATCCCATTTTTGTTCAATACTAATTCCAATATCAGTAAATAAATCCCCATGTCTATAGAATTATAAAAGGGTATTTTAAACAGTGGGATTATGCATTTAACTTTCTTTAACCTATGTACATTAATTTTATTACCTTCAACCAATATGTCCCAAGGCTGAGAATTACATGCACTTGGTGCATATTTAGCAATTTCCCCTATCTCTTTTAAATCTCCAACCCAATTATCTTCGATATTTTTTCTTTTAGCTTTTGTATAGTCTTTTCTAAACTCATCTTCTGAAGCTTTACCAATTGTCATCATAATAACGTATTTCAAACCGTTCTTTTCTTTTATCTTTGTATTTCCCATTCCATACCAACATACTCCTATATCTATTGAGCTTAAATACAAATCCAACTGCTCAAACATATAGCCAATATTTAATAAATATCCTTCTTTATCTTCACTATAAATCAATATGCAATATTCCCCTCGCCTTACATTAGTATTCTCTGATTTTACAATTTCATAATCAACTTTAATATTATCAATTAGTGGAATAAGTTCACCAATCTTATTTTCTATTAAAATCAGTTCATTATCATTAATTTTCAAGTTTTTTGCATACCTTCTAAATGACTTTCTTTTAAAAATCATATCATAATAGTTATTATTCATTTTTACCCCCTTTAACTGTTTAAGTTAATTCTTTCTTGACATTTTACCATACATATAATATATTAAACAGACTTAAATATATGTTGTTTATACAACAGAAGGTGTATATTATGGAATATTATGAAATAATTGCTAAATCAAAACTTTTTGAAGGAATTAAAAAAGAGAATATAACCACTCTTCTAAATTGTTTAGATTATAGCGTAAAAAGTTTCAAGAAAAATGAATTCATATTAAAACAAGGAAATTATTTTGATTCAATCGGTTTGATATTAAGCGGTAATGTAATTGTAACAAAAGATGATTATATGGGAAACAAAAATGTACTATCTAAATTCAATCCTTCAGATCACTTTGCCGAATCCTTTGCCGCATCAAAATTGCCTCTAACTATAGATGTTATATGCTCCAGTGATACAATTGTGCTTTTCATCCCAATTGATAAAATATCCACTTTATGTAACAACACATGCTCTTATCATTTGACACTAATTCACAATTTAATGAGCATAATAGCATCAAAAAACATACTATTAACTAATAAAATAAATCAAATGTCTAAAAGAACTACTAGGGATAAATTAATGGCTTATTTACTAGATGTTTCTAAACTGAAAAATAGCTATTATTTTGATATACCATATAACAGACAACAACTAGCAGATTATCTTTCAGTAGATAGAAGTTCAATGTCCAACGAATTATGCAAATTGCGCGATGAAGAATATATCAAATTTAACAAAAACCATTTTGAAATTAATTTAAAAAAGCCCCATCATATTTAATGGGGCTTATGGCTATTTTACTATCACATCAATCTTCTTTTCTGCTACATTTCCGTTTACATCCTTGGCAATAACTAATAACTTATATTCCCCTGCTCTATCAAAATTTACATCTTCTGCATAGTATTTTATTGAATCAATACCCGCATAATCAGTTGCCTCAATATGTTCACTGTAGTTTATTTGTTTTCCAACAGAAGTTTTTATAACCGAGACTTCATTAAATTCAGGAGGCAAGGTATCAGCCACATTGACCTTTATTTTCCTTACTTCATTCTTTTCTTCACCGTAATACTTGTAAGTTATTAAATATTCCCCTATTTCAAGCACTTTATCTTTAAAATCCACATTAGAAGTTATTGTTGTATTTTTCATAACTTCTTGCTTTTCTTCATCGCTTAGTATTGAAGTATCAATGTAATCTTCAAAATGAACATCTAAAGTTTCTCCATATTCAATATCTATAGAGGGTACCGTTAAATATAGCATATCTTGGTCTTTGTATTCTAAAAATGAATATGCTCCCAACCCCAATGTAATTATAATTAATAAAGTAATTAACTTCTTCAAATAAAAACCTCCAATGTCTTAAGAATATTACGCCTTCAATTCAAATTTTTCTTTCCCTACTCCGCATATTGGACACTTATAATCGTCCGGTAAATCTTCCCATTTTCCTTGTTTTGCCTCGTCATAAACATAACCACATACTTTACATACATACTTCTTTGCTTCCATGTCTAATACCTCCTCATCGCTTTCAAGCTTTTCTCTATTAAAGACTGATTTAGTTATTTTTTCAGCCAACTTATATAATTCTTCTATTTGATTATCCTTAACAGATGATCTAATAGTAACCTTATCACCGATAAATGTTATATCATCAAGCTCTCCTAATAAACACTTAATCAATTCACCACTAGTTGGCCCCCATGAGCCATTTTCAATTATTGCTACTTTTCTATTGCTAAGGTTATGAACTTTAATATCTAGTAAAGCTTGTTCCATTTTAATAAAAATTCCACCATTATGAGTAACTGACGCAATTAGTATATGGCTATATTTAAAAGTTTCACTCAATATAATGCTTGGATCTGTTTCTGACACATCGTATATTTTCATATCATCAATGCCCAAATCCGACATCTTAGAAGCGACAATCTCTACAGCTTCTTTGGTATTACCATAAACGGATGCATATAATACTAATACACCATTTACTTCAGGAATATATCTAGCCCATTTATGATATACTTCTACATACTTCGATAAGTCTTTTCTAATTATTGGCCCATGCAAAGGACAAATCATCGATGGATTAATATCTTCCAATTTAGTTAAAAGCTTTTCGGTAAACATTCCATACTTACCTACTATATTGGTATAATACTTTCTAGCAGCAGGTAGCCATTCCAAATTGAAATCATACTCGTCTGAATAGATATTACCTTTAAGAGCATCAAATGCTCCAAATGCATCCGCCGAATAAACAATATCATCTGTTTTATCGTAAGTAACCATAACCTCAGGCCAATGCACCATAGGTGCTTTAACAAAAGTAAACTCATGATTTCCAGTTTTAAATACATCCCCTTCGTCTATCACATGAAACCTGTTTTCTATGTCAATATTTAAAAATTGCTTTGCCATAACTTTGATTTTTTCAGTTCCAACTATAGTTACATCTTGGTATTTTATCAATAAATCATTAAGTGTCCCACTATGATCAGGTTCTAAATGATTGACTATTACAAAATCTAGTTTTTTATTCTTTAAAGCATATTGTAAATTCTCAAAAAAAGTCTTGGATACTGCATTATCAACCGTATCAAGTAATACTGTTTTATAATCATCTACAAAATATGAATTATATGAGATACCTTTATCGATTGGTATTGAACCTTCAAATTGATTTATCTTTCTATCATTTCCACCAATCCAATACATGTCTTTTGTGATTTTTCTAATATTATGCATTATGCACCTCCTAGTTTATATGCTTATGGTAAGCTATATATCTTCCTTTGTCAACTTTTTACCCCTAATATTACTAACTATATACCCAATAAAAAGCCATAAAAACGAACAAAGCATGGCAAAGCACCAATTTGAGTGACCTATTAATATTTCATGATACCATCTGCCTGGTAATACTATTGAAATTAATTCAAATGTATATGCCCATTTCGGTAAATTCATAACTAAACCAGACAACACCCCCACTGAAAAGGTTATAAATGGTGCAAAGAGCATTAATGATGTCAAAGACTTGGAAAAAGAAGCAACTAACATCGATAATCCCAAGGCACCTATTGAATAAACTAAAAACCCAAAGAATAGCTTAAAAGTCATATTTAGCGATAGAATGTCAAATCCTGAAACCATCAATACAATCATATAGCCTGCTAGTATTAATGTAAGCTTAGGTGTACTCATGGCAAAGTACATTTTTCCTTGAGTCAATCCTTCTCGTTTTGCTCTCATACTTAGATTTAAATTGGATATTTCTATAATCCAACTTCCACTTATTATTAAATAAAAAAGTGTCATTACAGCATACCATGCACTGGACAAATATAGCCATCCAATTATTAATGATGATTTATTAGTGTCCTGTATAACAATTTTATTAACTGTTATAGCAGACCCTCCATTTCTTATTTCTTCTATCTTTTCCTTATCTTTTAACAATTCTTCATTACTATACTCTATATCGTAATCATCATAAAGATTTTTTATATCGCCTAGGAGCTTTTCTTCCATCCACATAACCATTATGTTATTTATTAAAGGCTCTATTACTGTGGCATGATACTTAGAAGATGTTGAATTTATAACATTTATTACGCCTTCATATTTACCTTTTAGTATTTTTTTAGTAAAATCTTCATTAATTATAGCTAGTGTTTCAACTTCATCTCTTCTCAGCATTTCCCTTGCCACTTTTTCTTTAGTAATAACTGTTTCAATGTCATTTTCCAATTTAATTTCATTAACTATGATTTCACCTAATTCTCCTTGATCCAAATTTACGATAGCCACCCTAAGACTGCGTTGCCCTTTTGTGCTTTGATAATATCCAATAAGTAATGAAACTATTATAATTAGAATAATAACTATGATAGTACCTTTATCTTTAGTAGATTCTAGCAATTCCATTTTATAAAGTCTTTGCCACTTCATCTTATACTCCTTTTGGCGTAATTATGAATTCCAATAACTACTATTACTATAAATATAGCTATTAATTTAAGGGTATCTGCCAAAAATTGATTGTAGTTAAATTCAAAAAGCATATTAGTTATCATTCTAATGAACAATCTAAGGGGCATAAACTCTGCCACTGTTTGGATATAATTGAAAGATTCTATATTATTTAAGAAAACACCACTAAAGAAAATCATAACTATTATTCCATAAAACCCTAGCCATAAAGACCCTTCTACACTATGCAAAAGTGTTCCAAAGAAAACACCTAGGGAAGAAGCTGTTAATGAAATTATCAATAGCCCAATTAAAACATAAACCAAATTGTATGATCCTGAAAGGCCTATTACATAACCAAGCTCTCCAACCAGAATTTTAGCTGGTAATAGCATTAATAATATTAGAAGAATAAGTATACAGCCTGATACTATTCTGGATATATAAAAATTAATTGGCTTATGTCCAATTAACAAACCCCTTTTTATAAGTGTTCCATTTAAATCCTTTGCCGTCATATTGATTATTGGCAATATCCCTAGTAACGAGAATATGGAAAATATAACGCCAATATAGTATTCAAATGGTAAGAACTCTGAAACCTGAGAAAGTGGCCCTTGTTTTCCAATAACAGCTCTTCTGTTCATTTGATTTACTATTCCTTCATAGGTGAAATCATCAATAAAATGATTAGCAACCGTATTAATTATTCCATTATTCTTCAGCTCAGCTCTAGCATATTCCAAAATATTTTGACTTTGACCAACCGTGCTCAGTGATGTTTCCAAAGCAACCCCTACCATTGTCATTTCAAATGTGTGAGATTTGCTTCCTATTATGTTAATTTCTGTTGTTTCTCCTGATTTCATCTTATCAAAGAAATTCTCAGGTATATGTACTATCAAACTCAAATCGTTATTATTAAGCAATTCTTCACCCTTCTCCAAATTTTCAATTGTATAAGGTACTGATACATTTTTTAATGATTCGCTATAACAAATTTCATCAATATATTTTGATACTACATCAGACTCATCTTCATTGACAATTCCATAATATATCATACTTGACCCCGATGTTATTGTTCCTGGATATACCACAGAAAAGAATATAAATAAAACAAAAATAGGCGCTAATATGCATAACAAAACCACGCCTTTACTAGAAAACATCCTTTTAATATCTAACGCAATTAGGCTTACAAGGTTCATGAAGTTTTCCTTTCTTCTCTACCTTCTATTAAAACCTTTTGTTTTAACTCGCATTATTCTTTCAAAAAACCTATATTCTTTATAATCCAAATTTATTTCTTCCGATTTTTTCGCCCAAGCTTTGGCTATAGGTATCATTTTATCAGCCAATTCTTCTGCACTTTCAGGATTAACTATATGTGTAGATTTCGCCCCTGTGGAATTTACAATTTCAACAATTTTTTCAGGATTATCAACCATAGGACAAGATCTTAACGGATTTTTATTAAAGGGTTGCATGCTCCTAAATTTTTTAAAAAACGGAGACATTAAAGCATCCTTTAATAAAACATCATGTATATTAGAATCAGAATAGTGGCAAAATGCACAAGGCTCAATATCCCCTTTAGCATTAATATGTACAAAACCTGTTCCCGCTGCAACGCATCCTTCTGTCATATGTCCGTAATTCCAAAAATCAATTATCACAAATCTTTTTTCATCATAATAAGCTTTAAGTCTCCTGGCAACTATTTCTCTCTGCTCTGGACTACAAACCAATGTTATGTCTGCATTTTTACCAACAGGGAAATAATTAAAATACCATGCCATCCAAGCACCTTTTCCCTGCATATCATCTAAAAACTCTTTGGATGAAACAAATTCATAATTCATACTATGGTAACAAACAGATATTGCAAAGGCAACTCCTCTATCTTTCAATAATTTCATAGCCTTTATACATTGGTCATAAACGCCATCTCCTCTTCTAAAATCCGTTTCTTCCTTTGTACCTTCAATACTAATAAAAACAGTTAAATTAGGCGTTTTAGCTATTTCATTCGCAAATGCTTCATCTATGAACTGGGCATTGGTAAAAATACCAAAGGTCATATGTTTACTATATTTTTTTGCCAATTTCAAAATATCATATCTTCTAACTAGAGGTTCTCCGCCTGTCATTAAAATGTCTCTAGTATTTAAATCATCACATTGCTTTAAAATATCATCCAAATCTTCATAACTCAAGTTATCAGTTTGATTATATTCCGATGCCCAACATCCTTTGCATTTAAGATTACATGAATTTGTTGGATCAATTAGTATGTCCAATGGTACACGAGTATTATTTAATACACCCTTTAATGCTTGCCTAATAGGCAAGCATCTATCCATGGTTACTATAGACCATTTTTGATTAAAAAACTGATGACAACGATAATAATAACTCTTATGATGGGGCGCTTTAGGAATTTTTTCCCATTTATCATTAATCCATAATTTAGCCATTAATAGCCTCCAAATCTATTATCCTATCTGCACATTCGCTTAATAAATATCTTTCGTGCCCTGTTAAAATGATCCCAATTCCTTTATCTCTTTCATTTTTAATAAATTCAATTAAATCGTCTGCGCTTTCATAATCCAATCCTGCAAGAGGTTCATCCAAAACCATATATTCATATTCACCCATAAGTGCAACTGCAAAGTTTACTCTGCGTTTCATTCCACCGGAAAGCTTTATTATCTTTTTATTAAACATTTTTTCTAAATTAAAGTATGGTTCAATTTCCTTGATTCGTTTCATGCTGCTATCTTTATTTAGCTTTGACCAACATAATAAATTTTCTTTTACTGTCAATTCCTCAAACAAAGCAATATCTTGAGGAACATATGCTATTTTTTTTCTTAATTCCAATTTATTTTTATCTGATACATAATCACTATCAATCACTATTTCACCTTTATCAGGATTTAAGATTAGCGCAAGAACATCAAGCAAAGTTGTTTTGCCGCTGCCATTAATCCCTGACAAGCCTACAATTTCTTTTTTACTCACAACAAAATCGACATTTTTCAAAACAGACTGTTTGCCATAATCTTTATATATATTATTACCTTTTAACATATATCTCCTCACATATTATATATAATATTAATGATACCATACTGTCTTTTTTTAAGCAATAAAACACACCTTTTAATTACTCAAAAGGTGCACGTTTCTATTTATTATATGTTCTGAAAAATACCATTAATTTTTCCAATGAATCCACAAGAATCACTGTTTCATTTTCATCCAAATGTTCCAACACTGCCTCTACCATTTTTTTATGATAATTTTCATGATGATAAAATGCTTTTTCACCTTTTTCTGTGAGTTTTACATTTACTATTCTTCTGTCAATTTTGCTTCTTTCTCTTATAACATATTCTTTTAACACAAGATTGTTCATGGCAATTGTCAATGAACCCACTGTAATATTAAGCTTTTGGGCGGTCTTGGTCATACTGTTTCCTTCACCAATTCCAATAGCTTCTATTACATGCATATCATTATTACTAATATCTTTAAAATCCTCGGTTATTATTGCTTTTTCTTCAAGCTGCCATATTTCGTTGAATAACCTCACTAAGACTTCATTTATTGTTTTTTGCGCATCCATATTAGCCCTCTCATTAATCAAATCAATTATACTCTATATCTTTGAAAAAATCAAAGCCTACATGCTTTTAAATCTATTATATCTAATATTTTTAATTTCTTTGCCATCGTAATCGCTATATTTTAATATAAAATTTTGAATTTTTCTTTCCATAATTCTAGTAACTACTTTAATTCTGTCTCTTTTAAAGTTTTTGGGTTCAGCGATTATGTCTTCAATAATTTTCAGCTCATATAAATCCTTTGAGGTCAACTTCATTTCCATAGAAGCTTCTTTTACCTTTGTAGCATCTTTCCATAAAATACTTGCATATCCCTCTGGCGATAGTATTGAATAAATTGAATTCTCCAACATCCAAACTTCATTAGAAACAGCCATAGCTAATGCGCCTCCACTACCAGCTTCTCCTAACACTATAGATAATATTGGCACTTCTATATTAGACATTTCATAAAGATTTCTAGCTATTGCTTCACCTTGACCACCTTCCTCTGCCGTAATTCCACAAAAAGCACCAGGCGTATCAACTAAACAAATTATAGGTCTTTTAAATTTTTCGGCTTGTTTCATCAACCTTAGGCTCTTCCTATATCCGTGTGGTGAAGGCATACCAAAATTTCTTTTTATCTTATCTTCAGTGTCCACTCCCTTTGCTTGTGATATAACAGTTACGGGAACACCTTTAAAATCAGCTATTCCTCCAATTATCGCGCTATCATCTCCAAACAACCTATCACCGTGTAGTTCAATAAAATCAGGGAACAATTTTTGAATATAGTCTGAAGATACAGGCCTATTTATTTCTCTTGAAAGCTTAACTATATCATAAGCCGATTTTTCGGTTTTAGAAAAAAGTCTATCGAAATTCGTTTCACTTTTTCTTACATTAGTTTTGAATTTTTTCCCTTTATTATGTAATTTTAATATTCTTTCTATTTCAACTTTCATATCCTGTCTTTGAACTATCATATCTAAAAACCCATTTTCAAGTTGAAACTCTGATCTTTGAAATCCCTTGGGCAATTTTTGTTTTATTGTGTTTTCAATAACCCTTTGACCAGCAAATCCAATTAGTGCCTCTGGCTCAGCTATTATTAAATCCCCTAAACTTGCAAAACTAGCGGTCACTCCTCCCATAGTTGGGTGAGTTAAAACACTTATGTAGAGCAAAGACTCATCACTGTACCTTTTAAGCGCTGCAGATGTTTTAGCCATCTGCATCAATGATACAATTCCTTCTTGCATTCTTGCTCCACCTGAAGCCGCAAAAATAATCAAAGGCAATCTTTTTTGCGTTGCACTTTCCACTGTCTTTGTTATTTGCTCTCCAACATAATAGCCCATACTTGCCATCATAAATCTTGAATCCATTATAGCTATCGCAATATCGATTCCGCCAATTTTACCTTCCCCTGATATAACCGCTTCACTTATTTTAGTTTTTTCCTTTGTTTCAATAAGCTTATCCTCATATCCTATTATTCCCAGAGGATTCCTTCCCTCAATTTCAAAATTCCACTCTGTGAAGCTACCTTTATCCAAAATGGTCTTAACTCTATATTTTGCAGAAACTGGCCTATGATATCCACACTTAGGACACACGTACATATTTGCAATTAGAGTATCCTTTGATAGAGTCCCTTTACACTTGTCACATTTTACAAATAATCCATTAGGAACTTCTGGCACTGTACTATTTTCTTCATTTATATTTCTTTTTTTTGTTTTTTTAAATAGTTCTTTTAAATCCATTATTCACCTATATCATTTATAAAATTGATATCGATATCACCTTCTATAAATCTCTTATCATTAATAATTTTATGTTGAAACCCAATATTTGTTATCAAACCAGTCAATATAAACTCGCCTAATGCACTATCCATTTTTCTTATTGCTTCATCCCTAGATTTTCCGTGTACTATGAGTTTTGCAACCATAGAATCATAATACGGCGATATTTCTGACCCCTGATAAATGGCAGAATCGATCCTTATCCCATTTCCACCTGGCATATGTAATTCTTCTATTTTGCCAGGAGATGGTCGAAAATTATTATCAGGATTCTCTGCATTAATCCTACATTCTATGGCATGACCATTTATTAAAATTTCATCCTGGGTATATGATAATTTGCTTCCTTCTGCAATCTTTATTTGTTCTTTTACAATATCTATACCTGTTACCGCTTCTGTCACTGGATGCTCCACTTGTATCCTTGTGTTCATTTCCATAAAATAAAAATTGTTATTTTTATCCAAAAGAAATTCTATGGTTCCAGCATTTTCATAATTACATGCCTCTGCTGCCCTTCTTGCAATATTTCCCATTTTATTTCTCAATTCTTCAGATATTGCTGCAGATGGTGCTTCTTCCAACAATTTCTGATGGTTTCTCTGTATTGAACACTCTCTTTCTCCTAAATGCACAACATTACCGTATTTATCAGCTAATATTTGAAATTCTATATGTCTAGGATTTTCAATATATTTTTCTATATACATTCTTTCATCAGAAAAAGCTTGTTTTGCTTCCTTTTTTGCATTATCAAAAGAGCTTTTAAATTCACTTTGACTTCTGGCTATTCTCATCCCTTTTCCGCCTCCGCCAAGAGCTGCTTTAATAATAACCGGGAAACCAATTTCTTCTGCAATTAAAATGCCTTTATTTATATTTGTTATAGATTCTTTTGAACCACTAATCACTGGTACACCAGCATTAATCATTGTAGCTTTTGCATTTGATTTATTGCCTAAATTTTCAATAACATTGTATGATGGTCCTATAAAATTAATATTGCATTCTTCGCACAATTTTACAAAACCGCTGTTTTCCGATAAAAATCCGAAGCCTGGATGTATGGCATCTGCACTGCTTGTTATTGTTGCACTGATTATTCTCTCCATATTTAAATAGCTATCGGTGGCTGATGGAGGCCCAATACATATAGCTTCATCAGCAAGTTGAGTATGAAGTGCCTTTTCATCTGCAGTAGAATATACTGCAACAGATTCAATACCAAGTTCCCTTAAGGCTCTAATTATTCTTACCGCTATTTCTCCTCTATTAGCTATTAATACTTTTTTAATCATTTTCATTACCCAATATAAATTTAAGTTCACAATTACAGCATGTTTCACCATTAACACTAGCTATAGCTTCTCCAATACCAACAGGCCCTTTTTTTCTGATTATTTTTGTTTCTAATTTTAATACGTCTCCCGGGATAACTTTTCTTTTAAATTTGCATTTTTCAATTCCTGCAAAATATGCTTTCTTGCCTTTATTATCATCTAAAGACAAAGTTGCAACGGCACCTACTTGAGCCAAAGCTTCAACTATTAAGACCCCTGGCATTACAGGTTCTGAAGGAAAATGTCCTCTAAAATATTCTTCTTTAAATGTCACCGCCTTGTAGCCTACTGCATATACACCAGGCTTATAATCGCTTATATAATCTACTAATAAAAAGGGATGTCTATGCGGTATTATATTTTCTATATCTTTTATTCCAAGCATATTAACTCCTACTTATCTCAAATAATGGTTGCCCATATTCAACTGATTCACCATTCTTAACCATAACTTCAACAATAGTACCTGAATATTCGCTTTTCAATTCATTCATAAGTTTCATGGCTTCTAGTATTGCTACAATATCTCCTTTATTTACAACATCTCCCTCATTTACATAAGGCTTTCCACCTTCATCACCTGATGTGTAGAACGTTCCTACAATTGGTGACTTTATATATGTTTTTTCTTCTTTTTCGATATGGATTTCCTCATTTACTATATTATCTACAATCTTTTTGTCTTTATTCCCACTAAATTCCACAGAAATTCTAGAACCATCTTCTTCATATTCCAAGGAAGATGCTCCTAATTTTGAGACTTCTTTTATCAATTCATAAATATTATCTACTTTCATATTAATCCTCATATTCACCTAACAATAAACTAGCATTATGACCACCAAAACCCAAAGAATTACTAATTGCATATCTTACGATTTTATCGATTCCATCGTCCATTTGTACATCTATCTCACATTCTTCATCAATGCAATTTGTTCCCGCTGTTTTATGTATATATCCCTTTTCTATTGACTTGGCACAGACTATGCATTCAACTGCTCCAGCAGCTCCTAACATATGGCCTGTCATAGACTTTGTGGAATTTACTATTACATTATTATTAATTCCAAACACTGTATTTATAGCTTTAGATTCACATTTATCATTTAATTTTGTTGAAGTTCCATGGGCATTAATGTAGTCAATTTCACTAGGGGTAATTCCACCTTCTTTTATCGCAATCTCCATGGCTTTAGCCGCACCTTCTCCTGTTTCGCAAGGTGATGTTATATGATATGCATCGGAAGTAGCACCGTACCCTAAAACTTCTGCATAAATCTTTGCATTTCTTTTTAATGCATGTTCCAACTCTTCTAAAACAACTATCCCGGCACCTTCTCCAAGAACAAAGCCAGTTCTGTCTTTATCAAATGGTATGGAAGCAGTAAGTCTATCTTCAGAAGTTGACAAAGCATTCATGCTTGAAAATCCAGCAATACCCAACGGATCTATAGTGCTTTCTGTTCCCCCTGCAACCATTATATCTGCATCATCATATTTAATCGCCTTATAGGAATCTCCTATACAATGTGTTCCAGTAGCACAAGCTGTTACTACATTTGTACATTTACCCTTTAACCCAAATTTTATAGAAACATTGCCTGCTGCCATGTTTGAAATCATCATCGGTATAAATAATGGTTTAACCCTTTTAGGTCCCTTATTAATTAAATTCAAATGTTCTGCACGCATCCTTTGCATAGAACCTACACCAGAACCCACTATACAACCTGCTCTATATGGGTCTTCTAGCTCCATATTAATATTGGAATCTTTTAATGCTTCCATTGCAGCTACTACTGCGTATCTACAATAATCTTCCATCCTTTTAGATTCTTTAAATTCAAGATAATCTAAAGCATTGAAGTCCTTTAATTCTCCTGCCAATTTAACTTCAAAATCATCGGTATCAAATTTGGTAATTCCGTCTATTCCCACCTTACCATCTTTTAAACTTTTCCAAAACTCATCAACACTGTTACCTATGGGTGTTAATGTTCCTAAGCCTGTAATTACAACTCTTCTACTCATTTTTCACCTCTTACATTACCAGTCCGCCATCAATTTTTAACACTTGCCCTGTAATATAACTTGATTCTTCTCCCACTAAAAACAGCGCTGCATTTGCAACTTCTTCAGCCAAACCAAATCTACCTAAGGGTATTTGTTTAATTCCTTCTTTAACTATCTCCTCAGATAACAAATCTGTCATCTCGCTTTCTATAAATCCTGGAGCCAATGCATTTACACGAATGTTTCTTGTACACAGTTCTTTTGCACTTGATTTAGTGATTCCAATAACACCTGCTTTTGATGCCGCATAGTTTATTTGGCCAATATTGCCCATCATCCCTGATACCGATGAAACGTTTAATATGTTTCCATTTCTTTGTTTCATCATATACTTTGAAGCAAACTTAATACAATTATATGTTCCTTTAAGGTTAACCGCTATAACATCATCAAACTCTTCTTCAGTCATCCTAATAATCAAATTATCTTTTGTAATACCCGCATTATTGATTAATATATCTATTCTGCCATGTTCTTTTACTATATCCGCTATCATTTCTTTGCATTCATATGAGTTTGCAACATTTGCTTTTTTTAGAAAGGCTATATTCCCCAAGTTTTTTATTTCTTCAATAGTTTCCTTGGCTTTTTCATAACTCCCATTGTAATTTACTATTACAGTAGCCCCATTTTTTGATAATTTTAATGCTATAGCCCTGCCTATACCCCTCGATGCACCCGTCACTAAAGCTACTTTACCTTTAAGCATATAATTTACTCCTTAATTCTTCCAAATCTGCTAGCGTTTCAACGTTATATATATTCACATCATTGCTAATCTTTTTAATCATATTAGTTAAAGTTTTTGAAGGACCAATTTCCACAAATGTGTCAACTCCTTGTGATAACATTCGTTTAATAGATTGAACCCACTTAACAGGGTTACTTACTTGAAGCATTAGCAATTCTTTTATATCATCCCTATTATCCACTAGATCGCCTGTTACATTGCTCACATAGGGAATTTTTAATTCATTAAATTTTACATGATTTAAACATAACCTCAATTCTTCTCCAGCTTTGTTTAATAAGGGCGAATGAAATGGTCCCGAAACATTAAGCTCTCTACACATTTTTGCACCTTGATTCTTTAAACTCAATATTGCATCATCCATTCTTGTTTTTTTACCAGTTATAATGATTTGCTTATCGGTATTAAAATTAGCAATCCAAATATCTTCAACACTTTCAATTGCAACTTCTACTTTATCTTTGGTGAGTCCAAGAACTGCTGTCATTGTTCCTGTGCCGTAGGGAACGGCTTCTTCCATAAGCTCGCCTCTTAAAGCAGTCACTTTTAAAGCATCTTCAAACTCAATCCCTCCAGCCACGTATATAGCAGCATATTCACCAAGGCTTAAGCCTGCAGCTATATCCGGTTTTATACCTCTTTTTAATATTTCATCAGTAATTGCTATCTCAACTGCCAGCATTGAAGCTTGCGTGTATTTCGTTTGATTTAGTTTATTACTTCCTTCGATTATATTTTTTTTTACATCTATTCCAAGATAATCGCTAGCCACATCAAAGGACTGATTATCAAAGAAATCTTTTCCCATATCCTTTTTTTGTGCCCCTTGTCCTGGATATACGAATGCAATCTTAGACATATTTTTGATTCTCCTTTATAATACCTTTTGTTTCATTTACTATTGTCTTGATAACATCACTAACACTTGGAATATCTTCAATCAATCCAGCAATCTGTCCCGCCATTAAACTTCCAGTTTTGATGTCACCATCAATAACCGCTCTTCTTAAACCGCCTTCAGTTAATCTTTCAAGCTCCTCAAAACTTGTTCCTTCTTTTTCAAGCTTTGTATACTTTAGAGTTTGCGCATTTCTAATTGTTCTAACTGGATGACCTGTACTTCTTCCTGTTACTTTAGAATCAATATCTTTTGCTTTTATTATTGCTGCTTTATAGTTATCATGAACATTGGCTTCTTTAGTAACTACAAATCTTGTACCCATTTGTATGGCTTCAGCACCTAGCATAAAAGCTGCTGCCATACCTCTACCATCATAAATTCCACCAGCTGCAACAATTGGTAAGTCAAAATTATTATGCATCTCTGGCACTAGGACCATAGTAGTTAAATCTCCTATGTGACCTCCTGCTTCAGTTCCTTCAACTATAAGGCCATCAATACCAACACGTACCATCCTTTTTGCCAAACCCAAAGAAGCAACTACTGGTAAAACTTTAACTCCTGCATCTTTCCACATAGGTATAAATCTTTCTGGATTTCCCGCACCTGTTGTTACCATCGTGACTTTTTCATGGGCTACAAGTTCTGCAATTTCCACCGCATATTCATTAAGTAACATTATATTAACTCCAAAGGGTTTGTCAGTTTTTTCTCTAACCTTATGAATTTGCTCTTTTACCCAAGAAGTAGGAGCAGCACCTGCTCCAATTATTCCTAGACCACCAGCTTCTGAAACCGCTGCCACTAAATTATGATCTGCTACCCAAGCCATTCCACCTTGCATAATTGGATATTCTATTCCTAAAAGTTCTGTTAATCTAGTTTTCATATTAAGCTTCTTTCTTAGTTTTTATATAATTAATTGCATCTCCTACTGTTAGAATCTTTTCTAAATCTTCAGTAGGTATTTCTACTTCGAATTCATCTTCAAAAGCCATTACTAGCTCAACTAAATCTAACGAATCTGCTCCTAAATCATCTTTGAATCTAGCTTCAAGCGTTACTTGAGTTTCTTCAACACCTAAACCATCTACAATTAACTCTGTCATTTTCTCTTTCATTTTAAATCTCCTTTATAATTAAACATTAATATATGATGCCCCCCATGATAGTCCTCCGCCAAATCCAGCGATAACTATTTTCTGACCATCATTAAATTTATCATCTTTATTCATTTCATCAATCAATATGGGAATGCTGGCTGATGATGTGTTGCCATATTTTGATATATTGCTAGGGACTTTTTCATCATCTACATTGAGTTTCTTCTTAATATAATCTATTATTCTTTGATTAGCTTGATGCAATATTAAATAATCCAAATCTGATATGTTTGCATCCGCTTTTCTTAGGACTTCATTTATAACATTGGGAACTTCCTTTGTTGCAAACTTAAAAACTTCTTGACCATCCATCCTGATATATGTAAGTTTGTTCTTTTCTCTTGTTTCCCAATCCTTTGGAGTTCTTGCTTCACACTCAAGAACATTTCCTCTACTTCCATCGTTGTGCATCAGTGAAACTATCTTACCTTCAGCTGCCGTTAGAACACAAGCTCCTGCTCCATCACCAAATATTATGCAGTTTGATCTGTCTTTAAAATTTGTAATTGCTGATAAATTCTCAGCTCCTATAATTAAAGCATTTTTTACTGACCCAGTTCCTATATATGATTGAGCAATTTGATAACCTAATAAAAATCCAGTACATGCACTATTAACATCCATGCACTGTGCATTAATTGCACCTATGCTTTTTTGAACATAAGAAGAAACATTAGGAACTAGCACATCTGGTGTTAACGTAGCAACAATTATCATGTCTATCTTTTCAGGCTTAATCTTTGCATTTTTTAAAGCTTCATTTGATGCCTTAATGGCCATCGATGTTGTGGTATCATCTTCTGTTATACATCTAGTTTTAATTCCCGTTCTTTCTCTAATCCATTTATCCGTGGTTTCCACCATTTCAGCTATATCATTATTAGTTAAAACTCTACTTGGTAAATAGCTTCCTGTACCAATTAATTTTCCGACCATAAGTCTCTCTCCGTTTATTTTGACTATCAAAGTAAATTGTTTGACTTTCAAAGTATACTATATCGTCGCCCACTTTGTCAAATTCTTTTTAAAACAACTTATTAGTGATATAATATATATAGAGAGATTAATTAATGATCAAATTCTATTTTTTCATATATGTTTTGACTCTAAGAAAGGAGAATTAAATGAATAGAAATGAAAAAAAAGAATCTATAACAGTAAACAATGTGGATGAAAATGATGAAGAATTAATTGAAGATGATTTCCACTATAATAATTTACTTGAAATTATAAATAGGGAAAGGGAAAAACATCATATACATGAAGTTACAGAGTTTGATATTGATGTAATTGAATATTCTGATTCAATTGTTTTAAACACTGTAAATGACTTGGAGCGTATTCTTAATAATATAAATAAACTTAGGGGAGAACTTGGTAAAAAAAGCATAACCGAATTAGATTATGACCATCTTTCCAAAAGATTTAACTTTGAACATTGGGAGGAATATTTAGATGTATTAAGGAAAATTAACGATAAACAATGACAAACATGCTAACATATTATATACTGTTTTTAAGGAATATATTTAAGGAGGACAATAATATGAAAAAAGGACTTATATTATTACTAGCCCTAGTTTTACTATTTTCATTTACAGGATGCGGCGGTAATGGGGAATTATTAGACGATGCCAAGGAAGCATGGATCGAAGAACATGGGGATACAATTACAGATTCAGAAATAGAAAAATATACCAGTAGCATGAACGAAAGTCACAGTATGATGGCTTCTATGATTCTGTTAAATAATGACTGGGATAGCGATTTGGATTCATATGATTCAGTATATTTAGTATCCTTCGTGTTAGAATCGGGAGATGAAAGAGCTATGGTAATAGCTGACGGGGAAATGATTATACCTTAGTATTTAAAAAGATTTAAAATCACCAGGCATATCGCCTGGTGATTTGTTTTTTGATTAAGCTTCTAATGCTTTAGCAGCTTCTTCAGCTTCTTTCTTTCTTTCTTCTAAAATCTTTTCATACTGTTCATCAGTCATCTTTTCCATTGTGATTCCTGTGAAACCATAGAAG
>Ga0209931_1000307_pt1 | contig 29978 bp, 23 predicted proteins | sample SalPonR1_B_D1_MG_FD_185697 | JGI IMG/M metagenome (GOLD analysis project Ga0209931, IMG submission 185697) | Salt pond soil microbial communities from South San Francisco under conditions of wetland restoration - Salt Pond MetaG R1_B_D1_MG... ...
ATTAGACTCCTCAGGAACATATGAGCATCGGGCAACCAATGAAGTGGGGTGCGACAGTATAGCACAAATCAATTTCACCCTTGTCCCGACTTTGGACACCCTTATTGCCGTAACCACTTGTCTCCCTTACCGCTCACCGGATGGGGAAGAGTTATGGACCCAAACGGGAATGTATAGGGATACAGTTTTGAGCAGTTTGGGATGCGATAGTATCATTACAGTAAATTTGGTGATTGGAGATGTTTCGGCTGAATGGGGCATTCAAGATCCGGCTTGTCCCGACCGCCTGGTCTCTCGCTTATTAATAGATACCCTATCGCATCAGGGACCCTATTTTTTAGTGCGCAATCCCCTGGACACCCTCACAATAACAAATTTTCCAACCGAAGTTTCAGACTTTCCACCGGGAGAATATTCTATCCGATTTATTTCAGCAGATTCATGCCTTAGCCCCATCTACTCCTTCTCCATCACCGAGCTAGAACTGCCTGAAATTCGCTTAGTCGGCCCTACTGAAATAAATATATGCGACCCACCGACCCTTTACCGACTTGAAACCAATATGTCCGGAGATTATCAATGGTATTCGAATTCAAGCCTGGAGTGCGACACCTGCAGTAGCACGGAAGTGTTTTCCTATCAGGAAGGTGTACTTGGAGTCAACTTTATTGCTGAAAATGGATGCACAGCCCGTGAAGAATTTGATCTCAAACTCAACGGTACAGATGTACAGTATCATATACCGAATGTATTCTCGCCTAATGGAGATGGCATCAATGACTACTTTACCCTTTTTACCGGCAATGGAGAGGTAGACCAGATAGAGTTATTCGAAATTTACGATCGTTGGGGAGCCCGGCTTTTTCAGCGGAAAAACTTTTTCCCATCTCTTGAGAGTTTGGGCTGGGATGGATCTTATAATGGTCAGCCCATGTCAACTGGTGTATACGTATATCACATTCTATACAGGCACTGCGATGGATCCACATACCGAATTCATGGCTCGGTGACACTTGTGAGGTAGCTGTTTTAATTCCTCTTCACATGTACAATCATCTAAATTTGAATAATGTGAAATAAGTCAAGAGATAAATTCAAAGTTTTGACGAGTTACATTCTCAAAGTATCAATTAGCTTCATTGCTTGTGCGTTTCGTGAAAACTGGCGGTGCGCCTGGCTTCTTACTTTGGGTCGATTCAACTTAGCTGCAGCCCAACCTTCCAGCTGGCTCTCTATAAAGTCTTGAATTTCTTCCTTATCCTCATAATCGAACATGGCAGGTCGTTCGCTGGCATCCAATACATGCGCTGCATCGCCTTGGGTAGGGCCCACCCCCAAAATCGGACTACCCGATGCGAGGTATTCAAATATTTTAGCCGTTATAATAAGTTCATTATTCGGTGACCTGGGAATAATCAACAACAATAAGTCTGAATTTATCATTTTTTGAACGGCTTCCTCATGTGGGCAGTAGTCTTGAGTTTCCAAACGATCCTCCAGACCGTTTCGGCTCATGGCATCCACAATACCCTGACTTACATTCCCTGTAAATCGAAACCGGATGTGATTTCCCAATGGATGCTCATCAACGACCATCGAAAACGCCTCCCAAATCTCGTCCACGATCTGGTTATCGGTAAAATTACCGGTATACCGAACAATGAAGTCTTTTTCTTTTTTTGAGACAGGCTTGTCCTGAAAATCATGTTCATTGTAACCGTTCATCACAGTTTCAATATTTTGAGCTCGATCAGCGAATTCCCTTTTCATCCCTTCACTGATGACTATGACTTGGTCTGCTGCTTTTAAAACAGAAGTTTCCAGTTTCTTATCTTTTTTCCATGCCCACGGGATCCGCATTAAATGCCTATTGTAATAAACATTCACCCAGGGATCCCGAAAATCGGCCAGCCAATTAAGATTAGGATATTTTTGCTTTAATTTTTTACCGATCAAATGCGTACTATGGGGTGGGCCGGTCGTAATGATTTGATGAATCTTTTGCTCACGGATTAACTCTTCTGCTTTTTTAAAGGCAAATGGAACCCATCCCACTCGAGCGTCGGGAATAAAAAGATTGGCTCGAATGACATTCCCGAGCTTAGATACTAAAGAATCTCCGGAGGAGGCATCCCCCAGTCCGACTGAAGACTTATTTTTTTGTCCCCTCAGCCAATTGTAAACTTTAAAGGGTTCCCTTGTTGACGTCCGAATGATATTTTCAGATTCTGAGTCTTTTTTGTAGTCGGGGTCAGATGCTGAGTGGGTTCCATCCTTTACCGTAAGAATTTGGGGGGCAAATCCTGCCTTTTCGAGTTCATCTACAAATACGCTCCATCGCTGAACTGCTGGCCCCAAGGCGGGGTACCAATAATAGGATATGATAAGTATCGGTTGATTCATATGGTATTCCAAAGCTAATAAATATAATAGGTTCCCAACTCAGGATAAGACCTGAAAACTTGAAAAAAGTCAATCTGACTGAGAATAATAAAATTCCTTTGTAAATTTGCTATGAATCAAACTAAAAAAGATCAAACCACAAATTTTATCTTTGATCGTCTCGGGTGGGGACACCCGCCTGGATCTAGATCCAAACACTGGTCGAAACAAATATCACATCGGATTTGATGATTACCAACATCTCATTCAAAGAGGTTCTTGCACGGCCAATAGTATAAACCCCGACAATCTTAGAGATATTGAGCTTGGCTATGAGAACTTAAAATTTCATGGTTTCGACGCTATGCGAAGTACGCAAGCAGAACGGATTTATCGACTACTGGGCGATAATTACCGCAATGACTTCGACCTGTTCTTCGCTCCCTCAGGTAGTGATTTGGCTTACGTTCCTTTATTGATTGCTCAGGTTCTCTATCAAACTCAGAACATCACTTCAATTACCTCTTGTCCGGAGGAGTTGGGCTCAGGTACCCAGCTCGCCGTTTCCGGAAAATACTTTTACTCAAAAAATCAGGAACAAAAAAAGAAAGAACAAGGCAGTGATGTTTTTTCAAAGCTAACGATTAAATCGAAGACCTTCCCTGCGCGAACTTCATCAGGAAAAATCATTGATCAACGAATCGCCCTTAATGATACACTCCAAAAAAACTCAGGTGAAGTTAAAATCTGCAATTTGGTCGTAGGGAGTAAATCAGGTATCGAGGATAATTTAGACGTAATTGACCCTAAAATGGATCGAGTCATTTGGACGGTTGACATTTGCCAATTGCGAAATCCGGTCTTACTCATTCAAAAACTATTAGATCAAAACTGTCTGGTGCTCTTGACCGGATCTAAGTTTTTTCAAGCGCCGCCATTCTGCGGTGTTATGTTAATTCCAAAACCATTAAGTCGCAAAATTGCTGAGTCTAAAACTGAAATAGATCCTGGCTTTTTAGAGCTTTTTTCAAGAGAGGACCTGCCCTATTCATGGAGTCATTTAAGATCATTTTTTCGTCCCTTTAAAAATAAGGGCTTACTACTGAGATGGGAAGCTGCCATTGGGGAAATGGAACGGTTTGATCAGATTGACAGAAAAAAGAGAAACCACTTAATACAAACCTGGTATAACTTTGTATCTAAACTCATCGCTCAATCTCCATTTTTTGAGCCTATGCCGGATCAGGAACAAACCAACAGTACTATCATATCATTTCGCGTTTTATTCCCCGACGGCACCTTCCTAAACTTTAATGAGCTTAAAGAACTTCATAAGGCATGTATGTACAGAACATCTCCTGATTTCGAGCCCCCCTACACTCATTTTACCCTGGGTCAGCCCGTTGCCTACAGTCAGGGTGCGTTTATCCGTGCAGCTATAGGAGCTTATGATATTAGACAGTTATTAAAGAATCCTTCCTGGCAAAACGATCAGGTTATTTTCGAAATCATCGCAGAAGAGATCCAAAAGATGTATCATGAAAGACTTTCGTCCTCTATTCGAACAGGCTCATTCGGAAAACCTCCTCAATGAGGACGATGATGCCATCCTTTTTTACAATCTAGGCACTTTAAGAAAATTGCTACATGACTTTTCAGGCTGTTTCCCATCTAACCATACCCCTACTGTAGCTGTAAAAACTTGCCCTTTAACCGCCGTATTAGCTGAAATTGGCAAGTGTGGATTTGGCCACGAAGCCGCGTCTGTCCCAGAAGCTTTACTCGCCGCCAAACACTCTTCACAAACTATAATTTACGATGGGCCCGCCAAAAAGTCGAATGATTTAAAAAAACTAATCTCATTAGAAAACCGACTCATTATCAATGCAAATTCTTTTCATGACTTAGAAAAAATTCGCGCATTCCCTTTTCGTAATATCGGTCTTAGAGTAAATCCACAAGTTAGACCCAAAGTTGAAAAACGTTTCGACGTTAGCCAAAGTGGATCTCAGTTCGGCATCCCGCTGAGTTTTAAGAAAGAAATTATTGAGGCGTATACAGAAGTGGAACAATTAAATACCATCCATTTTCACATCGGGAGTGGAATGACCTCCATAGAGCCCTTCGAAAAAGCTTTAGTCCAAGTCGATACGCTTATTGAGGAGATTGAATCGAATCGAAAAGATAAAGGCCTACAGCCTTTATCTTATATCGACATTGGAGGAGGCCTTTTGGCAGATGAGCCCTCTCGACGATTAGATCGCGCACAAAAATTAGGTTCCCTTTTACAACAGCGATTCTCGCATTTGTGGGATAAATACACACTAGCAACAGAAATGGGCCAATACTTTCATACCTATTGTGCCAGCTTAATCACCCAGGTTTCAGACGTACTCCATCATCGAGACCGACCCATCATTATTGCACATACCGGCGCTAACATGTTCCCAAGGCAGGCCTATACCAACTCACCGCCTCCCTTCACATATTCTATTCTCAATTCATCAAATGGTCCAAAACAAGCTTACGATATTGCTGGACCCCTCTGCTTTGCCGGAGACCGAGTGGAAGAAAATGTAATGCTTCAACCGGTCCAAGCCGGAGATTGGCTGGTTATCGACGCCGTGGGCGCTAACACCTTTTCACTGTACTCCATGCATTGCAGTTGGCCCTTTCCTAAGGTGATTGGCTATGATCCAGAAACAAATAAAATGTCTTTGTTAAAAGACCGAATGAGCATAGAATCTATCCTATCGTTTTGGTCCTAATGGGTAGATTCGATAGGTGCTCGCTACCTCACTAGGATTTATTACCCGGTAATTGTGTTTTTCAAACAAAAACTTGAGTATATTTTCATACACCTTCCCCCATCCATTAAACTTGAAAGGGGTGAGGTAGTCGTTGTGCCATAAAATACTAATACAGCTGTCGCTTTGATGTCGCGAAAGAAATGAAATAATTTTCTCCTCCGCCTCTTCCGGAGATAATTTAAGATAAGAGTGAAAAGTCGTGTCCATGATATGGAGTGGAACCTCAAGGAATTGAAAAGGCCTCCAGTTCTCAAAGTCAAAGGGATGAAAAGGACGACTGTACGCATTGCGAAACCCCATCTGCTCCGCAAACCCAAAGCTATAATCCTGGTCGATTGTTTCATTTAGTTCCTTTCCGGCTGAGGGCAAATCGAAGAGTAAATAATGATAGCGATTAATTGGGCACAAATTGGAATGCGCTTTAAACTCTAACTTCAGTGACTTTTTTTTACTTGACTTATGCAGCCCATTCGTGCTTCGGGATTCATCAATTCGCCTCATGATATTCTTGACATACCGATCATGTATAGAGTAATCCGCATTGGGAATTCCATGCTGGCCTTTACCCTTTTCTGTCAACCAGAAAAATACAGAGTGAGCATTATACTTTTTCTCCAGCTGCATGATTTCGCTTAAATTTCTACGGGTATTCTCTGCTAATTTGGGTAATTTTATCAAGCTCTTCCATCCCTCCTTTCGCAAACTATTCTTAAAGTAGAAATAGCTGTTTTGCAATATCGGCCAGCTCAAATGGTCAATATCATGGGTCAGAACGATATCCGAGGGGGACCTTTTGTAAGCAGGTAGGTTTACCTTTGACTTCAATTTGATATATATCTGCTCAAAAAATTGGTCGACCCATGCCTCCTGAGCCTCTCCATATTCCTCTTGAAGGCTGCCAGTATAAGGAAATCGACCCCATTTATCTCTCTTATCAGACACCCACTCCTGCATGCCGCTTAGAAGGAAAAAGGCAGATAGTATGTAATCGGGCCTAGTAATTGCATAGATCACAGGAATGCTGTCCAGCTTTACAAATGGAGGTATCCTCTCTTCACCTTCAAAATAGCTTAGAAGTGGACTTATGGCTAACTCAAAGTCAGTATCCGCATCATTACCTATTAAGATTATTGCATCCTCTCTTTTTACAACAGAACGAAATACAATATTATAATCACGTCCCATATGATCCAAAACATAGCTTACTGCAGCAACTATTTTGGGGTTTTTTACCGAAAGGTAATACGCTATGTTATAGTTTAATCCCGCCATATTTTTAATAGGTTCAATGGAAATCTATATTTTTTCACCTGAAAATATTGATTCTGTTTGGCACCAAAAGATCGAAAAACCCGGCCAACAGTTGGAATCATACTTCCCTCAAAATCGAACCGATCCACTTTTTTCGACATAAGTCTAATAGCTTCCCAAATAAGATATATTGAAGCGCCACTGTGTCGAAGATCAGGATCGGTGCCTCCCAACAAATAGTATGCAGTATCGGAATTCCAAACTATGTATACAGCCCCATGAATCACCCCGCTTGGGTCCTCAGCTATGAGAATCTTCCTTTGATTTCTTTTTAGTAGCTCCTCATCTAGGCGCTGAAGTTGGTTCATGCTAAATTGTATGGGCTCTCTTTTTCGACTCATCGACTTTTCATGGAAATCGTATGCAACTTTTGGATCATGAGATTCAACAAGTCTCAAGCTGTATCTATTTTCCGCTTTACGGATTGACTTTCGAGTTGAAGAGTAGAAATTACCCCAAATCACTCCTAAGTCATTTAACTTCTCTAAAACATATGTATACCTTATCCTAACTGAGAACCCCTTCCATAGTAGTGGCATCAAATTCTTTTGTCGAGGGTGTAGTTTCTGACTATAATACCTCATTCCTGGAAGCTTTTTCACTAAATTTTTTAACACCTCTTCTTCAAAGGACAATCGTCTTTTAGAACTCAAATCTTTAGGGTAATTAAAAAAGAACGCCTGATAAGGTGATAAAGGAGCATTTGTAAGATAAGGAATCCCAAATTTTTTAGCCTTGCAATAGATCCATCCACCCATAATCCGACCTCCGCGAATGTCTAAAACTACATTCCATCTGGATTTAGAGACTGCATCAAGCCACCAAGGCTGAATAAAAAGCCACAGATTACTCTCCTGACAGAAGGCTCTATAAAGAGCTTTATCCGGATCCTGCTTTTTTACCATTTTTTTATCACTGCGGTTAATGACCCAATATAAGCATGCTAAAATAATTCCCCCTTCTCCTCACTCGCAATACCTTCTCAGTTCTTGTCGAGCCATTCGGCTATTTGTCTCATTCATCTTTTGCCAATCTTCACAAGCTTTAGAAATTTCACCGATCTCTAAAAATACTTGAGCGCGACCATTATATATGGACAAAGCATTACCTCCTTGCTTTAGTGCCATAGTGTAATCTTCTATCGCACCTTTATAATACCCTTGCTTTTGTTTAAGTCGCGCCATGTGATAATAAGTATCCGGAAATGTAGGATCTGCCTCAAGAGCTGCCTGATAGTAGGACAAAGCCTTTTTATCGTTTCCTCTTCCTGCAGCAACTACACCTAAAAAACAACGGGCTCTTTTGCTATTTTCTTTGAGTTCAAGTGCTTTTTGAAGGTCAGACTCAGCTCGATCGAAGGAGTCTAATTCGAAGTGAGCGAGCCCCCTATATATAAAAGCATTTTCCTCAGTTTTATCCAACTCGATGGCCCGGGTAAGGTCCTGAATGGCGGACGAGTAATTACCGAGCTCCTGGTAAGTTATACCACGATTTACGTAGGCCTCAACATAGTCGGAATTAAAGCGAATCGCTGAAGTGAAATCAGCCAGCGCACTCAAGTTTTCGCCTACTTCGTGATATAGCACCCCACGGTTATTTAAGGCCAGGACGTAGGTTGGGTTGATTTCAAGAACACGATTCCAATCGCTAATCGCCTCTACTTTCTGGCCTTCAGCCGCATAAACTAAAGCCCGGTTTCCATAGGCGTTGACATAGTTCTTTTTGTTGGAAATCGCCTGTGAGAAATCAGCAACCGCCTGGTCTGTATCTCCTAATTGTATCCAGAGCCGGCCTCGATTATTGTAAGCTTCAGCGAACTTAGGATCAAGACGAATGGCCGTATTATAATCTGCTAAAGCCTCTCTGGGGCTTTCCAGTTGTATTAAGCTAGATGCCCTATTGTTATAAACAAGTGAATTGCTGGGGTTTAGCTCCAAGGAATGGTTGTAGTCCAAAAGCGCACCTTCTATATCGTTTAGCTGAGCCTTACAAAATCCGCGGTTGCCAAAAGATTTTGCTAAAGATTCCTCAAGTGCAATAGATCGGGAAAAATCCGAAATGGCCTTATCATATTTCCCCATGTCTCGGTACGTGAGTCCACGACTAAAAAAAGCTTCTCCGTAATTGGGTCTGAGATCAATGGCTAAATTGAAATCCGAAAGCGCATTATCATATTCCTTGATTTCATAATAAGCCACCCCTCGGTTATGCAGCACTGTTGGTTTATTAGGCTCGATTGAAAGTGCCATAGTACAATCAAAAATTGTGGCAGAATAAAGCCCCAATTCTCTTTTGGAAACGGCGCGAGCGGCATATGCCTTCCAAAAATGAGGCTGTAGCTCCAAAACCCGATTAAAATCTCGAATTGCTGACCGATTTTCGCCCATCCCTTGCTTGACCTGACCTCTATTGTAAATAGCCAAAGCGTATTCGGGTCGCATATTGATGGCTTTATCAAAATCAGCCTTTGCTTCCTGCATTTGGCCTAATAGGGTTCTTAGCTGACCCCGATTATTATATCCCATCCACCACGACGAATCAATGGCAAGAGCTCGATTATAATCATCCATTGCTGCCTTTAAATTCCCCTGCTTCCGATGAACCATGCCTCGGTAAGTATAAGCTCTATACATCCTATTCTCGATCTGGATAGCTTTATTGAAGAGCTGAAAGGCCCGCTCCAAATCACCCATTTCGTAATACAATAATCCTTTATTACTGATAGCCAAGGCATTCGGAGGCGCAAGCTGTATAGCTTTATCAAAATCAGCCATGGCCAAATCAAACTTATTCAAGCCCATATAGGCTATTCCGCGATTATTGTATGGCAGCGCATATTGCTTAAAAATACCTATGGCTTGAGTATAATCATAAGAAGCGCCCAAGGTATCCCCTAACCTCAACTTGACATTCCCCAAATTAACATAAGCTTCTTTAAAGGTACTATCTACCACAATTGTTTGTTCATAATCCGAGATCGCACCCTGCAAATCACCCAATCGCGTTTTTACATATGCGCGATTAAAGTACGCTTTGGCGTAATTTGGGTCGATTTTAATAGCCTGATTGTAGTCCTTTAGGGCCTCTTCAGGTGTATTTATTTTTGCATTCCCCCTGTTGAGGAATGCGGAAGAATACTGAGGGTCAAGCTGAATAGCTTGAGAAAATAAAGAAATAGCCGCATCGGATTTTCCGACTTCTAAGCTATCCCGACCCGCTTCAAAAAACGATAAAGCCTCAGTACTCTGACCTGCTACCCAAAAGGAAAGGCCCCACAAAAAGATAGTGATTATTGGTATTTGGCGAAACACGACAATTCCCTTTTCGTTTTGAAATAAACCTAAAACAAACGAAGTAAACTTAAGGTACTAAAGGGAATAAAAAAAGTGAAAAAGCCAGATAGCGATTATGCTTCTAAAATGGTGATACTGACAAGCATTGCATCTCAAGTTTAAATTTCGGCCGAAACAGGGAATTAAAACCTAAGTATTCTAGAACATGTACCTTGCGGCAACATGGGAACAACGCCAGACATAAAACTCTCCACCTCCATATTCATGGTTAAGGAAGTCGTAGGCTGGCATCCAGGCCCCGCTTAAATTAATACGTCCCCATCTCACACTTAATCCCAGACCAAAAGTAAGGCCTGAAGTCATAAATGTTTCACCGTAATCTCTAAGACCACCTCTTTCTGAATAATCTGCCTGTCCAATATGTAAACCTGCTGTTCCAAAAGCAGTCCAAAGTCGATCCGGATTCGAGTTGAGTGCCAAGTGGTACTCATAAGAAAGAATGGCACCAATTCGCGTATTCTCTCCATTTCCTAACCATCCTCCGGGAATTCTATACCCTAAATCTACATTGAAAGCAGACCGATTCGTGAAAAACTGGTTATAGCTGAGTCCAATCGTGGTATAGTACCCCGTTTTTAGACCAAAGGACTTTTGATATATAAGTTGATCGGTACTTTCCTCTTCTTGTTCCTGGACTTTCATACTTTCAACAGGAGCCTCATCTTCAATCTGAGCTGAAAGAGAAATAGCTGAAAATACTAATAATCCTAAGAATAAAACACGTAAAAGCTTCATAATAATTTTTTTGTCTCCTACAAATATAAATAAAAAACGAGCTGCATGCGAATTTTTCGGCAAAAAGCTGGTTTTTAGACCTTTGCTGAGTATGCCCTTGCCATAAAACTCAAAAAAATGCTAAAATAATGGGTTGATATAGCCTCTATGATTTGATCGCCCAACCCTATAGCAACGACAACATAAAAACGTATATTTGCAGCCACTTTTAATTGGCCGATGAAATTAATTAGGCTAATTCTTTACCCCATTTAAATCCTTAAAAACATGAGTGATTCCATGAAAACCCGATACACTGATGAGGATCTCAAGGAGTTCGAAGCTTTAATAGATAAGAAACTTGAGCGAGCCCAAAGCCAACTAGAATATTACGAGCGCCTCCTCAAGGAGAATGAAAACGAAAAGGTAAAGGGAATGGAAGATAGCGCTTTATCTGTGGAGAATGAATCCGCTGTGAAGCATGCCGGACGCATGCGCAAACACATTCAACATCTCCAAAATGCAAAAGAGCGAATTCAAAAGAAAACATACGGGGTCTGTCGGGAGACGGGTAAACTCATTTCCAAAAATCGATTGTTGGCAGTACCTCATGCCACCCTGTCCATTGAAGCTAAGCAAGGACGAAAGTCTTAATATAAGTCAATCATGAAGACAAATAAAGAGAAAATCTTTTGGGTCATTCTAGTCGTTATTCTGGTGCTCATCCTTGATCAAGCCTCTAAATTTTGGATCAAAACACAGATGAACTATGGAGAGGAATTTCTCATCTTTGGGCAAAGCTGGGCGCGCATTCACTTTGTGGAAAATGAAGGCATGGCATTTGGAATGGCGTTTGGAGGAAAGTGGGGGAAAATATTTCTTACCCTCTTCAGAGTTTTTGCCGCTCTATTTTTAGTTTACCTCATTCATACCTTACTCAAAGTCAAAGAACGGCTGGGCTTACTTATTAGTTTAGGGCTCATATTGGCCGGTGCCTTGGGTAATATTATTGACAGCCTCTTCTATGGTGTTTTATTCTCGGAATCCTCTGTATATGGAGAACCCGCAGTGTTTATGCCTGAGGGAGGAGGCTATGGTCCTTTTCTAATGGGGAAAGTGGTGGATATGCTGTATTTTCCGTTATTTTCCTTTACCTGGCCTGAATTTCTCCCATTTTGGGGTGGTGAGAAATTTGAATTCTTCAAACCGGTATTCAACATCGCCGATAGCGCCATTAGCATAGGCGTAGCTATGTTATTACTTTTTTACCGGGACTTTTTTGTTAGTCAAAAAGAGAATACCTCATCGTCTACCCAGCCTCAAACTGAAGACCTTTAATTCAGTGCAAGATTAGGTGTTTATTGTCATGCAGAATGATCTGCGGGACGAATCGATAAGTAAGTTTACTGTTGATGGGATGGAACGAAATCATAAGCTGAAAAAAAGTAGAGTAGATTTTAACTCTCCACTGGGGATGATTTTTCTGCAGCTATAAAATTTTTCATGGCCTTTTCAGCCCGTAATACTGTCGGATAATGTATACTGTAGTATACAAACTTACCCTCACGTCGAGCATTTAAGACACCAGCCAGTCGCATAATCCGAAGATGCTGCGAGGTAACTGATTGCTCAATACCCAATCCCTGGTAGATTTTGTTCACATTGACCGTACCGCGACGATCAATATACTCCAGAATTTTTAGCCGTAAGGGGTGCGCCAATGCGCGAAGCATCTCAACCGAAGTCTTGAGATGCTCCTTGTTAAATGTAACTGTTGTCCGTTCCATGCGTTTTCTTATTTATTGATATGTGACCTAAGTAGAAACAAATATGCATATAAAAAATCGTAATTCAAAGGTCGGCATGGGCACGCATAGAGTAAAACTTTAATCAAAAGGTCTTATCTCGTTGATTATCAGTTATTTTGGACTGTAAAAATTTTTTGAAAAAAGTTTGTAACTCATTCTCTATCAAACAAATTACAAGCTTTATGTAAAGTATGTGTTTAACTCGCTAAATCTTCCACTAATCGGCTGATTTGAGCTAATCGCTCATTATCGATCGAATAGTAAATAAATTTACCGTCACGATCTGTATTTACTACACCTGCCCGACGAAGAATGGCTAAATGCTGAGATGCCACACTTTGCTCTAAACGAAGCTTGATGTAAATATCTGTTACGGTGAGGGATTCGTTTTCCTCAAGTAAATTGATGATGCGCTGACGTAACTTGTGATTGACAGCGCGAAGTACCAATACAGCTTTTCTCAAATCTGCATAGTCCAAATGGATGTCTTTATCACCTCCTTCTCGTAATGTAACATTTTCGTTCTTGTCCTTACTCATTGTTCCGGTTTTGTGTTATTAGATTATACATAGGACTAATGCATAAACTGTACCAGTTTTTTAATTCGCGATTAAAATATATGTAAAGCCATACAAATCAACCGTTTCTATACTAAACTTTTACATCTGAAGTTATAACGCTTTTTTTCAGAGAAGAGTTTTCTTAGACTGCGTTATATTAGGTTTTTTTAAATATTTTGGTACCGTATAGGCCACAGAAGCTATATTCCCCGCCTCCCAGTGCTTCTTAATGAGCGTGCCCATATGTCGAGCAGATGATCGAACTCCGCTATCTTGCCAGCGCTCGGGCAAACCTACCATATCCATCACTTTATCCACTCCGTCCCCACTTAAGGATACCATATCGCAATCTCGATACCGGTTCTCGAAAAAATCCGAATCTAGAAGCACTGCTTCAGTAGCTTCCAACTCCGCACCTGTGACGGAATAGAAGGCCGTATACACTTCCATACGTCGAGCGTCAATCATAGGACAATGAACAATCTTGCCCGTTTCCCCCAGCTTCTCCCTGGATCCCGCAGCCAGCACAGCTAAAGAATCAATAGCCACCAGGTCTGTATTGGTGGCGTAACAAAACCCCTTTGCAACAGAGAGCCCGACACGGAGTCCGGTATACGAACCTGGACCTATACTCACGCCTACAGAAGAGATATCCTTAGGGCGCAGCCCAGCTTGCTCTAAACAATCCTTAAAAAAGATAGCTGTTTTCTCACTATGTACGCGCCCTACTTCTTCCTTCAAAGCAATTAACCTGCTTTCTTCAAATAAAGCCACCGAACACACATCTGTTCCCGTTTCAATTCCAATAAAAAAAGCCATAATAATTAGTTCGGCGACAAAACACGCTTGTACTGTTCCGGGTCATTGAGTAGGTCGACAGCAGCTTTAATCTCAGGGTCATACTGCAACTTGCGGATTAATCTTCCTTCTAAATACTCAAAACGCGACACCACTTCTTCCGCAATCATATTTGAAATGAGTTCCTCATGATCAGATAGTGCTTTTCGTTTGGCATCTATAATACGGCTTTGAGCTTTTGATATCTCTTTTTCAATCTCTTCCCAATAGCCGTATTTCTTGGCGACTTCTTTCAGTTCACGTATTTCCTTTTCTGCCGCGAACTCCAACTGTACCGCATCGGATTCTACATAGTCTAAAAAAAGACCGTAATCTTTAAACTCGTAGCTTCGTGGATCCTCCACCGTAACCCCTTCCGCGATATACTCTGTGACAAACTTGAAAATCGCATGCTGCTTTTCAAGAGCAGCTAACACCTCTTCATCCTGAAAGGGGTCCATCTGCACATCAGGCAAAACGCCCCCACCCCCATAGACGACTCTACCGGCCTTTGTCTTATACCGATTACCCTGACTCGCTGAATCTATAATGTTTATCGCTTCACCATCTATATACTTCGCGCTTTGAATGGAACGGCCACTGGGAATATAGTATCTGCTTGTAGTGATTTTTACTTGATTATTGTAATTCAGTTTCTTGACATTTTGCACCAGTCCCTTTCCAAAAGTACGCTGTCCCATAATAACGGCTCGGTCATAATCCTGCAATGCACCCGATACAATCTCGGAAGCTGAGGCTGAACGGTCATCTACTAACACTATTATGGGTAAATTCTCATAACTAACAGCGCTTCTCGTCCGAAAAAGCTGATCTCTCTCTTCTACTTTACTGCGCGTGCTCACCACGACCTCACCTTTAGGAATAAACAGATTAGTTAAGTTGACAGCTTCACTCAATAGTCCACCTCCATTCTGCCGTAAATCTAAGATAAGCCCGTCCAGATCACCGTCGTTATCTTGCATCAGGCGCTCTATAGCCTGTTTAACATTGGATCCCGCCTGCTGGGTAAAGGTGGATAAGTTGACGTATCCCAATCCGGGAGCTACGAGCTCTTTATGGGGTACATTAGGTAATGATATCTGCTCCCGGAATAGCTCAACTTCTATTTCTTCTCCTGTACCTGGTCGTCTCACTTTCAGTCGCAGCCCCGTTCCGCTGGCTCCGCGCAACATAAGCTTAGCCTTATTTAACCCTATGGCCTCAATGGACATCCCACCTATTCCTATAAGCTGATCACCCGCTTTTAATCCCGCATCATCTGCAGCATAATCCCGATAAGGTTGGGTAATGGTAAGGTAGCCATCAATTTCTACAATCTTTGCACCTATCCCTTCGTACTTCCCTTCCTTCTCCAGCTGATATCGTTCGATCTCAGATTCAGAAAAGAACACGGTATAGGGATCCATAGATTCCACCATGGCGTCTATGGCTGTGCGCATGAGAGAACTAGGGTCCAACTCATCCACATAGGAATGGTTGAGTTCTTTATAAAGAGCAGCAAAAATTTCTAAATTCTTACTAATCTCAAAATAGCGGTTGTTTTCAGCCGGTCCCAATTGATTCGATAAGAAAACAAGAGATAAGCTTATGAGTATGAGTTGACGCTTAATCATATAATGTTGCGATTGATGGTTTAGTGATGGAGAGCGTTTTCATCTCACTCTCTAATAGCGAATATAGAAACTATTTTTCGACATGTTTTTGCAAAAAACGCTTAACGCCCTGTTCCAGTTTTTCCGGCTGCTCAGCATGGACCCAATGTCCTGTTTCTAAATGCTGAAACTCTACTTCCTGAAATTTATTGCGTATGGTTTCTTCATCTTCTTCGCGGATATAACTGGACCGAGTCCCATTAACGAACAGCGTAGGCGCTTTTATCCGTTCATTTATCTCAATTCCCGATAAAATCTCTTCGTAATGGTTCTCGATGGCAGTTAAGTTCATTCGCCAACTGTAATTACCATTTGGACCTCTTTTGAGGTTTTTCAGTAAGAAGAGTTGAATGGACTTCTCGGAAATGGATTTCGCTAAAATCTCTTCAGCCTCGGATCGACTCCCAATCTGATTGACCGGAACTGCTTTCAAGGCATCGAAAATAAATCCATGCCCGGGAGGGTATGCCTGAGGGCCGATATCGATAACAACCAATTGATCCACTCGCGTGGAAAAGTCTTTTGCAAATTGCATGGCTGTTTTCCCACCCATCGAATGTCCAAGTAGGGTCGCCCGATCAATTTCCAAAGAGTCCATCAACCTTTCTACGTCTTCTGCCATCAGCGCATAGTTCATTTCGGGATCGTGAAATGACCGTCCGTGATTTCGCTGATCAACTAAAATGAGCTGATAATCTGATGCCATAGAACGCGCAAATGATTTCCAATTATCCAGCATTCCAAAAAGCCCGTGAAGAATAATTACGGGTTCGCCTTTTCCTAAAATCTTATGATGTAATAGCTTCATATTATGGATGTATTTAAGTCGCGGTAGCTACCTGATAGATCTTCGATTTCAAATCGAGCAAACATATCTTCACTGTACCAGTTTTCGCGACGCGTTTTTTGTACAATTTCTTTGTGCCCTTTGCTGGTGTAGGCAAACTCGCGCATAGCCTCGGCGGACTCCCATATACTAAAGGTCGCCTGCATCGCCAGCGGCCATTCACCCACCCCTTTCGTAAATAAGCAACCCGGCGCCTGCTCTATGGCTCGAGCGGCTTGTCCAACATGCCCCCAAAAGCGGTGTAAGCGAGAAAACCGAACACGCGCCCGGGTGAGCACGGCGATGCGGTCAGATTTGCGGCTTGAGCTCGGGCACAAGGGTTCTTTTCCATCCCATTTACCTTGAACCTGAACACACCTCATCTGAGCACTGAGTTTTTCTATCGCATATTCAGCCCAGGGAAGAGCATAATTCTGCCCCCGCAAATGCTGATCAGCATCTTTCCGATTTTCCCAAATAGCAAAATAACCATAGGTACTCCAATCTGGCCACAAACTAAACCCACTTCCCGCTCCGCTTCCCATATGGCGGGAAAAAATGGGGGCTTTAACCCTATTTTCAAGGGATCGCAGGCCCATGTCTTTAAATGCAGACAATTGGTCTCCCGCACCTGCAAACCGAAATAATTGTAATGTGGCAAAAGATCCCGAGCGTGTTCTCATAATAGTATAAACGGGCGCAATCCAAAATTGATGCTACAAATGTAGAAAAAGGTGCGGGTGTTTTCCGATCTTGGGAAAAGAAGAAAATCTCCGTATTCTTGCCTAACCCATAATACGAACTATCATGTCTACAGAAAAAAATTATTTTGCTCACGAAACCGCGGTTATTGATTCCGGCTGCCAAATTGGTGCGGGTACAAAAATTTGGCACTTTTCTCATATTATGACCGATGCGGAAATTGGAGCTCAATGCAATATTGGACAAAATGTGGTGGTCAGTCCTAAGGTCGTTCTGGGAAAAAATTGCAAGGTTCAAAATAATGTATCTATATATACTGGAGTTACCTGCGAAGACGATGTGTTTTTGGGTCCCAGTATGGTGTTTACGAACATCACTAATCCGCGTAGCGCCGTAGTCCGTCGCGGTGCCTACGAATCCACTCATGTAGGTCGAGGCGCCTCGATTGGTGCCAATGCCACCATCGTTTGTGGTCACAATATCGGAGCATTTGCTTTTATCGGTGCCGGCGCTGTGGTGACGAAAGCTGTTCCATCCTATGCTCTTTTGGTAGGAAACCCAGCCCGTCAAATCGGATGGATGTCAGAATTTGGACATCGCCTGGAGTTTGATGCGCATCAAAAGGCGGTATGCCCGGAAAGTGGGGAAAGATATCAATTAGAAGACGGTCGGGTACGGAAGTTGTAAAGGGAGCTTTCTGAGGTGAATTCGGGGTTTTGTTGTTTATAATCTGTATAGATCATAGACCATTTGGCGCTTTAGCGCTATTGTACTAATTTTTTTCACCGAATATATTTTAGGGCCGACGCACACCCAGGCCCACATGTTACTTTTTACTCTTGGCATGATCAAAAAATAACAAAAGAAAACCATTCTCATCTAGCATATTTGAGTATCAATATGCCAGATAGAAGCATTCAACAAAAAGGCCTTCCAGCCCGCTGCCGCGGTTCGCTCTCTTGCCCTGCTCTCGCAGGTCAGCATCTACGAGGTTCCGTTCGCTCATAATGCCGATGGCATAATGGCTGGGACATTATATGAATTGGCGCACCCCTGGGTACTCTCTGTCTTGGCGCACTTCCTCGCCTCTCTCACTCGGCGCTCTTTCATTGTTACTTTTTGAGCGGCCAAAAAGTAACCCAAAAGCCGCCGGGCTTGTCCTCACTGTACCGCGTTCCACGGCATTTGAAGCACAAACATAAGATGCGAAATCCCGCGTTTGGCGGGATCGAATCGCTATCGCAATTCTCAACCTGTCGTTCTATCACTCGCTTCGCTAAACCTCTAAAAACTCGCTCGAGTTCGCTCCTTACCGTCGCTTCCTCGAGCTCAAACACTACAAGGTTTGCGACCCCCAACGAGTTGGCGGTCGCCGCTCAGCTCGGTAAGAACGTCGACGGCCGCTGCGTATGCCCAGACCCAGCACAAGGGCTGTGCCCTTTCATGGTTCGCTCTAACGCGATCGCGATTCCGCTCGCCTGCCCTGCTTGTAGTGAGCCTGCCGAACCAAGCCGAAGGGTCGCGCCGCATATCACTGGTGATGGGTTCAGTCCCTTATCTTGAACCATGCGCTACAGGGAAAACCACGAATTCACGCTTGACCCTTCTGTTCGTTCACTCAATGCCAGATCATCATGACTGCGACATCATATAGCTCTACCTAAGAGCTGGGCACCCCTTTCGCAAACTACCGCAGCAGGCCCTCCCAAAAACAAATCGTGTTCAGCATACCGAAATCGAATCTGTATTCATCTCCCGACAAGACGGGATGGGTTGCAAATTACCGCCTTTGGCACCACAAATCTACTTTCTATTGCCAAACTCCTTATAGAACATGGATCGCGTTGATTTTTTTGTTTTGCGCAGCTGAAATTAACTTTTTTCACCCAAAAAAAAGCGCCCGGAGGGCGCAAGGGTGAGGGGTACGTAGGGCTCGCCGCCCACCGGCGGCGGGGTGCGAAGGGCGGTCTCCAATGAGTTGGGGACCGCCTGAGTACGGAGCGGCCAGCGAACCCCGGAGGGGCCCGGCCCCGAGATGTGCGCCCTATGGCGGACTCTCGAGGGACACCCCCAAAAGCATAAGAAAAAAATAACACGCTGATTCTGCTTGAGAACGCATAAGCTATGACAAGATAGGCCCGGCCGCCGATGCAGATAAAAGGAGAGCGATGTCTCGCAGCTTGATAAAATCCCGTATCTTTGAGGCAGATTCGTCAGTTGAATTCATTCTAAAATCGATTTGGTATGTATCCCGACCTCTCCTATATTCTACACGATATTTTTGGGACCGCCCCGGATAATGCATTCAGTATCGTAAAAACGTTTGGGCTGCTGCTCGTGCTCGCATTTATAGCCAGTGCGTATGTGCTCAGGCTGGAGCTGAAACGAAAATATGAAGAAGGGCTCCTGGGCGCTACGGTAGAGAGCATTACTGTGGGTGAAAAACCGAGTCTGACGGCCTATTTTTATCAGTTGCTGACGGGGTTTATCCTGGGCTTTAAAGGCGTATGGATCATTCAGGAATACGACCAGTTTGCGATGGATCCGTTCGATGGACTTTTTTCTACTCAGGGGAACTGGCCGGCCGGGATAATAGGCGCACTGCTTTTTATGGGGTGGACGTACTATCAAGGGCAAAAGAACGCTAAAAAGAAGCCGGAGACGGTGACGCAAACCGTTCCCCCACAGGACAAGGTTTGGGATATTACCATGGTGGCTGCTATATCCGGAATTGTTGGGGCGAAGCTTTTTGCGATTTTCGAAAGTACCGAGACGCTCTCCCGTTTTTTTTCCGACCCCATCGGTACGCTATTTTCGGGGAGTGGGCTGGCTATATACGGAGGTCTTATTGTAGCTTTTATTGTCGTATATAGATATGTGAAAAAACGCAAAATGCCGCCGATTCATGTTATGGATGCAGTGGCACCGGCGCTACTTGTGGGTTACGCAGTAGGTCGCATGGGATGCCAACTGAGTGGAGATGGCGACTGGGGTATTGTAAATACTATGGATATGCCCGCCTGGTGGATTTTTCCAGAGTGGTTGTGGTCCTTTGACTATCCACATAATGTTCTGAACCGCGGCGTGTTAATCGAGGGTTGCGATTGGAATTACTGTCGGCGATTGGCTGAGGGTGTGTTTCCGACTCCCATTTATGAAACCATCGTTTCCCTTATCCTGGCTGGAGTTCTCTGGGGCCTTCGTAAAAAAATGACCATTCCGGGCACGCTTTTCGCCCTTTATTTAATCATGAATGGCGTGGAGCGCTTCTTTATTGAAAAAATCCGGGTGAATGATGTCATCGATCTGGGTTTTGTACAAGGCACTCAGGCAGAGTTTATCTCCGTGCTCACCGTGCTTGCGGGAATCGCACTTTGGATTGTACTCTATAAACGCAGTCGCTCATGACCCGTAAAGCTGCCATCATCGCGCTCATCATCAGCGGACTGTATTTGATTATTGGCAATTTGATCAATGCCTGGCATGTGGGCGCATTTTTAGAAACCGCCCGTTTACCGAACTGGGGACCCTCACCGATGACCTGGGCTGCCGCACAGTTGGCTTTGTATTTTGCTATGGGCTATGTCATTTTCCGAATGATGATGATTCATAAACTAATGATCCGACCCACCCTATTATGGTTTTTGCTCACTGCACTCATGTGGGAGTTTTTCAAATACAGCCTTTTTCACCAAAGTTTTCCCTATTTGTCGTTTTTTGTTCTCCTCCTTTTCGATATCATGTTCATCTTATTCAACCTCTTTCTTTTTCGGGAAGATGGTCGGCTCGGGGTGATCGCCCTACCCATGACCTTTTTTTACTTGCTGGTCGTTACCCCCTGGTATTATCAATTTTTAGAATTGAATATGGCAGTTGTACAACAATAAGGGCAAGTTGTGCATTAAAATATAAATAGAGTTGTTTTGAATGGCCAAAGCATCTCCTAAAATTGTTATATATGTCACAAGCAAAGAAAAATGATACCGTAAAGGTACACTACACCGGCAAGCTAACCTCAGGAGAGGTTTTCGATTCTTCCAGAGAGCGTGACCCCCTCGAGTTTAAGGTGGGTTCAGGCCAGTTGATCCCGGGTTTTGATCAGGCGATAGAAGGTATGGAAGTCAACGAGAAGAAGACCATAAATATTCCTTCTGAAAAAGCGTACGGCGCGTCCAATCCGGATTTGATCCGAAATGTATCGCAAGAACAGCTGCCAGAAGATATTAAACCCGAAATCGGGCAAACCCTGATTGCTTCGGGTCCAGAAGGACAGGAAACCCGACTGGTCATAAAGGAAGTTCACGATGAGCACATTGTTGTCGATGCGAATCATCCGCTAGCCGGAAAAGACCTCGTGTTTGACCTCGAGCTCGTCGATATTAATTCCTAATTCCCAGCGAAATTTAATTGTACACAGCCCCTTTCAGATCTTTTTATAAGGTCATTGAAGGGGCTTTTTTATTGTTTACAGGGCGTGACCCTCCCCAACGAGTTGGGAAGGGTCGGGCTATCCGTTCGTAGTCAGATGCCCGCGCGTCGGCATCCGTACGGCTGTGTAGGGCTTCCTTCGGTCGCCTCCTCGCTCTACGGCTGCTCAGCGCCCGGCCCTCTGCCTTCCACTTCTATCCCTCACGCGAAAATACTGGATTTCCCGGGGTACCTAAAGCTACATAAATAGGGGATAGTCAGGGTAGATTATTGCTCAGATCAGGACTTGGTCCATCACGTATTTAGTGGAAATGACACTACATCGGCGATAAATGGATGCCTTCATCCGTTTGCATTTCAAGTAGGGGAAGAATGGCCTCCTGAATATCATGCTGCAGATGTTTGCGCAGCTTGTCTTTGACAAAGTGTCGATGAACCACCAAGCCTACTTGGCGATAAGGCATAGGTGCCTCAAAATGGCTCACTTTTGTTTGATGTTCTGCATCCAATTCAAGGGCAGCCAGATATGGCAGCAGCGTGGATGCCCGATTGGCGATTACAAAACGTAACAAGCTATGCACAGATCCGGCTCGGAAACGAAAGTTCAGGTGCTCGTTCAATTCTTTTTCGTAAAAATCACACAATTCCAGGATCTGGGTGCGCATACAATGACCTTCTTCGAGCAAACACAAGCGCGAAACATCAATATTCTTTGAACGTACCGTGCCTTTTTCGTCTTGCTGCATATTGAAATACACAAAAGGCTCATCATAGAGATGATGCTCTACCAATTCCTCTTCCTGAACAGGGGTAGAGAGGATGCCGATATCGAGTTCGCGGCGGTGTAGATGGCGGATAATTTCCGATGTGTTTTGCTCCCGAACGTCGACCTGCAGATCCGGAAACTGCCGGGCAAAGTTGGGTAGAAAGCGTGGAAGCAAAAAAGGCGCAATGGTAGGAATAACAGAAATCGAGAGCGATCCCTTCACCTCCCCTTTTAACTCCTGCGTCAGCTCCTCCAGCGAATCAATCTCTTTTACAATACGTTTTAGTTGACTCAACAAGACCTTCCCCTCTTGAGAAAGTCCAACCGGTTTCTTTTTCCTGTCAAAAATTTGAATTCCCAGCTCCTCTTCCAACTTCCCAATCATAGTACTCAGGGTCGATTGAGAAACAAAGCATTTTTGAGCGGCAGTTTGGAAATGTCGGTACTCCGCTAAGGCCAGCACGTATTGAAATTGTTGAATATTCATCTACTCTATCGATATTATGATTGGAATTATAGTTTTTATAGATCAAATAACGGGTTTATTTTTGATCCATCAAAACAGAAAACCAGATATACTATGAAACAATTTCTGATACTTATCCTTTTCGCTTTTGGAGTGGGCGCCGCAATGCAGGCGCAAACAGAAGCCGGCGTATGTCCGGTAACGGGAAAGCGCCTTTCTTCTTCCTCAGCACAACACCCCCATGCCACTCATGCAGCACCGGAAAAGAAAAACAAAGTTCGGCCTGATGCAGGTTTGGGCGGGCCTACCAATAAAGATTGGTGGCCTAACCGTTTGGATCTTTCTGTATTGCGACAGCACTCTCGGCTTTCGGATCCTATGGGAGAAGATTTTGACTACAGCGAAGCCTTTAGCAAGCTGGATTATGACGCCTTAAAAAAAGACCTGCATGATCTAATGACAAATTCTCAAGATTGGTGGCCTGCAGACTTTGGCCACTACGGCCCGTTCTTTATTCGCATGGCATGGCACAGTGCCGGAACGTATCGCACCGGCGATGGACGCGGCGGATCCCGGGATGGCCAACAGCGCTTTGCGCCGATAAACAGTTGGCCCGATAATGCCAACCTCGATAAAGCACGAAGGTTATTGTGGCCCATTAAGCAAAAATATGGAGAGCGTATCTCCTGGGCGGACTTGATGATTCTCACCGGCAATGTTGCCCTGGAGTCCATGGGTTTTGAGACGATCGGATTCAGCGGCGGCCGCACCGACGTTTGGGAACCCGAAAGCAATGTGTATTGGGGTAGCGAGACTGAGTGGCTGGCAGACGAACGCTATTCCGGCGACAGAGAGCTAGAAGATCCTCTGGCTGCTGTCCAAATGGGCCTGATTTACGTGAATCCCGAAGGTCCGAATGGAAATCCCGACCCGGTTGCCGCTGCCGTAGACATTCGAGAAACTTTTGCTCGAATGGGTATGAACGACGAAGAAACCGTGGCACTTATCGCCGGGGGACACACCTTCGGGAAAACGCATGGCGCCGGCGATGCCAGCCATATGGGTCCAGAACCGGAAGCGGCGCCTATCGAAGAGCAAGGCCTGGGCTGGACCAGCTCGTACAAATCCGGAAAGGGACCCGATGCCATCACTAGTGGGTTAGAAGTGACCTGGACATCTACTCCTACTGAGTGGGGTCTCGGATTTTTGAAAGCCCTATTCAACGAGGAGTGGGAATTAACCAAGAGTCCGGCCGGCGCTCATCAATGGGTTGCTAAGGATCCAAAAGTCATGGTTCCCGATGCTTTTGATGAGAATAAAGAGCACCGTCCGACCATGCTGACTACTGATTTATCTTTGCGATTTGATCCGGCCTACGAAAAGATTTCCCGCCGATTTCTGGAAAACCCCGAGGAGTACCAACAAGCTTTTGCTCGTGCCTGGTACAAATTGACCCATCGAGATATGGGGCCGAAATCTTTGCATCTGGGCCCTGAAGTGCCCGAGGAAGAGTTTATTTGGCAAGACCCCGTTCCTCAGGCCAACTACAATCAAATTGAAACCCCTGATATCAAGATGCTCAAAGAAAAAATTGATAATTCAGGTTTGTCAACAAGTGAGCTGGTAACTACAGCATGGGCTTCGGCCTCCACTTTTAGAGCATCCGATTACAAAGGTGGCGCAAATGGCGCGCGGATCCGACTAGAGCCCCAAATTCAATGGGACGTAAATCAACCCCAACAGCTGAAAAAAGTGCTCGGGGTATATGCTGAAATTCAAAAAACTTTCAACAAGTCCGCCGATAACAAGCAAGTATCCATAGCAGATTTGATTGTACTGGGTGGAAATGTGGGTATCGAAAGAGCAGCACAGGCCGCCGGCATGAAGATCGAGGTCCCCTTCAGGCCGGGCAGGACCGACGCAACCCAAGAGCAAACAGACATAGAGTCTATAAGTGTGCTGGAGCCCGAGGCTGACGGTTTTAGAAATTATCTGAAAACAAATTATACCGTCTCAACAGAAGCCCTTTTGGTGGATAAAGCCCAGCTACTCACCCTTACCGTTCCTGAAATGACGGTTTTGGTTGGCGGCATGCGAGCGCTGGATGCCAATTATGACGGATCTGACCACGGCATTCTGACAGACCGGCCAGGCCAGTTGACCAACGATTTTTTTGTCAACTTACTTGACATAAAGTATAAGTGGAGTCCGATGGACGAAACCCAGGAAATCTTTGTGGGTAAAGATAGAAACACAGGCGAAAAAAAATGGACGGCTACCCGCGTCGATTTGATTTTTGGCTCCCATTCCGAATTGCGTGCCATAGCAGAAGTCTATGGTTCAAGCAATGCAAAAGAAAAGTTCATTCGCGATTTTGTGAATGCCTGGACGAAAGTAATGGAGTTGGATCGATACGACTTACAATAAATCGAAGTACATATTGATATGTAAAAAGCCAGGCTCCAAATAGTAAGCCTGGCTTTTTTTCTGGCTTGAATTGATGGTCCGTCATCATTTTCCAGGGAAAATTGTACGCTTCAGGTTTACCGCTTGGTCCAGCGCAACGCTGCCTAAAATACACCCCCTGTGAAAGCTCGGCAAAATTCCTTAGATTGGGTCTCTAAATTCGCCTCAAATAATAGCGCCTGTGAAACGCTCACACGAAAACAAGCTTAACCAGTTCTTCAATCTCAGACCCGGTGAAAGCTCTCTCGTGCGTCAGCTTTTCTTTCACAACTTCTTTCAGGGTGTGGGAATCGCCTTTTTCTTCACTGCAGCCAACACCCTGTTTCTGGAGTTTTTTAGCGTGAAATGGCTGCCCTGGATTTATCTGGTTTCAGCCGGACTCCTATTTGTTTTCGGTCGCGCCTACGCCTACTTTGAGCATCATTGGCCCATAAAAAAGCTCATGACCTTTGTCGTAGCCGTCCTGGCGGTCACTCCCCTTTTATTTTACACGGGATTGGCGACCTGGCAAAAAGCAGGATTGATTTTTTTCCTCATGGCATTCCACCGCGTCCTTTACACTCTCAATAGTCTCGAGTTTTGGGGGTTATCTGCTCTCGCCTTTAATGTCCGCCAAAGTAAACGGATTTTTCCACTAATCGGGGCGGGTGATATCCCCGCCAAATTACTGGGGTATCTCGCCGTGACCGCTATTGTGCCGTATACTGGAATCGAAGCTCTCTTGCTCATTGCTTCAGCCGCTTTCACCATTTCCTACTTCTTTGTCCGTCAATTGACAAAATATCACCAGGAAGCTTTTCAGCACAGCGACCCTACCCCTGACTTTAGTCCCGGTTTTCAACAGCCAAACCGTTGGCTGCCGGCATCTATGTTTCGCTCTCCGTTTATTCTTTGGCTTTCGCTACTCTCCGTGGTGAGTTTAATCTCGCTCACCTTACTGGATTTCGCATTCCTTGCCGAAGTCAAATACAACTTTAAGGAAAAAGAAAGCCTCGCCCGCTTCTTCGGCCTTCTTTTTAGTTTAGGATACACCCTTATTCTCACCTCAAAGTTTATCATATCTGGGAGGGTGATAGAAAGTCTGGGCGTTGTTCGAGCCACCTTTATTCTCCCTATCTTTCTCTGCCTTGCCTCTCTGGTCGCCGTAATTACGGGCCTGCTCACCTCTGATCCCGTCGCTCTTCTTTGGGTCTATAGTGCCATATTAATCGGGGTGGAAATTATCAGGTATGCCATCGATGACCCCAATTTAATGACTCTCTTTCAACCCCTGAGTCGATCCCTTCGGCTACATGGACACACCCTCGTCAAAACCCTTATGAATCCACTCGGCCTTTTGTTGACCGGAGGCATTCTATTACTGATTCTTCACTTTTCCTACAAAATTAACCTTACGTTTATTAGTGCTGTGCTTTTGCTTTTTAGTTTAGTGATGACTTTTCTGGCATTCAGGGTCCGCACACATTATCTCCATCAACTTTTCCACGCAGTCCGCACGCGCTACTTTGAGGGCTCTGACCGATCACGGATACCCACAAAAGCCCTCAGCATTCTTGAAGATAAACTACAGCACGGGTCTGAAACCGAAGCTATTCACAGCCTAAAAATATTACTCCAACAACAATCGGAGCAAAATAAAGACCTCATCACAACCGCCATTCAACACCCGAGCGAACAAGTTCGATCTTTTGCTTTAGGTCTGTCGATCCAAAACCAGATCGCATTGTGTAAAGATGACTTAATAGCTCTCATAAAAACAGAAAAAAGCGCTCTGGTGCTCCAATCAGCGATGGCAGCACTTCCCGCTCTGGCGCCTGACCAGCTGGACCTCTTGTACGACTTTATCCATTCACCTAATGAGGACATCCGAGCCACTGCCATCAGCACACTTCTGATTAGTGAGCAACTGGAAGCGGAGACAAGAGCTGGCCGCCTGGTGTTAGATCTTATCCACTCGGAATCCGTTGATGAAAAAGCCTTCGCTTGTAAACTGCTCCAAAAAATCAATAAGAAAAACAATTACTATCTAATTCTTCCTCTGCTTCAATCTCAACAAAATCAGGTCAGGGAGGAGGCGATAAAAACAGCGGCCAACATTCAACATCCATCGCTTCACGCCGCTTTATTCCAGATTTTTGACGCCAAGCCCTACACCCGCCATATTCTAGGTACTCTCACTGCTTATAAAAATAAGAATATACCGGCGATTCAGGAACGACTTTCTGATGAAAGCCCTCACTTTGAACGGGACTATCAACTCTGCACATTACTAGCCGCCATCAAAACACCAGAGTCGCTAGAGCTTCTCTTCCATCAATTAAATCACCCTATTGCGGAAATACGCGGGCTTGCGATTCGACTTTTATATCAAACACAGTTTAATCTTCCAAAACACCTGAGTGATGATTTTACTACATACTGTGACTCCTGGCTGGCAGATGCCTACAAACTCGTCCTAGCAGAAAACAAATATGAAAAACAGGCCTTGCTGCAATCTACTTTTACTCAAGAGCGAAAAAGTAAAACCAATGAGCTCCTGATGCTACTCTCACTTAACTTTAGCCGGCCCAGGCTCAATCGCATTATGGACAGCCTGGCTTCCGGCCTTGCCAACCAGCAAGCTAAAGCTCTTGAAATTCTGGAATACGAAATTCCAAAATCTATCTTTTTTCCTTTAGAATTGCTAATCGATCGAACCCTGGGTGAAAACCGTCTTCGCCAAATACTGAAATTGAAACCGCACTACCAGCTTGAGGAAGAAATTCTCGAAAATGTAGTCCGTCTTCATTGGAGAACCTATTCCCGCTGGACCGCTGCCATCGTGCTGCGTTACTTTCGCCTGGAAAACAAGGGCGAACTCCTTAGCCTCCAACAGCTGTCAAAACACCCCGCCCTCTTGATCCGCGAACAAGCCCTAATTTACCAAACAACTCAAGTTATGCATTCAGAACCCCAAGTCGAGCAGAAACTTCTTCAAATCGAAAAGATTCTATTACTAAAAAACACAAAATTATTCCAGAATATCCCCGAGCATATTTTGGTTGATGTCGCCGATATCGTTGCAGAAGTAGAATGTGCTGAGGGCGAACGACTCTTTCTAAAAGGCGACCTCGGAAATAAAATGTACGTCATAGCGGGCGGTAAAATCCGAATCCATGATGGAGACCACACTTTTTCCGTACTCGATAAACATGAAATCTTTGGAGAACTTGCGCTTCTCAGTCCCAAGCCTCGATCCGCATCCGCTACCGCATCCGAAGACAGTCTTCTCCTCTGCCTGGATCAGGCTCCTTTTTACGAGCTCATCAGCAGTCACCCGGAAGTAACTAAAGGCATCATCCAACGCCTGGCCGAATTGCTCAGAAATCAAAATGAGGAAATAGTAGCGATGAAACAACAACTTAAAGAAGCCATTCCATAAGCCCATCCGGGCCTTATTGCTCGACTAAAGTTTTAACTTCAGCCAGATGTTCCGCCTTTTTCTCATTGCGCCAGGCCCGGGCCGTATCTGTAAAATAAGAATGTGATTTAAAAAACCTAAGCTGTAGCTGATTCCAGTCTTCCTCATCGCTCACAACGCCCAAATATTTAAATTCCTGGAATAAACGATTCGAAATCGCCCAAAAATCCTCCCGACCTAAATAGTCCAGATCGGCATCGCAGAGCACCTCACTCAAATGGTTCTTAGGTTTTTGAGGAATATTGGTCGCTAATATCATTTCACAAATACGTGATATCGCCGAAGAAGAATACCCATATTTCGGCATCCATTCCCAAGCCAGTTTACAGCTCGACTCCTCGTGATCCCCTGTGCCCAACACAAAACCAGTATCATGAAAAACGGCAGCCGTTTTCAATTCCAATAAATCCCGATCTGTAACATCTTCTGCTTCCGCAATCCGAATTGCTGCCTCTAAAACATTCTTTGTGTGCTCTACAGAATGATAGGTGAGATACTCCGGCAATCCCCTCGCCAACCAAGCCAGGACATCTTTCTTTAATCTCTCAAAATCCGGCCCCTTCTTTTTAGATTGTTCGCTGTGCTCTGAATTTCTCATTCTATTAAATTATACATACAAAAAATAGCCTCTCTATTACGGAAGCAATTACACAATATAATTAAATTTATTTTATCCAAATCGCTTTCTATCTTTTGGGGGTGCCCCTCGAGGGTCCGCCAGAGGCCGGACACCTCGGGGTCGGGCCCCTTCGGGGTTCGCTGTTCGCTCCGTGCTCAGGCCACCGTAATCTACGGCGGCCTTTCGCACCGCGCCGCCGGTGGGCGGCGAGCCCTTCGTACCCCTCACCCTTGCGCGCTTCTCGCGCTTTTTCTGTCTGGTCATTTATAAGCCTCGACTGCAAAAACCGATAGAAATCACGCTTACTCTGTGTTCTATCGCATTTATTCTGAATTGAATGCAGTTTCTTTCCGCCGGGGAATGCAGCCCGTCCTTACCAATGCCATCGCAAAGTGAAATTTCACATCTGAAATAACCACCCCGGAGGATGTTGCCCGAAAGGAAGTCGAAGGGATCGCATATCAATAGCCGAAACTAAACCGCAGAACGTGTAGGGGTCCCATCCGGCAGGCGACGGGCCTCATGTTCTGAATTGGTTTTTTTAGGATGAGAAGATGATAGGCTTTTATGGGGGTTCTTGAACCAACCGGAAACCGAACCCCGAAGGGCATACGCGTCAACTTAAGGTGGAATCAATATTTTTACTTGCTTATTTTAGCCTCTTTTCTGCAAGGTATTCATGACCAGGAATCTCCATCCAATAGAAACACTTGATCCACACAAGCCCGCAGGGCTTGAATATGATTAGCCCCGAGCGCAAGCTCGGGGTTATGATCTAAAGAGAATTCCAACCCTGA
>Ga0209931_1000316_pt1 | contig 29474 bp, 25 predicted proteins | sample SalPonR1_B_D1_MG_FD_185697 | JGI IMG/M metagenome (GOLD analysis project Ga0209931, IMG submission 185697) | Salt pond soil microbial communities from South San Francisco under conditions of wetland restoration - Salt Pond MetaG R1_B_D1_MG... ...
AAATTGATAGCATTGGCACTTTTAAGGCCTTATTAAAGCAACGTAAGGATTTTAAAAGAATGGTTGAATTGCAGGAAATATAGGTTAACACAATGTTGATGTTTTATTACATCATCAATGTTTACATTAAAAGTGTAAATAATATCAAATATTAGTTGAAATGACATTAAAAAAAATTTCTTTTTTAATTAACAAAAACACACTAAAGTTTTATAACCAGTATTTAATATTTCTTACATACAGAATTATTTCGATTTTAAAGGGAAAAACTATCGTACATTTCCTTCATATAGGAAAAACAGGAGGTACTTCAATTAAATATGCATTGAATTATTCCTCTCATGGTGATAAAGAAAAAAAAATAAAGAAACCTTTTTCTAACAAAAATTACATAATATTCTGCCATCGCCATGATTATAAGCTGAGAGATATTTTAAAAGGCGAAAAATATTTTTTCGTCGTAAGAGACCCAATTGATAGATTTATTTCTGGTTTTTATGAAAGAAAAAGGAAAGGGCAACCATTAGGATATCAAGAATGGACACAAGAAGAAAGTGAAGCTTTCTATAATTTTAAAACACCAAATCAACTAGCAGTATCGATTTCTCACAATGATAAAGAGGTACGAAAAAAGGCGGTTAAAGCTATGAATAATATCAAGCACGTTAAAACTTCATATTGGGATTGGTTTGAAAATCAAAGTTATTTCTTAAGTAGAATAGATGACCTTATTATTGTAATACACCAAAAAAGTCTTAACAAAGATTTTGATAAACTCAAAAAGCTGTTAGGAATCCAAGGAAAGGAACTACCTAAGGATAGTTATAATCAGCGAAAAGCCCCACAAAAATATGACAAAAATTTAGATGTAAAAGCTGTAGAAAATTTAAAAAATTGGTATTCTGATGATTATGATTTTTTAAGGTTGTTAAAGGAAAAAAACTTATATTCATAAACAAAAATTATTTATTCATTCGAATTTTATCTTAAGTTCTTATCTAAGATCCCTATTTAATCATTAGTTATAAAATAACGAGTCTTAAAAAATACAGCCTTGATTAAAATACATAGTACTAATTGATTTAAGTTTATAATCAGATAGTAAAACTATCTGATTATTTTTGCTAACATAAAATATTAATCATTATTGAAAATATATATTTTTTGTTCATTTTTAAATGGTTCTAGCAATACATTTTTAAATTAAATTAAGAAATTTGTTTATTTAATTTTAATATGTGTTAGCATAAAATATCTCTTGATTTAAAAAAGTCAATAAATTATGTATGTATATGATTAATTAACACTTATTTATAAAAAATTAATGAAGCTGTCTTCGAAACATGCATTTTTATGGTAGTATATGAAAATTATTTAATTTTATAATGAAATTTATTCACATAACTCACACGGATAATTTGGGAGATAAATTATGCTGTCCAAAATATTATTTCGATTGTATTCCCGGAAAGTCAGATACTATAATAGGTGGTGGTGTGCAGACCAAACTCATCTTGGCAAGAGAATCCCCTCCCTCTAATAGCATTTTGTGGGGAGCAGGCTGCACAGGAAGAGTTTCAGATGCTGAAAAAGCCGACTGTGATGATTTCTTAGCTTGGGGCATAAGAGATAAAAGCCTTGTTCAAGATGATCGTAACTTTCTGCCATGTGTAAGTGCCTTACACCCCATGTTAGATTTACCTAAGCCTGAACAAGAAAAAACATTATTACATATAAATGCAGATCCAAGAATTTATAGTATAAGCAGTTTACATAAAGTTAAGCGCCTAGCTCTAGATAAAAATGCACTTTTTATTACCAATCGTGCACCTGAAAAGGATTTTATAGATTGTCTAGCCAAGTCCTCTCATATTATAACCAGCTCATACCATGGGGCTTATTGGGGGCTTTTATCCGGCAGAACAGTTACCTTGATGGGCTATTCTTATAAATTTAAGTCATTATTAAATATCTTAAACCTCAAAGAATATTTTATACCATTTAAAAAAGGGGATCAAAAAACCTTGCTCCAGGCAACCAAACAAGCCTTTGACCAAACATCTTTTCACGAGTTAAAAAATCATAAAGAAATTTTGAATCAATTCAGAAAAAAGCAATTGGATTTTGCCACCATGCTAGAATCCAAAAACATATTGAGACAATGTAAAATTAAGAGCTTTGATTCTAAATATATTGTTCAATCAAAACAAAAAAGCGAAATCTTAGCTCTAAGTAAATATTATACCATGGTTGGCTTAAGAAATTTAAAAGCTAAAATCAAAAACCAATAAAACCACCCATTTAATGAAAATAACTGCCTGCATTCCTGCGCGCTTGAATTCTTCAAGGCTTCCTAATAAAGTACTCCATAAATTAGATAACAAACCCATGATACAATGGGTTTATGAACGAACACAAAAGGCAGAAGGGATCGATGATGTTGTCATATTAACAGACCACCAAAAGGTGTATAACGAGGCTGAAAAATTTGGTGCAAATGTCATGATGACCTCACCAGATCATCAAAGTGGAACGGATAGATTGGCTGAGGCTGCTACATCTTATGATGACACTGATGTATTTGTAAACATTCAAGGCGATCAGCCATTTGTAGAACCGCAAATGATAGAACAACTCATTAAGCCCTACTTGGGTGGAACAAATCCTCAAATGAGCACCTTAGCTTGCCCTTTGCTTGACAATGAACTAAAAGACCCTAATGCGGTTAAGGTAGCTGTAAACAAAAAAAATTTGGCTATGTTTTTTACCAGAAGCGAAATACCATATCCACGAGTAAGGCAAAAGGGACTACCCGTCTATAAACATATTGGTCTGTATGCTTACACAAGAGAAGCTTTGCTGAATTTTTCTGAATTAGAACCATCAACCTTAGAAAAATCTGAAGGCTTAGAACAATTGCGAGCATTAGAGCAAGGCTATTCTATTTATGTGGCCAATTACAGCACATCAACGATTGAAATTAATACATTAGATGATTTAGAAACAGCCCTAAAGTTGGGGTTGATAAAACAGTACAAACTTTTTAAACAATAGATTAAATTTATATAAATGGGAAACCACACAAACAAACTTTACAAGGCTATAAGCAATAAAAACACCTTTATATTAGGCCCCTGCGTTATTGAAAGCAAGGAATTGCTTGAAGAAGTTGCAACTGAAATCAAACGTCTTGAAGCCAAATACGAAGCAGTATTTGTCTTTAAAGCCTCTTTTGATAAAGCCAATAGAACTTCTGTTAACTCTTTTAGAGGACTGGGTATTGAAGAAGGCTTGGAGTTGTTACAAATGATAAAAAAAGACTTTAATCTTCCGGTTACAACAGACATACACGAGTCCTGGCAAGCAGAAAAGGTGGCAGATGTTACCGATATTCTTCAGATACCCGCATTTTTATGCAGACAGACTGATTTATTGCTGGCAGCCGGACGGACTGGAAAACTAGTAAATATTAAGAAAGCACAATTCCTATCAGGTGAAGATATGCTTTATCCGGTAGAAAAAGTTAAAAGTACAGGTAATGATAACATTTTACTTACAGAGCGAGGTTCCGTATTTGGCTATAACAATTTGGTTGTTGACTTTAGGAATATACCTATAATGCAAGAATTTGGTGTTCCTGTTGTAATGGATTGTACCCACAGTGTGCAAAGGCCTGGAGCTTTAGGTGGAAAAACAGGAGGTAACAGAGAGTTTGTACCATATATGGCAAAGGCTGCTAAAGCATTTGGGGCAAAGGCATTTTTTATGGAAACGCATCCTCATCCCGATCAAGCAAAATCTGACGGGCCAAACATGATGCAACTATCACAAATTGAAAGCCTTATTAAGGATTTGATGACAGCATGACACAAGAAAATAGAAATTTTAAAATAAAATTTTTAATTACAGACGTAGATGGTGTTCTAACTGATGGGAAATTACATTATACCAATCAAGGTGAATTTATGAAATCGTTTAACGTTAAAGATGGGATGATAATTAAGTACTTGCAGAATTGTGATATTAAAGTTGGTATAATTACGGGCAGGAAGAGTAAAATTTTAGAAACAAGAGCTAAAGAACTTCATATTGACGAAGTACACCAAGGGGTAAAAGATAAATTAAATGTACTTTTAAAAATATGTAAGTCAGATAATATTAAAACTAATGAGGTGGCATACATTGGGGATGATATAAACGACCTGGAAGTTCTAAAAAAAGTAGGTATTTCAGCAGCACCATCAGATGCAGTCCATACCGTTAGAAACCAAGTAGATTACAAATGCAAACTTAAAGGCGGGAATGGCTGTTTTAGGGAGTTTGCAGATTTCATTTTATCAAAATAATATATCATTTCAATTATAATTAAGAATGGAAAACATTATTAAATCAGCAAAAAATACACTTCAAATCGAATCAGAAGCCGTTGCTCAACTTTTACAAAATATTGATGCTAATTTTACAGATGCCGTCAAAGCCATACTAAATTTAGAAGGTAGATTGATTATAACAGGTATGGGGAAATCTGGTGTCATAGGCATGAAGCTAGCAGCAACTTTTTCAAGTACAGGGACACCTTCATTTTTTTTACATCCGGCCGAGGCCATACACGGAGACCTAGGGATGATAAAGTCTAATGATATCATCTTAGCTTTATCTTATTCCGGAGAAACAGATGAACTGCTTAGAATTATTACCTTTTTAAAATCTTATTCCAGCAAATTAATTGCCATGTCCGGGAACCAAAATTCTTCTTTAGCAAAAGCGGCAAACTTACATATAAATGTGAAGGTTGAAAAAGAAGCCTGTCCGATCAACCTTGCCCCAACTGCATCTACAACAGCAACATTGGCCATGGGTGATGCTATTGCCGTTGCTGTTATGGAGCAACGACAATTTAAGCCGGAAGAATTTGCAAAATTTCATCCTGGAGGTTCGCTGGGAAGAAAATTGTTGACTAAAGTTTCTGATGTGATGAAAACCGAAGATTTGCCCATTTTAAAACCCAATGCTTCTATTACAGAAGTCATAGATAAAATCACCGCGGGTAAAATGGGACTGGTTATCGTACATGACCCTGAAAAAGGAGGAGTTGGTATAATAACCGATGGCGATTTACGGCGATCTATGGAAAGCGCACATAGTAACTTTTTTAATTTAAGAGTAAAAGATATTGAGACCAAAAATGCCAAGACGATAAAACCCGATAAAAAGATTGTTGAAGCAGAGCAGTATATGATTGCAAACAAAATTAGTGCACTTGTTGTAAAAAACGAACAAAATGATTTACTAGGAGTAGTTCAGATTTACGACATTTAATAGCTTTAGACAGAAACTAACACTTATTTATATATTTTTTTCAATGAAGACTAAATTGTTAAGAATAATAAAGGCTGAAATTATAAGAAGAAATGCTCCGGCAATAGTAGTACTGCAAAAGAAAAAAAAGAAAAATAACGAAATAAAGAAAAGTCTAGCGCCCATTAAAAATGTTTATAATGCACTATTAAAAATTTATGGTAGTGAAATGAACAAAATAGTTTTACTCGACCAAGGACATAAATATGCAGAGGTATATGAGGAATTAACTGAGGCTGGTTATGAAAGCAAGAGTATTAGTTATATTCATAAGACTAAACTTAGTGTTTTTAAAAAGCTGTATATATTAAAAATTGTAATTGTTAACTTATTCAGGATTTTAAAAATATACAGGTATGAGCATTCTAAAGCATTTGTTGAAATAGTCCTACTTTATTTTTGTTATAATAGTATTTTTAAGCAAAGATTTCAAAACCAAAAAAGCGTCTGGATTGTAATTGGTGATTTAACGAGTGTTTATATTGCGCTTTCAGCTGCTATTCATAATTCGATCCATAGACTAGTGTATTGGCAGTATTCATTTCTTGACTTTAAATATTTACCATTTCCCGCAGATATAGCTATCATTTTAAATGAGACAGGAATAGAGCTGTCTAAGATTAATAATTTAGACAATGTATTTTGGAGAAAAATAGAAAAACCTGAAAACCTTAGATTAAAAATAAACAACCAACCGGTTGGAGTTTTACTCAATGTTCATGCAGATCAAAAAAGTATTAAAGTTATAGAACAATTGCAAACTATAATCCAAAAACCTTTAGAAATCAGGAAACATCCAAATTCTAAATTAGACCTTTCAAATCTATCTGGAGATATTAAAATTGCAGATTCAGCAGAAGATTTAGATGATTTTTCAAGAAGAATTTGTTTTGGAATTTGCGGTAATACACAAGCTCAAGCTAAACTTTTAATGTTAGGTACCCCCGTAGTACAAGTTGAAGGACTTGATATTTTAGAATTTGACACCCATAATTATGTGAAAAATAAAATTGTCTATGGCATAAGAAAGTTAGACGATTTTTCTTACGAAACTATGGTTAGTTTTTATAAATCTAAAATCTATAAAACAGGTTTGTATAATCTGATTGGTCCTCAAGGTCATGATAGAAAATCGCTAATCGGAAGTAAGTCATTTTCATGAAAATATATATACATGCAGGAATAGAAAAAACGGGTAGTTCTCATTTACAAAGTTTATGTGCAATAAACAGAGAATCACTCTTAGAACAAGGTATTTGGTTTCCTGCTGCTGCAAAGAATGACGTAGAGCTTACAAAAGGAGAGATTTCTGCTGGCAATGCTCAAAGTCTAACAGATTATTTAAATTCGTTTGATTTTGAAAATACTAAGCTTTTTATGAAGAATCATCTAGAAGAAGCAGTAAAAAGGAAATGCCAAAAGTTACTGTTGTCTAATGAGCTTTTGCTAATTGCGTTAAGCGAAGAAAAAAAATTAAGAGAATTTGATTTAATAATTAAAGATTTAAATGTAGTAGAAGTTTCTTTATTAGTTGTATTAAGAGATCCTTTAGACCAAGCACTTTCTCTTTATAAACATCGTGCAAAAAGCGGCAGAGCTTTGGAAATAGAGGAATGGCCTAAGAAAAACTATGTTTATGGAAATAAAATAAAATTATTTTTTAATAATTTAGAAAAGTACAACTACAATCTTTCAGTCAGAAAATTTCTCAAAAAGAATATGTGGCTAGAAAAGATTTTTTTCTCAGATTGGTTAAAATTAGAGATTGAATTGACACAGCCGCCAAAAGTCGTCAATCCTTCATTGAGTTTATCAGAACTTTTACTAATAAAAAAGATTAGAAAATATCAACCTAAACTAGTCTCAAAAATTTACAACAGGTTTATTAAATTAAATAAAAGAGAAAAAGCAGAAGACAGCACCATTGAAAAATATCATAATCAAATACTCTACGATTATTTAATCAAATACTGTAAAACATGGGATTTATGTAACACTTTTCTTTATGAAGAAGAGGCCTTAGTTTTTGAAAATCCAAATTTTGAAAATAAATTCACACAAAAGAAAGTAACTTCTTTTTCGGATACTCAATTGGATGTTTTAGCTAGTATTGTTTCAGAATCTTTTGATCCTTTTTTTTGGTTTAAATTTCAAAATACAAAATTGAAACTCCTATTATCAAAGGTGTTATATAGGTTGAAACTAAAGTAAATTTCTTAGAGTTATTCAATTATACTAACTTTAAACCTTTTCGGTTCTAGCCCCTGAGAATTTTGTAAATTTTATTTAATTAATTTTGACTTTTAAAGGTAATCAATATTAAGCTTTTACCTTATGAGAAGCTGCCAGTTCGGACAGGCTGTTACGGGAGATGGGTGTTTATTGAGAGCTTTTAATCACGACATAACACCTTAACTTTTAACGGCTGGCACGAGTGCTCATATAAATTGTGGATTCCTCTAATTTCACTCTTCGGATTCAAGAAAGGAAAAGAAATAAGACAAAAATAAAATAATTAAAATCAATAAGTTAAATAAAAACGTCAATGGTAGTGTTTTCAAAAAATTCAAAAGAAATCTTGTGAGATTGTATCGAGACCCAAGTCAACTTTATAGTATTTGATACAATTGCTCAACCTTTTGGTTGCCCAAGCACTCGAAATTTAACCCATATCAATAGAAAATAAAGAGAGTTAGGAAACATACTTTAAATAATAAAAACAATTATAATTTTGACAACAACAAGGTTAAATATATTAATAATCGGAGGCAATGGGTTTATAGGCTCACATCTAGTAGAAGTTCTAAAAAACATCCACAAAGTTACCGTTTTTGACAAATCATCAAACCAGTTTGTTAAAGAACACCATGAAGTAGACTATATTTACGGTGATTTTGGTAATACTGCACTTGTTAGTAAAGCTCTTGACGATAAAGACCTTGTTTACCACTTGTTAAGCACTACGGTGCCTTTTACAGCAGATTTTGATATAATCTTTGATATAGAATCCAATTTAATAAACACTATAAAGTTACTGGATTTGATTGTGAAAAAAGAGATCAAAAGATTTGTTTATGCGTCTTCAGGTGGTACTGTATACGGTACACCGAAGTATTTGCCCATAGATGAAAAACACCCTTGTCGTCCATTAGGATCGTATGGGATTATAAAAAAAACAATAGAGGATTATATACAAATGTATGCACTTAAACACCAATTTTCATATTTAATTGTTAGACCCTCGAACCCCTATGGACCAAGGCAGAGTTATTTGAAAAATCAAGGCCTCATAGCCAAGCTCATTTATTGTAGGATTTGTAATGATAAGTTTACAGTATGGGGCGACGGATCAGCTATTAGAGATTATATATATATTAGCGATCTTGTTGATTTTTTTAAAATAGCAGGTCTATCAAACACCTCCGGCATATTTAATGTAGGTAGCGGGGAAGGGATGAGCATTTTACAAATAATCGATTCTCTCTCAAAAGTTATTGAGAAACTACCTTTAATAGAATTCACAGAAAAAAAAGGTAATTTTGTAGAACAAGTCATTTTAGACACCTCTTTAGCCCGTTCTACATTTGATTGGTCACCAAAGATAGCCCTAGAAGAAGGTCTTAGGCGTCATTACAGTTGGATGATATCTCAAATTGATGTATAGTGGGTGTATTCTCATTTATTAGTCTTAAAAGTTTAAAATTAATGCAATGAAAATTCTTTTTGTTCAAACCAACGTTTACAGTAATGATGCGAGTGGTGTTCCTAGAGTCACCTATAATTTAGGAAAATATTTTATGCAGAAAGGCTTAAAAGTGGCATATTTTTCATTTAAAACAGAAGGACATATTAATGTTGAATATGGCCAGCTTTATCACGCAAAAAAAATAGGAGGAGTAAAAAACAAAAACAATTTAAAAGCCTTAAAAAGTTGTATAGCTGATTTTAAACCCGATAGGGTTATCAATCAAATGCCTTACATTAAAAAATTAAGGCGTACTTTATCAGAGTGCAGTAGGAATTACAATTTTAAATTAATAGGTTGTATTCATGGATCATTGTTTAATTTTAAAAACAATATTAAAGACGTTATAAAACGTGAACTCCCTTATCCTTTTAACCAGATAATGTCCACAAGTTATATGATTAAAATTCCACTGCTGTACCATATTATCAAGCAAAGGATAGAACTAAAAGATATGACGAAAATACACGATATTCTATTACTTAATACGCCTGCTAATTATGAAGAGTTAAAGTATTTTCTAGACGCAAAGTATTTAAAAGAAGTAAGGGTAGATTTAATGGTAAATCCAGTTCTTCACATCCAAAAAAAAGTGCCTAAAAAAGAAAAAATTATATTACATCTTGGTAGATTAAATAATACACAGAAACGATCAGATTTATTGCTAGATTTTTGGGAAAAAACTTATAAAGCTTTACCTGAATGGCAATTTAAGGTAGTAGGAAATGGTCCTTACTATGAAACTTTAGTTACAGATTTACAAAAGCGTAAACTACCGAGGATTAAACTATTAGGATTTCAAAAAGCAGAACTTTATTATAAAGAAGCTGCAATTTTTATGATGCCTTCGGCTTACGAGGGCTTACCCCATACCATTATAGACTCTCAAAGTTTTGGTTGTCCAACCTTAGCATTTAATAGTTATGCGGCTCTAGAGCACATTGTAGATGATGGTATAAATGCTGTTCTAGCAAAACCTTTTGATACTAAAGAATTGGCTAAATATTGTGTAGATTTGGCAAAAAATGATTTGGCTTTAGCCAAAATGCAAAAAGAAGCTTTAAAGAATGCAGAAAGGTATTCTATACAAAAAATAGGGAAACAATGGTTGACTTTGTTTAATGATTTTGTCTGATAGGTAAAAATTTTAATTACAAACAATTTAAACTTTTGCAATACTTTATGTATGTTTTGCTTAAAATTTCAAATAAATTATGGCAGTAGCTAAAGAAAACAAAAAATACCATCTGTTCCTTTTTTTGATAAGTCCTATACTGGCTTTAATATATGGGATTAGAACAAAACAAAAATCCTATATACGTTGGTCAATATTTGTATTTGTAGTGATATATGGTTCTACGCTTCACCCTTCTCATATCGGAGATGGTGCAGATCACTTTAAAACTATTAGTGAACAAGATCTGGGTAAAAGTTTTTCTGAATTTTGGGAAGAACTGATAGCTATTTTGACCTTATCTCCACAACCAAACACAGCAACTGATCCTTACATACATATTTTACGTTATATTCTAGGAACACTTTTTGATGCTCCCAGAGCATTATTTGTTGTAGTTTCTATAATTTTCGGTTTTTTTTATTCGGGAGCAATAGTAAAATTGATGAGCTATGTCAATTGGAAGTCAAATTATAATAAATTTTATTTCACCTTTTTTCTGATTTTATTTATACTTTATCAAACTCCAGGAAATATGCAGTCTGTCCGTCAGGGAACTGCTATCTGGGTTGTGATTTACAGTATTATTTCTTATCACCAATCAGGAAAAATAAAATATTTATTTTTTCTATTGTTAGCACCATTTATCCATTTTGCGTATCTGGCTTTAATTATTCCGTTTTTAGTGGTGTTATTTTCTAATTATAGAAATCCTAAAATATATTTTATCATTTTTATGGTATCGGTTTTGGCAGCTAACCTAGTAAACCCCGAAGCTGTAAATGAGGCTGTTTCTAGTCGTTCCTCAGTTGGAGAAACTAAAACAAATGCGTATTATGTTAATGAAGAGCGTGCAGAATTAAAAATAGAAAAAATAGAGTCTAAAGATAACAGATTTTACAAAGAATATAAGTCTATTGGCATACAATATAATATCTTAACTGGTTCAATCATTTTTATGTTTTTAATATTAAGAACGAGGGGTTTCGAAAAAATTGAAAATACTTTATTCTCCTATGGTTTGGCAGGAGCCAGTTTCGCTAATTTTTTTAGTTTTAATTTTGCGGTTCATAGCAGGACTTGGCTAATGGCCGCTATTTTTATTTTAAGCTTATTTCTTATATTCCTATCTAAACAAAATTTGAGAACTATCCAATTTTCATTTTTAAAGGTGAAATTACCTTTATTTGTAATTAGTATTGCTTTTTTTCCTTATTTATTGTTTTTGTTGTCTGCAAATCTAAATTTTACATCAGTGTATGTGATTTTTTTCCCTTTTACAATCTGGTTTGACTTTGATGTAGGAATAAGCATAAGGGGGTTTATAGGTTTGTTTATATAGTCTATTTAGGAATATGATCATTTATTTTTCAATTAAAATATTTTTTTAAATTATAATGTTTGCATTCAAATACTTATCTAACCTCCCTGGATGGAGAACAAAAAGAAAAATAGTCATTATAGAATCGGACGATTGGGGAAGTTTAAGAGCACCTGTTGGAAATGGTTTAGAGATCATGCAAAATAAAGGCTTTCCGCTTGGTGATGCAGACAGCATACGTTTTAACCAATTTGATGATTTAGCGAGCGGTGAAGATTTAGAGCATTTGTTTGGAGTCTTAGACAGCGTTAAAGACAGCAAGGGGAATTCAGCTGTATTAACCGCTTTGAGCTTAGTGGCCAATCCGGATTTTCAAAAAATTAAGGCTGATGACTTTCAAAACTACCATTATATGGATTTACCTGAATCTTTAAAAAGGCAAGGCAAATCAAAAGCCTGGGCATTATGGCAAGAGGGTTATCAGAACAATGTATTTATCCCCGAGTTTCATGGCAGAGAACACCTTAATGTAGCCTCATGGTTAAGAGATTTGCAACACAATGACCCTATTGCCATGGAAGGGTTTAAACATGAATTTTGGGGATTCCGGCAAAAACCTGATTCAGTCAGTTACCAAGCAGCTTTTGATTTGCAATATAAGGAAGATTTAGACATACAAAAAAACATCTTACAGGATGGATTGCGTTTGTTTGAAAATCTCCATGGTCGTAAAGCTAATTTTATGGTGCCTCCCAACGGTTCCTTTAGTAATAAACTACAACAAGTTACAGCAGAAGGCGGCATTAAATATATATCAACCCCTAAAATATTTCATGAGCCTCTAAGTGAGGGTAAGACCAAAAAACATTTTAGATATCTCGGTAAAAAAAATAAACATGATCAACTTTATTTAACCCGAAATGCTGTTTTTGAACCCAGTGCTCCAAGAAAAACCGATTGGGTAGATGCCTGTTTAAGAGATATTGAAACCGCATTTCAATTTAACAAACCGGCGACCATCAGTTCACACCGGGTCAATTATATCGGGTGTCATTATACCCATAATAGAGACCATGGGCTTAAAGAACTAAGACGCTTATTGTCACAAATCACTAAAACCTGGCCTGAGGTGGAATTCATGTCAAGTGTTGAACTGGGCAACTTGATCTCTAAAAATAATATTTAATTTTTTGACTTAGGCACTTAAGTATCAACTAATATTTAAGTATAATATCTAATATACTTAACTGTTATAGAGAAACTTACGTCAGTTCGAGTGTTTTTGCATATGACGATAGGAATATGCAAAAATGTACTTCGGCTATGCTCAACAGAACTATCGAGAACCATCATGAGTTGGTCTCGATACATCCTTACAGTAAACGTCAGGACACTCGACCTGACAGTATTTTATTGATTATTAATATTATATAAGAATATGTTGAATAAAGTGTTTTTATTAGTAAAGTGCCTAGGTCAATTAATTTTTTTACTTAGTCATCTAAATACTATTTTTTAATATATTTATAATCAGCACTTTAAATATTTTTATAAATGATTTTAAAGGTCTCTGTGTCCTTTGTACCTCTGTTGTAAAAATTACATATCAGCAAAATCGGCACTTATGGACAGGAGATAAGTCATTATAACTATTAAATAAGTGCCTGGGTCAATTAATTTTAATAAGAAAGATTCGAGCATCTTCCCTTTAGAGAAGACAGGAGAAGGGTGTATTTGTATTTAAAACCTATCGATGATTTACATCACATACAGGGAGCGATTAAAAAACATATATAAGCCACACATGCACGTATTGTTAATCACAATCTATTCAAGAGAAAATATACCATGCCAAACCTTAGACTAAAAAAATTTATACAAAACTTTGGGTTTTTGTATAATAGCCACCAACCCTCCGGCAAACCCAATGTGTTGTTGTTTTCCATGCCCCGTAGCGGTTCGACCTGGCTGATGGAATTGATATGGACCCAACCTGGGTTTAAACCCATCAATGAGCCTTTAAATCTTAAGGGCTCCTGGCTAAAAAAAAAATCCGGTATTGAGGGGTTTCAGGACTTGTATTCCGAACAAGCCCGAACCATAGTCATCGCCTATTTTAAAGCCATTGCAGACGGTAAAGCCAACTTTTTAAACCCCAATCCTTTACGCAAACATGCACGTTTTCGTTCTTCAAGGATTGTATATAAAGTGATTCACGGCGGGGAATTGTTTATCAATGACATCGCAATTTCAACAAATTCTAAAATTGTTTACCTCATCCGTCATCCTATTGCCGTGGCTTTATCGCGAAAACAAATCCCGCGTACCCAGGAATTAACCTCAGACTTTGTCATGTCTCATTTTGACGAACAAGAACAAGCTTATGCCAAAACCATGATAAAGCAAGGTAGCGAGATGGAGATTAAAGTCTTAACGTGGTGTATTCAAAATAAACTCGCCCTATCCCAAAAACATAAAGATTGGTTGATATTGTCTTATGAAAGGCTGACTTTCCAACCTGAAACCGTATTAAAAGCACTAGCAGAACATTGTCAACTGCCGGATATAGAGCTGATGATGCAAAGCGTCAATATCCCCTCTGCGGTCACTACTCAATCTGAAGAGGACAGTGTAGCCTTGATGAAAAATAAAAGTTATGACAGGCAACAACTCATCCGTAAATGGCGGTCTAAAGTGGATGAGGATACCATACAGAGATGTTTTGAAGTCTGTAAAAACATGAATTTTGAGATTTATACAATCGATTCTGATTTGCCAGTAGAGGATCATATATTGTGATACCGTTTAAACAAAATAGGCTTTAGTTTATGAATCAAAAAATATACAAAAGTATTAAAGCGGATTTATATCGCTTATATCCTGGTAAGTTTAAAAGCAATAAATTACTAAGGGCTTTAAAGGCTAAAGGTTTTAAGTTTATGTTTTTTTATAGATTAAAACAACACACTAACCCTTTTATTAGCCTACCAGCAAAGTTAATAGCCAGATGCTTAATGTATAGATACGGCTACCAAATTCCAAGCTCAACACATATTGGTGGTGGTTTTTTTATTGGTCATTTTGGTTCAGTAGTCATCAGTGCTGAAAGTAAAATTGGTCAAAATTGTAACATAGCCCATTGTTGCACGCTTGGAGCTGCTCGTGGTAAACGTGCTGGAGCTCCAGAATTAGGAAGTTTTGTATGGATTGGTACCGGGGCAGTGTTGGTGGGTAATATCAGGATAGCAGATCATGTTCTAATTGCACCCAACGCTTTTGTCAATTTTGATGTCCCTCCGCACTCTGTTGTCATAGGTAATCCCGGTAAAATCATTTCCAAACAAAACCCCACCAAAAATTATATCAACAATGCGTGGGTGGATTAAAAAAGGCATTGATGCCTATTTAGATTATAAATCTTTTAAAACCAAGAGACACCTGGTCATTATAGAATCCGACGATTGGGGGAGTTTAAGAACCAAAAATAAAGCGAGCAGAGATAAGCTTAATGCCATACAACCCCGTATAAAAAATGATGTATATACACAATTTGATAGCATTGCCACTCATCAGGATTTAGAAGCTTTGTTTGAGGTATTACTAAGTGTAAAGGATAGAAATGGCAATCCGGCTTGCGTCACCGTTAATGTATGCACTGCCAATCCGGATTTTGATAAAATTAAAGCATCAGCTTATGAGCAGTTTTTTTACAAACCTTTTTCGGAAACTTTAGATGAATATAGTACAAACACCTCATTATTTAAAACCTGGCAAAAAGGTATTGACGAAGGGTTTTTTAAGCCTCAATTGCACGGCAGAGAACATGTGCACGGCTTAGCTTGGCTTAAAGAGCTAAAGACTGGTAATAGAAATTTGCTCAAAGCTTTTGAACAAGAAACTTGGGGTATACCTTATATAGCCAACACAACAAAAAGAAGAAGAAATCTACAAGCAAGTTTGGACCATTATGGTATTGAGAATGAAGAAGAATTTCAAAATCAATGGGTATTAGACAGCTGCGATATTTTTAAAAAAGCCTTTGGATATGCTCCTAAAAGTTTTATCCCACCGGCCTATACATGGCATACCGGTATTCATAAATCATTAAAAAGTAGTGGTATTCAAACCATTCAAGGTATGAAATTACAGTACAAGCCCAATCATCAAAAACAAACACATTACAAAAAAATACCACATTATACAGGTCAAATGGACCGTCATTCAGGTATCATTTATACGATAAGAAATGCATATCTTGAACCGGCTTCTCAACCGGATATAAATTGGGTAGATTTAACTTTAAAAGGTATTGAAAACGCGTTTAAAAACAAGCAACCCGCCATCATAGGCAGCCACCGCATCAATTTTATCGGCCGTCTGGATGTGCAACATCGGGATAAAAATCTCAAAATGCTTAAACGCATTTTAAAACAAATTGTCAACAAATATCCTGATGTGGAGTTTATAGATAGCGGGCAATTAGCCGATATTTTAAATGATAAATCGAATAAATTAAACTAATCATTTTTAAAAAATGCTCTTCAATTCCTTAGATTTTGCCCTTTTTCTACCGATATTTTTTATTTTATATTGGTTTGTCACGGCGAGAAGTTTAAAACTTCAAAATTTACTTGTCGTGTTAGGGAGTTATATTTTCTATGGTTGGTGGGATTATAGGTTTTTGGCTTTGATCATTTTTAGTACTTTAGTGGATTTTATTATCGGCTTACAAATTTGGAAAGCCAAAGACCAAAAGGGTAAAAAAAAGTTATATTTATTATTGGTCAGTATTTTAGTTAATATAGGCTTTCTGGGGTTTTTTAAATACTATAATTTTTTTGTTGAGAATTTTATATCAGCCTTTAGTTTTTTTGGTTACGAAATAGGGTCTTCAACTTTAAACATCATTTTACCCGTAGGTATCAGCTTTTATACCTTTCAGACCATGTCTTATACCATAGATGTCTATAAAGGCAAAATGGAGCCGACCAAGGACTTTATAGGCTTTGCCGCTTTTGTGTCATTCTTTCCTCAACTTGTGGCTGGTCCAATAGAAAGGGCATCAAACCTATTACCTCAAATCTTAAGTAAAAGATCTTTTAGCTTTGGTAAAGCAACAGAAGGTATCAGGCTATTCATCTGGGGATTGTTTAAAAAGGTAGTTATCGCTGATGCTTTAGCCCCAAGTGTTGATTTAATTTTTAGTGACTACACGGCCTATCCCTCCCAGATATTAATTATGGGTGCGGTCTTTTTTGCCTTTCAAATTTATTGTGATTTTAGCGGGTATTCAGATATTGCAAGAGGTTTAGCTAAGCTTCTTGGTCTGGAATTGATGGTCAACTTCAATTTTCCTTATTTTTCCAGAAGCATCGCTGAGTTTTGGCGTAAATGGCATATTTCACTGTCAACCTGGTTTAGAGACTATTTGTATATTCCTTTAGGGGGCTCAAGGGTAGGGTTTTATAAGAGTTTAAGAAACATTTTTATCATATTCTTAGTGTCTGGCTTTTGGCATGGTGCCAACTGGACATTTATAGCCTGGGGCGGTATTCATGCTTTGCTTTTTGTGCCATCCTTCATCAGCAAGAAAAACCGAAAGCATCTTGGGGATATAGAACCTTCTCAATATTATTTACCAAAAATCAGAGATATAATGTATATTTTATACACATTTATAATTGTAACCATAGCCTGGGTGTTTTTTAGAGCAAATTCCATTGAGGATGCTATTGATTATTTATATCATATTTTCCAATTTGATTTTAAAGCCTTTACATTTTTAAATCCTTATGATAATCAGATATTGTTCAAAGAATACTTTTACTTAATTGGATTGATTGTATTAGAATATCTTTTCATAACACAATTGGTTAGTTTTTACTCTACCCATAGAGCAAAAGGGCTTATGTTTGATGCCATTTTATTTGTGTTGATTGTTATCAACACACCCGTGAGTGATTCTCTGTCGTTTATATATTTTCAATTTTGATGAAAAAGTTTATTCTTTATCTACTTGGTTGGCTTGCATTGGTCATTTTAATGTTGGAGCTGACCTTACGTGTTTTTGGACTGGCAGCTAAAACCATGCCGACTCAAAATGTGGATGGCAATTATCTTTTTGAACCCGGAAAAAGTGGTTACTGGGTGCGTGGTGGTCTTGGTGAGATCACAAATTATTATGAAATCAATGATCAAGGCTATAATAGTATTATTGATTATGATCGCTTTGAATCAGAAAATTTAAATATCGCGCTTATTGGAGATTCCTATATTCAAGGCTTTCAAACCGATGTCAGGTATTCTGTAGGCAGACAACTTGAAAATATACTTGGAAACAATACCGTAGTTCATGAATATGGCAAAGCCGGCTCGACGGTTGTTGATTTTGCCCTGACCTATCAACAATATATCAAAAACAAGGATTATGATTTTGTATTTATATTGGCTACGGATAAAGATGTAAAGCTTTCTAGAGCAAGTAATATTGGTCGGGGTAATAGAGTCCCTAAGAAAACTATAACACGACAAATCTATGATCACGTTCACACGCTCAGGTATCTAAACATCAACCACGGCTTAGGGGTAAGTTTTAATAAACTCATCAATAATGGTCCTGAGTCCATAGCAAGAATTCATGATGATTCAGCTTCTAAAGAAGATTTGAGTAAAGAAGGTTACCTTAATACAATCAATAATGCAGCTTTAGATATTTTACCCTCATCGGTTATATTTCTCCATGAATACGATAAACTCTGTCCCTATTTTATTGAGAATTATGACTTTCAATTTGTCAAAATTAAACATGAGAAACAGCCCAAAGACCATGGTTTTGATGGGCATTGGAATAAAAACGGGCGGTATAATTGTGCGGTTGCAATGGCTAAGTTCATCAGAAATAAAACAAGAAAATAAATAAATCCTTTAACATGGTGCTACCCAACTTTCTAATCATTGGGGCTCAAAAATGCGGTACAACCAGTTTGCATGATATTCTAAACAAACATCCTCAAGCCAATATGTCTAAAGTAAAAGAAATTAGATTTTTTTTAGATCCTAAATACAATAAAGGGCTTCAATACTACAGTACTTATTTTGAGAAGCCAAACCATAATCAAATCGTGACAGGAGAATCAAGTCCCGGTTATATATGCAACCCGGAAGTTCCAAAACGAATAAAAAATGATTTAGGATCAGACGTGAAATTGGTTTTAATTTTAAGAGATCCAATTAAAAGGGCTTTTTCTCATTATTGGCATAGCAGGCGTAATTTGAAACAACATCTATCAGAAGCACAAATTGTCGAAAAATACCTTTTTGAAGATTATAAATCTGAGGAAAGAGGTTATTTTAGTAGGGGAATTTATATTAAGTATATTTATGATTATTTAGAATATTTTGACAGGAAAAATCTTCATATCATTATTCTTGAGGATTTAATTAAGAATCAAAAAGATGAATTGAGAAGTCTTTATCGTTTTTTAAATATAAATGATTCTAAAGGATTACAGAAGTTGCCTAAAACTTCTAATGCTTCGGTGATTTGGAATAATCCACTATATCTTTTATTTTTTAATAAACCACACTTACAAAAATACCTACCTAAAAGAGGAAAAGGGTTATTGTTTTTTGGCAAGCAAGAGCCTTACAAATATAAATTACCAAATGATGAAATTTTAAGTCGACTAAAAAATTTTTATAAGCCATACAATAAAGAACTTTCTGAGTTTTTGGGGAAATCTTTAGATAATTGGATGTGATATATTTACAGTTAAAGAACAATAACGTCTATTATAAACTAATTAATACAAAAAAATGAAAAAAATCCTGACAGTAGTTTATAAACTGAAAAAAGGGGGTACACAAAGGACTGCTCAGAACTTTGCAAACGCTTATAAAGAATTAGGTCATAACTCTAGAATTTTAGCATTATACGAATTAGGCTATGGTTATAAAGAAATAAAAAATAAACTCAAAGTTTATAAAACTCTAAAACAATCTACACTAGATGATATTGTAGCTTGGAATCCTGATATTATACATATACACTCACATGGTTCAAAAGCTAAAGATATTATTAAATTTATAAAATATTTAAATCAAAATAATTCTTACCCTAAAATAATTGAACAAAATGTTTTTTCAATACCAACAGCTTGGGAAAAATACCTGGACGCTAGTTTTCAATTATCGTATTGGTGTCAATGGCTATATAAAAAACGCGGAGGAGATCAAAACAAGTCATACATAGTTCCTAATGCTGTTAAGACAAATAATTTTCATCCTGCTAGTATTTCTGAAGTATCTGATTTTAAAAAAAAATATAATATTCCAGAAAATGCTTTTGTCATAGGTCGTATAGGTCAAGCCATCAATACAAAATGGTGTAAAAGTATTTATGATGTATTTGAGGGCGTGTCTACAAATCACAATAATATTTATTTATTGTTGGTATCTTGTCCTGACGGGATTTATAAGTATTTCGAGAAATCAAAGTTTAAAGAAAATATTATTAAAATTGATTTCATTTACGGCGATGATAATTTATCGGCCGCTTATTCCTCAATGGATGTTTTTTACCATGCAGCGGAGCAAGGTGAAAGTTTTGGTTTGGTAATTGCCGAATCAATATTATGTGGTACACCTGTTGTTTCATTGTCAACACCATGGGGTGATAATTCTCAAATAGAGGTAGTAAATAATAATGTAGGCGGTTATGTTGTTCATAGACCCAAATCAGCTATTGATGTGATATCTAAACTTATAAAAAACGAATTAAAATATGATATTGAAAAAGGAAGACAACATATAATTGATTCTTACGATTATATTAATTTGTCTAAAAGGGCAGTTAGATTAGCCATTAATGATGACGAAAATAGTGTGTTAGAATACCCAACGCTTTGGGATATTTTGAATAAGTCCTATGACAAAGCAAGATATCTTGATTTAATACTGTTAAGCCTCAAAATCAGGCAATTGATAAGAATCACAAGTGGATATAATGACATTAAGACATTTTTATCAAAAATTTTTAAAAAAATAAACATTTAGGTAATTGAGTTAAAACTTAAAATATTTAATCAAGTGACATTAAATATATATTAGTAAATAATTAAGAAAGAATGAATACTACAATAATTAAAAAGATAAAAAGTCTACTGTTAAGATTAAAAATAGTAAGAGTTACTAAAGACCTAATATTAGCGAAAATTTTTGAAAACAGAATAAAAAAACTTATCGCTAATGAAGATAAATCACCAATTCGTAATGGTAAGAATGGGACATTCATATTCATACACATCAATAAAAATGGCGGAACAAGCGTAGGTAAAGCAGTAGGTTTACCTAAAAAAATGCATTTTCATGTTAAGGAATTAATTAATGTCATTGGGGAAAATGAGTTTGATAAAGCATTTGTCTTTTCGGTAATCAGGAATCCATGGGATAGAGTGGTTTCTCAGTACAGGTATAGAGTAAAAACAAATCAAAATAATTTGGGTAAAAATCAAATATCTTTTAAGAAGTGGGTAAAATGTACATATTCTGAAAACAAAAACTATTTTTATTATGACAACCCAAGGGCTTTTGCAACACAGTCTGAATGGCTTAAAGATACCAAAGGGAATATTCGAGTAGATAAATTAATAAAGTTTGAGTCTATTAATCACGATTATAAGGTTATTGCTAAAAAATTAGGAATACAAGATAATCTACCTCACTTAAATTCTACAAAAAAAGAGTCATACCATAAATATTACGATAGTGAAACCATTGAAATAGTTCGCAATTGGTTTAAAGAAGATATAGAAAGATTTAATTATAGCTTTGAAATATAGACTTAAGATAAATATTAAGTGCTATATAAACAAAACATTTTTAATAATTACATCATTGATTTATATTTCTTAGAATCCTAAAACGTCTATTTTATTATGATATAATTCACTACTTAATTATATTATCTGTACCATAAATTCAGAAAAAATGCTCTTCAACTCCATAGACTTTGCCATCTTCTTCCCCATAGTGTTTATCCTCTATTGGTTTGTAATCCATAAAAATCTAAAGCTGCAAAACGCACTCATTGTAGTAGCCAGTTATGTGTTTTATGGCTGGTGGGATTGGAAGTTTTTGTCATTGATTGTGTTTAGCACCATAGTAGATTATACCGTTGGTCGGTTATTGAAGCAAGAGGACAATAAAAATAAACGCCAACTGCTATTATGGATTAGTATTTTGGTTAATCTCGGCTTCCTGGGATTTTTTAAATACTATAATTTTTTTGTAGAAAACTTTGTTTCAGCCTTTTCCTTTTTTGGTCAGGACATTCAGCCAAATACTTTAAATATCATTTTACCGGTTGGAATCAGTTTTTATACCTTTCAAACCTTAAGCTATACCATAGATGTGTATAGACGAAAATTAGAACCTACTCGGGACTTTATCGCTTTTTCTGCCTTCGTCAGTTTTTTTCCTCAACTAGTAGCCGGGCCAATCGAGCGAGCGACCAATTTGCTGCCTCAATTTTATAAAAGCAGAAAATTTGTATATGCCCAAGCTGTAGAGGGATGTCGCCAAATCCTATGGGGATTGTTTAAAAAAATAGTCATTGCCGATAATTGTGCGGAATATGCTAATCAAATTTTTAATAATTCGGCAGACCTGAATGGGAGCAGCCTGGTCTTAGGCGCTATCTTTTTTACCTTTCAAATTTATGGTGATTTTTCAGGATATTCAGATATTGCCATTGGTACTTCAAAGCTTTTTGGTTTTAATTTGATGCAAAATTTTGCGTTTCCCTATTTTTCAAGAGATATTGCCGAGTTTTGGCGACGTTGGCACATTTCATTGTCAACCTGGTTTAGAGATTATTTATATATTCCGTTGGGTGGCAGTCGTGGAAATACATCGGTGAAAGTGAGGAATGTTTTTATCATTTTTGTGGTCAGTGGGTTTTGGCATGGGGCCAATTGGACGTTTATAATATGGGGAGCATTAAATGCCGTTTATTTTTTACCCCTGTTGTTGACTGATAACAACAGAAATCATTTAGGCACTGTCGCAGAGGGGAAATTGTTGCCAAACCTCAAAGAAGTTTTTTCGATATTATTAACGTTTGGGTTAATCGTTTTAGCTTGGATATTTTTTAGAGCTGAAAGTATAACGCATGCTTTAAGTTATATGTCTGAACTAATCTCTTTGTCTATTTTTGAAATACCAAATTATAGAGGCTTAAGGTTATCATTAACGGTGATGTGTCTTGTTTTGCTTATGATTGTATTGGAATGGTTGGGAAGACAACATAGTTTTTGCTTACAAAAATTGGAATTAAAGTTAAATAAACCTTCCAGGTATATTTTTTATTATACCATCATCATTTTAGTTTTTTGGTTTGGAAATAAAGAGGAGCAATTCATATATTTTCAATTTTAAATGGATTTAAAAATATTTTCAAAAAAACTTCTCCTATTTTTAACTCCTATTCTTTTAACAATAGGGATTTATGAATATTTACTCTTTGATATGGGAGAAACCTATTCAGTAGAACGGGTTTTTAAGACACAAGAAAATAACAAATGGAGTTTATACATGCGTAGGTATGTGTCACAGGGCTTTAAAAATTATAAATATGCGGGTATTTTAAGGTATAAGCCAGAGCTACTGGTAGCGGGATCAAGTCGCGTGATGCAGTTTAGATCAGATTTTTTTAATTGTGATTTTTACAATGCCGGTGGGTTGGTTAGAAGCCACAAAGATTTAAACGAGCTTTTAAGTACAGCACTTGATGCCAATACCATCCTTATAGGAATTGATGCTTGGTGGTTTAAAACGGATAATATCAACACAGCAACTGATCGAAATAGGTTTTCAATAGGAGAAAGTAACTTTAACATTACAAGGTATAATGCCTTGGTAAAATATGATGAAATTATTAGCGACTATTTCACCAAAAGAAATACAAAAAGCATAGGAGCAAACGCCCAAATAGAAAATGGAGGTTTTAGGATAGACGGTAGTATGAAAATTCCGGATCACAGAGTTGAGCTTTTGTTAAAAGAAAAGCGATTTATCGATACAGAAACACCGGTAACATCAGAAAGGATTTCTAAAGGTTTAACCAGTAGATTTTCCATTTCAAAAATAGATACTTCTGCATTTTTACATTCAGCTAAACTTATCAAGGCCTTTATAGACAAAGGAAAAGACATCATAGTATATCTGCCAGCCTTTACCTCAGAGTCTTTTAAGACTTTACAATCAACCCCATCGCAAAGAGAATTCTATAATTTTACGACTGTATATATGCCAAAAGTGCTTTCTCAATTGGGCATAAAATTTATAGCAACCGAACACCCGACACTTTATGGTTTAGATGATACATATTTTATAGATGGTTTTCATCCCTCTGAGGTATTTGTGGCATTGCAATTAAAAACACACCATAAACTTTTTGGTCAACATATAGATACAAACACAATAGACTCACTATACGCCAAAAGATATTGCAATATACTTTTTGATGAAGTTGAAATATATAGAGATGATTATAAAGGAAATGTGGTGAAATAATTAGGGCTTCAATATAGAAACAAGTTATGCTAATCTATGGGTATTTTAGCTCCCAAAAATGGGTGTTTTTGCTAAACTAAAAAAAAAGCTTTAAACACCCTTTCCCTATCGGCATTTCACTTACTTCCTCAAGTTAAGTAAAAGCAAAGAAAAAATTATTTTGTAAAAACATGAATAACAAATATTTATAAAATACATCATTAGTAACTAAGTCCAGAGCGTGGCGTAGCATTCTTCGATTATTGAAATACTTAATACTCAATACTAAATGAATTCTAAAATATTGCATATCACTTTCCCCCATCCCCCAGGCGCAGGCGGTCCCGGGAGTTTTCAAATCCGGTTTGAAAAAGCTTTACAACATGAAGGGTGGAAGATCACTTATGCTAATCAACACCCCAAACCCGATGTGGTCATGGTGGTTGGGGGGACGCGTCAACTGTTTTGGCTGTGGAAGATGAAGCGTAAAGGGATTCCGGTCATTTACAGGCTAGACGGGATCGTATGGTTGCATAAAAAAAACAAAGTCGGCTTAAAATATTACCTCACCGCCGAGTTTAGAAATTTTATGAGCAAATGCATTCATGGCTTTTTGGCGTCTAAAATCGTCTATCAAAGTCAGTTTGTCCAAAACTGGTGGGACCAAGAGGGGTTTCGAAAACGCAAAAATACGCGCATCATTCACAATGGAGTTGTTATACCTGATGAGTCTTTTATCAAAAAAGCTTTACAGCAACGAAAGACAAAACGCTTAGTCATTTTAGAAGGGGTGATCGACTATTCCCCCTACGCCGTGCGCTTGCTCAATGATTTGGCTGTAAACTTGCCAAAAGACATCCAAATCGAACTCTATGGTAAGTTTGAAAACAAACAAGCGCAACATAACCTGGACTCCCGTTTACAATACAAAGGCTTTTTAGACCGTAAAGCGGTGTATGATGTTTTTGCGGGATCGGTGTATTTGTCCTTAGACATCAACCCTGCTTGCCCCAATACGGTTGCCGAAGCCCTGGCCTGTGGTGCGCCTGTGGCAGCCTTTAATACAGGGGCATTACCAGAGCTGGTAGACGACAGTTGCGGTAGAATAGTCGACTATGGGGCTGACCCATGGAAACTTGCCTATCCAAACCTTGATGCTCTTATCGATGGCATTCAGGATTTATTTTGTAATTACACTGTTTTTTCCCAAAATGCCTATCAAAAAGCTGTCAAAGACTATGAGATTAGCGACATGTTCGATAAGTACAATTCTATCATAAAAGAACTTGTTTAGGTAATGAAGAAAGTTGCTTATTTTACAAATATTGCCCCGCATTACCGGGAAAAACTCTGGTTGGCCTTTACGAGAAAGTTAGGTGTGGAATTACATTTTTTTTATGGTTACAGCCCGAAACAATCGATAAAATCTATAGATTTTGAAAAAGAGGAGTGGCTAAGTTATAAAGATCAAATCCATTTAGTAAAAAATTATAAGCTAAAGCATAGGATTATCTTCCAAAGAAGAGTTTTAAAAAATATTTATTCAAAACAATGGGATGCTATTATTTTATTAGGCGATGCCAATATCATTTCAAATTGGTTGGCTGCAATACTAGCTAAAAGTAGAGGCATACCTGTTATTTTTTGGGGTCATGGCATATATGGTAATGAATCTTCATTCAAAAAAAAGGTCTTAAAATACTTTTTATCAATCCCCGACATAATCATGGTATATGGACATTGGGCAAAAAATCTACTGATTAAAGAAAACTTTGATGCAGATTCTATTGAAGTAATATATAATTCAATTAATTATAATAAAAGTAAAAAATTAAGGCAGAAAGCCATCAAGCCCAATTTTTACTATTCTTATTTCAATAACCATCTGCCCACATTAATCTTTATAGGCCGCCTGACCAAAGTTAAGCGCCTTCATCTTTTAATAGAAGCGCTTCATAAGCTCAACAAGAGGAAAAGACAATTTAATTTGATAATGATAGGTGATGGTGAAGTGAGGGAAAACTTGGAAAAGCTGGCTAAAGACCTAAATGAAGAGGTGTATTTCTACGGTGCCTGTTACGAGGAAGAAAAAATATCTCAGTTCCTGGCTAATGCAGACCTATGTGTCTCACCCGGCAACGTGGGCTTAACCTCTATACATGCCATGTCTTACGGTACGCCGGTATGTACCAATGATGATTTTAAAAACCAAATGCCTGAATTTGAAGCTATAATACCTCGGGAAACAGGTTCTTTTTTTGGTCATAATACCCAAAACTTGAGCCATGCCATCAAGAATTGGTTTGAGGAATCTGAAGATAGAGAGACAGTCAGGCAAAGATGTTACCACATTATCGATAAATATTACAACCCTAATGTCCAGGTCAAGGTCATGAAAGGGGTGTTGAATAATGTAATTCCATCAAGCCCAAGAGTGGCTTATTTTACTAACATTGCTCCACATTATAGAAATAATCTCTGGTTAGCCTTTAACGATAAATTGAACGTAGAACTTCATTTCTTTTCGGGTTTTAATGCAAACCAAACGATTGCACCCATAGATTTTAATAGTGAGGAGTGGAAAGCTTTAAAAAAACAATTACATAGAACACAAAATTTTAAGATAGGCAAAAGGCTTATATTTCAAACCAATGTCATAAGACAAGTATTGTTTAAAAAATGGGACTGTTTACTTCTCCTTGGCGATGCGAACATCATATCGAATTGGATTATTTCAGCTATTGCTAAAATTAAAGGTATTCCTATCATTTTTTGGGGCCACGGGATGTACGGTAAAGAAAATGTTTTAAAAAAAATGATTTTAAAGCTGTTTTTATCATTTCCTGATAAAATCTTAGTTTATGGCCATTGGGCTAGAAATTTATTGATCAAAGAAAATTTTAAGCCGTCTAGCATAGATGTTATATACAACTCTATAAATTATGAAATCTGCAAATCACTTAGGCATAAAGCAATAATCCCTGATTATTATAAAAATCATTTTAATAATAATTTACCGGTTCTCATTTTTATAGGAAGATTAACCAAAGAAAAAAAACTGCATTTACTCATTCAAGCACTGCACCAATTAAATAGTAGCATAAAAAGTTACAATTTAATGATTGTGGGTGACGGAAAAGTGAGGTCAGCTTTAGAAAAACAAGCCAAAGAATTAAATGAAAATGTACATTTTTATGGCGCATGCTATGACGAAGCTAAAATTTCAAAACTTATTGCCAATGCCGATTTATGTGTCTCTCCCGGGAATGTTGGATTAACTTCAGTACACGCCATGTCTTATGGCACACCGGTGTGCACCACCAATGATTTTAAAAATCAGGGCCCTGAATTTGAAGCTGTAAAAGTTTGGGAAACAGGCTGTTTTTTTGACCAAAAGAAGGTCAATCTAGCAGTGACCATCAATAAGTGGTTTATGTTGAATATTGATAGAGAAATGGTGCGTCAGGCTTGTTATAATGTGGTCGATAAATATTATAATCCAAAAGTTCAGGTCAAGGTTCTTAAGAACGTTTTAGATGAGGTGTTGGATAAATAGGGTTTAAATATCAATATCCCCCAAGCCTTATTATATACTTCCAAAAGTACTGCTATGAAAAAAAACATCATTTTAGAATCAGATTCCTTTTATACGGATAAATTATCTTCCTGGTTTCAAGAAACTGGTTTTAGTGAAACGTATAACATTTATATTTTGACGCGACCCGAGCGTAAAGAAAAATTTCAGCACGAATTGTCAGCATTCAAAAGCTTAAATTTTATATCCTATCGCGATCTTTTTAAATACCAGACACAAATTAAATCAGATATCAATATCTATTATGAATTCATCCAATATTTTTTCAGTGACCATCTACCGGCTAGATTTTTAGACCGGGAAGGCTATTTTCCTCATTATGGCATTGGTGTCCAGAATGCTTTCGCCTATTATACAGACGTGGCCTACAACTTAATATCTTTTTTAAGAGATCACGATATACATTTACTGTATTTCAGGAACACACCACATGAATTGATTGAACATTTTTTAGGAAAATGTGCAGAATTTTTAAATATCGATTTACTGACCTCTGAGCAACTTATCTTTCCCTGGGTATTTAGCTTGAGGAAAGGTATAGGGAGAGAAAGGGAATGGCTTTTTAAAAATGAAACCTTTGAGGAAGAGTCAGAACTAAAACGTCAGGTAACGCAATATGTTCAAAAACTCAATGGCAAATACGAAGATGCCATGCCGCTTTATGAAAAAGACAGGCAAGGCGTTGGCGTGTTTAAACACTACAATCCTTTCGAAAATCCGGTTCACCTTATAAAACGACCCCAAAAATTCTGGTGCATGACCCGGAATTTTCTGTTTTATAAAAAACAAAGTAAGCAAATAGACATAGAAAATACAGATTACTTCTTATTCTTTTTACATTATCAGGCCGAGCGTTCCACTTTACCTGAAGGCTACGGCTTTGAAGATCAGTTTTTCGCCATTAAGATACTAAGTAAAATGCTTCCAAAAGGAGTAAGATTGATTGTTAAAGAACACCCCTCCATGTTTACTAGAGGCTCTGAGTTTAAGGTGAGAAGTCTTTATAATTATAAGTCGATACTGAGTTTGGGTAATGTAGACTTGTGTAAAATGCACATGGATAATTTTCAATTGATGGACCATGCACTGGCTGTTTCCACGATTACAGGGACAGTAGCTTTGGAAGCTTATGTGAGAAAAAAACCTGTTATTCTCTTTGGCAGATCTGTACTTAACCTTGATGGAGCACATGTTTTTTCTGGTATTCAAGCTTTAAAACACTTTGTAGATGAGGTGATTCAAGACCGTGTAAAAATTGACAATGTTATTGATAAACTTTGCCGGGTATGCCAATCGGGAGCCTTTTCCGGCCTAGACGACGAATACCCTATTATTGACTATTACACCAAACGCAAATACAAGATGAATGCCCACCTCAAGTCACTTACAGTATTGTTAGATCGAATGCTTAAATCTGAAACCAACAATTTCAAGTTTTAAATTCCAAGCGTCGCCCTGAGTATTTCGACAGGCTCAATATACCATTTATCGAAGGGCGCTGCCCTGAGTATTTCGACAGGCTCAATATACCATTTATCGAAGGGCGCCGCCCTGAGTTTACCGAAGGGTTCCAAGCGTCGCACTGAGCACTTCGGTAAACTCAGTGACCGCTTGTCGAAGTGTTTGAAATTCCAGATTGAAAATTCCAAGCGCCGCCCTGAGTATTTCGACAGGCTCAATATACCATTTATCGAAGGGCGCGCTGCCCTGAGTATTTCGACAGGCTCAA
>Ga0209931_1000318_pt1 | contig 29211 bp, 24 predicted proteins | sample SalPonR1_B_D1_MG_FD_185697 | JGI IMG/M metagenome (GOLD analysis project Ga0209931, IMG submission 185697) | Salt pond soil microbial communities from South San Francisco under conditions of wetland restoration - Salt Pond MetaG R1_B_D1_MG... ...
CCTGATCTAGGGACTTTAGCTTTTTTTGATTGTTCAGCTTATTTTACTTCTTTTCTAAAACTACATTATCAATATAAATTGTAGTTACTGCACCATTATCAGTGTTTCCCAAAGAGAATACCAGTTTGGGTATATCAGCTTTACTTAGATTAACATCAAAATTGAAGTTTTTCATTTCAGTACCTAATTCTGCATTAGTCTCACCATAAACAGTCCAGGATCCTCCATCTTCCTGAATCATAGCAATAATGTCACGCGCTTTATCAGCTCTGGCATCAAATGATAGAGTGTATTCTCCAGCCTCTAAATCAAGATACTGTGCAAACTGAACTGCCCAGGTCTGGTTGCCGAGACTTGTTACATCAATTTTAAATACGCCGTCTTCAACACCATAGTCTCCAACAGCTCCACCTTCACCTGCCCAGACATACCAGTTATCAGGAGCGTCTCCCATTTCATTTACAATTTCACTGTCAAAGTTACTATTTACAACTGCATTTTTAGTATAGCCTGGTTCTTCAGATTCTCCACCTCTTTGAGTTTCATTATCTGCTGTTCTTTCTACTACATGATAGGGCTCTTCCTGATCATCAATATACCAACTGATCTGATCAGGAGTCCACTCTAGAGTAAAGGTATGGTAGCTTTCAACAAAATTACCTTCTTCTAACTCAAAATCTTCAGTGATTCCTCCACCACCATAGTGGTTAGGTCCGTGAACTGTTCCGTGAACTTCTTTTACATTCCCGGCAATGAATTCCATAATATCAATTTCGCCACAGGCAGGCCATGGATTTTCAGCTATATCAGATCCTAACATCCAGAATGCAGGCCATAGTCCCTGTCCTTCAGGCAGTTTAGCTCTGATTTCTACCTTACCATATTTCATATTAACTTTATTTTGAGTTATCATCCTGGTAGAAGTATAATCATAACTTCCATATTGATCACTGCGATTTTCTTTTCTAGCCGTAATAACTAAGTTGCTGTCTTCAACGCGGGCATTTTCGCCTTCAGTATAATACTGTAGCTCATTATTACCCCAGCCAGGAATTCCCTGCTTGTGACCATTTCCTACTTCATAAGTCCAGTAATCTTCATTAACTTCTTCTCCTTCAAAATCATCCTGCCAGTCTAAGTTGCCGTCCTGGTCATAAACTTTAATGTAGTCAACTAACATTTCTCTAGGAAAATCAGTTTCAACCTGACCACCTAAATTACCACCCACAGCTACATTAAATATAAAGAAGAAGTCATTATTGTAAACCCATTCTTTTTTAGGATCTTCTGGAATTTCATCTGCAGCAGCTTCACCAATCTTTGTTATACTGACATTATCAATCCAAATTGTACCTGTATTTTTACCTAGTTGAAATTCAACTCTTGCTTTGGGATCAGTATCTTTCCCCATTACAAATTCAAATTCATAACTTTTTAAGTTTCTGTCTAGTTCAGCTACAAAACCTCCAGTTTCACCATTACCATTAACATAAGAGTTCCAGGATCTATCAGCAGTTCCCCCAATTTTTAATTCTATTTCTCTCGGTTTAGAAGCTTTAGCATCAAATTGAACTTTATACTTATAGCCCTTTTCGATCTCAACTGGAGCCTGCATCAGCTGAATTGAATAAGTATTACTTCCACCTTCAAAAATAGAGGCTTTAAAAGCACCATCATCCATTTCAGCTGAAGCTTCACCAGCATTTTCTAAAAAGAGCCAGCTGTCTTTAGTATCAAAGTTTCCATCACCATTATCTGTAACTTCATTTACCCCGTAAAACCCTTCTTCAAAATCAGCATTATCCAGAATATTTTCCGCCTGAACAGAAATACTAAAAAAAACTAAAACCATCACTAAAATCACTGAAATTTTACTTTTAAACTTTAGCATCCTATCACCCTTTTTAAATATTTTTTAATAAACGAGGGTCTGAATTGCATGAGCAGGTATTTGAACCTTTACCTGTTTTTTCTTTTCTTTTAGAATAAATTCCTGAGCCTCATCTTTTTCATTCATCACTACAACTGCAGTAGACTGATCTGGATTTTCGAAAGCTGTAAATAGGAGCTGATTAGTATCGTTTTCAAGACCAATTTTTACTGCTCCTGGTTTAATGTATTTGCTGAAATGACCCAGATAATAGTAGGGACTATTATAATGAACTTTATTTTTTTCAGTATCTACAATGATCGGGGCATCACAGTAATTTTGAACATGATTTGGTCCACCTTCTTTGTTTAAAACAAGATTCCAGTCTACCCAGCCGGTTGTGTAGTGATTTAAATCCGCTATAAGATGACGACCGTATTTTTCTCCGGTCCACCACTCATCAATAAAGTTATCTGCATTAAATAAGGGATTACAACCTTCAGTAAAGACTAATTCTTTATCATAGGTCTCATAGGTATAGCTTAAAACTTCATCATCAACTATATCCTTGCTATCATCTTCACCATACCAGTGAAAACCTACACCCCAGACCCACTGAGCTGCTTCTGGATCAGCTAAAATGGTATCGACTCTGGATTTCATAATATCTTTGTTGTGGTCCCAGACAATAATCTTAACTTCTTCCAAACCTGCTTCTTTTAGAGTTGGACCTAAGACCTTAACAAAGTCTCTTTCTTCTTCATCTTCATAAATACAGTTGTCCCAGGGGGTCTCAGCCATTGGCTCATTCTGAATAGTCACTCCCCAGATATCCATATCTCTTTTTTGATATTCTTTAATGTATTTAACAAAATAGTCAGCCCAGGTCTGCCAGTATTCTTTTTTTAATTTACCACCTTTGTTCATCCTGCCATTGGTCTTCATCCAAGCAGGTGGACTCCAGGGAGAGGAAAAGAGTTTAAATTCTGCTCCTTCAACTTTCATTGCATCTTTGATAAAGGGAATTAAATACTCTTCATCACGGGAAATATCAAAATCTTCAAGTTCAGTATCTTTCTCTGTTTCTGTATAAGCGTAATTCCCCAGAGAAAAGTCACAGCTATTGATATGTGTACGACATAAGCTGTAAGCTATACCTTTTTCAGGATGAAAATATGCTTCTAAGACTTCATCTCTCAACTCAACCGGTACCTGGTCTAAAGTGTAGGCCCCTGATTCAGTAAAAGCCCCACCAAAACCGGTGATCTCCTGAGCCTTTTGTTCGCGCTTGATTTCAATTACTGCTGAATCAGCAGCCGCTCCTGTTTTGAATTCTAATCTGTCTTTTTCTGTTAATCTGTCATCTGTATTTTTGGCTGTCTGAATTAGTTTAATCTCTTTTGTCATTAAATGACCATTCCTTTATAATAAATATTTATTTTTTAACTTATTAATTAAAGTTTGAACTTAACATCATAAGTTTATTCCTTTGTTTTTCATTTAATTTTTGCTCTGGAGAATTATTAAGGCAGGTATTTTTATTCTCCACAATTAATACCATTGCATTTCTACTTAAAGTATGGGTATGCCATACAGATTTTTTGATATTATACATTTTATATGGTTTCATTTTTTGAGCATAAATTTTATCTATTTTCTGATCGCCCTCAGCCAAAAATAACAGACATTCTCCCTTAAGTAAAACAAAGACTTCATCAGTTTGATTATGCTTTTGCATTTTATCAATATTTTTAGGTAATAGTTCATCACAATAATTTAAAACTGCAACTATCCATTCCCCATAATCTATAATTGGCTTATATCCTGATTCATTATATTCTTCAATATCGATCAAATCAGATTTCATCATTTTCATTCCTTATAAAAATATATTTTTAAATTTAAGCTAATCTCACCTTAATTTTTAATATCTCAGATTTATTATAATTAGTAATTAAATCTCTACTGATTACAGCTTTTTTATCTTCTAAACCAAAGTCAATGTCTTTATTATTTAATTTTATGTTTTTAATCTCATATTCTTTATAATCAAGGTTTTTATTATTTTCATATATTACAGAAATATCTCTTTTAGCAAAAATTGTTTCTATTTTTGCTCTTCCATTTTTATCAAAATGCTCAGCCAATAATTTTGGAACCAGAACTAAATCTCCCAGTTCACCGCTTATTCCATAAACTTGAGTGACCATAGTCAACAAAAGCCAGCTAGCTGAACCTGTTAAATAATGATACATACCTCTACCTCGATTATTGAAATATTCAGGAATTCCAGGATAAATCTTACTTTCTTCAAAATTAATAGATTGATTATAAATAGAATTTATAACTTCATTACCTGCTTCAGCAAATCCTCTTTTATAAAGTGCATTACTATACATTACAGCCATATGATTGAACATAGCTCCATTTTCTTTATGACCATAGGCAAAACCAAAAGCTCTTCCCATATTTAATAAAATTTCTTTGAAATTAGTATTTAAACGATAAGCTTCAAAATTATCATCTTTTAAATATTCATTAGTACTTTTTACTATTTCTTCAATCTGATCATCTGTAGCTACACCGCTCATAATAGGAAAAACTTGTCCTGTTAAAGTCATTCTAAATCCTAGTGAATGATCTCCTTCAAGTCGTTCTCCATTATTGTCATAATAACCATTAAAATGTTTATATCCTTTTTCATTTTCAAGCCATTCATTTTCTCTAATATTTTCTATTATCCAATTTGCTTTTTTCTCTATATCAGCAATTAAAGAATCAATAGCAAACTTCTTCTTTTCCCCTGAAACTTTATTCTGATAGGAAGAAAAATATTTATCTAACAGTTCTTTTTTTGCACTAACTGAGTCATAATTAACTTTGTTATATATAGAGTCAAACAAATATTTCATTTCAGAAGCCAGTTTAATATTTTTTATATTTTTTTCAGATTTTAGTTTTCTTAAAAACTCAGCTATTTCCAATAAATTGCTGGCATAGAGTGCAGTAAAAGCAACACTTTCTCCATTTTCCTCAGCCATATCAAATCCGTCATTCCAATCTCCAGCCTCTAATTTAAAATTATTATTTTCACCAACATTGAAAAATAAACTAAGATGTTGAATTAATAAATGCTCTAAAATACTTCCCTGATAAATTTGATTATTGAAATCTAATAATTTATTCCCATAATCCTCATTCCATTCTTCATCAATTTCTGTACCAAAAGAAGTGTGTGAATCTTTAAAATAACTCTGATTTTCAAGCAAGAAATCCAAATCTCCACTTCGATCAATATATAGTTTGGTAGTCAAAAAAGGCCAGGCACCGTGGTCCATCCAGACTCGGCTGATATTATTACGGTCAGCTATAAATTCTCCTGGTTCAGACCCTATAATTGTAGCATTTGTACCATCAAAACGAACACCAGCAAAATTATTATACAAAATGTCTCTTACATTTTCAGGCTCCATTAATAACAAGCCAAGAGAATCCTGCCATAGATCTCGCCAACCTCTTCCTCCCCGGCCATAATCATGGTGAGGTAAAAATGAACATCCAAAAATTCTCCTCAAAATAGGTTGCAAACTCACCCAGCGCATCCACTGATCAAAATCATTATTTCCAGACTTTAACTGAAATTTATCTAATTTATTCTTCCAAAATTTCTTATTTTCAGCAAGATACTTATTAAATTTTTCATGGCTACAATATTTTTTTACAGCAGTTTTAATTAACTTATTATCTTTATTTTCATCAATGACTATTGCCAATATATAACTTTTTTCCTCATTAGGAGCCAAAGTAATATCTTTAAATCTTAAAGCTCCCATAGTTTCATAACCCTCTACTTCTGCCCCTGCATTTAAATAATCATTATTAACTTTTGCAGCTTTTCCTGGCCAATCTAAAAATCCTTCTTCTCCAATAAAATCTTCAAGAACTGGATAAAAACCTATAGCTTTTTCAGAATTATCTTCAGTTCCTAAAACAGCATAAGAAACATAATTTTTCTTATGACCTCTCTCATCAAAAGATAAAGTAGGGGTTACAACTATTCCATCTTCTATTGTTTTTGTTCTTTGAAGTAAAGAAGTTACATGGCGGTGATCTCGTAGATTATCTGCAGATCTTCCATAAATTGGAATAGCGGAAGTAGGAGTAATTTTAATTTCCTCATCTCCATTATTTATAATTTTAACCTTCATTAATTCAACCTGATCATGATTTGCAGGCACAAAATTTGTTATTTCTGATTTAATTTTTAGTTTTTCACTTTTCCTAATAATTTTATGCCATAAAAAACCTGCTTTCACAGTTGTTTTTTCATCGTTTTTATCTAAATATTTTTTAGAATGCTGAGCTGCAGAATTGCCAGTTGCAGACCACAACTTCTTATCATTAATTAATAACCAAAAATTCCTTGCTGATCTATTATTATGAAGATTTTCTACAGACACAGGCTCCATTGCAAAAGTATTCTGTCCTGTTTTTATATCTCCATTTAATTTTGGTGTAATTGCCGACATCATTCCTACTTCATTTGTTAAAGGAAAATATATACGATTATAATTATCAGCATTTTCTAACTTAAATTCCCCAGAATTACCTGTAAAATGCCATTCATTATTTTCTTTACTCAAACTCCTCACCTTCCAATTATTATTTATTTAATTCTTCGTCACTAAATAACACACTATGATTTTCCTCTATTTCAACAAAACCTTTATCTTTATTTTTATTATAAAATTCCCTAACATCATTAACTACCTGTTCAGGTAAAAATTCTTCATCTGGATCCCAACGTTCTCCAATTTCAGGTACAGCTTCAAAAAGCATCTGAGTATAGGGATGGGTTGCATTTTCGTATATCTTTTTAGTATCCCCTCTTTCTACAAGTCGACCTTTATACATAATTAATGATTTATCACTAATATAATATCCTAAATTTAAATCATGAGTAATAAATATAACTGACATTCCATTCTTTTTACAGGTTTCAATCAATAAATTTAAAACTCCAATTCTGGTAGATGCATCAAGCATACTGATTAACTCATCTGCAATTAAAATATCAACATCCATTAAAAGTGCTCTAGCAATAAGTAATCTCTGCAGTTGTCCTCCACTTAATTGATGAGGAAATTTACCTAGAGTTCTGTCTGGATTTAAATTAACATCACAAAGTGCTTTTTTAATTGCCCTGTCTTTATCTTCATAACCTAAATCAAAAGAATCAAAAATCATATCAAAAACCCTGTCTACTCTATAAAGTGGATTAAACGTAGCAAATGGATCCTGAAAAATCCCCTGAACATTTCGATAATAATTCTTAAGTTCATCTTTATCATCGATTACTGAAATATCTTTTCCTCTATAAGTGATTTTTCCTTCTGTTGGATTTATTAATTTTAAGATCAACTTACCAACTGTAGTTTTACCACTACCACTTTCACCAATAAGTGAAATTATTTTTCCTTTTTCTATATCAAATGATATATCTTTAGCAGCAACTGTATATTCTGGATTAAAAAATCCACATTTAAATACTTTAGTTAAACCGTTTACTGACATTACACATTCATTATTTTTTGCCATTTAAATCACTTCCTAATTCTTTCCAACGCCAGCAGGAGACAAAATGATCTTCTGCTACCTTTTCTCTTTCTGGATTTTTTTCACATTTATCTATTGAATAAGGGCAGCGCTGTCTAAAACGACAACCTTCATCAATATTTAATAAATAAGGAGGAGTTCCTTTTATTCCAGATAATTTTTTGTCATTATACTGAATACCTACCTGTGGAAGAGAGTCAATTAAAGCTCTAGTATAAGGATGGCGAGGATTATTAACAATCTCATCAGTAGGTCCAATTTCTGCAAAATTTCCAGCATACATTATCATTATCCGGTCAGCTATCTGATATAATATTGATAAATCATGTGTTATAAAAATTGAAGATTTTATTATTTCTAAATCTCTTAAATTAGAAAGCATTGTAGCTACAAAGCGCTGAGAACTAACATCTAAAGCAGATGTTATTTCATCGGCAATTAAAAATTCTGGATCTAAGATTGTAGATATAATCATAATAACTCTTTGTTTCATTCCACCTGATAATTCAAAAGAATATCTATTTAAAACTGATTCATCAAGATTAACTAAGTCTAAGCGATCTTTTACTTTCTTAAAAAATTCTTTATTTGTTTTCACTCCATGCTGTTTTGCTAAATCTGATATATAAGTTTTTATTTTTTTAGTAGGAGAAAAAGCATCTAAAGCATATTGAGGAATTAAAGAAATTGTTCTTAAACGCAATTTTTTAAATTCTTTTTCACTCATATTCATTATCTTGTTTCCAACTAAATCAACCTCACCAGACATATATTTTAGAGGTCTTTTACAGGAAATAAAAGTATTAGCTAACGTACTTTTTCCACAACCAGATTCACCTGCTAACCCCAGAATTTCTCCTTTTTTTAAATTAAATGTTACATTATCTACTGCTTTAACCTGACCTTTTAAAATATCATAATATGCTTTTAAGTTTTTTACTTTTAATATATTTTCAGTCATAATTTACATCTCCCTTAATCTAGGGTTAAAGGCTGCATCTAAGCCTGTATTTATAAAATAAAGTGCTGTAATTAAAATCGCAAGTATTAATCCAGGTATTATAGCCCACCACCACATACCAAGTTGTATTCCATTCCAGTTTACAGCATTCTGCATTACAAGTCCCAGAGAAATTCCTTTAGTTGGGCCAAGACCTAAAAATTCAAGCTGAACGGTGGCCAACATCGTACTATTAAACTGTTGAATAAATACCATAAATACATATGAAAACATGTTTGCTGCAATATCTTCTCTTAGAATTCTACCAACACTTATCGCAGATATTCTTGATAAGGAAACATATTCTTCATTTTTTAAAGAAAGTGTCTGTGACCTAACAGCTCTAGCAGTCCAGGGCCATGCAGTTAAAGAAACAATTACAGCCATAATTACAACCCCTCTAACCTCAAGAAACGCAGCAATTACAATCAACAAAGCCAGTTGAGGAATTACCACAAAAATATTTGTAAGCATCATTAAAAGTTCATCAAAAATTGTACCTCCATAATAACCTGCTAAAAATCCAATTACACAACCGACTAAAGTTGCTATTGTACCGGCTATTGCTCCAACTAAAAGGGTTGAACGTAAACCATAAACTGTTCTAGTAAATACATCTCTCCCATCAATAGTTGTTCCAAAAAAATGTTGACTGGATGGAGGTAAATATCCTGCTCCTGCATATTCATCATACTCATATTTTGATATCATAGGTCCAAAAACTGCTAACATAAATACTAAAACAACTATTGTTAGGCCAAATATAACCTTTTTGTTTGTTAATGCATAATATAAGTTTTCATGTTTTGCCCAAAAGTTTTTTAACATAACTTACATCTCCTCTGTATATGAAAGTCTTACTCGCGGATCAATAAACATATAGATTATATCTACAGTAAAGTTTGCTACTAAAACCATAGTGACAATTGTTAGAAATATTCCCTGCATCAAAAAATAATCCTGATTTTGTACTGCATTCAGAAGTAATCTTCCCAAACCAGGATAGTTAAATACTACCTGAACTGTAATAGCTCCTCCTACAATTCTACCTAATCTTAGAGCAAGACCTGTAACCTGAGGTAAAACTCCATTTCTAAAACCATACTTACGGATTAACTTTCTTGAAGAACCTAATGTTTCCATATATTTTGAATAATTTGAGCTTTTCTCATACATAATCATATTTCTCATCCCGATAGCCCATCCTCCAAGCTGTACTAAAAACATAGTGAAAAATGGTAAAAACCAGTGGTGTAAAAAATTTATAATAAAACTAAAGTTTAAACCTGGAGATGCAGTTGAACTATAAGCTCCGCTGATTGGAAACCACCCAATAACTACTCCAAAGAAAAAGGCCACAATTCCAGCCATCCAAAAATATGGTGAAGCTGCTAAAAAATAAAAGAAGGGCATTGTTGTTTTATCAACTCTTTTATTAGTACCTGAATATGCTCCTAATTTATTTCCAACTACCCAACTTGATATAATTGCAGGAAGTAATACAGAAATATCAAATACTATTGCTCTTTTTATAATATCTAAAACTGGAGTTGGAAACTGAATAATTGAAATCCCAAAATCAAGCGTAAAAATCGATTTCCAAAAATTTACATACTGTAGCCATAAAGGCTGATCAAGATTAAATAACAAAGTAAGCTGATCTTCTAAAATCTGACGCCCACCTTCCATACCTGAAAAACGAGATAAAAGTGATTGAATTGGATCACCAGGCATCATTCTTGGAATAAAAAAGTTGATAGTAACTGCAAGAATAAATGTTATTATATAAATTACTATTTTTTTCGCTAAATATCTACCCATTTTTGCTCCTCCTTTATAAATAACAGGTCCGATAATATTATCGGACCTGTATATTAAAAGATATATTTTCCCCTCTTTTAATTTTACTTAGCTGGTTCTATGTTAATTAGAGTTTCAATCATACCTAACTGATAGGCATTACCCCAACTAACTGGAACACCATATGGATCATTTTCATTAGGCCAGTTTGTCCAGTATTGAGTTGTTTGCTGTGCCCATAAACCATTATGCCATAGAGGTACACTTGGCATATCTATTAATAATGTTTTCTGTATCTCAGAAGCTAGTTCCTGCTTTTCTTCTTCATCTTTTATCATATTGAACTGGTCAATTTTTTTGAATAATTCAGGATTATCATAAGCTCCCCAATTACCATTAGTTATTTGTTCACCATGGATACTACTGTTTGCAACACCATTCCAGTAATCAAATGGAGTAGAAGATAGTGTTGTCTGGAAAACCCCAATCATCATATCAAAGTTTTTATTAAAACGTCTATTATCAAATAGTGAACTATCAGGGAAATCGGGAGTAATCTTAATACCAATTTCTTCAGCATCAGCTGAAATTGATCTAACTGCTGACATCCAGTCAGTCCAACCACTTGGAACCATAATTTTCAATTCAAGTGGATCTCCATTTGGCATTTCTCTCCAGCCATCACCATCTTCATCAACATAACCTGCATCAATTAGTAAACCTTTAGCTTTTGTAGGATTATATTCAAAACCATAATCTTCTACTACTTCTTCATCAAGATAAGATTCCCAGCCTTCTCCAAATAATCCTGTAGGATTAGATGGCTTTACCAGACCGCCATAAACTTTATTTACAATATTATCTTTATTAACCATAAAAGCCATTGCTCTTCTAAATTGAGTATCATCCATTGGTTCTCGAGTTGTATTCATATACATTAGAGCAGTATTCCAGGAAAGCATATAAGGCTCTTCTTCATACCAGGTTTTTAACCCAAATTGTTTTTTAACTCTTTGAACTCCTGGAATAAAGTTATTACTTAAATCAAGCTCACCCTTCATTAACATTCCCATTACAATATTATTACTCTGATTTACAAGATCAACAAGATATTTAGGAGTAGGCTGACCAAATACATCATTACCCCACCAATCATCATTTCTTTCCCAAACCATTCTATCCTGACCAGCTTCTTTAGCAGTATAAGGACCTGTACCAACTGGATCTTTCATAGCATTAGTAATTAATTGATCTGAAGGAATTTCACTCCAGATATGTTCTGGAATAATATAACGTTCATACAATTCTGCATTCCATTCTGCATAATGCGGCTCACTAAATGTAAATCTTACTGTATAATTATCTTCAGCCTTTACAGATTCCATCCAGTTCCATATTGGAGAATAAAAAACATCATTTTCTTTGGCCAATTCATATGTGAAAACAACATCTTCAGCATTAAATTCTTCTCCATCATGCCAATTAATATTCTCTCTCAAATTAAGAACATATTCGTCATCTGATACCCATTCTCCACTTTTAGCTAACCAGGGAGTATACTCATCTTTCACAGGATTATATGAAAACATAGGCTCATATACCAAACCTCCTGTACCAGGAGTACAGTTAGGAATCAAAATATTCCAGGTTGATGGAGGACCCCACATAGCACCAGAAACTACCAATGTCTTATCACGATCTAATTCCAAGGCAAATGAAACTGTACTAAAAGCCAAAACCAATACCAACACTAAAGTTAAAAATAAAGATAATTTTGAATAAAACTTCACGTTAACACCCCTTTTTTGTTTTTTGAACTTTCTATATAAAAATCCCTTTAAAATACGGGATTTGTTAACTTTGTAAGCGGTTACAATAACAGCAATAAAAATCATCTTATGTCTTTACATGATTCTCTTTCGATTAATTCAACAGGTAAAATAATTGGAGAACTACTTTTATCAGATTTCCCCATCATACTTATCAATAATTGAGTAGCAGATTCCCCCATTTTCTTTTTATTCTGTTTAACTGTTGTTAAAGCTGGTTTAACATAACTGCTAACTTCTATATCATCAAAACCAATTATAGAAAAATCTTTTGGTATTTCAAGTCCTGCATCTTCAATTGCTCTCATTGCACCGATAGCCATAGTATCACTCTGACAAAAAATTGCTGTTGGCTGATCATCTAAATTTAATATTTTTTTTGCAGCCTTGTAACCACCCTTTTCAGAATATTTTCCATTAAATATCCAATCAGAATTATATTTTATATTCAATTCTTCAAGAGCTTCTTCAAATCCTTTAAATCTATCATTAGTGGGTTTAGTTGCTTTAATTCCGGCAATCATTCCGATTTTTTTATGGCCCATTTCTTTAAAATAATTAACAGCTTTTTTTGCCCCTGAAATATTATTAGACATTACATAAGAAGCATTTTCTCTCTTTATATCAATATCTACAAATACAACAGGTATATCTGACTCTAATAATTTTGGTAAGTTAGGATCATCTTTTAACACTCCCATCAATACTACTCCATCAACATGACGATCCTGACATTTTTCAAGGTAACTAAATTCATCACCCCATTGCCTATTTGTAAAATAGAGAATGTCATAACCTTTTTTACCTAAATTCTTTTCCAGACCATAAATTACTTCTCTAAAAAATGGATGATGGAGGCCGCTATTGAAATGATCTGTAAAAAATACTCCTATTATATTTGATCTGTTAGTAGATAAACTTCTGGCAACAGTATTCGGTCTATAATTATTTTCTTTAATTATTTTGATTATTTTTTCTCTGGTTTCATCTTTTACAGCAGGATGGTCATTAATTACTCTAGAAACTGTTGCTGTGGAAACATTAGCCTGAATTGCAATATCTTTTATTGTAGTCATTATTTTCCTCCTTATATTAATATCTTAATTGTTTTTTGTAACCGATTACAATTACCTGTTATATTTATTCTTCTTGGTTGAATTAAATATTCCTTCTTTTTTATTATAATTTTTCAAATATTATATTATTTTTATTTTAAATCATTATTTTAGATTAATAAAAAGATAATCAATTTTACCATTACGTAGTTTTTTTGCATATTCTCCTTTGATTTTAGATCCTTTTATCTCAATTTTTTCACCATTAATTAAAAATTCAAAACTTTTTATTTTAACTTTATTATCACCAAAAGTGTTTTTATTCTTAGGATTATTGTAAACAGCAATCGTATGGCCTAATAACCTAAAAGCAAAAGAATTTTTTGGTATTTTAAAATTTACTTTTTTCTTTTTAGACAACTGAAAACTAACATCTCTATCTTCCTGGGTAAAAATATCTTTTTGTAGAATTGGACGTGGCTTAAAACATAATTTATTATTTTCATAAACAAATGGCTTAGGACCAAAAGCAATCAATGACCAAATATGCAAAAACTCTGCTGTTGACCCACTCAAACGAGCTATATATCCACGACCATGATTTTTAACATCAGTATTTAAGCTACTCATAATAAAAGAACTATTTTCTAAAATACTTCTACCATATCTTTCTGGATCTTGAAAAGGAATTAAAACATCTTTCATAACCTTATAAAATTCTTCATTTAAATTACTTTTTAATAACTCCAAAAGATATTTATATTCCATATGAAGCCAAATTGAACCATTTTCTAACCATCCTGAACTAAAAGCTCTGGCTCTACCTATATCATCTGGCATATCTGAAAGATCTCCATTAAGTCGATACATCTTCAGTTTTTTATCATATAATTCACTTTTACAAACACTTTGATGTAAATCAAGTATTTTCTCTTTATTCTCCAATATTTTCATGGCCCTAACCTGTCCTTCAAGAAAAGGAGGAAGAGCATGCTGTGCAAATTCTTTTACCTTAATATACTGATTACCCTTTTTCGAATAAAACCCTGTTTTTTCATATTCTTCTGGTAAATAGTAATAATAGGTATTGTAAAGACCACTTTTTTTGTTATAAGATTTCTTAATTGCAGAATTAAGCTTCATTTTACTCATATTTAAAAAAGATTTAAGCTCATTATATTGCATTTCTTTTGTTTGTCCATTTATACCTTTGAAAACCTTATTTCTGTAAACTTCCTTTAAGCTAGTAGCTTGATCCCAATAAGAAAAATCGTCTTCTTGTTTCTGCCATTTTACTAATTCCTGTTCCAGTTCTCTTATAAAATCATAAACTTCTACAGGCAATTTGACATTAGGTTTTATTTTATCTATTTTTTCTATTAAAAAATCAACTAATCTATATAATTCCATAACTTCAGGAGTTGAAGAACCAAATATTCCAGGCAATCCATTTAAAGCATCATACCATCCCGGTTTATTTGCTTCCATTTCAATCCCTACTCCTTCAGGATCAAAAGATGCTAATTTATTAACTACTATTGCAAGTAATTTATTCATTAAATTTGTTTTAAATATCTTTCCGTTTTTCTTTCTTAACTGTTTAGATTTAAATTTACGATTTTTTATTTCAGCTTTTTTCTCTTCATCAACTTTAACTGCATCTAACTGTCTGGGGCCATTATTTGTTAGAACATATTTTTCACTTCTGGGATTTACGCGGACATAATTATCGTAATAAGTATAACTATTATCATTTATAAGCAATTCATATTCTTTTTCAGGATAAACAGCCAGGTAGTTTTTAATTAAATCTAAAAGATATGTCCAGTGATCTATCCAAAATCCTTCTCCATGCTCAGCTTCTATTTTGCTTTCTGCTTTTTTCATAATTTTATTTATGAATTCTTCTAAAGAAACACTAAGTTTAACCTCATTATCAGTTATAAATAGACCTAAATCACCAGGAGTAAATTGTTTTTTTAATCTATTATCTACTAAAGTTTTTTTGTTTTTTACTAATTTTATAAACTCTTTTCTATCATTTCTTTTCAAATGAAAACTCAGGCCTTTAATTAATAATGGATTAAATCCATCTATTTGAATGAGATTTGCAAATAGCTTTATATTTGACTTTTGAACTTTTGGATTAAATAAATTATCAGACCTTCTATTCTGATTAACATCTCTATAATTCCCATTACCCTGTGAAAAATAATTAGGTTCTAATTGAAAAAAATTATAATCTCTTTCCAAATCACCATGTTTACGAGAAAAAAGATGATAAGTATGATCTCCAATTTCAGAAGGAAATCCTCCTCTAAGAACATTATCCAAAAAAGTCTGTCTGCAGTATTGATCAAATTGAGAATAATTACTTACTGTAAAAATATGATCCAAATAATAGTTATGTATTTTTTTGTTTTCTTTTTCTTTATAATTAACATAACCTGGTTCTAAAATTTTCTTCTTTATAGTTTCAAGTTTTTTCTTTGAACTAGTGTGACCATAAAAAGAATTAATAACTATTTCATCTCCACCATTCACTTTTTTTATAACCGAACTCATAGCTGATGGATAACGATTTTCTAAAAGTTGTTCCCCCTGAAAATCAGCTAATATTTTTCTTTCAAAATTAACTGGGTTTAAAAAAGATTTATTATTGGCAAAGATGATCTCAGGATCTACTAAAGGTTGCAGTATTTTATTATCACCATTATCAGAAGAAAAAGAAAGAAAGAAATGACCAGAATTTATTTCTTTTACTTCAGGTTTATCATCAGCAGTTGCACTTATTCTAAAAAAAGGCATTTTTTCTTCCATATTATCAACTCTACACCAACCAGACATAGTCTGGCTAACTTCCTTTAGAGCTTGATTTGATAACCCTTCAGGTATCACTTCAGGTAAACCATCAAGAACTTCTAATTTTATATCTTTATCAGCTAAATTTTTGATGTTCACTCTTCTTACCAATGAGCCAAAGTTTTCTCCTGGTAAAATAAAATAATTTATTAAAATTTCAAGATCTAATTCATGATTTACTTCTTTTAATGTTAAAGAATAAGGTTCAATTATCATTTTATTTTTTATCTTATCTGAAGTTTTCTTAAATGGTTCATATACATAATCAGATTCAATAAATTTAATAAATGTTCTAAAACCTTTAAGGGGAGTTAGTTGATATGATTTATTAGCAGGATTGAACTCCATAATAGCGTGATCCTTATTTTTTATACCAAAACTAGCAATCCCCTGTCCCCTATTTACATAAAAAGCCCAGATAGGAACCCCCATTTTTCCTGCAATTCCTGGTAAAAAACTGGAAAAGGTTTTTTGTTTTTGATAATTTTCTATTATAAATTTTCCTTTTTCATTTAGATGCACAAAATCACTCCTTATTAATCATAATTTCTTAATTCACTAATCTTTAGATACATTAGTTTACTTTTCCAAACCATTATTTTTAATTACTTTTTTATACCATTTAGCACTGTCCTTCAGATACCGTTCTTGACTATTATCATAATCTATATATACCAATCCAAAACGTTTATCATAACCATAAGCCCATTCAAAATTATCCATTAAAGACCAGACATAATAGCCCTGCAAATTCACACCATTCTCAATAGCTTTATGAGCAGCTTTAAAATGTTTTTTCAAATATTCAATACGCTCATTATCTTTAATCCTTCCATCATTTAACTCATCTTTAAAAGCTGCACCATTTTCAGTTATATAAAGAGGTAGATCACCATATTTTTCTTTAATTTCTATCAAAAGATCATACAATCCTTGAGGATAAACTTCCCACCCCATATCAGTATATTTACTACCTTCTGGCTTAATATTACTAATTGGTATAATTTTGTTATTACTATTATATTTTGTTACAGCTCTGGTATAATAATTAATTCCTAAAAAATCTATTTCTTTAGCTATTAACTTCATATCATCATCTTTGATTTCAAATCCGCCAACTGCTTGATTATAAATATTCAAAAGTCTTCCTGGATATTTCTCTTTAAAAATCGGATCTAAAAACCAGTTGTTTATATTTTCTTTTGCTAATTTCGCTGCTTTTTTATCTTTTTTAGAACTACTTGCAGGATAAGTTTGATGAAGATTAAGAGTAATACCAATTTCTCCATCTAAATTTTTACTTCTAAATCTTTCAACAGATTTACCATGGGAAACTAAAAGATTATGAGAAGCATTTAAAGCTAATTTCAAATCATTTAGTCCTGGAGCATGTTCTCCCTTATGATGACCTAAGAAAGAAACAACCCAGGGTTCATTATGAGTTATCCAACGATCAACCTTATCTCCAAGCTCATCAAACATTAATTCAGCATATTCTGCAAAATATTCAGCTACATCTCTATTTGCCCAGCCTCCTATTTTTTGCAATTCAAAAGGTAAGTCCCAATGATATAGGGTTAATGTAGGTGAAATTTCTGCTTCAAGTAACTTTTCTATTAATCTTTTATAAAAGTCAAGCCCTTTTTGATTTACCTTTCCCTTTCCATCAGGAATAATTCTTGGCCAGGATACAGAAAACCTATATGTATCCAGCCCCAATTGTTTCATGATCTCTACATCCTCTTCAAATCGATGATAATGATCACAGGCCACATCTCCTTTATCAGCATTCTTTACATTACCTGGAGTATGACTAAAACTGTCCCAAATGGACATTTTCTTTCCATCTTTATTCCAGGCTCCTTCTATTTGATATGAAGCTGTAGCGGCTCCCCAGATAAAATTATCAGGAAAAAAAAGTTTGTTCATTAATTAACACTCCTTCAATTTTTAATTGTTTCATAGAGTTATAGTGATAATATTCTAAATTTTTTTATTAAATAAAATTTATTTTGTAACCGATTACATTTCTTCTTGTTATTATATTCTTGATTAATTACAATAACCCTTTTTTTATTTATAAATTTTTTTCGACAAATAAGTTGATTAATCTCATAAAAAACTATATAATGATAGACAAAGTTGTATAAAGAAAATAAATAAAATAGAATAAATAAAAATATAAAAGGAAGTGAAAAAACTGGAAGCTCGCACCCATACTTTATTAGCAAAAAAAATCTACAATTTTTTTAAGAAAAGAAATGTGAATTTATCTAAATTTTGGCTGACTATAGGAAGTGTTAAACCGGATTTTACTAATGACGATATTAATCATTATAAAGATGAAAGTATATATTTGTTTTACGAAAAATTCTCTGAATTAAAAAATATTGACCCAGAAAAAGATATTAAAAATTTTTCAATGAAATTGGGAGAAATTTTTCATTATACTGCTGACTTTTTTTGTCATGCTCATAATAATAAAAAAATGGAGAATAATTATCTATATCATTTTAAATATGAATGGCAACTTAATAAATTCGCTTATAATTCTAAAAGTGAAATATTCAATCTAAAACATCTCGATCCCTATATTTATCAATTAACATTAAAAGAATTGATGAATTATAAACATAAGGAATACTCAAATAAAAAAACTTCTTTTAAAAATGATCTTTTTTATTCTTTTCAATTTAGTATATTTATAACTAATAAATTACTTGCCAATGCCTATAATCAAAAACTATCTAATCCAAATTTCAATCTAAATATAGCAAAATAATTTTATGTATATCAATTAAAAAACCTCGACCTAAATAGGTCGAGGTTTGTTTATTCCCAGTTTTATTACTTTTTATAGTTTATTTACATTTTCTGCTTGTGGACCACGGTCACCTTCAACAATTTCAAATTCTACTTCTTCGCCGTCTTCTAGTGACTTAAAACCATCATCCTGAATTGCAGAGAAATGTACAAAAACATCATCTCCATCTTCTCTTTCAATAAAACCATAACCTTTTTTACTGTCAAACCACTTAACTTTTCCTGTGTAAATCATTTAAAAAATTCCTCCTAATTTTTAATAAAGTGAGCTCTTTCTTAGATTTTTTTGCCCACAAAATATAGTATATAGTAAAAATGATCATAAGTCAAGTGATAACCATTTAATTACGTAAATAATTTAGTGGATTGGCTGGTCTTCCATTAACTTGAACTTCAAAATGTAAATGTGGACCTGTAGAATTTCCAGTATTACCAGATCTAGAAATCACTTCACCTCTATGAACATATTCTCCATTATGTACAAGTAATTCAGAATTATGAGCATATAAAGTTTTTAAACCTTTCTGATGTAGGATAATTACTAAATAACCATAGCCTGAACTCCAACCACTATAAATTACCCGACCATCTCCAGCTGCTTTTATTCCAGTTCCAGGATTTACTGCATAATCAATCCCTTCATGCATCCTACCCCATCTAGGTCCATAATAAGAAGAAATTCTAGCATTCACCGGAGCTATAAACATCTGTTCCAATCTATCTTTATAACTAAATTCAGGAACTGCCCCAGGTAATAATAAAGTTTGACCAATTTGAATTTTTTCAGGATTTTTTATTCCATTACTGTTAATAATTTTTGTCCTGCTAATATTAAATTTATTTGCTATTGAACTTAAATTTTCTCCAGGAGAAATATTGTATAATATCCCCTTTACAGGTAATATCTTTATTTTCTCTCCAGGTTTAATTCTATTCATATTACTAATATCATTAGCACCTATTAAAGTATCAATATTTATATCATATTTATTTGCAATACTCCAGAGTGTTTCTCCTTTTTTAACTGTATGTTCTTTTATTTTTTTCAGTAGTGAATTTTTTTCTATTATTTCTTTTCTTATTCGACCAATATTATATAAATTTCTATTTTCAGCTAAAGCAAAATTTTGATCTGAATTAAATGTATTTATATTTTCATTTTTATCTGAAGTTAATTTTGTATTTATTAATTCCAAATTATTATTATGATTTTCTGTTATTAATTCTACATTTGCTATCATTCTCTGATTAATTTTTGGTTTACTATCTTCAGAATTAGAAATAAAAGAAATAAATGAAACTAAAATAAAAATTGGAATTAATATATAAATTAGCTTAACAGATTTATTCATTAGTCTTTTCAGCTCCTAATTAAAATAATTACTTAAATTCATATTTATTATACCATTTATTTTATTGTTTTGTAAACAATTATAGCCTACTTCTTTTATTTTGAACTTATTTACTAAATTATTTTTATTATTTTCTGAAATTTTTAATAAACTATGTTATAATTGTAAAAACAATTATTTTAAAAAAAGGGGGGACCAATAATAAAATTAATTAACAGAAAAAACAAATTGACTAATGCTATATTTTTAGTTTCCGCCTATCTTTTAATTGTTCTTGGAATTATGCTTTTTATCCCTTTTTTATTATCTATATTTTTAAGAGAAAATTCTAATATTCAATATGCATTTTTAATTCCTTCAATAATTTCTTTAACTACTGGTTTTATAATAAAATTTTTATATAGAAATATAGAATTAAAATTAAATGTAATTTCAAGTATGGTTTCAGTTACTTTTGCCTGGATCCTATCGTCTTTTATAGGCTCAATTCCTTTTAAATTAGGTTTGGATGAAAGCTATCTCGATTCTTTTTTTGAATCAGTAAGTGGTTTTACTACTACTGGAATTACTGTGTTCCAAAAATTAGAAACAATGCCAATGTCTATTATTTTTTGGAGAAGTATGATCCAGTGGCTTGGTGGTTTGGGAATATTAACTTTTTTCCTATTAATTACCTTTAGAAGTGAAGGAAATCATTGGCAATTATTTTCGGCTGAAAGTCATAAAATAAATACCAGCCGTCCAGTTCCAAATGTATATAAAACAATAAGTATTTTATGGAGTATCTACATATTATTTACTTTTATTCAAATAATTTTATTAGTGATCTTTAAAATGCCTTTTTTTGAAGCTGTAATCCATAGTTTTACAACTTTATCTACTGGTGGTTTTTCTAATTATGATGCAAGTATTGGTCATTATCAATTAAGTGGCCATCCATATTACCGACAAATAGAATATATAATAATTTTATTTATGACTCTTGGTGGAATTAATTTTATAGTTCATTATCAAGCTTTAAAAGGAAATTTAAAAAAATATATCGATAACATTGAGATGAGATATTTTTGGCAAATTATAATATATGTAACAACTATAATATTCATTGGAAAAACAGTTCTAGATACTCAAACCATAATGAATTTAGAAGAAAATTTTAGAAAAATTCTTTTTCAGGTTGTCTCTGTTATGACAACAACTGGTTTTGGTACTGAAAGTATCGGAGGGGCGTTTTTCCCGGCAGTAGCCAAACAATTATTTTTACTTTTAATGTTAATTGGGGGTTGTGTAGGTTCAACATCTGGAGGAATAAAAGTAATTAGAGTTGCAATTCTAAACAAATTATTTATTAGAGAAATCAAAAAAATTTATTTACCAAAACATGCTGTCATCCCGGTAACTATTGATAAACAGACTGTTGAAATTGAAGAAATATTAAAAGTAGCTGCCTTAGTTTTTGCCTGGATTTTTTTGATTCTTATAGGTTCAGGAATAACCGCAGTATTTTCTGATTTATCAGCATTTCAATCAATTTCTGGTATGTTATCTGCAGTCGGAAATATTGGTCCATTTTATTTTTCAGTTAGTAAAATGGCTTCTCTTTCACCAGTTATAAAAATAACATATATTATTGGAATGTTAGCAGGAAGACTTGAAATATTACCGGTATTTTTAATATTTTTTCGTAATGTCTGGAAATACAACTAAAATCAGGAGGAAATATTATGTATATAATAATCGCGGGTGGAGGTATAGTAGGACGTAATCTCACTAAAATGTTAGTAAAAGATCACGATGTTGTAGTAATTGACCAGGATAAAAGAATATGCGAAAGGTTATATTCAGAATATGGAGTTTTGACAATTAATGGAGATGCTACAAAAATTGAAACTCTAAAAGAAGCAGGTATTGATCGTTGCGATATAGGAGTTGCTGCTATGAGATATGATTCTGATAATCTAGTTTTTGCGCTAATGGCAAATAATTATGGAGCAAATAAAATTCTTACAAGAATGAGAGAACCCGAATATGAAAGTGCCTATGAATTAGCCGGAGTCACAAAAATTGGTTCTGCAATTGATATTATGGTCAATGAATTTTACATAGAAATTGAGGAACCCGAGATAAGAAGGGTTGCCTCAATAAGTAATGGGAAAGCTGAAATTTCAATAATTACTATTCCTGAAGATTCTAAAATAAAAGGAAAGACAATATCTGATATAGTACAAAATCCCAGTTTCCCTGATGATTGTATTATAGCCGGTATTTTCGACATCAAAGAAGATGAGCTAATAATTCCAAGAGGTAATCAACGTATCTATGCAAAAAACCAGGTTTTCTTAGTAGCTTCTGAAGATAACATTATACAGGCAGCTTCATTTTTGAAAAGTTAGTTTTTATTTAAAAAATTATCTATTATTGCAATTAAATCCTCAAGTCTATCAATAAATGGAGAATGTCCGGAATTTTTAATAATTTTTAATTCAGCATTTTCTCCGATCCCTTCTACAGTTTCTTCTTGCATTTCTCTAGTGACAACTTCATCATGATCACCATAAAAAACCAGGGTGGGGACTTCGATTTCATCTACCTCACCTGTTCCTTCTATTAAACCATTATGTTCATGTGATATATTAAAATAACTTAAGGCAAAATTAAAATCAACTAAATTTCTTTGTTTAAGCATTTCATCTATATATGCCTCATAGCGGTTACTTTCAGGTGTATGAGTAGTAAATTTAGATCTTTCACAAACTTTTTTCATTGTCCAGCGAGCAATTTTATTTAAAATGAATTTATCTTTCCATTTGTATGCTTTCAATGCAGGTTTAACAACTTCTTTAATTTCTCCACGAGAAGCCAGATATTCTCCATCTTTATAGATCGGAAAACCTTTTATACTTGAACTTTCAAGTAAAATTAGTCTTTGAACATATTCCTGATAATTTATAGTAAACCTCATTGAAACTGTACCACCAGCACCCCATCCTATTATATTAAATTCTTTTAAACCTAATTTATCGCAAAATAATTTAAGGTCTTCAGCAAGATCTTCAATCCTATCAATTTTTTCATTATAAGAAGATTCTCCAAATCCTCTCAAATCAGGAGCATATAAGGTATATTTCTTTTCTGATATATTTTCCATAAATAAATCCCAGTCTTTTGATGAACTGGTATTTCCATGAATAAGTAAAATGATTTTTTCTCCTTTTCCAGTTTTTCTATAAGCAAGATTTTCACCATTATCCAATTTTACTTTATCAAATTCAATTTCATTAGCCATAGTTACATCTCCTCTTAAAATTTGATGATTGCTTCCATAATATATTATTAAAAAAATATGCTCTATTTCCTTCTTTTAAATAAAATTTTTTCAAAAAAAATAAGCTCTTATCATAAATATGATAATGATAAGAGCTTAAAAAATTAAATTTAATATTTTTTAATACCTATAAATAGCTGCTATTTTTTCATTTGCTGGCATCTCTTCTTTATTTAAAATATATATTTCTCCACCATTCATTATAGTATAAACAGCTGCTTCATTGTATAAATCAATATCTTTTGAACTGTTGTCTATTTCTATTTTTTCATTATCATGATTAAATAAGCCTCTTTTTTCACTATCACTCTGAATAAATAAAGAGTCTATTTTACCATAATATGCTTCTTTTATTATTTTTTTGAAATCAGTATCAGTTTTATCACTACCAATTAAATTTTTATATTTATTTATAGCTTCAATTTTATAATTTTCAATATATGGTTTTACAACTTTCCAGGCTTTATTTAAAATTTCCCCTTCACTAATTTTATCAGGACTCCCTTTAATAAATTCTTTAAGCAAATTATTATAACTATTTGCTTTCTTATAAAGAGGAAATACTTCTTCAACACACATTACTATTAGTGGATCATTTCTATTATGCAGATAATCATATACTGCCTCATCTATTTCTCTTAAATATCTCAGAAAATCTTCTTTGTTATCTTCATCTGTTACTCCCTGCCCATGATAAATCGCAGAACCATTACCAGAATTAGAATGATATTGTATTGTCTTTTCGGGATCATCATACTTTAAAGTATCTTCAATACTATCAGGAGAGCCTTCAAGTTCAATTTCTCTTATATTTTCTTGTGTACTTTCAAAAAATTTATTACTATTTTTACTTATGGTTAATATATAAAATTTCCTATCTTCAAAAAGTTCAGGAATTAATTGCTTTATTAAAAAATTATTTTCTACAGCAATTTCTTCTACAAAATTAAGAGGTAAACGATAATAATTTATACTTTCTTTCGAAAGAAATACAGCTAAACCAATACTTTGTTTAAACCAAAAATCTCTATTATTTGTTAGTTCCCGAAGAGGTTTTAAAAATTCATCAACTTCACTATCATTATAATCCCATTTTTCTTTCAGCTTTTCTCTGATTTCTTTAATCATATTTTTCATTCTAATTTTCATCTTGTTCACATCATTACCGGCTTTTCGACTTGTTGGCATATATAAACTAACACAGGGCCCTTCATTTCCACTAATCAATTCTTGAATATCACTCTTCATAATTTTATCCACATTGTTCCCCCCTGTTTAAATTTACCTTTATTTAGTTAATAGCCAATACTTAATTTAATAATAACAAGCGGTAAAAAATATTTCAAACTTCATAATATTATTATAATTCGCTAAATTAAATGTATTTCCTGCTTTATTTATTTCTTAATTTCATAGCTTTTTTAGGATAATCAGTTATAATACCATCTACCCCAATATTTAATAAAGTTTTAATTTCTTTTTCAGCATTAACCCCAAATACAAAAACTTCTAAGCCATTCTTATGTGATTCATCTATTAATTTCTTAGTAGTCACAGAATAATGAGGATGTAAATTTTTAATATCTAATAATTTGGCATAATTCCATGGTTCATATATATTTGAAGTGTAGAGTATGCCAGATTTAATTTTAGGATCTATTTTTTGAATTTTTTTAATACTATAGTGATTAAAAGATGAAAAAATTACTTTTTCTTCTAATTTTAATTTTTTTACTAAATCAACTGCTCTTTTCTCAATATTAGGGTATTTTACCAGGGAATTTTTTATTTCAATATTTATTATCTCACATGTTTTTAACTCTGCTAATACTTCCTTTAAAGTTGGAATTTTAGCTTTATCAAAAAAATTACTTTCTAAATTATATTGTCTTAATTCACTAAATTTCATATCCTTTATACATCCCTGACTATCTGTGAGACGTTCTAGATTTTCATCATGTATTACCACAATTTCATTATCAGAAGTCAAATGAATATCAAGTTCAACCCCATCAACTCCAATATCAACAGCTTTTTTAAAAGCTGAAAGAGAATTTTCAATTGCTATTTTGGGAGCACCTCGATGCCCCAGAATATAAGGTTTCATTTTTAATATTCTTCTACTATTTTATCATATTCAAATCTAGTTTCACGGGGATTTAATTTTTTATTTTGATCAAAATAACCCATTGAAATCATCATTGTAATTTCATAATTATCTTCAATATCATATAGTTCTCTTGTTTTTTCCTGGTTAAATCCAATCATCGGGTGAGAATCTACTCCATAATATTTAGCTGAATACATAATACTCATAGCCAAAAGAGAACTATTTCGAATTGCATAAGATATTTTTCTACCTTCAGTATTATAAAGTTTATTATTATTATAGGAAATAACCTTTTCTATTTTTTCTTCAGTAATTTTATTTAATCTTAATTTTTCATCCCATATATCCTTATTTCTTGCATAACCATCTTTATCTCCTAAAATAATTAAAGTAACTGGTGCTTTTAAAACTTTTTCTTGATTACATGCTTCTTCATAAAGTTCTTTTCTTTTACTTTTTGATTTTACAGCTATTATTTTCCAGGGCTGTGTATTAAAACTTGAAGGAGCTAAAACAGCTAAATTTATTATTTTTTTCAACAATTTATTCTCTAAATCTTTTTCCGGATCAAAAAAATTAACAGAACGTCTCTCTTCAGCAAGTTCTTTAAATGACAAATTTTTATTCATAATAGCCCTCCTGTTTATTTATTAAGAATTATTACTATAATTATATTAACTTAGTTTATATTTGTCAAAAAATTAATAAATTATAAAAATTGCACTACTTTTGCAACACCAAGCGTCAATGCATAACTAACATTAATTAATAAAAAATTTTGAACTGAAAAAATAAAAGTTTCATTCTTTTGTTGATTTTTAAAAAATTTATTTATATTATTTTTAACAGGTATATAAGTAAGTAATACAAGCAAACTAAATGCAGGAAGAATATTCAAAAGGACAAGAATAGTAATATTTATATAACTAATATAATATAAAATTTTAAATAATTTCAATGCTTTCTCAACACCAATATGAATAACTAAAGTAAATCTTTTGTTTTCTAAGTCATCTTCAATATCACAGACATTATTTGCTAACATTATATTAGCTATTCCATTAACTGCCGGTAATGAAACAAAAAATATTTTGATAATCTCTTTATAGTTAAACATAATATTAATTAAATTATTTTTCAGTAAAATATTCACGATATCAGTTGAAAAAACATGAATATATGTTGCTAAAAAAATAATAATAAATCCCATAAAAAATCCAGAAAAAATTTCTCCAAGAGGCATTCTAGAAATAGGGATAGGTCCATATGAATATAAAACTCCTACAATAAAAGAAATTATTCCCAAAATTAAAACAACAGAATCAGTATTCAAAAATAAGAAAAATCCTGTAATTGAGGCAATACTAAATAATATTATTATTGTTTTTATAACCGTTGCTTCTTTTATATTATAATGAACAATCGCATTATGTTTTTCATAGTTATATCCATGTTTTTTTTCAGCTTCTTTATAATCTATATAATTATTTATTGTAGTTGCCACCATATCAAAACTTAAAAGAGAAATAAGCATAAGTAAAAAATTTTTAATATCAAATTGATTATAATTATATATAGCAAATAAACTACCAGTGAAAAAAGGGACCATACTGGCCACTTTGGTTTGAATCTCAACCAATTTTAGAAAACTTTTAATATTCATTATATCAGCTCCGGAATTAATTGGTAATTTTTGACTTTAAAAGAGTAAGTATAATTTTAAATTTTAACTCATCACTTACAGTTTTGGCTAATAATTTATTATTAAATACAAAATTAGGGATATACTTATTATTTTCTGAATTTCTTTTCTTTAAATTTTTATTTATTTTTTTCATTAAATCCTGCAAATTATAGATATGATATCTATTTATATTTAATTTCTCTGCTAGGACTTCTAACATTCCGGCAATAATATACTTATAATCCTGTTTTTTATCAATATCTAACATTTCAGCAATATAAGGAATTAATTTTTCAAATAATAGTCTTTTAGGGGGCATCTTTTCTATTTTAAATATTTTACCTGTTTCTAAAATATCATTTTCACAAATATCACATAAAAAATTAAAATAATATTCATCATTATAAGAAAAATCCAGATAATATTTCTTACCTATTAAGTCTTTAAATTTTTTCATAGTATCATAATAACCCATATTAAGATTTCTTCTTGCTTTCTTTTTACTAAAATCTACCGTTAAACCAAGATCATCTGAAGGCTCAATTTCAATAATATTTAGATCCATTTCACTTAAATCAGGACTTCTACCTAAACCAAAAGTCCTAACAGCTATTATATTTTTATATCCTCTTTTTGCTAATAAATTAACTGGTAAATTATTATAAAAACCACCATCTAGAAAAATTTTGCCATCAACTTTTTCTCTAATAAAAAAAGGTAAATAGGCACTGGCCATTAGATATTCAGCCAGTTTTCCTTCAGGAATATCTTCTAAATATAATTCCATTGGCTCTTTATCAGTTAAAGAAATCGTTACTATTCCAAAATCTTTACCAGAATTTCTTATTTTATCTTCTTTAATATATTGTTGTAAAATTTCCTTTATTTTTGAGTTATCTACACCCTTTTTTTCAAATATGTCTTTAACTTTATTATAAAAATATATAAATGTTTCTTTAGTAATTTTTAGATCTTTTAAATCCTGAAAATAATTATCATTAATTTCATAAACTTTTGAAGGCTTAATATTGTACCATAGATTATAAGCTTTTTCCAGATCATCCTGGATCAACATTGCTCCATTTAAAGCACCTACTGATGTACCACTTATTCCCCCAATTTTAATATCTAATTCAGCAAGAGCTTTAGCTGCTCCAATATGATAAGCACCTTTTGCTCCTCCTCCTTCTAAAACCAGACCATAATTTTCTTTTTGCATTTTAATCACCTTTAATAAATATTTTTAAACTACTGAAAATACAAACCAGACAATAATTATGATTTGTAATATAAATTTAATAAAACCACTTCCTAAATAAGCTATTAAAGTGGAAAATGCAATTTTAAATGATCTATCTTTATCACGATTACTTATATATTCAACTACCAGAACACCAAAAAACGGACCAATTATTAATCCCAAGGGCCCTAAAAATATCATACCAGCTAACAATCCTAAAAAAGCACCTAAGATTGATAAATTATTTCCTCCTGATTTTTTTACAAAATATGCATTAGCCAAAAAATCAGCCAATTGAATTAAAATAGTTATAAAAGCCAAAGAAATAAAAAAACTTTGAGATAACACACTATCATTTAAGAAAAAATGATAAACAGCTACTCCTAACCAGATGGGGATAACATCAGGAATAATTGGAATAAAACTTCCAACAAGACTCAAAATGAAAAATATTCCAATTAGCAAATACAAGAAAATATCCATTTAGCATCACTCCTGTTTTTTAAGAATCATTGTCCCCATTTTTTTCATTGTTTGTAGTTATTATAAGATTATTTTCACCTTCAAAAGAACGCAATTCACCCTGACAAAGATTGGTCATCCAATTACCGACCCCAGGAAAAGGTCCTTCTCCAGGATATTCTG
>Ga0209931_1000322_pt1 | contig 29130 bp, 24 predicted proteins | sample SalPonR1_B_D1_MG_FD_185697 | JGI IMG/M metagenome (GOLD analysis project Ga0209931, IMG submission 185697) | Salt pond soil microbial communities from South San Francisco under conditions of wetland restoration - Salt Pond MetaG R1_B_D1_MG... ...
TGAACCTAACGATTACGGCCTTTACAATATGGCTGGTAATGTGGCAGAATGGGTAAATACTTCATACGATCCCGCATCTTATGAGTACATGTCTTCCATGAATCCTAATGTACTTGATGATGAAAATAAACGTAAAGTCATTAGAGGTGGTTCTTGGAAAGATGTGAGTTATTATCTTAGGGTGAGCACTAGAGACTACGAATATGCAGATTCTGCACGAAGTTATATCGGACTCAGAATAGTGCAAGATTATTTGGGTTCTACAGTAACCGGTACACAACAAAGACCAAATTAAATTCAAATCAATAAACAATAAACACAAAAATTAAAAATTACAAAAATTATGGCAAAATCAAATAGTTTCAAAAAGGGTATGAACATGGTTTACGGTCTTGGTGCAGCAATAGTTATTATCGGTGCATTATTTAAAATACAACATTTAGAATTTGGTTTTTTGACGGGAGGTGTTATGTTAACTATTGGTTTAGTTACAGAAGCAATTGTATTTGCAATTTCTGCTTTTGAACCCGTAGACACCGAATTAGACTGGTCTAAAGTGTATCCTGAGCTTGCAGGACAAGAATCTTATGATTCTGTTGAAGAGTCACAAACTGAAGAAGAAAAAGGCTTATTATCTCAAAAGTTAGACGACATGCTAAAAGAAGCTAAAATAGATTCAAGTTTGATGGAAAGTCTTGGTGAAAGCATCAAAAGTTTTGAAGGTGCAGCAAAAAATTTAAAACCTACCACAGATTCGATGAATTCGCAAAAGAAATACAGCGAAGAATTATCCCTTGCAGCAGCTCAAATGGAATCGCTAAATAACCTTTATAAAGCTCAGGTAGAGTCTGCGTCTAAACAAGCTGAAATCAACGATGCAGTTGCTGACAATGCCGGTAAACTAAGGGAGCAGATGGAATCCTTAACTAAAAATCTAAATTCTTTAAACGGCGTTTACGGTGGTATGTTAACAGCAATGCAACCCAAAGTTTAATAAGGGGTTTTAATTATAATTAATAAAATATAATAATATATGGCATCAGGAAAATTATCACCAAGGCAAAAAATGATCAACCTTATGTATTTGGTTTTCATCGCTATGCTTGCCCTTAATATATCAAAGGAGGTATTATCTGCTTTCGGTACTATCAACGAATCATTAGAGAATTCCAATGAGTTGCTAATGTCCAAAAATTCCAAAGCTTTAGAGGCTCTTAGCTTAAAAGCAAGTGAGGCTAAAGAACAATTTGCTGAAATATATCAAAAAGCCAATCAGGTATCTGAAGCGACTAATACTTTATATAGTTATCTGGCAGGAATCAAGACTAATATGGAAAGTTCTGTTGAAGATCCAACCGATTATGAAGCTATGGATAAAGCCGATCATGTGAATGAAATGTTTTTCAAAAACGGTAAATTGAAGCCCGAAGCTGTGCAGTTTAAAGATAATATGGAGTCCTACAAAAATGAAATGGTGAAAATCTTAGGCGATAATCAACAGTTTAGCCAGTTTATTGACCCAATAAAAGACAGGTTTACACCAGATGACGTTACACCAAGTGATGCAAGAAAAGGGGCGAAAGTCGATTATATTAAATATCACTTCGAAGGTTTTCCTTTAGTGGCTTCGGTAACTAAAATTACTAATCTGCAGAATGATTTAAAAACATTTGAAAATGAAATTTTGTCTAGTATGTTTTCTGGACAGTTGGAGACTATTGCTTCAGTAGAAAATAACTACTCAACAATTTTAGAAACTGAAAGAAATGCTATTTATACTGGTAATGTTTTTGAAGGTAAGATTGTTTTAGGTAGAACAGATTCTACAACAGTTCCTGCAAGAGAAGAATTAAAACTTGATGGAAGAGACTTAAAGAAAGGAATAGATTATGAAGTTGTTGGAGGAAAAGTCCAGTTGAAAGTAAAAGTTAACACCCCCGGTGAACACAATATAACTGGACAACTCGTATTTAAAGAAGGTGGAGAGGATATTTCTGTAAAAGTTAATCAAAAGTTTCAGGTCATACCTAAACCTAATCAGGCAATTGTATCTGCAGACAAAATGAACGTGGTTTATCGAGGAATCAAAAATCCTATTACAGTCTCTATGCCCGGAGTAACGGAAAACAACATTAGCGTTAACGTGCCTGGTCATGAAAGCACAAAAAAATCTGCAAGTCAATATATTATAAAACCAGGTGCTGGTAAAGAATTAACGGTAAAAGTTGTTGGAAGAATAGAAGGGGATTCATACCCATCTGAAAAAACCTTCAGAATTAAATCTCTTCCAAGACCTACACCTACTATTCGTGGTCAGGTGCAGCAAGGTGGAGCAGTCAAAATGCCACGTGCTGCTCTAGAAGTTTCCCCTGTTGGTGCTGTATTTGAAGACTTTGACTTCGACCTATCTCCGGTTGTCAAACGTTTCACAATGAGTGTACCCGGACAGGCTTCAGTTGTCGTGAATGGCGATAGGCTCAATTCAGCGGCTAAAAAAGCTCTAAATCTCGCTAAAACCGGAGACATCATTCAATTTTTTGATATCAGAGCAGATGTACCCGGTGCTCAGGTTAACGTAAAAAGTATGCCGGCACTATTAGTTCAAATTACAAACTAAATCTTAAAACATGATCATTATGCCAAACCGTTTCTTATATGTTTTCATTCTCTTATTTGGTATGAGTTTAACGCATGCCCAATCAGCATTGCTTAATGCTAAAGCACCCGGAGATATCCAAAAGCTTACAGAAGAAGGAGAAAAGCTGGATGGCAGTAAACCCTTACCCTATGGCCATGTAGATAAGAGAGATATCATGTGGTCTCAAATTGTATGGGAAAAAATAGACCTTAATCAAAAGGTAAACTATCCTTTGCTTTACCCGTTAGACTCCAACAGACTGGGGCAAGATAGAAAATCTTTATTCCAGACGCTTATACAAGCCATAAAAGAAGGCGGTGAAAATCCTGACAGCAAAACGGCAATAAAAGAAGTTTATGCGACTAGTTATTTTCAACAGAAAAAGGACTATAATGAAATTCAAAATTCTTTAAAAACGATTTTCCTGCCAGACATAGCTTTAACAAAACTAGGCGAATATGGTATAACAGGTACTGACAACGTGCAGCTGTTTTTAGACCGAGCTATGGCTGGAGAATTAAATAATTATCCTGACCTTTATTCAGCTAGTTTAATTGCGGAGATGGAACCTTACGTGATTCCTACCGAAATTACAGGTGCTGACATTACGGCGTTCCTTATTAAAGGCATTTGGTACTTTGATAAGCGAGATGGTGCTCTAAAATACAGGTTGATCGGTATTGCACCGGCAGGCTATGATATTCAGACCCAAAACCCAACATACTCCGGAGATCCAAAAGTTATTCCTTATTTCTGGGTGTGGTATAAAGACGCCAGAAACGCATTACACGAATCTAAAGTGCTAAATTCAGATAATAGTGCTCAACCTTTAAACTTCGACATGTTATTGAATACAAGACGTTTTGATGGGGTGATTTACAAAACACAAAACATGTATGAAGATAGAGAAATTGAAAATTACATTCAGGATAATGCATTGATGCAACTGCTTGAAGCACAGAGAATAAAAGAAAAAATTAGAAATTTTGAACTTGATATGTGGACATATTAAGCTTATTTTTATTTAAAATATATTAAAACGCCTCTGCTTTAGAGGCGTTTTATTGTTTATATGCTATGAAAGATTTATTGATAGTTGGATTTGGCCTGGCAGGCCTTTCCGTAGCCAAACATGCAAAAGATATGAACCTCTCTTTTGACATCATAACAAACCATTCTCAAAAGTCTTCAAGAATAGCCGGAGGAATTATAAACCCGGTTGCTGTAAAACGCATGAAGCCTGTTTGGCAAATAGAACGCTTTTTAGACTATGCTAAATTTTTCTACAAAGACCTAAAAAAAGACCTCAAAACTTCCATTTATAAAGATATTTCACTACAAGTCTTCATTCATAATATTGAACAGGAAAACAATTGGTTTGAAGCCTGCGATAATCCCAGATTGCAAGCCTTTCTTAATCCAAAACTCAAAGTCGTATCAGATTCTCCTCTAAAAGCCCATAAATTTGGTTTAATTAAAGCCGGCCTAGTACATTTAACTGAGTTATTTTCGGCTTCTGAACAATATTTCAAATCGCATGACATGCTAAGTTTCGATAGATTTCAATATAATAAAATAAAAATCGTAAACGATAGTGTTCAATATAAAAATCAGACCTATAAATACATCATTTTTTGTGATGGTTTTGGTGTGACTCAAAACCCCTATTTCAATAATTTGGGAATTTATGGGAATAAGGGCGATTATTTAATAATTAAGTCAGAAAAACTTCAGCAAAAACATGTGTGTAAAGCCAAATACTTTTTAATTCCTTTAGGTGATGACTTATATAAATTTGGCGCAACTTACCAAAGACGGCTCCTTAATCATAGTCCTTCAAATGAGGCCAAATCACAAATGATTAAGGCTTTAGAAAATATGATTAATGTTCCTTACAAAATAGTAGGGCAGGTTTGTGGCATTAGACCAACGACCAAGGACAGAAAACCCATTTTGGGCTCACACCATACATACAAAAATCTATATACCTTAAATGGCTTTGGAAGTCGAGGTGTAACGACTTCACCCAAATTAGGTAAAGATTTATTAGATCATATTATTCAAGCCAAACCCATTGACCCGGAAGTCTCTATTCAAAGGATTTACGCTCAGACTTAGGTTTATAGCTAAAAAAGAAATTTATCCAAATATTTCTAGATAGCCGCATAATTACAGGCATAAGTAATATAAGAACACCAACTATACTTATAAAGGAGGTCATCACCTCTAAATTTAAGAACACATAAGTTATGATGAAAGTCGCAACAGAAACAGCTACACCCAAACCATAACTCACATACATCGCACCGTAAAAAAATGAGGGTTCCATCTGATATTTGGTGCCACAATTAGAACATCTCTCGTGCATATTATGAATTTGCTTGAGCTTGTAAGGATTAGACTCCTTGTACATGCTTTCTTCATGACATACAGGACAAGATCCACTTAAAATGCTGTATAATTTATTTCCTTTTAACATTAGCTTTTAATTTACTTAAATGTAATAATTGAAGATTGAGCTACAAACCCACTTAACAAAAAAATAGGCTGAAATTCTTCAATTTTAATCATAATATGTACAAAATTACTAATCTTTGCAAAAATTTACTGTAACCTATGCTACATACCTCAAATTTATCCTTGTCTTTTGGAGGAGATTATATTTTTAAAAATATCAATTTTAGACTTGGCGCCAATGAACGCATAGGATTAATAGGTAAAAACGGCGCTGGAAAATCCACTCTACTCAAGGTTATTTCAGGGGAACAACCTATTGATTCCGGTGAAATTGCAAAAGACAAAGGCATACGTATAGGATTTTTAAAACAGGATATTGACTTTGAAGAGGGTAGAACAGTACTCGAAGAAGCTTATCAGGCGTTTAAAGACATCAAAGATATCGAGCAAAAACTTGAATACATCAATACACAACTCGCTGAAAGGAATGACTATGAATCTGAAGATTACCACCAACTCATGGTAGATCTGAACACCTTTCAGGAACAATATGAAATTCGTGGCGGTTATAATTACCAAGGCGAAACCGAACGTATTCTAAAAGGGCTGGGGTTTAAAAGTTCTGAACTTCATAACCTCACAGATACGTTTTCAGGAGGTTGGCGTATGCGTATTGAGTTGGCCAAACTTTTACTGCAGCAAAACGACATTTTATTACTTGATGAGCCTACAAACCACCTGGACATAGAGAGTATCATCTGGCTTGAGAAATTTTTAAACCAGTCTTCAACCTGTGTCGTCATTGTTTCTCACGATAAAATGTTTTTAGATAATGTCACCAATAGGACTATAGAAATTTCACTAGGGCAGCTTTACGATTTCAATTTGCCGTTTTCAAAATTTAAAGTCCAAAGGGAATTGCAGCGTGAACAACAATTAGCCACCCAAAAAAATCAGCAAAAGGAAATTGAGCACACCGAAAAGCTTATTGACAAGTTTAGAGCTAAAGCCAGTAAAGCCTCAATGGCACAGTCGCTGATTAAAAAATTGGACAGGATGGAAAGGATTGAGGTCGATCAGGAAGATAATGCCACGATGAATATCAGCTTTCCGGTTTCCAAACGTGCAGGAAAGGTAGTCATAAAAGCAGAAAACATTTCAAAGGCTTATGAAGATAATGTAGTTATACAAGACATCAGCTTTAGTATGAATCGTGGAGATAAGCTGGCCTTTGTAGGTCAAAACGGACAGGGAAAATCTACTTTGGCTAAAATTATTATTGGTGAAATAGAACATCAGGGTAAAGTAGAACTCGGTCATAATGTGCAAATAGGTTATTTTGCTCAGAACCAGGCAGAATATCTTGATGAAAATAAAACTGTTCTGGATACCATGATAGATGCCGCCAATGCAGAAACACGTCCAAAAGTCAGAGATATTCTGGGATCGTTTTTGTTTGGTGGAGATGACGTTCATAAGTTTGTTAAAGTCTTATCCGGAGGTGAGCGTAACCGATTGGCTTTAGCTAAAATGTTGCTCAACCCTTTTAATGTCCTGATTATGGACGAACCTACAAACCACCTGGACATGCAATCAAAACATGTGCTTAAAGAAGCTTTAAAAGCTTTTGAAGGTTCATTGATTCTTATTTCTCACGACAGGGAATTTCTTCAGGGACTTTCTGAAACTATTTTGGAGTTTAAAGATTCTCAGGTAAACACTTTTTTGGGAAGCATAGATGAATACCTCAAATCCAGAGAAGTGGAGGATTTTAGAAGTATTGAAAAGCGTTCTAAGGCAAAGACAGAAAAAGCGACAAAAGTTAATGACTATGAGATCCAAAAAAAATTTAAATCTCTATCAAACCAATTGAGTAATGTAGAGTCTAAGATAACAAGTCTTGAGAAAGAAATAAAGACCGTTGATGATAAGCTGGTATATGATTACGAAGCTACCATTGCTCAGCCTAACTTTTTTGATAATTATAACAAGAGTAAAGCAAAACTTGAACACCTTATGGAGCAATGGACTCTTATCCAGGAAAAGTTAGACAATTTGAAATTGTGAAAGCCTTAACTCACTCTACAGGCCTTAAATTTTAATTTTGGCAATACATAATATTATATGAGAAAAATTTTACTGGTATTCATAGGCATTTTATTTTTTGGTGGAGCTGTTTTTACAGCCTATTATCTTATTACAAAACCTAAAGAAGATAATCCAAAAAAAGAAACTATCTATAAACCTATTGCCGTAGATAGAATTAAAAATGCAGATATTCCAATAACTGTAAAAACAAACGGTATAGCAGAAGCTACAAGAAAATTTGAACTTTTTAGTGAAGTAGAAGGTGTATTTGAATATTCTTCCAAAGATTTTAGAACCGGACAAACGTATAGAAAAGGTCAGGTGTTATTAAAAATGAATAACGAAGAATTTCAGGCCAACGTAATTTCAGCCAAAAGTGATTTCTTTAATCTATTGGTGTCTATTATGCCGGATATAAAAATTGATTACCCTGCAGAATTTAATGCATGGCAGTCTTATCTGGATAATTTTGATGTTCAAAAATCTATAAAACCTTTGCCCAAACCTTCAAAACAGCTAAAATATTTTATCACCGGTCGTGGGTTGTTAAGTTCTTATTTCAATATCAAAAATTTGGAAACAAGATTGAATAAATTTTTAATTAAAGCTCCGTTTGACGGCGTTCTTACCGAGGCAACAATCAATCCCGGAACTTTAATCAGGCCTGGTCAACGTTTAGGCGAGTTTGTAGACCCATCGGTTTATGAAGTTGAAATTGCACTTCAAAAAGCCATGATACCCTTCGTTAAAGAAAAGGATACGGTGGTTCTTAAAAGTCTTGATGGATTATTTTCAGCTAAAGGACAAATCAGCCGAATTAATGCTCAAATAGATCAACAAACCCAAACAATTCAGGTTTTTGTAAAAACTGAGGATACAGACGTACGAGAAGGGATGTATCTGCAAGTGGAAATTCAAGGGCAAACCATCAATAATGCCTATTCAATTAGCCGCTCTCTTCTTAAAGATAAGGATAAAATATTTGTTGTTAAGGATTCGGTATTGGCTTATAAAACTATCAAACCAGTCTACTATGAAGAAGAAAATGCCATTATTCAGGGTTTAAATAATGGTGATATTATTATGACCTCTAATTTATCAAGTGCCTATCCGGGCATGTTAGTCAAAACTAAATAAGAATACTTGAAAAAAATTATTACATATTTTATAAAATACGAGGTGGCTGTAAACGTAGTCATCATTGCCTATTTTATATTTGGTGTAGTAGGGTATTTCAGTTTGAAATCTTCTTTTTTTCCATTACAGGACTCAAAAATAGTGAACATTAATATCACCTATCCGGGGTCTTCACCCGAAGAAATCGAGGAAGGTGTTATTATCAAGATTGAAGAAAATTTAAAAGGGCTTGAAGGCATAGACCGAACCACTGCCGTAGCACGTGAGAGCGGCGGTTCCATTACCGTGGAAATTGAAGATGACTATGATATTGATGTTATGCTGACCGAAGTTAAAAATGCCGTAGATCGAGTGCCAAACTTTCCCTTAGGGATGGAACCTCTTGTCGTGGCAAAACAACAAACGTCCCGGCAAACCATAGATTTCGCTATCTCCGGAGATAAAGTTACGCTTAAAACACTTAAAGATATGGCTTATCAAATTGAAACAGATTTGAGACAGCTCGATGGTATTTCTCAAATAGAACTCCGGGGATTTCCCAGAGAAGAAATTGATATAGCACTAAGTCAGGATGAACTTCTGGCGTATGACATCAGTTTTCAGGAAGTGGCCGATAAAGTACGAGGATCTAATATTCTGTCTACCGGTGGAACTATAAAAACTAAAGAAGAAGATTACCTGATTAGAGCAGATAAAAGAAGCTATTACGCCGATAAACTCAATGACATTGTAATTAAAACTCTGCCCAATGGTACTCAGGTTCTTTTGGGCGACTTGGCAATGGTCAGGGATCAATTTGAAGAAACCCCAAATGCTTTATATTACAGTGGTAATAATGCCGTCAGTATTGTTGTGACAAATACCAACGCTGAAGATTTAATTCCAACGGCAGAAAAAGTCGTAGAGTATATTGAAGACTTTAATGCAAAGAATAATAATATAGAACTTAACGTGGTTAGTGATTCCTCCATAACTTTAAACCAAAGAACCAAATTATTATTCGAGAATGGTCTTATAGGAATTCTTTTGGTATTAACATTTTTGTCGATTTTTCTAAATACGAGATTGGCATTTTGGGTTTCATTTGGTTTACCAATATCCTTCCTTGGAATGTTTATTTTTGCCAATTCTTTTGGAGTTACCATTAATGTACTATCACTATTTGGAATGATCATCGTGATAGGAATTCTTGTTGACGACGGGATTGTAGTTTCAGAAAATATTTATCAGCATTACGAACGTGGTAAAAAACCCTTTAGAGCCGCTATTGATGGTGTTATGGAGGTGTTTCCACCAATTATTTCAGCAATACTTACTACTATACTGGCATTTTCAGTTTTCTTTTTTATTGATGGCAGAATAGGAACTTTTTTTAGTGAAGTTTCTGTAGTTGTACTATTGACTTTAACGGTTTCATTGATTGAAGCATTTATCATTCTACCCGCGCATATTGCACATTCCAGTGCTTTAAAACCTAAAAAAGACAAAAAGTTACCTAAAAGCCTCATTGGAAAGTTTTTCCGTAAAATGAAAAATGTAAACTATTATGGCGATAGGATAATGCGTTACCTAAGGGATAATTCTTATGCACCTTTTTTAAAATTTTCTCTCAATAACCGCTTTTTTATTGTCATGCTATTCTTAGGATTGTTAATTCTAACTATTGGGTCAATAGGGGGCAATATTATTCGTGTAACTTTTTTTCCTAGCATAGCCAGTGATCGGGTTAGCGTAGACTTATTGATGACCGAAGGTGTTAATCCCGAGAAGACAGACTCTATCATATCCATTGTAGAAGACGCCACTTGGCGAGTAAATGAAGAATTTACAAAAAAACAAACCGATAATCTTAGCGTTGTTGAGAATACCATTAAACGTGTTGGCCCGGGAAACAACAAAGCCTCTGTTCAAGTTAACCTGCTACCGGGGGAGCTCAGAGATTTCAGCGCTACGGAAATCACAAATGCAATTAGAGAAGCTTCCGGACCTATTTATGGTGTAGAGCGAATTACATTTGGTGCGGGAAGTAATTTTGGAGGTTCACCGGTCTCGGTTTCATTATTAGGTAATAATATTGCCGAATTAGAAGGGGCAAAAGTTGAGCTTAAAGACTGGATGGAAAATAACGACCTGTTGAAAGACGTTATAGACAATGACCCGAAAGGAATTAAAGAAATACAGATTGATCTTAAAGAGAGTGCTTTTGCCCTTGGACTTGATTTTGGTGAAGTCATGCGCCAAATTAGGAATGGATTTTTTGGTGCTGAAGCACAGCGTTTTCAGCGAGGAAAAGATGAGATTAGAGTCTGGGTAAGATACGATTTAGATAACCGATCGTCTATTAGAAATTTGGATGACATGCGCATCATTACACCGGATGGCATGCGCGTTCCCTTTAATGAAATTGCCAGTTATAGTATCGTGAGAGGTACAGAGTCTATAAGTTTTCTTAATGGCATGCGAGAAATTAACGTTTCGGCAGATTTATCAAATCCAAACGAAAGTGCAACAGATATCCTCGCCGAAATACAAAATGATGTTATGCCCGAAATCCTGTCAAAATATTCCAGCTTATCTGTTTCATATGAGGGACAAAATCGTGAGGCCTCAAAAGTATCAAAATCTGCAAATAAAGTATTGCCTGCAACTTTATTCCTCATCTTTGTTGTGATCGCTTTTACTTTTAGAGGGTATTCTCAACCACTTTTGTTATTGTTGCTCATTCCTTTTAGTGCTATTGGCGTGGCCTGGGGACATTTTATACACGGGTTTCCTATCAATGTGCTTTCTGCACTGGGAATCATTGCTTTGATTGGTATTATGGTAAATGATGGTCTGGTATTAGTCACCAAACTGAATAGTAACTTAAAATCGGGAATGACATTTGACAATGCCATCTACGAAGCAGGGAAATCAAGGTTTAGAGCTATATTTTTAACTTCAATAACCACTATTGCAGGTTTGGCCCCATTGATTTTTGAGCAAAGCCGACAAGCGCAGTTTTTGATTCCTATGGCGATTTCTATTGCTTATGGTATTGGGATTGCAACCGTTTTAACCCTAGTGCTTTTGCCGGTAAGTTTATCTTTATTTAATACCGTAAAAGCTAAATCAATGTGGCTAGCCACTGGTAAAACCTACACCAAGGAAGAGGTAGAACGCGCCATCAAAGAACAAAAAGAAGTAAAGGATTATGACGAGCAATAAAATAATAATTTTCTTGATCGCCATCATGGGCTTCAATCACCTTTTGGCACAGGAGGTTTTAACCAAAGCTGAAGCGGTTGAAATTGCGCTCAAACAAAATTTCGACATTCAAATTGCGAAAAACAATGTTGAAATTGCTGAAAATAACGCCGGTATTCTTAATTCCGGTTACCTGCCAAGTTTAAACGCTCAGGCGGGCGCCAACTATGATATCATTGACAGATTGGCAGAAATTGAAGGCCAGGATCCACTCGATCAAAGAGATTTGGAAAGTGAATCTTACAATGCTAACCTAAACCTTAATTATACTTTATTTGATGGTCTAGGGCGATTATACAACTTCAAACGACTCAAAGAACAATTCAATTTGACGGAACTTCAGGCACGAGAAACCATCGAAAATACTCTAATTCAACTCTTTAGTGTGTATTACGAAGTTGCCCGGCGCTATGAAAATGTTCAGGTGTTAAGGCAAACACTAAAACTATCGGAAGATAGGTTAGAGCGTGTAAAGTACCTTTTTGAATATGGGCAAGTCAATAAACTGCAGGTCCTCAATGCCGATGTTGATGTGGCTAACGATAGCATCAATCTGATTAATGAAATTCAAACGCTTGATAACGTTAAGCGTGATTTACAGGTAGTCATCAATACTGATGAATTTCAGGACTTTAGTGTAGATACAAGCATCACATTCACACCAATGCTTAAAATCGAAAAGTTTGTGGAAGATTATGACCTTAATAATGTGTCTTTACTGCAGATTGAAACAAACTTGGAAATCAGCGCTTATGACCAAAAAATAAGTAAAACAGGATATTTACCAACCATAGATTTGGTGGGTTCTTATGGGTGGAATAGAAATATTAGTCCGGAAACGCCCTTCTTTCCCGGATCTGTTCAAACTATAGACCGATTTGCAGCCGGTATCAGTTTAAACTGGAATTTATTTGACAGTGGCCAAACTGCTGTCCGTATTCAAAATGCAAAAATCAACTACGAAAATCAAGCGCTTCAAAAGCAGCAAATTCAAACCCAGGTCGATCGGGATATCCAAAACGCTTTAAATACCTATAAAACCCGTTTATACATATATAACTTACAAGAACAAAACGTAAAAACTAATATTGATAACTTCAACCGAACTGAAAATCAATTTGAACTCGGTCAAATTACATCTGTAGAATTTAGACAAGCACAAGTCAATTTGCAAAATGCCAAAACAAGTTATAACTTAGCTAAATACGACGCAAAACTTGCCGAGTTACAGTTATTACAGCTCACTGGTCAATTGCTCAATATAGAATTTTAGTTATGCACGAACAGTTTTTTCAATGTCCGTATTGCTGGGAAACGATTAGCATGTTAGTAGACACATCAGTCTCCACCCAATCCTACATTGAAGATTGTGAAGTATGTTGTAGACCAATTCAGATTACTGTTCAATCCCAAAATAATGAGGTCGTAGCCTTTGAGGCTTTGTCAATTCAATAAGTCCTTCCTTTAGAAAGGGTTCTCAATCTTTAAGATTTATGATGTAGCCTTCATTAAAAAATACTAAGCTTATACTGCATTTTTAGGCAAACCTTTTATATTTACAATAAATTTTGTTTACTGTAAAGATGCCAAACACCATCCTTAAAGCTTCAAACATTTCTAAGCAATACCGTCTTGGTTTGGTTGGGACAGGTACTTTAAGCCATGACCTCAACCGGTGGTGGCATAGAGTGCGAGGCAAGGAAGACCCTTACTTAAAAGTTGGTGCCGTAAACGACCGAAGCCAATCAGCAAAAGAAAACTACGTTTGGGCGTTGAAAGACATCAATTTTGACGTGAAGCAAGGCGAAGTTTTGGGCATCATTGGCAAAAATGGTGCCGGTAAATCTACATTATTGAAATTGCTTTCTCGTGTAACATTACCTACAACCGGCAAAATCAAGACCAAAGGCCGAATTGCCTCTTTATTAGAAGTAGGTACGGGCTTTCATCCGGAACTCACCGGACGAGAAAATATCTTTTTAAACGGGGCGATTTTAGGCATGACCAAAACTGAAATAAAATCCAAAGAGCAGGAAATCATTGACTTTTCAGGCTGTGAAATGTATATTGACACTCCCGTAAAACGCTACTCTTCAGGAATGCGAGTTAGACTGGCTTTTGCCGTCGCCGCCCATCTGGAACCTGATATTCTCGTTATTGATGAAGTCCTTGCCGTTGGCGATGCCGAGTTTCAAAAAAAAGCCTTGGGAAAAATGAAGGACATTTCGGGAACGGGAGGCCGAACGGTATTGTTTGTGAGTCATAACATGGCAGCTGTAAAAAGTTTGTGTACAAGGGCGATGGTGTTGGAAAATGGGAAAGTGGTTTACTCTGATTCAGCAAGAAAATCAGTAGATTACTACTTATCTAAACATAAAGAAATAAAACAAAAAAAGCTAATACATAGAACAGATAGAACAGGTAGTGGAAAATTAAGATTATTGGATATTAAGTTTTTCAATAAGAAAGATAATGAAATTGACAGTGTTTTATCTGGTGACTTTCTTAAGATCAAATTTTTTTATAGAACAATTGAACATATTACAGCTAATTTAATCTTCGCCATTTCATTTAAAGATAATAATGAGGTTGTAAAAAGTATGGTTGTTTCTGACGAGTTAGGTGAAAATATGAATTCAATTATTCAAAAGGGATATATAACAGTTGAATTCGAAAAATTTCTTTTGAGAGGTAGTTTATATAATATTACAGTTTTAATTGCAGAAAACAGTACTAGAGAATCAGATCACATTGATAGAATTGATAATGCAACGGATATTAATGTTTTACAAGGTGATTTTTATAGTGTAGGCAAGCCAAATAGATTAAAACCTACTAGTATAATGCCCTGTAAAATATACTAAAGAAAATGTTTAATAGAATTTTAAAAAAATTAATTCTCTCAAAAATTGATCTAAATAGCCATCTTAGATTTTTAAAATCAAAAGCAACTGGAAATGAGAAACATATATTAATTGCTTGTCTTCCTAAGTCTGGTAGTACATTTATTGCTAAAACCTTATGTGAGATAACTGGCTTTAAATTTGTCCAATTTCAACCCGTCAGAGCAACAAACGATCATAATATAGATTCTGCAGTGTTCTATAATAACCTTTCAATTAATACTGTTACTCAACTTCATTTGAAGCCTAATTTGTTGAACAGAAAACTTTTAATTGAAAATAGGATCAAAGTTATTTTTCTATATAGAGGTATTTTGGATTCACTTAGATCTTTTAATAATCATATTCTAAGCGAAAATGATCAATGGTTTATGTTTACTGCGACTAATAATTATGAAGAATGGGCAGAAGAAAAACAGTTTGATTTCTTAATAGATATGGTTTTACCGTGGTATATAAATTTTATTACGTCTTGGAGAATTGAATTAGAATTAAAAGAAATAGATATATTAGAAATAGATTACGATGATTTTAATCATGATAATGAAAATACATTGAGAAAGGTTTTGAAATTTTATGGCTTGAATTATTCAGATGAAATCATTCAAAAAGGTCTCAATTTTTCTTTTACTAAAAAAACTCAATTACGATATAATAAGGATTTAATCAAAAAAAAATATACTTTCAACGATAAACAGCTAAAGAGAATAAAAAATATGATAAGTTATTACCCTAAATGTCTAATTAAAATTTAATGAAAGAATCCTTAGAGTTTTATAATAACTTCGATAATAAGTTGATCAAGGATTATGCAAATGCCAATAAGCGTATCAAATCTGCTATTGAAAGCTTAGCCCAATTTATACTGGAAAAAGAGAACTCCTCAATATTAGATATTGGCTGTGGACTTGGTTGGAGTACTTATGAATTTTCTCGTTTCTTTCAGAATTCTACTATTGAGGGTGTAGATTTAAGTCCGGTTTTAATTGATAAAGCCAAAACCTTATTTCAGAACGCAAATTTAAAATACAAGGTTTTCGATGTTTTAGAAAATATACCTGATAGAGAATATGACGCTATCGTCATGATAGATGTTTATGAGCACATTCCGGTTTCTGAAAGAAGTAGGTTTCATAAATCACTAAATGATTTACTAAAAACGGAAGGTAGAATAATAATGGCTTGTCCAAGTATTTATCATCAGGATTTTTTAAAAAAACATAATCCTAATGGTTTACAACCTGTAGATGAAGATGTAAGTCATCAGAATTTACAAACACTTTGCAGCGATATCAATGCTGAAATGATCTATTTTGAATATAAATCTATATGGAGGCAATACGATTATTTTTATGCAGTCATCCAAAAAAACGTTCATTACGATTCTCCATTAAAAATAAGAGATAATAAAATAGTCAAAATAGAAAATAGAAATCTAAGGTTAAAAAAATTGAAGGATAAATTAGATATAACTTTTCCGCGTTCCAATTCTAAAAGAATCTTGAAAAAGATTATCAAAAAATTTAATTAGATATTTAGGGATTATGATAATCGCCATATTTTCTCCAAGTCAAAACCCTTATTCTGAAACCTTTATTCAGGCGCATAAAAGTTATATTAAAACTGAAAAGACTTACTACATATATGGGAATAGTCTGGAAAATATGATTGTTGAGGATGAGGGATTGCTGATTAATTCTAAGCAGCGACTATTTTATAAGGCAGTTTCAAAATTATTAAAGCGAGAGAAAAAAAAATATTTCATTAAAACAGCGGCAAATAAATTAAAGTCACTTAAAGTTGATGTAGCTTTGGTAGAGTATGGTAATCATGCCGTTAAGTTAATTGAAGTTTTTAAAAAAGCAGATATTCCCTTTGTTGTTCATTTTCACGGTTACGATATATCAGTTGATAGAACAATTAGACAAAATAATAATTATAAATCATTATTCGCTGCAGCAACCTTTGTCATTGGAGTATCTAAATTGATGTGTAAAAAGCTACAAGATTTGGGTTGTGTGAAAAAGAAGATTATTTACACAACTTGTGCTGCTAATCCATCTTTTGAAAATATTCAGCCAGATTTTGAAACCAAACAAGCTTTGGCAATTGGTCGTTTTGTAGATAAAAAAGCACCTTATTATACAATTTTAGCATTTAAACAAGTTATAGAAATTTTTCCAAAAGCAAGATTGCTCATGGTGGGCGATGGTGTTTTATTCAATACTTGTCAGAATCTTATAAAATATTACAATCTTTCAGATAATATTCAACTTGTTGGACCAAAAACACCGGACGATATAAGGCTTTTAATGCAAGAATCTTATTGTTTTCTTCAACACTCTGTAACAGCAGAAGATGGCAATCAGGAAGGAACTCCAGTTGCTGTAATGGAAGCTGCACTTGCCGGGCTGCCAGTTATATCAACTAAACATGCAGGAATACCTGATGTCATTGAACATGAAAAAACCGGTCTCTTATCTGATGAACATGATGTAAATGATATGGCTCAAAACATCATCAGAATTTTTAGAAATAAAGATTTGGCCTTTAAGTTAGCTCAAAATGCTAAAAATATCCACACTGAAAAATATACGCTTAAAAATCATATCTTAACTATTGAAGAGACTCTTAAAAAATCTATCGAATAGCTTAAGATCAAAACAGCATCCTTAATAAGGTTTGTAGAAAATCTTCTTTAAAAAACTCATCTTTTCCCTATTTTTGCCCCCATGAAATACGAGCGCTTAACCAAAGAACAATTTGAAGAATTACACCAGGAATTTATCAACTTTCTGGCGACACAATCCATCACTGCAGAGGAGTGGAGCGATATTAAAAAAAACAAACCCGAAGTCGCCGAAGAAGAATTGGATATCTTTAGCGATTTGGTGTGGGAAGGTGTGCTGAAAAAAGTAGAATACCTGGAGCATATCTCTGCCCAATTCATGTTTTTGTTTCATTTTACCGAAACCCTGATTGAATTGGTCAAAATCGAAGTCAAAAACCCGGCGATCGACATCACTACCAAAGAGGGCTATGCTTGGTTGCAGAAAAATATCCTGGACGACAAGGTAGAAATACATACCGCCACCAAAGCCTTAAGCGATGACCGGAATAAAGATATCTTTGCATTAATCAAACAAGGTGCAAGCATCACCAAAGGCGAACTTTATGCTTATTTTGATAAACTCATAAACGCTGAAAAATAAACGATAACCCATGGCGCAAAAACCTTCAATACCCAAAGGAACAAGAGACTTTAACGCTGCTGAGCTTGCCCGGCGAAACTTTATCTTTGATACCATCAAAATCCATTTTCAGCAGTTTGGCTTTGAACCCATAGAAACGCCCAGTTTTGAAAAATCTTCAACACTCATGGGAAAATACGGAGATGAAGGCGACCGGCTGATTTTCAAAATATTAGATTCCGGGAATTACCTCAAAAAGGTTAATGGCGACCTCTACCAAACTAAGGATGCTACAGCAATAGCTTCAAAAATTTCTGGTAAAGCTCTTCGCTACGATCTTACTGTACCCTTTGCCCGTTACGTTGTACAACACCAGCATGAATTAAATTTTCCATTTAAACGTTACCAAATCCAACCGGTTTGGCGTGCAGACCGCCCACAAAAAGGCCGATTTAGAGAGTTTTACCAATGCGATGCCGATGTGGTGGGCAGCGGCAGCCTATGGCAGGAAGTAGATTTTATACAATTATACGATGCTGTGTTTTCAGACCTTAAGTTAAATGGCTGTACCATTAAACTAAATAACCGAAAAGTACTAAGTGGTTTAGCAGAACTCATAGGTGAGTCGGATAAGTTAATCGACTTTACCGTTGCCTTAGACAAGCTGGATAAAATTGGTAAAGACAAAGTTGTACAAGAAATGCTGGACAAGGGTATAAATCAAGACGCTGTAAAAAACCTTGATCCTATTTTTGCTCTGGAGGGCGATGTGCAACAAAAACTTGACCAAATAAAAGATCTTTTGTCTGATTCTGAGATCGGTTTAAAAGGCGTTGAAGAACTTCAGTTTGTCATAGATCAAACCACTCACTTAGGTCTTAAATCTTCAATTTTAGACTTTGATGTAACTTTAGCTCGCGGTCTCAATTATTACACCGGTGCTATTTTTGAAGTTTCTGCCCCAGATGGTGTAAAAATGGGTTCCATTGGTGGAGGCGGTCGTTATGACGATTTAACCAGTATCTTTGGACTTAAAAATTTAAGCGGTGTTGGGATTTCATTCGGCTTAGATAGGATCTATATGGTATTGAAAGAATTAAATTTATTTCCGGAAAATATAAATAAAAATAACAAGTTATTATTTATAAACTTCGGGGAAAACGAAGCTAAGCACACCATGAAACTCATTAAGATCTGTAGAGAAAATGCTATTTCAGCCGAGTTGTATCCGGATGCAGATAAAATGAAAAAGCAGATGACCTATGCCGATAAAAATGCGTTTCAATATGTCGCCTTAATCGGGGGTAATGAAATCCAAAACGGAACATTAACATTAAAAAATATGATAACCGGCAAACAGGAACAAATCAATCAGAACGAATTAATAAAAACATTACCTGGTAAAAACGTAACATTGTAACCTTTCATCGTAACATTACATCGTAACGTTTCATTGTAAAGATGCACCGTAACGTTCAATTGTCACTTTACATCCTAAGGTTTCAAAAACGATAAATTACCCCGACATGACCTTACATTGGTAATGTCCTGTCATGAACAAAACAAGCCCAATCGCCCCGTTAGGGACAACATAGAGGTAGAAAAAATGAAAAAAATAGTAGCCATCGCCATGGGCGGATATACCAGCGAAAAAGACGTCTCCATCCAAAGCGGAGAACACGTCTATGAACATATAAAGCAGGATTACGAGGTCTATCAAGCCCGAATATTAAAAAACGATTGGCACGTCTGGTTTGACGCCCAAAAATTCCCGATTGATAAATCCGATTTTTCGGTGATGATTCATGGAAAAAAAATCAAGTTCGATGTGGTCTTTAATACCATTCACGGCACACCAGGAGAAGATGGGCTCATACAGGCCTATTTTGAAAATTTAAACATCAAGCAAACGGCCACAGAATATTACAACGCCGCCTTGTCCTACAACAAACGGGATTGCATCAGCGTGCTCAAAGCATACGGCATTCCCACAGCTGAAAATTATTTTTACAATAAGGGAGAAACCATAGATGCCAAAGCCATTGTAGACAGCGTAGGTTTACCTTGTTTTGTAAAAGCCAATCGCGCCGGAAGCAGTTTTGGTATTACCAAAGTGAAAGCAGAAAAGGATATTCCGGAGGCGATAGAACATGCATTAAAAGAAGATGATGAGGTCATTATTGAATCTTTTTTAGATGGCCGAGAAGTATCGGTTGGGGTTATCAATTACAAGGGAAAGGTCACGGCATTGCCGGTTACAGAAATTATTTCACAAAACGAATTTTTCGATTTTGAAGCCAAATATTATGGAAAATCTCAGGAAATCACCCCAGCACAATTAAGCGATGAACAGACCAAAGCGGTTAAATATTTGGCTGTAAAAATATTTAAAATACTAAAAATGAAAGGCTTAACTCGAGCGGAGTTTATATTTCATAAGAACAATCCTCATTTTTTAGAGATGAATGCCTGTCCGGGCTTAACTAAAGCCAGTATTCTGCCGCAACAAGCCCAAAAGGCGGGTATTTCGTTAAGAGATTTATTTAGAAATGCTATTGAAATGGCTTGATAAAAAGGCCTCCCTGAATCTCCCGTCCCTTCTATTCGGAATCGGAACAAGCTCTCCAAAGGCGCTGTATTGAAGCCTCCCTAAATCTCTCTAAGGGTGGGACTTTAACATTGTAATTCTGCAAATTTTCATAGACCAAACCCATATCCAGTCATTCTGCATAAATTTCCACAAACCAAACCCACAACCTGTCATTCCGCAAAATATTCACAAACCAAACCCACAACCTGTCATTTCGCAAAATATTCACAAACCAAACCCACAACCTGTCATTCCGCAAAATATTCACAAACCAAACCCACAACCTGTCATTCCGTAAAATATTCACAAACCAAACCCACAACCTGTCATTCCGCAAAATATTCAAAGAAAATTTATGCGGAATCTTGGCATTATTAGTTCCAATCGTGTTTAAAAAACGATTAAGGTCAAATTCCCAAGATTCCGTGACGCGCTGTCGCTTGCATGGAATGACAGGCGGGATTTTGACTCCGTGTTGTGCTTTCGCTTGCAAGGATTGACAGGCTAAATTGAGCTCTTGACTCCAAGTCACATTGTTGTCGCTTGCATGGAATGACAAATTAAATTAAGGTTTCAGTTACGCTTTTAATTTAGTATTTTTACAAAAAAATCAGATTCATGAAGCGAGCTGTTTTTCCCGGTTCTTTTGATCCTTTAACTTTAGGTCATTTTGATATTATCAACAGGGGTTTGACTTTGTTTGACGAAATTATTTTAGCGATTGGAGTCAATTCTAATAAAAAATATATGTTCAGTTTAGAACAGCGTCGCCAATTTCTCGAAGAGGCTTTTAAAAATGAACCAAAAATCAGCGTCGATACCTATCAAGGGCTTACAGTCGACTATTGTATTAAAAAAGAAGCCGGTTTTATTTTAAGAGGTTTAAGAAATCCGGCGGATTTTGAGTTCGAAAAAGCGATAGCCCATACCAACCGAAAACTCGAGAAAATTGAAACAGTCTTTTTACTCACATCCAGTGGTAAAAGCTATATCTCCTCATCTATAGTAAGAGACGTTATCAGAAATGGAGGAGACTATACAGTTTTAGTTCCTGAGGCTGTGAGGGTGTAATTCCCCACTTTTATTCACTCTGTTAATTTAATATTCAAGTCATTGAAGCAGTTAAGATTTCTATTTTTAATATTTATAATTGGCTCATATCAACTCACACGTAGTCAAAATATTTCCGTAAGTACTAACGCATTTTCAGATCAGCAATTGATTGAAGAGGTGTTGTTTGGGACAAATTGTGTTGATAATATCATTGTAAATAACACAATTTCGGGTAATTTTTCAAATGGTGATTTGAGTTACGGTTATTTCAATTCTAACAACTCAGATTTTCCTTTTAGTGAAGGACTCGTGCTCAGTACCGGTCGGTTGAATAATGTGCCGGGCCCCAATAATAGCCTTAGCGATGATGATGCCCCAAACTGGACCGGCGATCAGGATTTGAATAATGCTATCGGTATAAACAATACACTCAATGCCACTATCATTGAATTTTCATTTACTCCTCAAGCGAGTAATATCAATTTTAGATACTTGTTTGCTTCTGAGGAATACCGCGAAGACAATCCATTTACCTGTGATTTTTCAGATGCTTTTGCGTTTTTGATTAGACCGGTTGGTGGTCAATATGAGAATCTGGCGCTTGTCCCGGGGACTAACACACCTGTTTTAGTCACCACCGTGAGACCCGAAATTCCCGGTGAATGTGAAGCTGTAAATGAAGAATATTTCGGTCAGTTTAACGGCATAGATGCGCCCATCAATTTTAACGGCCAAACCGCTATTCTTACAGCAGAAACCGATGTGGTGGCGGGGCAGACTTATGACATAAAACTGGTCATTGCTGATGAAACTAATTACAGGTATGATTCTGCTGTATTTATAGAAGCCAATAGCTTTAATGTTGGTGTAGATTTAGGGCAAAACCAAACTTTATGCGATGGTGAAATTACTAATCTTCAAATTGAAAACGACGAAGCGATTGACATCAGATGGTTTTATGAAGGTCAACCTATTAACATCGCAGATGACAATATTGATGTCTCCCAAGCTAATTTTGGGAGTGGACTCTATTCTGTTGAGGTTGATTTACCTAGTGGTTGCACAGCAGAAGATGAAGTGAGTATTTTTTTTGATACGATCAACTTACCGGATCAACTGTCTGTATCAACTTGTCTCGACGAAGACGGTTTTGGAGTGTTTAATTTGTTTAATATTTCTAATCAAATCGATAATAACCTTCAAATTTTGGATTTTTACGCCACCGAAGATGATGCAGAAGCAGGTATTAACCCAATTTCAAATCCAAATACCTATGAAAATCTTTCACCCTCAGAAACTGTGTATGTGAGAATACTTAGTCCTGCCAATTGTATTGCAGTTGGGGAGGTCTTTTTGTTTGGTGGCAATACTGAAGTGGATGATGTTTCCTACACGTTTTGTGAAGCAACGGATACTGCACTCATTAGTTTAAATGTTCAGGATATAAAAAATGTTGTTGCTAATCAACTGGGCTTTCAATCTCAGGATATTGGTATCTTTGAATCAGAAACCAACGCCATAGCTCAGTCTGAAGAAATAAATTCAGAATTTTTGGATTTCGACGCTGAGTCAGTGCCAAATAGCATTTTTGCACGGATAGATATTGAAAATGAATGTGTAGGTACTACAGAAGTGGTTTTGCAACAAACTGAAGGTGTAAACTTTATAAATACTACCACTGAGTTTCTTATTTGTCAAGATGAAAATGATGATGTGGTACTGTCGGCGACAGTGGAAAACTCAAATGCTGTACTGACCTATATTTGGAGTACAGGGGAGACTACGGAAAGCATTGCAGTTTCTCAACCGGGAGACTATAGCGTAGAAGTTTCAAGTACGTCACTCATCAACACACAGGAAGTGGTGTGCACAAATTTTAAGACCTTTTCAGTAACTACGTCAAGTCTCCCGGAAGTGACCTATACCCAAACCGGGTTTTTAGGTGAAAATAATCAACTGATTATCAATGCTGAAGGAAGCGGGGATTACGAATACGCCCTAAATAATACGGACTACGTTGATACGCCTATGTTTAACCTTGAAGATGTAGAAAACACTTTATTTGTTAGAGATAAAAACGGTTGCGGTCAGGTGGCTATTACGATTGTTGCCTTAAGAATACCTGACTTTTTTACGCCAAATGGAGATGGCATTAACGATTACTGGCAGATTGAAGGCATAAGGCAATACCGAAATGACGTAAAAATTATATATATATTTGATAGATACGGCAAATTAATTTTTGAAAGTTCACCACAATTAATTGGATGGGACGGTACCTATAACGGAAGACTTGTGCCCTCTCAGGATTATTGGTATAAAATTGAATTAAATTCCGGTAAAAGCATTACAGGTCATCTTACACTGAAGCGTTAACTTACAGTTTAGAATGCTAATTTTTGATTGAATTTCTGCTGAAAGAACAAAAAGTAGTGGTAAAGCAAGTAGTTAACTTCATATCCATAGTCTGTTTGATAATCGTAATCTATTCTAAAAGGATACAATTGATTGTTAAACCTTGATGGCTCGTTAACCCGATTATTGTACTCTGCAACTAGGACTCTGTTTCTGTTTTCTAAAAAGTTTTGTGTATAGAATCCTCTTGGTCTTTGCGTCGCTAACCAAGAATTGAAGCCAACTTCCAGTATGATAATTTCATAATTTAAACTGTCATTGGCGATCTTTATGGTATCTAATTTCTGATCAGTTTTAGAGGTTATTGAGGAACCATTAGACGTTGATTTAAATGAATTACAACCCACAATTAGTGATAAGAGTAGCAGTATAATATGGTAATTTTTGATGTTCATAGAACTAATATAATTTTTAAAACCATATACCTCAAAGCCTTTAACATGCTTTTTAGGTAATGAAAAGTATAATCCTACCAATGTTCAACCAACTATTGTGAATATCAAAAACTCTGTCTCCAGCTGAGTAAAACACAAGTAAAACCTTGGAAAGAAGTTGTAATCAAGTAAACTTGAGAATGAACATACTATTTTTCAATAGTAGTGACGTAACCATTTTTTAAATCATCCGGGAGTTGATTGAGGTATTTTTCTGCAATTTCTCTGTTAAGAAATCTACCGATGTACACTTTATATAGGGGTTTATTCTGGTGAGAATCGACTTTTACAATAATTTCCTCAATCTTGTGCTTCATGGTGATTTTGGTTGCAAAGTTTACTGCATTTGCTTTTTCACTAAAGCTACCTAATTTAATTGAATAATTACCATCCCCATGTAATGGGTTGAAATTTTTGAAGGTGTAGTCTTTTTCAAGCCTTACGATATCTATATTAACTTTAGCTAAATTATTATGGCTTAAACCTATTTGCTGAGCAGCTTTTTCAGATAAGTCAACAATTCGACCATTGATGAATGGCCCTCTATCATTAATCATAACCTCCACAGATTTCTGATTTTTTAAATTGGTCACTTTAACAATAGAGCCAAAAGGAATGCTCCTATGAGATGCTACCAAACTGTCATGAGAAAAAACGACTCCCGCTTGGGTATAAGTGCCTTCGTGGGCGAGCGGTCTTACCGATGCAATCCCGGTTTGGGTTTGAGCAATAAGCGGATTGAGAAACCCGCTTATCGTCAATGCCATTGCTAAAATGAAACGCATATTACTTACTTAAATTAATAATTTGTTCAGCAAGTTCAGTCCCTATTCTGCTTTGAGCTTCATTAGTTGCTCCACCAATATGTGGACTTAGTGATAATTTAGATTGCATCAATAATTTGATTTCCGGTGTAGGTTCATTTTCAAAAACATCTATGGCAGCAAATTTAAGCTTGCCATTTTCCAGCGCTTCAACAATTGCTACTTCATCTATCACACCACCTCTGGCCGTATTGATGACTCCGGCACCATCTTTCATTTTAATGATTTCAGCTTTACCCAAAATATAATCTTTTTGAGCCGGAACGTGGAATGTGATGACATCAGACTGGTCTAACAATTCATCAAAATCAATGCTCTTCAGTTTAAATGTCAGATGCTGCCCATCAAAAAATTCCAGCTTGACATCGGCTTCGTCCATAAATTTATCGTGACCTATCACGTTCATGCCCATACCAATCGCCCTTTTGGCCACAGCCTGACCTATACGTCCCATACCGACAATCCCCATGGTTTTACCCTTGAGTTCTACACCCTTGGCATAGGATTTTTTAAGCGTTTTAAAATTGGATTCACCTTCCAGGGGCATTTCACGATTAGACTGATGTAAAAACCTGAAACCCCCAAGGGCATGCGCCATGACCAATTCGGCAACAGAATCTGATGAGGCGGCAGGTGTGTTTATGACATGTAGCCCTTTAGATTTGGCGTAGTCCACGTCAATGTTATCCAAGCCAACACCACCGCGCCCAATGATTTTTAAATTTGTACAAGCGTCTATGATATCTTTTCTGACCTTAGTAGCACTTCTAACCAAAATAACATCAATAGCATTGTCATTTAGGTATTTAACCAATTGCTCTTGTGCAACTTTAATTTGTATAACTTCGTGTCCTGCGTTTTCAAGCATATCTACACCTGCTTGTGAAACGCCGTCGTTTGCTAATATTTTCATTTTTTCTTCTTTTAAAATTAAGCTTTTCGTTCTAATTCGTCCATAACTTCAACCAAGGCGCTTACTGATTTTTTCGGCAACGCATTGTACATCGATGCACGATAACCTCCTACACTTCTGTGACCGTTTATACCGTTTAATCCCGCATCTTTACACAACGCATCAAAGCGTTCTTTTAGAGAATCGTCTGTTAAATTAAAAGTGGCGTTCATATTAGAACGATCAGGTTTATGGGCAAAACCCTTAAATAGTGGATTTATGTCAATTTCTGAGTATATTAATTTGGCTTTCTTTTCATTTTCTTTTTCGATAGCTTGAATGCCTCCCTTTGCTTTCAACCAGCGTAAGTTTAGCATAGAGGCATACACCGCAAAAACGGGTGGAGTGTTAAACGAACTGTCTTTTCCAATATGGACTTTATAGTCGAGCATTGAAGGTATATCCCGACTGACTTTCCCTAAAATATCTTCTTTAACCACCACTAAAGTTGTACCGGCGGGCCCCATATTTTTCTGTGCTCCAGCATAAATAAGATCAAAATACGTAAAATCTATTTGACGTGAAAAAATATCACTACTCATATCACAAACCACAGGAACATCGGTTTTTTTGAAATCTTTTATAGACGTTCCAAATATAGTATTGTTCGTTGTCATGTGAAAATAATCAACATCCGCAGGAATCTCGTAATCTTTTGGGATATAATTGTAATTTTTGTCTTTGGAGCTTGCTACGACCTCTACTTCGCCTAATAATTTTGCTTCTTTGATGGCTTTGGCAGACCAACTGCCAGTATCCAAATAGGCTGCTTTTTTTTCTAAAAGGTTGTATGCCGACATGATAAACTGTAAACTGGCACCGCCCTGGAGAAATAAGGCCTGATAACCTTTTCCTTCCAAACCTAGAAGTTCTAGAGCTAATGAACGGGCTTCTTCCATAACTTCGACAAACGCAGGACTTCTGTGAGAAATTTCCAAAATGGAAAGTCCGGAATTGTTAAAGTCCATGACTGCTTCAGAAGCTTTTAAAAATACCTCTTGTGGCAAAATACAAGGGCCAGCACTAAAATTGTGTTTCTTCATAATGATGTGTATCTAAGTGTTTTAAAAAATTTATGGTGTCTATGCCATCAGCATAATCTGATAGGCTGGGATTTTGGGCTTTTCCAAAAGTAAAATTAGCAATCTCGTGTTTACCAACAATGCATTGAATGTTATTTTTCTGTAATGAAATAGAATTTTTCAAAGCGTTTTCATCTTCATATACCTCGTAATTTATGACCCCTATTGGTGTAGATAAGTGTTGGTCTTCTTTGAGAATTAAAAATCCGCTGTCCATAAACTTTATTTCGCTCATGAGATACACGGCTTTGTTATAATCGTAGTTGTTGGCGTATTTATGATGCTCTATAACCGAATTATATCCTGATATTCCCTCAAAGAAGAGTTTAAAGTCGTATCCCTTAGGAACATAAAGCTTTGAAACATTTCGACAACCAAGTCCAAAATATTTAAAAATATCCTGACCTAAGCTTTTAAAATCTTCAGGTGATTCTTTACCGGTTAGGATTGCTACACCATTTCTGTTTCTACGGATGATATGCGGTACTTTACTGAAATAATACTCAAAATATCGAGCGGTATTATTACTGCCTGTAGCAATTACAGCATCGTAATTTTCAAGCTTTTTGTCTGTAAATTCAATGTTATCTTTAAATTTCGGCTGAATTTCAATCAACTTATCTGCAAGGTAGGGAAGTAGTCTTTTATCATTTGAAGATTGTTTGACAATAAGGCTATGGCCGCAAATTAAAACTGAAAGAAAATCGTGAAAACCCACCAAAGGAATATTACCGGCCATAACAACACCTATAATTTGCTTGGTGTCATCATCACTTAAATCATAACCCCTGAGCCAATTACTGAGATTTTCCTCAGTTAGACTAGCTCCCCATTCTTTTAAGGCAAAACAAATGTTTTCTTGAGTGAACCATTGATTTTCAGCTTGAGCTAATTTTAAGGTTTCTAAGAAATCTGCTTGATTTTCAGAAGGCTTTAAGGAATGTTTATCGATCAATCGACCTAACAGGTGACCAATGTCAACAAAAGCTGCTTTTCGTTCTTCAAAAGTGAGCATTAGCTTGCTGTTTTTTGCTTTTATGTTTAATTTTGAACAAATTTACAATAAAAAGAAACATGGCGATAAAGATAACAGATGAATGTATAAATTGTGGTGCATGCGAACCCGAATGCCCAAATACAGCAATTTATGAAGGAGCAGATGACTGGCGTTACTCTGATGGCACCGATTTAGAAGGTAATATTGTTTTACCGAACGGTAAAGAGGCCGATGCCGAAGAGGTTCAGGAACCCGTAAGTGATGAATTTTACTATATAGTTACCGATAAATGTACAGAATGCATGGGCTTTCACGAAGAACCTCAATGTGCAGCTGTTTGTCCGGTAGATTGTTGTGTGCCGGATGAAGACAACGTAGAAACCGAAGAAGAATTACTGGGTAAACAGGCGTTTATGCATAAGGAGTAGTTTTTAAAAGTTCCAATAGCTCGGACCTGCAGTCTGAGATAATACAGTTATGAGCCACCTTTTAGCGAGATGATTTTTTTTATTATAAAATCATAGATTGGTGATTACTCTTCCTATTATTTTATAGCATGCCAAAATAAAATGGACAAAGTGGCACAGAGTGCAAGTCCGCACTGCCCGGTAACTTGCTACTTTACAACTTTCAACTTGTTACCTTTAAATTTTAATACCCAAAAAACTTCTCCAAATCCTTTTTGTCAAAACTTTTCTTCTCTAAATCTGTACGTATGACTTCTGAGGCTACGCTTTTCTTTTTGTCCTGAAGCTCGACAATGCGTTCTTCTATAGTGTCTTTGCAAATCATTCTGTAGGCAAACACATGATTGTCCTGGCCAATTCTGTAGCAACGGTCTATGGCCTGATTTTCAACAGCCGGATTCCACCAGGGGTCAATCAGGTAAACGTATTCGGCTTTGGTGAGGTTTAAGCCTGTGCCACCCGCTTTGAGACTAATGAGAAAGACGCGAATATCCTCTTCATTTTGAAAACGGTTCACCTTGCTTTCCCGGTCTTTGGTTTTGCCATCCAGGTATTCAAACTGAATATTTTCGGTATTTAAACGTCTTTTAACTAAATTCAACATGCCGACAAACTGTGAAAACACCAAAACTTTATGATTGTTCACTTTTTCCGTG
>Ga0209931_1000323_pt1 | contig 29053 bp, 27 predicted proteins | sample SalPonR1_B_D1_MG_FD_185697 | JGI IMG/M metagenome (GOLD analysis project Ga0209931, IMG submission 185697) | Salt pond soil microbial communities from South San Francisco under conditions of wetland restoration - Salt Pond MetaG R1_B_D1_MG... ...
ACTAGTTTTGCCTTCTTCGGTATAAGCAATTACTGTGGGACTAGAAGCCTTAATAAAGCCTGCTTTCCCCTTATTAAATATTTCATCAGCAAATAGTATATATCCTAATCCAATGGCTAAAATAAGTATTACTATTAAAACTACTCTTAAATTTTTATTCATCAGTCATCCCTATTATTTTTTTAATTAATTCTGGTGTCTCAACTTTTGTTTCTTTTATATAAAATGCTTTTTCAGCTTCTTTTAATGCATTTATTAATTTCATTTCATTATCACCATGCAAAGTTGCTAAAGTGTCACCTTTTGAAATTTTATCCCCAACCTTTTTATTCAATTGAATACCCGCAGATAAATCTATGTTTTCTTCTTTTGTAGACCTTCCTGCCCCTGTATGCTGAGAGGCTAAACCAATTTTTCTTGCTTCAATTGAGTTAACATATCCGCTTTTTTTAGCCAATAGATTTATTTGATGTTTGCTAGTAGGTAATAGGCCGTAGTCATCTATAACTTCACCTTTTCCTCCTTGCGCTTCTATCATCAATTTCAATTTTCTCAAAGCTTTTCCAGATTCTAAAACTTCTTTTGCAAGCTTTTTACCTTCTTCTTTGGAGTCTGCTTTGCCACCCATATTAATCATAATACCAGCAAGCACTAATGAAAGCTCAGTAATATCTGAAGGTCCATTCCCTTTTAGCGTCTCTATGGCCTCTATTACTTCAAGGCTATTTCCAACAGCTTTTCCCAAAGGCTGACTCATATCAGTTATAACTGCAACAGTATTTCTACCTGCAGAAGAACCAATCTTTGTCATTATTTCTCCCAAGGTTTCAGCGTCTTCTATGTTTTCCACAAATGCTCCATTTCCACATTTTACGTCTAAAACTATTGCATCAGAGCCAGCTGCTAACTTCTTACTCATGATACTAGAAGCTATTAAGCTAAAATTGTCCACTGTTGATGTTACATCTCTTAAAGCATATAATTTTTTGTCAGCAGGAGTTATATGGGCAGTTTGACCAATTACCGAAATACCAATTTCATTAACTTGCTTTAAAAACGCTTCAGGCTCAAGGGAAGTTCTGAACCCTTTTATTGATTCAAGTTTATCCACTGTTCCACCAGTAAAACCTAAACCTCTACCGCTCATCTTTGCTATTGGTACTCCAACGGCAGCTGCAAGGGGAGCAACTATCAGCGTTGTTTTATCCCCAACACCTCCAGTTGAATGCTTATCAACCTTGATACCCTTTATTGATGATAAGTCAATTGTATCACCGCTATACCTCATAGCATTTGTTAATAGATATGTTTCTTCTTTATCCATACCTTTGAAAAATATTGCCATAAGAAAAGCAGATGCCTGATAGTCAGGAATATCTCCCTTTACATATCCATTTATAAAATATTCTATTTCACCCTTATTAAGCTTTCCGCCTTCTCTTTTTTTTAAAATTAAATCATTCATATTCATTAGGTCATCTCCTAATCTAGAAAAGTTTTCCTTTAAAACTACTTCCGTTATTTGTCATTTCTGTATCTAATAGATCCGCTATAGTAGCGCCAATATCAGTAAAGGATTTTCTTGTCCCCAAATCAATTGATTTATTCATTTTTTTTGAATAAATCACTATAGGAATATATTCCCTTGTATGATCAGTACCGTGTGCTATAGGATCATTTCCATGGTCTGCAGTTAGTATTAGTGTATCATTTTCATCTAATGCATCAATGATTTCCGGTAACCTCTTATCAAATTCTTCTATGGCCTCACCATAACCCACTGGATCTCTTCTGTGTCCAAACTTGGAATCAAATTCAACTAGGTTAGTAAATATGAATCCATCAAAATCTTCTTTCATTGCTACTATAGTTTTATTAATACCATCCATATTCGATGTAGTATGCACTGATTTAGTTATTCCCTTGCCATTAAAAATATCACTTATCTTTCCTATAGCATACACAGTCTTTCCAGCTGCACTGATTTTGTCAAGCACTGTATCTTCTGGAGGAGTTACTGAATAATCATGTCTATCAGATGTTCTTACCCTCTTACCATTTTCAATAACGTATGGCCTAGCTATAACTCTGCCACATGCAAATTCACCCACAAGCATGTCCCTCGCTATTTGGCACATCTCATAAAGCCTCTCAAGGGGAATCACATCAGTATTAGCTGCAATTTGAAAAACACTATCCGCAGAAGTGTATACTATAGGCTTACCTGTTTTTTCATGTTTAGGTCCTAAAACTTCAATAATTTCAGTACCAGAGGCAGCATAATTGCCAATTGTTTCTACACCTATAGCATTTTCATATTTGTCCAAAAACTTCCTCGGAAATCCATCCGGGTATGTTTTAAAAGGCGTTTCAGTTATTATACCAGCAATTTCCCAATGTCCAGTTATTGTGTCTTTGCCCTTCGATGATTCTCCTACTCTTCCATACACCCCTATAGGATGCTCAATTACATATTCTCCATTTGCGGCACCTTTAATATTTCCATATCCCAATTTCATCATATTGGGAATTTTTAAAACCCTATAATTTTCAGTAATATGCTTTAATGTATTAGCACCAGCATCCCCATATTCTTTGGAATCTGGCATCTCACCAATACCTAAGCTATCTAATACTATAAGAGTAACTTTCATGATTAAACCCTCCTTTAGAATTATATATTAGTAATGGTTTCGCATTTAAATAATCTAGTGAAACCAACCTATATTCTACATCATCATGATTACCCTTTAATCCTTTAGGGTAAACATACAAACCATGTAAATGGCCATATATTAAATATTCAACATTATACTCTTTAATTAAATCAATTAATAAAGAGTCCTTACTCTTATCATAAGAAGGCGGATAGTGAAGTGCCACAATTATTTTTTTTGCTCCTAGTTCTTGTGCGTCATCGAGGCTAAATTTAAGTCTCATTAATTCCCTTCTATATATCTTTTCATCATGAGCATCAAATCCTTCTACTCCTGGACTTATCCATCCCCTTGTACCACATATGGCAATATCTTCCTCATCCAAGTAATAACACTTATTTTGAATAAAGGAAATATCATCAAACAGGCTATTAAGCTTATTTATACTGTTCCACCACAAATCATGGTTACCCTTAAAAATAACTTTCTTTCCAGGCAACTCATTTATCCAATTGAGGTCAGTCATGGCTTCATTTAATCTTAACCCCCAAGAAACATCCCCAGGAATAATAACTAAATCATCATTATTAACCGTTTTCAACCAGTTATATTTAAGTCTTTCATGGTGATTTTCCCAGCCTGCACCAAAGACATCCATAGGCTTATTCACCGTCGGGTCTAAAGATAAGTGTAAATCTCCTATTGCAAATATCTTCATATCACTCCTTATTCATCCAACAATTTATTTGTATTATTCTCTTCTAAAGAAGTTACCTCATTAAGCTTCTTCTGAATCTTTCTAGTCCTAGTTCCAATCAGTCTATCCAATTCAGTGTTAGCTTGATTGATTCTGTCTTGTGCCTTCGTAAGAACCTGTTCAAAAGTATTAAATTCCGTTTTTACAGCACCCAAAATTTCCCAAACTTCACTGGAACGCTTTTGTATCGCAAGGGTGTTGAACCCCATCTGAAAACTATTTAGCAATGCAGCCATAGTGGTCGGTCCCGCTACAGTAATTTTATATTTTCTTTGAAGTTCATCGAGCAAACCTCTTCTCACAACTTCTGCATAAAGACCCTCAAAGGGCAAAAACATTATACCAAAGTCTGTAGTATTAGGTGGGTCAATATATTTATCTTTTATACCTTTTGCTTCATTTTTAATTACTATATCTAAAGCTTTGGCAGCCGCATTTATCATTTCCTGATCGCCTATTTCATATGCATCAACAAGTTTGGAATATGAATCTCCTGGAAATTTCGCGTCTATTGGCAAATAAACAGGGGTTTTTTCATCACCAGGTAGTTTGATAGCAAATTCAACTCTATCTCTACTTCCCTCTTTAGTGGCTACATTTACTGCATATTGTTCCTTTGATAACATTTGCTCAAGTATAGCTCCCAATTGAACTTCTCCAAGAATACCCCTTGTCTTAACATTGGAGAGTACCTTTTTTAAGTCACCTACATTTGTTGCAATTGTCTGCATTTCTCCAAGTCCCTTATATACTTGTTCCAACCTTTCGTTAACTAGTTTAAACGATTGAGACAATCTTTCATCTAATGTTTTTTGTAGTTTTTCATCCACATTTTTACGTATATTTTCCAATTGTCTATTATTTTCACTAGTAAGATAAGTTAATTTTTGTTCATTTTCAATTCTCATCTTGTTGAAACTGGTGTTAAGCTCCGATAATCTCCTATCTTGCAAATCCGCCATATTCCTTTGATTATCAGCAACCAAATTACCATAATTTTTGAAATATGAATCAACTTTTGAATTATTAACGTTATTTGAATCAGTAATCTTCTTTTCCAAACCATTAATTTTAAAAAGTAAAAGTATTGCTAAAAAAAGCAATACTATTACAATACTTAATAATATATATTCCATTATTTACCTCTATGTTTTAGCTTATCATTAATCAACTGATATATCGCGTCGTAATCAGACAATACCATTTCTGTAAATCCTTCTTTATTAATCAAATATCTTTCGCCATGTCCATTTTTTAAGTCTTTCAAATCATTAGCTAAAATATAGTCCATATCATTTTTATTACAAAGGGCAGTTGCTGTGTCAAAAAGCTCACCTTTGCTAACATTATCTAAAAGCTTACAACCAACTAATATTGAATTAGGATACCAAAATCTTAATTTTTCAATTATCTTAGGGGTCATAGTAAGTTTCACAGTAAGATTCCCTTGATAACTACTTATCTTTGAACTATCATCCAATTTGCATTTTGGGTTTTTAAGAACCTTCAGAACATCATCAACCGAATCAAAATTCTTTATGTTAGTAAATATTTCATCCGCTATGTCTTCCATTAAAAATGAAAATTCGGCTTTATAATCCCCAACGGCAGATGCATGAATGAATGCATCCACATTATCACTTTCAGCCTCGTGCTCGATTGCTTTTAACATTTCATCAGCAGTTTCAACTCTTACAATTTTTAAATTACTATCTTTCATAGCCCTAACAGAATTGTTAAGTATTAGCACAACATCGTATCCTGCATCATAAAAAAGTCTTCCTAAGGATACAGCCATCCCACCAGTTGACATATTAGTAATCTTCATTATTTCATCTATATGCTCGTTAGTCGGACCACCAGTTATTATTATTTTCATCTTACTCCTCCAAATCCTCATTCGGAACTAGAACTTGATAACTTTGGTCTAGCTCCCCTAATGAAATTCTAAAATCATTCATAACCGATTTCAACTTTTGAAGTTTAGCCTTGTTTTCTTTGATGCTAACTTCTTCTTTACGTCTTATTCTATCCATGCAATCAAAATAATCAATACTATTTTCCAAAACATCATCTAATGCTAACATATTTTTATTTAATAAATCTTTAGTCTTTATTGAATCTTCATCATCCTTATCTTCTGTCTCTAATATGTCCAAGACCTTTGAAAAATCAGATAATTTGTTTTTTATGTATTCAAAATTTTCAATGTCTTCAGTAAAATTTTTCCTTTTAAAAGTTAATTTACTAGACTTCGCCATTGCAGCAGCATTAACAACTGAAAAATCATGAATAATTGATTTATAGTATTTTTCCACAACACTAATAACATCTTCTTTTAGCAATTTATATTCCTCCTAATTCTCTTATTACTTCTCCTGCCATTATTAACCCCAAAACGCCCGGGACATAACTCATCGAGCCAAGTCTACCCTCATTGATGATAGTCTTTTCCTTGGAATAGACAACTTTTAAGTGTTCAATTCCCCTACTTTTTAATTCTTTCCTTATTTTCTTGGCCAATGGGCATACACTTGTTTCGCTAATATCTGCGATCTCAAACCCGTCATTTCTAATTTTACCTGCAGCTCCCATGGATGATATGATTTTTATTTCATCCTCACTACAAACCTCAATTAAATTAAGTTTATCGTCTATTGAGTCTATTGCATCTACAACATAGTCAAATTCCATTAAATTTATTTTCGAATCTTTATTATAAAACTCATTTAAAGCATTTACCTTGATACTAGGGTTTATATCTTTTATTCTTTTTTCCATAGCTATTGCTTTACTAATCCCCACATTATTTGAATATGCAATTAACTGTCTATTGATATTTGTAATATCAATAACATCACCATCCATAACAGTAATATTACCAATTCCGCCTCTAGCTATCGCCTCTGCCACAAAGGACCCAACACCGCCTAATCCAACAATTAAAACATTACTATCATTTAATTTTGATAGTTTCTTTTTGCCAATTACTAATTCAGTTCTTTCGTATTTTTCCACTTGTATATTTCCCCTACAACTTTGTATATGGTGTCAGTATTAAAGCCTCTGTTATTAAGACTTCTACTGATTTTAGAAACCAATTTTTCGTCAATCATGCGGCAATCAGTGCATATGGATTCGGCATACTCTATCGCTAAGTCAAATTCGTCATATGGGTTTTCTTCCTTATACTCATCCAACGTTTCATCAACTATCTGTTCAGTTACGCCCTTTTCGATAAGTTCGGTTTTAATTCTAATCGCACCCCTACTTTTGCCTATTGAATACTCAATAAAACTAAGACTATATTGATAATCATCTATGTACCTAAGCATTTTCAACTCATCAATTGCATTTTCTATTTCGTTTTCTTTATATCCCTTTTCCAGAAGTTTCTTTCTTACCTCAGCTTCTGTCCGTATTCTCGTGGATAAATACTTGCTAGCACATTCATATGCATTTGCTTTAGAATTCATAAACTTCTCCAGCAGATGCTATTATGCACTTGTCTTTAAAATATTCTTTAAACATTAATATGGCCTTTATTCCTGTGCAATGAACTGGCATTACAACTTCTGGTTCATAGGAGTCTATATGCTTAATTGACCCCGTTATTTCATCATCAGATGCTGGATACATGTGAAGACCTGCGAATATACCTTGTATTTTTTCGCCAGGGAATAATTCTTGAGCATATTTAATAGCAGGAAGAATTCCCTTGTGGCTACATCCATCAAATATAAATAAGCCCTTATCACCATTTCTAACTACCAAGAACTGTTCATGGCTTAAATCATCCAAAACCATTTCTCCATCTTCTTTTTCTATATAGAAAGGTTCTGTGGGAGAAATACCCTCAACATCAGGGATAGTTCCCGATATGATTATATCTTCACTTAATTTAACAGCTCCGTCAGTGATGGCAAATCTATCACTAAGTCTTTCAATCTCGTATTTTGGAAGCAATACTCCGCAGTTATAGTCATCTATTTCTCCATTTTCCATGCCATGGAAAACTGAAAAAGCATTTTTATGTATATATATTTTAGCCTTATCATTTACTTGACAAAATGCCGGAATACCACCAGTATGGTCATAATGACCATGGCTTATGGCAACTGCATCTATTTCTTCTAAGTCTATCCCCATTACAGCAGCATTATCTACTACCATATCACTTGCCCCTAGGTCATATATTACTTTCATACCATGATGTTCAATTAATACTGATAATCCCCATTCGGCATTAACGTCTGGCACTTCTGTCTTGTTATCTAATAGTACTGTTAACTTCATCTTGACCTCCTAATTAATCATTTCAATTTCCAATTCTATATCTGCTTTTTCAGTACATATAGAACAAAAAACTTCATCTGAAATTTCTATATCTTTAAAATAATAAGTGTTGCCATTGATATTGATACAATCAATTAAATCGTGCTTCGTATCTACCAAGTCTGGCATTTTATTAAAAACCGTAAGACCTAATGTCTTAATCAGCGCTTCTCTTCTTGTCCATAATATATAGAAGCCATATTCTCCCCATAGGTCAATATATTTTTTCTCATTTTCTGAGAAAACTTTATTTGCTATTTTATTTTTATCTTTCTCTTTTTTGACTTCTATGTCTGCCCCTATTCTTTTATCGCTTATAGCAACTATCCATAGTATTTTAGAATGGGAAACAGAAAACATGACCTTATTATCACTTAAATATGGCTTCCCTTTACTTGTAATTAAAATATCATCTGCTATATAATTAGCGCTAAGGTAATCATTTAGGGCATAAAGAAGTAATGTCCTACTTTCATCGTTTCCACCTTCATAACCTTCGTAAAAATAAATCTTCAATTTCGCACCTACTTATTTTTAATCTTATCAATTGTACTTTTATATCCATTGGCACCATAAACTAGGCATTTGTTTATTCTACTTATAGTTGCCGTAGAGGCTCCAGTTGCTTTTTCGATTTCAGTGTATGTTCTTTTATCCGCCAACATTCTTGCCACATGATATCTTTGTGACATCTCTTGCAGCTCTTTCACCGTACATAAATCTTCAAAGAACCTATAGCAGTCTTCTTCAGTTTCCAAAGACAGAACCGCTTCGAACATTCTATCTATTGCTTCATTTTTAAATTTAGAATCGTAACTCATATTCCCTCCACTTAAAACTTTTAAGCAAACCCTCTCAAGCTAATTATGCCATTATTCCCTCTATTTTGCAAGAATCTCTAGAGCTTTATCCATTTGTTCATCATTCTCCAAGTTGTCATCGTTTTTTATTATAACATCTGGTGTTACCCCAATTTTATTTATTATATTTCCATCAGGGGAAAAGTATTCCATTGTGGTTAATTTTATAGCCGATCCATCACTTAATTCCACATTTTCTTGCATAACGCCTTTACCAAACGTCTGAGTTCCGATTATAGTCCCGCCTTCATTGTCCTTAATAGCAACACTCATTATTTCTGAGGCACTCGCTGAGTTTTCATTAACTAATATTACATATTCCATGTCCGTAGTTGATACATCAGAATTATATATTTCCTCATTTTCATCTTTATTCCTAGTTATTAACATTTTACATTCTGGTAACAAACTATCAGTTATTTCAAGACAAGTCGAAACTAATCCTCCAGGATTGTTTCTCAAATCTATAATCATTTTCTTCACACTGTTATTTCTAAACTCCAATAACGCTTTTTCAAATTCATCTGCAGTGTCCATACCGAAGGACGATATGTCAATATATCCTATATCTTCCTCTAATATTTCATATTTAACCGTCTTATTATCAATCTTCGTTCTTATTATATCTAAATCAAAGGTATCTTCATCTCTGTCAATAGTAATGGTAACCTCAGTACCAACCTTCCCCATTATATTGTCTGACATAAGATTGATATCATCATATGATTCACCATCAACATAACGTATAACATCCCCAACTTCCATTCCCGCATTTTCAGCGGGACCATTTGGGTAAAGCTCTATGACTATATACTGTCCATCTATTTTAGTATAAGTAATCCCAATACCTGAGTATGAACTCTTTAAAGAATCCTTCCAATTGGTATATTCTTCTTTTGTATAATAGTATGCATAGTCATCATCAATTAGCTCAATCATTTCTTTAGCAACATTATCTTCAAACTCTTCCTCATCTAAATCGTAAAGATAGCTGCCTCCTATTTCTCTATCAATCTCATAGTATTTACCTACTCTATCTAATACATCTTCTATTGTCGTCATATCATCTTCAGTAATTAACAACATACTTTTTATTGGAACAAAGTATAGATAAATGCTTCCCAATGCGACAAATGAACCAAACAAAAACGCTATTATTATTGTTCTAAAAGTAAATTTTCTTTTGTCTTTCATTTTTTATACCTCACATCTGGCATCTATAATTTTCATTTGTATAGATACTCTATTGTTCCATTCATTAATGTCTAATGCTCCAATTAAATCCGCCCAGCTACAATTAACCATCGAATCCCCATATTCTTTCGCTTTACCGAACATTATGCATTGAAGTTCTAAATCTTCCTCATCATGAGCCATGAACTTCATGTGTATATCATCGTTTCCCATAAATCGGAAATTATTTAATTTTGCTTTAGGAATCTTAAAAACCGGAGCAGGATTTCCAGATCCTAAGGGTTCCATAAGTTTTATTGCATCTACTAATTCCAAGCTTATTTCATTAATATTTATTACCAAGTCTTCCCTTTTACCTAGTTCCGATATATTAGGGTTGTTTTTTAAGATATTTCTCATATCTTCGTTTAATAATTTCCTAATATCCTCTAAGCTTTCTCTGTTAGCCATAAATCCACAAGCTGCTTTATGACCTCCAAATCTAACAAACAATTCCCTATGATTATTAAGCATTTCATAAAGGTTTACCCCTATAATCGAACGTCCTGTTCCCTTTATATATCCGCTATTGTCTGTTACAATAATAGTTGGTTTGTTAAAGTATTCCTTTATTTTTCCCGCCACAATTCCAGTAATACCCTCATGAGCATCTTTTGCATCTATTAATAAAAATTCATCTTTTTTATGCTCTTTATTAACAATATCTATACATTTTTTATATACATCATCTTGCAACTTTTTTCTTTTTGCATTTATCTCAATTAATTTATCACTAAGTCTATCAATATCATCAGACTTTGTGGCTAATAACAATTCTAAACCAATGCTAGCATTTGAAAGTCGTCCCGTGGCATTAAGCTTTGGAACAATCCCATATGATATCTCTTTTGAATCCACCTTTTTAATATCTATACTACTTTTATCTAGCAGTTTTTTCATTCCAACATTACAATCGCCAGCTTTTATAAGCCTAAGACCATATTTAACCAATGTCCTATTTTCATCTGTAAGACTAACCATATCGCCTATAGTTCCTATAGCCACTAAATCAAGAAGCTCTGTAATGGTGCTTTTGTGTAGTTTTAACGTTCTTTGAATACTTTGAGCTAACTTATATGCTACACCCACGCCTGCTAAATCTTTAAAGGGATAATCATCGCCTTGTTGCTTTGGATTAATCACTATACCACTGGCTATTGTTTCACCTATTGTGTGATGATCTGTTATTACCGTTTCTATGCCTAAGCTTTTTGCATAATCCACTTCAGTTTTTGAAACAGACCCACAATCTACGGTTATTAGAAGCTTAGCACCCATTTTGTTAATTTTATCTATTGCACCTTTATTCAAGCCATAGCCTTCATCAAATCTAGAAGGTATATAGTATTCCAAATTATCCGTCAGTTTACCTAAAAACTTAAGCATTAATGCAGTTGACGTAATTCCATCAGTATCGTAATCACCATAAATTAATATCTTCTCTTTATTATCTATATTATTTAATATTAAATCCACTCCTGCTTCCATATTTTTGAGCAGGAATGGATCATAAGTTAACTTTGGACTATTGGAAAAATATTCTTTTAATTCAGCTTCCCCAACTATACCTCTATTAGCCAAAACATCAATTATGGGTTTTGGTATATTTTTCAAATCTATTTGATTCATACTAATTCCTTTAATAGTAAAGAAGGGGATCCACAGTAGAGCCATTGACCCTAACTTCAAAATGAAGATGTGGTCCTGTGGATATTCCCGTATTACCAGAACGGGCTACCACTTGGCCTTGCTCAACCCATTGCCCTTTTGATACATTTAGTGAACTTAAATGGGCATATAACGTAGATAAACCATCTCCATGGTCAATTATAACAGCATTACCATAGCCATAATAGTATTGGGAGAGTATTACAACGCCGCTTTTTGCAGCGTATATAGGATTCCCAGAACCAACGCCCACATCAATACCTGAGTGAAATTTACTATAACCTAGAACAGGATGTATTCTCCAACCATAATAGGATGTGATCCATCTAGTTGTTGTTGGCCAAACCATTCCTTGAGCAGAAGGATCTGATCCGCCTCCATTGACAACATCGTCGATTTTTTCTTGGGCTTCTTTTTGTAATCTTATAATCTCAGAATTAAGGCCTTGCGCATCCTCATTTAATTTGTCAACTTGCTCTTCTAAAGATTTTTTGCTTTCTTTTAACTCGGCTTTTTTACTTTCAGCTGTGGTTTTTTCGGTATCAAGCTTGCTTTTAGTTATTTCCAACTCAGTCTTTATGCCTTCAATCACTTCGTAGTCTTCCTCAAGCTGATTTAATACATCTTTGTCGTATTTATATATATGCTGAATCATCTCCACGTTGGATAGAAAATTGGACACACTACTTGAACTAAAGATTATATCTAAAAATCCCACCGTACCATTTTTATACATAGTTCTAATCCTTGAATCTATGCCCTCTTGTCTTTCTTCAACTTCCAGTTTTTTAGATTCTAGTTCTTCTTCAGTTGATTTTATTTTCTGCTTAGCTTCCTCTATATTATCATTTAGCTCATCTATTTCATTTTGTTTCGCTTCTATGTCTTCTGCAATTCTTCCCAATTCACTTTCAGCATCTTCTTTTTTATCATTAATTTCTTCAAGTTCGTTTTGTTTATCTGATATTTCATCAGCATAAGTAGCACTGAACCCGATTGATACAGTGATCATAGTAAATATTAAGACAAAAGAAAGATATTTTTTAAGAATTTTCATAACCTACCTCTATTTATCTAAAAATCTTCTCATAGAAACCACGCTACCACATGATCCTATGCCAACTCCTAATGCTGCAAATATAATAGCCAAATTTATAGCTAAATATTCTAAAGGAACAATAGGAACAGAAAGTATCCTTATTATATCAGCCCCAATAATTGACATTATGTTGTCATATATTAAAGAAACCAACCCTGTAGATATTGCTGCAGCAATTAATCCAATTATTATGCCTTCTACAAAAAACGGGCCTCTTACAAACCAATTCGTTGCACCTATGTATTTCATTATCCTAATTTCTTTCGCTCTAGCAAATACTGTGAGTTTTATTGTATTCGAAACAACTACTATGGATACTAGAACAAGAAATATCATTATTACTAAACTAGCAAGTTGAATAAAATCAGTGGCTTGCGTTAATTTTTCTACAGTTTCTTGGTAGTATTTTACATCCTCTACTCCGTCAAAGTCAATGGCACTTTCCGCAACTTTTTTAGCTGTCTGAGCATCTGCAACATAAACTATAAGTGAATTGGGCAATGGATTATCTCCAAGGTTTTCCAAAAGATAGCCACTGTCTCCCCACCTTTGTTTCATTATTTCTAAGGCATCCTCTTTACTTCTAAATTCAACTTTGTTTATACTCTCTTGACCTTCGTAATCAATGGCAATTTGTTTAATTATACCTTCAGAAGTGTCATCCTCCATATATATTTCTACCATATCAAAATCTTGTTTAACAACTTCTGCAAATAAGTTTATATTAATAGTTGCCACAAAAAACAAACCTAATATAAGCATCATCGCAGTAATAGCCAACACAGAAGTAAAAGTCATAGCTTTATTTCTATTTATTTGTGATAAAGCCTGTTTGATATTATAACCCATAGTTCTAAACATAGAATATTTCCTCCTCTGTGTCTTCTAAGGATTCTTCATCTTTAAAGCTATAAAGTCCAATATCATCCCTTACTATTTTACCTTTTCTTATTGCAATGACTCTTTTATGCATTTCATCAACTATATTTTTAGCATGAGTTACCATTACCACTGTAGTCCCTCTGCTATTAATCTTTTCCAATAAATCCATTATCTCCATGGCTGTTTTAGGATCTAAGTTTCCTGTAGGTTCATCTGCTATTAAAACCGTCGGATTATTAATAACAGCCCTAGCTATGGCAACTCTTTGTTGCTCACCTGCACTGAGCTCTTCAGGATATTTATATGCTTTATCACTTATCCCTACTAAACTTAACACTTGAGGCACTTGCCTTCTTATTTCTTTCTTAGATTTATGAACTATTTCCATAGCAAACGCCACATTTTCATATACCGTTTTCTTTTCTAGTAATCTAAAATCTTGAAAAACAATACCTGCTTTTCTTCTTAAAATAGGTATTTCACGATTAGATAAATTTGTAACGCAAAGATTATCTAGGTATATGTCTCCCTCATCCGCTTGTATTTCCCTTAGTATGAGTTTTATGAAAGTTGATTTACCAGCACCGCTTGGCCCTACTAAAAACACGAAATCACCTTTTAAAATATGTATACTTGCATTCTCAAGACCAATATTTTCTCCATATTTTTTAGTAACATTTTCAAATCTAATCATAGGCTTCCCCTTAAAAATTGTATTCATTGTTATTATACTATATTTTTTCATATATTAAAATAGCTATTAGGTGAAATTTTACCACATTTAGTAATCTGACAACTTTACCTTACTATTTATTGTGTTTGCCCCTAATTCCCATTTCTTTTATTACAGAATTTATAGTCTCCTCTGAAAGCTTACTTATTTCACGATTCTTCCCGAGCAATTTACAGCTATATTCATTTAAATATATTATCTCAGGAGGAAAACACTTTAATTTATGATACTTTTTTAATTTTAAAAAACCATTCAATTCAATACTATTCACACCTCTGTTGAATTTATTAACAATCCAAATCACATTGCCGGATTCCACGCTAATTTCTCTCAATCTGTTATATTGTACTTCTCTATTTAATAATACTGATGGGTTTGGATCTATTATTGCAATAACATAATCCATTTCTCCTAAAACATCAAAATCACTATTACAATCTACTACTATCACTTCTCCGAAGGCGTTACTTATAAGTCTAAATTTATCTTCGGCATTTAATTCTATGTTTTCCCTTACATTTTCTGGGGTAATTAAAACCCAATTTACACCTTCATTGATATTGTATACACCCCTAATTCTCTTCCCTTCATTTATTAGCTTGTAAAAATCAACAAAGGGTTCTTTCTTATATTTATTTGCCAAACCAAGTTTATCATAAACCATGCTGTTAATGTATTTGGGATTCCCAAGCTCTAAAAATGCCACACCAACACCCATTTCATTCAGCTTATTTGTAATCAAAAGAGACACTGTAGTTTCCCCTGTATTCCTACCAATACCAATTACCCCTATCCTTATCTTTTCTTTATTTCCAAAACTTTTATATTCCATCATCGCCTCCTTTATATAATATATATTTAAAAAATCGGAAGTTCAACAAAATGATAAATATCGACACAAATTCAGTATAAGCAATTGTAATTGTTTACATTTTAAGGTACAATATACATACTTAGAGATATTTACGAGGTTTCTTATGAATAATAAAAAGATTTTAGCCATGTTGCTAGCAGGTGGGCAAGGCAGTAGACTTGGATACTTAACAAAAGATGTTGCTAAACCAGCAGTTTCATTTGGCGGCAAGTATAGAATGATCGATTTCAGTTTGTCTAATTGTGCAAACTCTGGCATTGATACTGTTGGCGTTCTAACGCAATATAGACCTCATTTATTGTACAGTTATTTAGGAAATGGCGCGGCATGGGATTTGGATTATAGCAATGGTGGTCTACATATATTGCCACCCTACTACACTGAAGAAGGTGGTAATTGGTATAACGGAACAGCAGATGCAATATATAGTAATCTTGATTTTTTGGATAGATTCAATCCTAAACTAGTAATCATTTTATCTGGGGATCATTTGTATAAAATGGACTACCGTAAATTTATCAGCTTTCATGAAAGAAAAAATGCTGATGTTACTATATCAACTATTACGGTGCCCATTGAAGAAGCTTGTAGATTTGGAATTCTAACAACTGATTCAAACTATAAATTAATTAATTTTGAGGAAAAACCAAATGATCCTAAGAGCAATATAGCATCCATGGGCATTTACCTCTTCGATTACTCAGTATTAAAAGAAGCCTTGCAAAAAGACCATGAAAATATCAATTCTAACAAAGATTTTGGAAAAAATGTTATACCAAGCTTATTAAACAGTGGGCATAATCTCTATGCCTATGTTTTTCAAGATTATTGGCAAGATTGCGGAACTATAGAAAGTTATTATAATTCACAAATGGGACTTTTAAAGGATGTTCCAGATTTTGATATTTTTGATAAAAGATTCAAAATCTACTCAAATACAAATATATCCCCTCCACATCATATTAGCAAGAAAGGCAATGCAAAGCAAAGTTTAATATCAAATGGAGCTTACATCGGCGGGGAAGTTTATAACTCAGTCATCAGTAACGATGCTTATATAGGCGATAATGCTACCATTAAAAACTCTTTGGTTTTGCCTAGGGCAAAGGTATTAGATAACTCATATATTAATTATTCGATAGTATGCGAAAAAGCCATTGTAGCAAAGAACAGCTACATAGAAGGAAGCATAGAAAACATAAAATTAATATCATCTTAGTATAAAAGGAGGTCCATTATGCCGAGTATGACAGGAATTATATCAACAAATTATTCGCCCGATAACTGTGGCATTTTAGCCGAAGATAGGGGTATAGCAGCTTTGCCATTTTTTGGAAGATATAGGCTTGTGGATTTTCCATTATCTAATATGGTTAATTCCGGTATTACGGATTTAGGAATAATTGCCCCCACGAACTTTCGTGCACTGTTAGACCATGTTGGCATTGGAAAGGAGTGGGCACTAAGCAGGAAATCCGGGGGACTTCATATACTTCCTGGTTCCCCGTTTGGACAAAAAAATTTAAATGGAAGATTCTTAATAAACGATATCCTTAAAAACAAAGAAGTAATTGATAAATTAATAAATGAGTATATAGCTATAAGCGCAACTTCAAAAATATTCAATTTAGACTACAATGAAGTCTTGGAATATCATTTAAATAACAACGCTGATATAACGCTAATATATAAGGAGAATTTATCAAGATTGGGTCCTAAGGATTACAGTATATTAACCGAAAGTGATAAAGTAGTTTCAATATCAAATTCTTCTGAAGACAGAAACAACTGTTTTTTGGATTCTTTGATAATAAATAAATCTATTTTAAGATACATAGTATACAACTGTAAACAAGATGAGCATTTAGATTTATTGGAATACCTTAGTAAAAATGTTACAGATTTAAACATTTTCGCTTATAAATACGTAGGCTATGTGGGTTCCTTCAACAGTGTAAGAGACTACTTAAAAACAAACCAACAGTTACTAGATTGCAATATTAAAAGCGAGGTATTCAATAAACATAGGCCTATAATCACAAAAACCCAAGATAATCCCCCTGCAAAATATACAAGTTCTTCCAATATAAACGACTCTGTAATATCTACAGGTTGTATTATCAAAGGTACAGTTGATAACAGCATCATTTTTAGAGGTGTAATTATCGAAGAAAACACCATAGTTAAAAACTCAATAATATTTCAAAACTCTACAATAGGTAAGAACTCATACTTGGATAATGTGGTAATGGACAAACAAACAAACATAGATGATTACATGTCTATAACTGGCGATTATAGAGATCCCATAGTATTAGACAAAAACAATAAGTATAGAAAGGATCGAATTTACAATGTCAAACCAAATAAAAAGAGATCTTGAAAAAAGAATAGATGCTTTCACCGGGAAATCTCCAAAGGAGCTTTCCAAAAGAGAAATGTATGAAAGCGTTTGTTATTTATTAATTAGTAAACTTAAAGAAAAACATATAAAACCCTATAAAACAAAAACAACTAAAACAGTTTACTATTTTTCCATGGAATTTTTACCAGGTACTCTGTTAAAAAGTGTTGCATTTAATCTAGGATTAGTAGAAGAGTTAACTTCGGCCTTAAAGGAATTTGGATTTAGTTATGAAGAAATTATAAAAATAGAACCAGATATAGGACTTGGTAATGGAGGCTTAGGTCGATTAGCTTCATGCTATTTGGAAAGTCTAACTACAAATGACATAAATGCACAAGGAGTATCAATATGTTACAGATATGGCTTGTTCAAACAAGTAATTCGAAATAATGAACAATTTGAAGAACTGGATAAATGGCAAGATTTAGAAGATTGCTGGTTAACCAGCAAAGTTAATGAAAAAGAAACTATAATTTATTCAGATTATCAAGTTATAGCATTACCAAGAGATATCTATATACCTGGATACCACAGCAATATAGTTAATACTTTACGTTTGTGGGAAGCACATCCGACAGATAAGACATCCACGTCAAAGGAAAATGCATATAGTATATCTAAAACACTTTACCCTAAAGATAACCATGATGAAGGAAAGCTTCTACGCATAAGACAACAGTATTTTTTCGTCTCTGCTCAAATAAAATCATTATTGAGAAGTCATTACAGTAGATATGGAACTTTAAATAATTTAGACAAATTAATGGCTTTCCATATAAATGATACTCATCCCACCCTTCTAATTCCAGAACTATTTAGGGTAATGATGGATGAATATGGTTATGCTTGGGATAAAGCTGAAGAAATCATTAGAAAATGTGTATTTTATACTAATCATACAATTTTATCAGTAGCCCTTGAAAAATGGCCGATAAAACTATTTTCTTCTATCCTTCCTAGGATATTAGAAATCATTTTGGAGATAGACAGAAGATGTAAGATAAAAGTACTTAATAATAAAGATTGTAATAGCACTAGAATAATTCAAGGAGAAACTATACATATGGCAAATATATGTTTGCATTTATCAACCCATGTGAATGGAGTTTCCGAATTACATACAAATATATTAAAATCAAATACATTTTCTTCATTTAATAAACTATACCCTGATAAAATAGTCAACATCACTAATGGTATTTCATATAGAAGATGGTTATGCCAAGCCAATCCAAATTTGTCTAATTTTATCGAAGAATTAATTGGGCCAAATTTTCTTAAAGATGCAAAATACTTAGAGGACTTACTTAAATTTCAAGATGACAACCAAGTACTTGATACCTTATTTGAAATTAAAAATACTAATAAAAAGAAATTCGCTTATTGTTTAAAAGAACTAAACAGTGTTAAAATCGATCCTAATTCTCTTTTTGATGTTCAAGTTAAAAGGTTACATGAATATAAAAGACAATTATTAAATGTAATCCATATAATGTACCTATTTGAAAAACTAAAAGAAAATCCTGATATTACAATGCAACCTATAACCTTTATCTTTGGAGCCAAAGCTTATCCATCCTATTCCATAGCCAAGTCAATAATAAGCTTAATTTTAAATTTGGCCGAGATGATTGAACGTTACCCTTCTGTTAGAAACAAGATTAAAATTGTGTTTATAGAAAATTATGATGTTTCTGCTGCCGAGATTACAATGCCCGCTGCAGAAGTCTCAAAGCAAATTTCATTAGCAGGCAAAGAGGCCTCGGGCACTGGAAATATGAAATTAATGATTAACGGGGCTTTGACATTGGGAACATTAGATGGCGCTAACATTGAGATAATGGAGTCTGTTGGAACAGAAAACATTTATATATTTGGTCTCAAAAAAAACCAAGTAGATGATTTGAGAAATAAAGGCGAGTATAATCCTTGGAATTGTATAAATTCCGATCCCACATTAAGAAAAATCGTTGATCTGATGGAAAAAGGTATAAACGGAAGATCATTTAAAGACATAGCGTCTTCTCTTACTTCCAGTTACGGAGAAAATACCGACTATTACTTAATATTTGCCGATTTCGCCAGTTACAAGCAAACCTATGAGAAAATGCTTTCTGATTACAACAACAAAAGAATATGGTCAAAGAAAAGTTTGATTAATATAGCCCATTCAGGCAGGTTTTCTGGAGATAAAGCAGCTTTAGAATACGCCAATAAGATATGGAATATTAACTAATTATTGATTAGTAAGTACGAATTTGCTTTAACAAAAAATTCTTCATTTATATTTTTAGTATGAATGCTAAACTTTTTATCTTTATTACTTGTGTTAACTGCAAGAGCCACATATTGGTTGAGAAATTTTTCATTACGTTCAATTAGCAGAATGTTTTTATCAATTCCTACAGGCAAATACTCCCCATAAACAAGTTCCTTATGAGATTTTCTTAATAGTGAAAATTTATTTATAACTTCAATTATCCTAGTTTCTATAGAGTCCCACTTCACGGTACCTCTATTATATGGATCTTCATAGCCTTCATTCCCTATTTCATCTCCATAATATATAGTTGGTACTCCTGGAAGGAAATAGAGAATCGCAAGTGCCAACTCGTATCTTTTAATAGCCAATTCCCTTTTTTCTTTATCAAGCATATAGTTACCCTTGGCTTTTTCGTTCAAATGTAAAGGTGCTTCTCCTAATATCGTAATTATTCTTTTTCTATCATGGCTCCCCAATATATTAAAAGATGAAATCAAATTCTCAAAAGGATAGTGTTCATATATATTATTTGTTCTTTTGCAGAATTCATCAGCCTCTATTTGTTTTAATACAAACGCTATAATCCAATCTCTAAATAAATAGTTCATTACGCCATCAAGTTCTTGTCCTAAAAAATACTGCTTTCTATCACCGTAACTTATTTTATTTGAAGCATCATCCCACACTTCGCCTATCAATATGGCATCATCATTTATTTCTTTTATGGACTTTCTAATTCCCTTAATAAAATCATCGCTAAGTTCGTCCGCAACATCTAGCCTAAATCCACTAGCTCCAAGCTCAATCCAGTTTTTAACCACCTTATATATATATCTTTGAAAGTTTTTTTGTGTCTTTTTTATTTGTGGCAAATCTTTAATTCCCCACCATGCCTCATATTCATCTGGGAATTCAAAAAAAGTAAACCAATCGTAATAAGGTGAGTCTTGACCACTACATGCACCATCATTAAAATTCTTGTATTTATCAAAATAAGGACTAGCTGCTCCAACATGATTAAAAACACCATCTAGTACTATTTTTATGCCTTTACTCCTAGAAATATTACATAATTCAATGAACTCACTTTCATCCCCAAAGGAAGGGTCAATTTCCATGTAGTCCCATGTATCATATTTATGATTGCTTAATGCCTTAAATATAGGGTTTAGATAAATAATACTAACACCCATATTTTTCAAATAATCTAATTTGTCAATTATGCCTTTTAGATTCCCTCCAAAAAACGGCCATTCAGTAACATCTCCTTCTACATTTTTTATATAAAAAGGTTTTCTGTTCCAGTCATTTATTATTATTCTTTTTGCCCCAAACATGTCTCCTTTTATCTCTGCCTTTTTTTGACAAGATTTCCAGTTTTCACCTCGGTTGAATCTATCAGGAAATATTTGATAAACTACCCCTTCTTGTAACCACTTGGGAATATACTGGTTTTCAAAAACAAGCAATTGATATTTATGTGGATCAAATAGAAACAATTCTCCTACTCCCCCCAATCCCTCAGAATTATTTCCATAATATTTAATGCTATCAATTGTTTCTATCTTAAAATAATAGTAATAAAGACCCTTTTTGTCTGCCAAATATTTGCAACTAAAAAACTCATCTGAATCATGACACATATTTAATGTTTCATAACAATTGTCATCATTTACTATTACTAAATAAACTTTAGGAATATCATCGAATTGCAATAACCTAATATTAAAACATATATTATCACCTTCTTTTACCGCGCCAAATGGATTTTTATAAACAATATCTTGAGAATCATAATGAATTTTCATTTTTCCCCATCTCCTTATAAATTTTCCTATACTTACTTATTGAATTATTCCATGAAAAATCACTCTTCATGCATCTTATTATTAGATTATGCCATTTTCTTTTATCATTAAATATGGATGAAGCATATTCAATAATTTTAAGTAATTCTTCCGCTTTATAATTTTTAAAACTAAATCCATTACCCTCATCTTTATATTCATTATATGGATTCACCGAATCTTTGAGCCCTCCAGTCTCTCTAACAATTGGAACTGCACCGTATTTCATAGCTATCATCTGAGTTAATCCGCAAGGTTCAAATTTTGAAGGTACCAAAAAAATGTCAACACCTGCGTATATCCTAGAAGATAGTCTTACATCAAACTCCTTTCTATAAGCAAATTTATCTTTATATGCCTTTGAATATATATAGAAAGATCTTTCATAGTAGTCTTCTCCTGTTCCAACTATCACAAATTGAATGTCTTTTTTCATCAAATCATTCATGATTTCTATAATAATATCAAACCCTTTTTGCTCGGTTATTCTTGAAACCATGCCTATAAAAACCACATCCTTGTCTTCTTTAAATCCAAGCTCCCTTTGCAGTGCAGCTTTGCATATAGCCTTATTCTCAAAACTGTTTGCACTGTATCTTTTGGCTATATTTTTATCATAGAAAGGAGAATATTTTTTTTGGTCTATGCCGTTCATAATACCCGAAAACTTGCTTAGCTCTAGTCTATAAAGCCAATCTAAACCTTCTCCATAATCTTCAAGGCATAGTTCCTTTGCATAACTTTCACTAACAGTAGTTAATCTATCACAGCTAACTATTCCACCTTTTAAGAAATTAATATTATTATTCTTCCAGATTAATGCATCAATTGCATCGCTGTTACTTGCCAAGTCTAAAAATTCATTTAATAAGCTAATATTATATATTCCTTGGAATTTATTATTATGAACAGTCAAGACAGTTTTAATGCTTTTATTTAGCATCCCGTTTTCCTTGTCTACATTAACCATAACCGGAACTAAGGCAGTGTGCCAATCGTTACAATGGATGATATCAGGCTTAAACTTGGCAGAATGTTTAATGAATTCTGTTATGGCTTTTGAAAAGTAAATCATCCTTTCGCCATCATCATAATCTCCATATATTTTTTCTCTATTAAAATAATATTCATTATCTATTAAATAATAATTTATACCGTTAAATTCTGTTTTAAATATCCCGCAATATGTTTTTCTGCTCCCCATTATAAATTCAAACTCTGTGACTTTCTCCAAGGAAATTAATAATTCATTTGAAATCCCACCATGTTTAGGCATAATCACACTTATATCATAATCACTGGATTTTATTAATCTAGGCAATGTCTCACCTATATCCCCCAGTCCTCCTGTCTTTATATAAGGAGAAGCTTCAAAAATGGCAAACAATACATTCATCATTTCTAACCCCTTTCAATAGCCTCTATGGGTTTAAGCACAATACCAGTAAGAGGTGGTAAGATTATGGATAAGGAATTATTTTGGTTTTGATATTCTTGATTATTAGTTTTAATTATTCCTTTATTTATCTCTCCTTTCTCCTCTAAGGTATTAAATATCTCTTTATACCCTTTAGCTTTGGGAACCCCAACAATATATTCTCCATAATCGCATAATTGCAAATTCAATACAACTATTAATATCTTTTCCTTCTTTCTTCTAATAAATGTAATTACACTTTGGTTAGCATTATCAGCATCAATCCATTCAAACCCAAAGTCATTACAGCTACTATCCCATAAAGTCGTTTCCCTTAAATACAAATCGTTAAGCCTCCTTATGTAGTTATTGAAGCTGTAATGAATTGGATATTTTAATAAAAACCATTCAATTTCCTCGTAATATCGCCATTCAATGAATTGTGCCAACTCATTTCCCATAAAATTTAGCTTCCTACCCATATGTGTAATTTGGTATAAGTAGATTAATTTTAAATTTTTAAATTTATCATCATACCCCCCGTACATTCTATTGATTATGGACATTTTCCCATGAACAACTTCATCATGGGACAAAGGTAAAATAAAGTTTTCACTATGCTGATACATAGTCGAAAAGGTTAGATTGTTATGACTTTTAGTTCTATTTACTTTATCAAGGTTAAAATACTCTAAAGTATCATGCATCCAACCCATATCCCATTTATAATGAAATCCCAGCCCACCTTCATTTGTTGGATATGTAACTAGTGGCCACGCTGCACTTTCTTCTGCAATCATAAACACCTCAGGATAATTATTCGCAACGGTTTCATTCATCTTTTTTAAGAACTCAATGGCAAATATATCTTCTTCACCACCATATTTATTGTATTTTTTATCGTCAGAAACACCATAGTTAATATATATCATGCTGCTTACGCCATCCACCCTAAAACCATCAATATGATATTCTTCAATCCAGAAAAAAAGATTACTAATCAAAAAACTTATAACTTCGCTTTTTTCATAATCGAATTTATAAGTTCCCCATTTCATGTGTTCTTCTTTTTCATACAATTTTTGCCCATCAAAATTTGCCAATCCATGGGAATCCTTACAAAAATGCCCAGGAACCCAATCAAGGATTACCTTAATACCATTTTGGTGTAAAACATCTACAAGATATTTAAAATCATTCGGTTCACCATATCTAGATGTAGGAGCATAGTAGCCTGTTATCTGATATCCCCAGGAGCCATCAAATGGATGTTCCATAATAGGTAAAAATTCAACATGAGTATAATTCATATCAATTAAATATTCGGTAAGTATAGGCGCTATCTCTCTGTAGTTTAAAAATAAATTATCTTCAGTTCTTTTCCAAGAGCCCAAATGCATTTCATATATGTTCATAGGCGCATCAAAGTGATTATATACCCTGCTATATCCCTCATCATTCCATACATATGATAAATCATAAGTAATAGAAGCCGTGTTGGGTCTTTTCTCTGAATAAAAGGCATAGGGGTCAGCCTTGAAAATTTTCTTATTATTTTCTCCTACTATCAAATATTTATACTTCTCTTTATCCTTTAAGCCAGGGATAAATAATTGCCACATCCCATTATCTTTTATTTGAGTCATTGGATTTATACTTTCCCAGTTGTTAAAATCACCAACCAAGTACACCTTTATAGCCCTTGGTGCCCAAACCATAAAATTATACCCAAATTCTCCACCAACTTTTGCCTTATGAGCCCCTTGTCTAAGGTATGATTTATAATCCTTTCCATTATTGAATAAATAAAGCATTTTTTTATCAATCCTAACTTCTTTCATTTTTATTACCTAATACATTACTCTGTATTTTACCTTATTATTACCACTAACAGTCTCCATTAAATTAATTTGTCCAACTTTAATTTTCAAATTAGTATTATATACTTTTTTTATATTTTCATAATCCCAAATAACATCTCTAGCTATTGTAATATGAGGCTTGAATTTTTTATTGTCAAAATTTATGCCTTTTGACTTCAGACTTTCTCTTAGCATATTGTTTATCTCATCTAATTTGTCATTTCTTTTAACATTAAGATAACAGATATCACCACGGTTTCTTTTAAATCTATCCATATCACCAATCTCTATTTCAAATGGCTTAAAATAGTTTTCTTCAATTGCATCAATAACTAAACCTATATCTTTATTCTTTATTTCCCCTATAAATATCATGGTTATATGCTTATTTTCAGGATCTATAAACTTTCCTTTTTCAACTTGTTTTTCAATTTTTTTCGATATTTCCTCTAGTCGCTCTTTTGTTTCTTTGCTTAAATTAATTGCCATAAAGACTCTCATATTATTCACCCTTTTATATTATACTACTTTAAACAAATAAAAAAAACCTGCCTAATATAGGCAGGAAATTATCACTTTACAATTTCATAATCCCAATTGATTATTCCCCCAAAATCGTATACATCAGTGTAACCTAACTCAAGTATATCACGTGTAGCAGAGCTACTTCTATTACCACTCCTGCAATATACAAGAATTTTTGTATCTTTATCAGGTATCTCCTCTTCAATTCTATCATTTATCTCCGTATTAGGAATTAGTATTGCGTTCTCAATATGACCTTCATCATACTCTTCCTTTGTTCGAACATCTAAAATAACTATATCCTCTTCTGCGTCTATAATTTCTTTTGCTTGTTCCGAAGTGATTTTGTTATATACATCATCATTATTGTCACTAGCACATGCAGTTATGCTAATAACCATAACCATTAACAATAATATGCTAAGACTTTTCTTAATATTCATCCTCAACCTCCTAATACTATTTATTGTTAATTACCCATTATCAAAGGATATAATCATTTATTCAGCTTTATTTTCCATACGCCTTAAAACAAGCGCGAGTACTATCATAACTGAAGCCATAGCTAGTTGTACAAATATTCCTTCAATATATTTTTCAATTACTATTCCTCCGTTTGTAATCATATTAGGATGCCATGCAATAATACTAAGGTTATTTTCAAACCAATATGTTGGCAAAAATTTAGCTACATTTTTCATGAAGCCTCCAAGCATCTCCAAGGGCACGAATACTCCGCCAATAAAGCATAGCCCTAAAGATACCACATTTGTTACACCGCTAAGTACAGTATCATTTTTAACCGCAACTCCAATCAAAAAGGAAATGCTAAGTGCCGATAACAACATTGCTAAATTATTTATTACTATTAGGCTCAGGTTAGAATCATTTAAGAGATTGCCGCCGTAATACATAAGTGAAATAGCCCATGTAATAACAAATACTAAGGCTGACAAAAGCACAAATGCACCAAAGCTACTTAATCCATGAGTAATAGGTGGAATTGCACCACATTTAATTCTTCTTTTTACATCATCTTTTCTAAACTCCAACATTACGCTTCCTACTAAAAAACATAACACTCCTAAATAAAGAAATGGTACATATCTCATGAAATTATAGTACTCTGGAATTTGTCCATCATTACCACTTTTATCAATTATTTCTACATCTGCTTGTTTTCTACTTGCAATTATTGCCGACTCTACCGCTGATTCGTTTTTGTATCCAGCTTCTTTCAGAACATGAAGCTCATTGGAAAATTCAATTATGCTCATATCACCAAAAACTCCTCTTGTTATCGAACTTCCTTTGGTAACATCTACTGTAGCATTTCCTTCGATTACCGCATCCTGATATCCCTTTGGAATCACAACAACGTAATCTATGTAATCATAATACATAAGTTCAACTATTTCTTCATCTGCTTCGTCTATCATATCCACATCATTGTCTTTATTCAAGTATTCAATAAGGCCTTTTGACATAACAGTACTATCGTTATCGACTACAGCAATATCTATAGACGTAACATTAAAACCACCTGTATCCGGATTGGTTGAATATGCACTCTGGATTAAAAAAGTCATTACTATGAATATTCCCAAGTATATAAGTCCTATTCCTTTATTTCTATTTATTAATTTTAAATATCCTTTAAATACTGTCATAGCGTTGTCTCCTTACTATCATAAAACTTATTAAAAGCATTACTGCAGTTTCAGCTATTAGTATACTCAAATCTATAAATAATCTTTCCATTGAATCAAATACCGTCATAGAATAGAAAGAATCTGATATTAATGCAGCTGGATTAATCATGTTAACAATCGGTGCATTTACTTGTACTATTCCTTTCATTCCCGCAAACATTAAACCTGCTAAAAAACTTAGTGACATGGATACTACTAGAGATATTCCTACCTTAAAGTTTTCAGATTTTTTACAAGAAACTCCTATTAGCATTCCGAGAGCTACACCATTTACAGCGCCCACTAAACATACTAAAAGTATAAGCCATATACTGCCATCTAAAACTACTCCCAATAGCTTTATATACATAATTAATATTATCAAGTTAAAGAAATGTATGCCCACGTTTGTTATAAATTCACTTAAAATAACCTGTATTTTATTTGTGGGAGTAACCGATCTTCTCATACCCAAAGGGCTTAAATCTGCTTGTATATTATTTATAGCGTATGTCCCAAGAAAATTACCATAAAGACATGCCATTGCAATTAGTGCATAGAAAAATTGATTATTAACTCCTATTATCTTGCCACTTAATCCCACATCATTTATATTTGTTTTAACATTACTCATTGAAGCTAATGCCGAATTTAAGTTTTCTGGCTCGTTTTCTAATATATCTTCTATTAGCGCAGCATTTTTTTCATATGAACTTAATATACTAGATTGTATTGATGTACTTACACTTTCTGTAGACACTTTTAAAGTAACTTCTTCATCGATAATATAGTATCCATTTATCTCACCATTACTCAGTGCTTCATTAGCTTGATCAATATTATACTCTGATATATCTAAATATTCATCATCTACACTTTCTATGACTTCCATAAACGAACTATCATCATTTTGGATTACAAGACCCGTGTTTACTAGACTAAATTCATCACCTTCCAAATATCCTCCAAATGACAAATAAAACAGTGTCGCTAAAATTAGAGGAAAAACACCACACCAAAAAACAGAAGTGAATTCTCTAATAGTATTTAGAAAGCTATATTTTAATGATAATTTCATATTCACCTCCTAATCCCTTAGCTCTTTTCCCGTTAACTCTAAAAATACATCATTTAATGTTGGTAACTCAGTATAAATCTTGCCAAATTTAATACCATTTTTCTGGAAATAATCAAGCAAATTAACAAGGTTTTGAGCAGATTTGGTTGAAGACAACCTTAATATTTCATCATCGTAACTTATCTCAAATATATTCTCAAGATCTTTTATATCACCATATTGCATTTCGTTTAGCGTTATTGCCTCAACAGTAATCTTCTCTCCGATATTTATCATGTTTTTAAGTTCTTCTTTAGTTCCTAAAGCTATACACCTTCCATGATCCAGTATGGCTATTCTAGAACATATCTGCTCTACTTCTTCCATATAGTGAGAGGTATAAATAATTGTTGATCCATTTTCATTAAGTTTTTTAATTCCCTCTAATATTTGATTTCTGCTTTGAGGATCAACAGCGACTGTAGGTTCGTCAAGAAGGACTAACTTTGGTTTATGGGCTATTCCACATGCAATGTTAAGTCTTCTAAGCAATCCTCCGCTCAACTGCTTAGGTTTCATTTTTCTAAAGTCATTGAGCTCGACAAAATCAATGGCTTCATCTACTAAAGCTTTTCTTTCCTTTTTATCTTTAACATATAGACCGCAAAAATAATCTATATTTTCATAAACCGAAAGTTTGTCAAATACCGCAATGTTTTGGAAAACCACCCCTATATTTCTTTTGGATTCATAACTATCTGGATTTAATGGTTTACCAAAAACCGCAATTTCTCCTTTGTCATAATTTAGTAGAGAAAGAATACAATTAATACAAGTCGTTTTACCTGAGCCATTTGGTCCCAGTAAGCCAAATATCTCGCCTTCA